>SL_3KL_010_SEDDRAFT_10000955_pt1 | contig 25539 bp, 18 predicted proteins | sample SodLakKL_010_SED_2_FD_10381 | JGI IMG/M metagenome (IMG submission 10381) | reverse complement strand
TGAAGGCTGGATTGACCAATAAAATTCCCGCAACTACGGTGAACAAAGTGTGTGCTTCCGGTATGAAAGCCATCATGATTGCAGCCGATCAAATTGCATTAGGCCATAATGAAATCATGGTTGCCGGCGGCGTGGAAAGTATGAGCAATGTGCCTTATTATCTCAAAAAACATCGATTTGGCTCAAAAATCGGCCATTCTGAAGTTTCTGATGGAATTATAAATGACGGCCTTTGGGATGTGTACAACGACTACCACATGGGGAATGCCGGTGAACTTTGCGCATCAGAATGCGGTATTAACCGTGAACAACAAGATGAATACGCCATTGAGTCGTATAAACGCGCCATAAAAGCTCATGAAGAAGGCTGGTTTACTGATGAAATAGTACCATTAAAAGTAAAAGGCCGGAAATGTGCTGTAAATATGGTGAAAATGGACGAAGAGCTTCAGCGTGTAAACTTCGATAAAATCCCCGAATTAAAACCTGTTTTTGATAAAAAGGGAACCATTACAGCGGCCAATGCCAGTAGTATTAACGATGGAGCTGCAGCTGTTTTGCTGATGAGTGAAGAAAAAGCTGTGGAATTGGGAATAAAACCCATTGCTAAAATTTTGAGCCATGCCAGCGCCGCAAAAGCTCCCGAGTGGTTTACAACCGCTCCGTCTGATGCCATCCCGCGTGCGCTTTCTATAGCGGGAATTTCAAAAGACGATGTGAATCTGTTTGAAATTAATGAGGCGTTTTCGGTTGTATCTCTAATCAATAATCAGCTTCTGGAACTGGATCCCCAAAGGGTAAACATTCACGGTGGCGCAGTTAGTATTGGCCACCCAATAGGCTGCTCGGGAGCCAGAATTATTGTGACACTTCTGAATGCTCTGAAACGTACGGGTGGAAAGCTCGGATGCGCCGGAATCTGTAACGGAGGCGGTGGAGCCTCGTCTCTGGTTGTTGAAATGATTTGATAAAAACCCGGGGTTGGTTCACAAAAATTTCAAATCTGTTCAGACAATTAAATTATTTTTATAGATCAGCCATTACTTGACTTTTTTAGATGGTGCGTGTATCATGAATTTTATACGTAGATAGAAATCAATTAAGTAGATTCTGGCATTGAAAATCACTTATATTTCAATATCATATCACTCATAAACAANTTATTNTTCNGCCTATTTAAAATTGCTACAGTTTCACTTTCCAAAACNTGNAATCAGCTGTAATNAAGCCTNAGCGTAGTTTGTTTCTGTGTTGTACGGNCTNGNTTGTCAGCTTTCAATTTTTANGATGTGAAACAATAATAAACATTTGAACCNAGTTATNTTTACATATTTTTAAGTGGTTTTAACTACTTTACCTTCAAACGGCATCATCATTATGAAAAAAATCACATTTCTATTATTCGTAGTAGCTTTTATTCCTTTCAGTGTTGTTCAGGCTCAGGTTGGCATAACGGCTGTTCCATTCCTTCAAATAGAACCCGATTCCAGAGCTACTGGTATGGGAAATACCGGGGTGGCAATTGCTGATAATTCATCAGCCATTTTTTGGAATCCAGCCGGACTGGCTTTCCAGGATCAAAGCCAGATTAACCTGACACACGCTAACTGGCTGCCCGCTTTTAATGCCGATCTTTTTTACGACTATCTTGTGGGAACGTATCATGTTGATGGAATTGGAACCATCGGCGGACATATTACATTTTTGAATCTTGGTGAGCAAACCCGAACCGATGAAACTGGCCTTGAACTTGGTCGATTCAACAGTTTTGAAATTTCTGCCGGACTTTCATACGGTTTCAGTATTTCCGATAACTTTGCTGTTGGAACCGGGCTGAGATACATTTACAGCTCTCTGGCGGATGGCAGTGTAAGTGGTCAAAGTATTAATCCCGGCTCAAGTGTAGGCCTCGATCTTGCCGCCCTCTACAAATCCAATCCTTTTGAAGTAGCCAATCGTCTTGCTTCTTTCAATGCAGGTTTTAACCTCTCGAATATCGGTCCTGGAATTCAGTACACCGATAATGCCCAAAAAGATCCGCTTCCAACCGTATTTCGTGCAGGATGGGCATACAAAATGGACCTTGATTCAAACGGGCTGAATACCATCACGTTTGCCAACGATATTTCAAAAATTATGGCCCGAAATGAGCGGATTGGTTCCGATCCGGAAAATCCGGAGTACGAGTCAATGGGCGTTTTTGAGGCTCTTTTTAACTCCTGGGGTTCATACGAGCGATTTAACGGCACCGAAATGGTTACGGTAAGTTTGGCTCAACAGCTTATGTTCGGGTTTGGTCTGGAATATTGGTATGACGATTTATTCGCACTCCGAACCGGCTACTATTACGAGCATCCCGANAATGGAAACAGAGAGTTTATTACACTTGGAGCCGGGCTCAGGTATAACATTTTCGGCGTTGATTTCAGCTATCTTTATACTCTTGAAGATGATCATCCGCTTGCAAACACAATCCGGCTGAGTTTATTGGTCAATTTCAGATAATTAAACCGGATGACGTACAGGTTTTCAGGGAGCAGTGGTAACGTCGTATTATCACTGCTCTTTCTGTTTTTTGGAGTCAGTTCATTCGCCGGGGCACAGGCACATCTTCAAAGAAATCTGCCCGTTTCTGCACTTCAAATCAACCAACTTTTGCCAGCCCAGCCGGTTGAAGGAACCCTGAATGTGATTGCCGTAATGGTTGAATTTCAACCGGATTCCAACCGGTTTACATCCGGTAACGGTACATTTGAACCGGGCAGCATCCCCTATCTTGAGAACCCCGGTACCAATATCGACGCACTTCCACACGATCAGAAGTATTTTGAAGCTCATCTGGAATTTGCGAAAAACTATTTCGAGCAGATGTCTCATAATCGGCTCAGTATTGAGTATCAGGTNTTGCCAGANATTTATCNCCTTGACCAACCGATGGAATACTACTCGCCCATCGGCCATGACCCGGATTTGTCTCCGCTGGGAGAATTAGCAAACGATGTCTGGAATCTTGTGGCAGCAGATGGCAGATTGCCTTTGGAATTGAATCCACATCAAAACACCGCATTCATCATTTTTCATGCAGGGGTGGGAAGAGATGTTGAGCTGACCGGAACCACGCTTGATAAAACTCCCCAGGATATACCGTCGGTTTATTTAAACCGAGACGCTCTCCGGCGTTTTCTGGATGATTCATCATTCAGCGGATTTCCGATTGACAACGGAAATTTTCTTGTAAACAACACATTGATTTTACCCAGAACCCTGACCCGTGCCGGTCAAGATGCCGCAGGGAATCGGTTTGTATTGCCACTTTCCACCAACGGGCTTGTAACCGCCCAGATTGCCAGCCATCTTGGCCTGCCCGATCTGTTTAACACCCAAACGGGGGAATCAGGAATCGGCCGATTTGGGCTGATGGACGGTGCTGGAATTTTTTCATACAATGGGCTTTTCCCGCCGGAAATGTCGGCCTGGGAAAAAATTTATTTGGGCTGGGAAGAACCTTTTGATATTTCACCTGAACCCGAAAGTCAAATTTCGCTTGATGCTGCAGTGAAAAAAAGTCCAAAAAGTATTGCGCGGGTTGCAATTTCAAATGATGAATATTTTTTGATTGAAAACCGTCATCGCGACCCGGATAATACCGGCGTAACACTTACCATTCAACAACCCGATGGGTCAATTATTAACCAAACATTTACCAACAGAGACACCTCCTTCGTCTTACAGTTATCCAATTTTGATGATCAGCTTGAACCGGGAGTTGTGATAAACGCAAGCAACTACGATTTTTCTCTGCCCGGAGGCCCTGTGAGTGCTATAGATGAGACTGATGAAGGCAGGATTTTAAACGGTGGCTTTTTGATCTGGCATATTGATGAATCGGTGATTCGGAGTCAGCTCGCCATGGGAAATGGAGTGAATGATCAGCCGGATCGTCGAGGAGTGGAATTGATGGAAGCAGACGGAGCCCAGGATATTGGCAGGCCAACACAGATCGGCTTGACGAGAAACGAAGCAAATGGCTCAGCTTTTGATTTTTGGTGGAGTGGAAATGATGCCTCAGTAATAACACCAACCGGCACAATTACTCTTTATGAAAACAGATTTGGTCCGGATACTACCCCCGATAACAGCAGCAAATCGGGCTCTCCCTCCTTTTTTGAGTTATACGATTTTTCCGGCAACCTCCCCACAGCCACCTTTAGTATTCGGACCGCAGAACCTTTCAGTGATCTTTACAAATTAACTGATTTGAAGCAGAACCTACCCTTCAATTATTTCACTCCTTTTGACACTTCATACTGGCAAGATTTCCCACTTGCCATCATACCTTTTGAGATGGAAGAGCGCAGCATGGCTCTGATTCCGGCACAGAATGGAATCCACATTTACAGTGCAGACGAAAACGCACTCTACGACTTTCATGACAGTTTTACGGACCGTTTACAACAACCATTTTTTGAACCCGTTTCAAACAGATTTTCCGTTGCTCACATCCCGGAAGAAAGTGAAACCACTGATGTTGAAATCATTGAATGGAATGGCTCAGATTTTTCGGCAGTCTGGAATTTTACGGCTCCTGAAAATTCAGCTTTTATCAGCTCGCCTTCTCCGGGAATCTTGCAGTTTGACGGAACAAGAGCAAAAGCAGATATATCAAATCTGGAAGTTGATTCAGATTTTTTTGAAGAGAGCAGGCAATTTACAGAGATGAGACATGGCCACCAGGGGTCAATCAATAATAATGGCTACATCAGGTTCAGTATCTCCGGAACAGAATACCGCCAACAAATCCCTTCATCAGGGCCGCCATTTGAACATCCTTTCTACCTCGGTTTGATTGAATCGCAAAACAATCATTTTCAGTCTTTTGTCTATAAAAGAGATGAACTCTTCCTGTTTGACCCTCTCAATCAGCCGGAACAATTAAATCGGGTTTATGAATCACCGGATTTTGGGTGGCCGGCTCTGGCAGATTTCAGCCGTGATGGAAACATCGATTTTATTTTTATAGATCATCATTTAAACCAGATAATAGCTGTAAATCTAAATGGTGCNATTTTAAACCACTTTCCCATATCACCCCCTGATGGTGTGCAATTTACCGGGACGCCCCTCATTGCTGATTTCAATGGAGACGGAAATTTTGAGCTTCTTGTGATGGGGCATGATTCCTATTCTCTCAATATATATGCCTATAATTACAGAGGTCAGTTACACCACGGGTTTCCATTATTTATCGGAAGTACCGAACCTGCTGCGGGTCAGCCGGTTCATGCAGCCGTATCCGGTAACTTTCTGATTACAGTCAGCCATACCGGCGACCTGAAAGTTTGGGAATTTCCAAATATGGAGAACGTACTTTGGGGATCTAAATATGGCAACCAGGGAAATAATAAAATCACAGGATTACTCTCAGATACCGATACCATTCAACCCTCTTTTGAATTATTGAATGAACAGGAAACGTATAACTGGCCAAATCCGGCAACAGATCATACAATTATTCGATTTCAAACGGCTGATCCGGCAGAAATACAGATCCAGGTAACGACAACCAGCGGGCGTCTGATTTATAGCCGTACATTAGAATCTCGTGGCGGAGCTCCGAAAGAAATTGAAATTGATACGTCTGACTGGGGCAGCGGCGGTTATATGGCGCTCATTTCAGCTACAGCTAATGGCAGTACCGAACGAAAACTCGTAAAAATTGCAATAGCCCGGTAAATGATTCGATTCAACTCATATCTTGTCTGGTTCATCATCGGGCTGATACTATCGGCAGTTTTAAGCCTTTCTGCGAATGCACAGGTCAGTCCGGCTGATTTTGAGTATCCGCAGAATCACCTGCCCTGGTACACTATCGAGAGCGAACACTTTTTTGTTCACTATCAGGAAGGAAGCAGTTATTCAGCTCAGAAAACATCAAAAATAGCTGAAGAAATTTACGGCCCGGTCACATCACTTTATCAACACGAACCGGAAAGAAAAGTGAGTATTGTGCTACGGGACAGGGAAGATTTCTCCAACGGAGCGGCTTTCTTTTTTGATAATAAAATCGAGATATGGGTACCGGCACTCGACACTCCTCTTCGGGGAACCCACCACTGGCTCAGAAATGTGATCACTCACGAATTCACTCATATGGTGCAGCTTGGAGCTTCCATGAAGCGTTCCCAGCGGATACAATCCATCTACATGCAATGGCTCTCATACGAAGATGTACGCCGACCTGATGTACTGTACGGCTATCCCAGCGGAATTATCACTCACCCGTTTGCAACAGTGAGCATACCGGCCTGGTTTGCCGAGGGAACGGCGCAATATCAAAGACATAATTTGAATCACGATTTTTGGGACACCCACAGGGATATGCTGCTCAGAACCCGGATTCTCTCCGGCACTGCCCTTAATTTACATCAGATGGGACATTTTACTTCCAAAAACAGCCTTGAACGCGAGCTGGTTTATAACCAGGGATTTGATTTTACCCTCTATCTGACGGATCGTTTTGGTGAGGATATTATTGCAGATTTGAGCCGACACGCAGCGAATTCCGGCCGCAGTAATTTCAACACTGTAATGAAACAGGTAACCGGAGTACCTGCTGATAAACTTTACCATGATTGGCTGAATGACCGGGAATCTTTTTATGAACAGCAAATCTCCGGACTGAACCCGGCATCATTCACACAAATTGAAACGAACGGATTTTTCAACTTCTACCCCCAATTTAGCCTAAATGGAAAATATTTTGCTTATCTGACCAATCGCGGCCGTGATCACGCACGAACATCCCTTGTTATTTATAGCAATGACAGCGAAACCGTTATCAATGACATTGGCGGATTTGATTTGAACGATTCCCGGCAACAGTATATGTCCACTCATGGAATCTATTCCAATCCTTCAATTGATTTTATCAGTAACCGGTTCTCCTTTTCTCCCGACAATCGGAAAATTGCCTACAGCCGGGCCAGAAAAAACCGGTATGGTGAAACCTATCAGGATATTTACCTTTTTGATTTAGAATCGGAAGAAAAGAAAAAAATCACTGAAAGTGCCCGTATTCAAGACCCGGCCTGGCATCCCACTGAAAATAAAATTGCGGCTGTACAGCTCAAAGATGGCACCCAAAATCTGGTGCTGCTTGATGCTGACACAAGAGACATCCATCAGGTAACCAACTTCAATTCCGCAGAAACTGTTTATACACCGGTTTGGGGTGATGAAAACACGATCTATTTTTCAACAGCATCATCAGGAAACCGGAATATCTACAAAACAGATATCTCCGGCGGCCAACTTCAGCCGGTTCTCTCCCACCACGATGTCGATTTTCGAGATCCGTGGATCGATTTCGAAAAAGGAATTCTCTATTTTTCGTCAGACATCAGCGGAATTTTCAATATCTATAAAAAATTCCTTACAGATGATTCTATTCATCAAATAACGGATGTGATTGGCGGTGCATTTATGCCTCACGTAAAAAATGATTCTTTATACGTTGCCGATTATTATTCTGACGGATATAAAATTTCCGGTATTTCGCTTGAAAAATCGGTCAACCTGGCCACAACCAGCCAAAACTGGCACGATTATCTGAATCCGGAAGAGCCACTTGATGAAGAATTCTCTGACTCAGAAGGGTTTTTATCAGAAGAAGAATTACTGGCATTACAGCCTCTGGCAGACGAATCCGGAAATGTGGAATTTTCCATCCAAAACGAAAACCGCTACTGGAGGCCATACAATGAAACCACAACCGGACTGAGCATTTTACCGGTTCTTCGGTTCGATAACTATTCCAAACTGGAAGGAAATAATTCGCGTTTGATCCGGGACGGGCGCATTGGCGATTTTGGACAAAATATGTGGAGAGATTTTAAGGCCGGCGCCTACTTTTCCTCGAGGGATGTTACCGAATCGTTCTCGGTATTTGGTGGCGCTTTGATCGGGCTCGGTTCCCGCTCCGCTGATGGCCTCGGCAATTTCTTCTCCCCGTCACGCATCAACAATCTTGATCGGGATCTTTTCCTGATTGTCGATTATCGCGGTCTTCCTTTCATTAAGCGAAGCTGGTCTCCTACCATCAGCCTGGAAGTGTATCATCAGATCCGGAATGTACAAAACGGTCTGGGCATTGAAGAGTTTCCCTGCACATCCTGCCTGCCCGAAGAGCGTGAAGTCGACATTCGGTATAATATGTGGGAAGCCAGCCTGTTTTTGAGAAGTAAACTGAACCGGTGGAGTTTACTTGAACTGGGTGCATCCTATTCACCTTATAGTGTAACTGTGGAGGGATTCTTCTCCCGGGAATTTCAGGAATTTATTCCGGGGAGTACATCCGAATATTTCAGGGGAGCTACCTACTCAGCTACGTATTACATCGACCTCACGCCTCCAACCCGCCACGCCGACATCGCCCCGGAAGGAATTACCACATCCATCGGTTACCAGTTTCAGCCAGCCCGGTTATTGCAGGATTACGAGATTGAAGATGGCACTCTATCTCCGGTGTATTCGCGAGACCGGAATCACTCTCTGGAGTGGAATAAACAAATCGGGTTTGGAATCACAAATCAGACAAACGGATTAATTAAAAGCCGGGCTTTTGCCTACCTGAATCGCCCGGATGATTACTTTTATCTTGATTATGCCGGTGGAATGACCGGAATGCGTTCTTACCCATATTTTGCCCTTGGCGGCCAGCGTACCTGGTTTTCACGCGCATCACTTATCAGGCCGTTGTTCACTCAAATCAACCAGCAAGCCGGCCCCTATTCGTTCGACAAAATTTTCGGGCATCTGTTTTTTGAAGCCGGAAATGGCTGGGGAGGGCCATTAAACATCGGAGATTCCGTTAAAACCGGTATCGGTGCTGAATTAAGATTTGCATTCAATTCGTATTATCTTTTCCCGATGAAATTTTTTGTGAATACTACTTATGGCCTGAACCGGTATAACGTTACATTACCGTCTCAATTTATTACCACCACCGGTTTGAATGAAGTTCAGTATGGCAGAGAAGTGCTCTTTTATTTTGGCTTAACATTTGATTTTGATCCCTGATGAAGTACACAGTCTGTATCATCCTTTTTATTTTACCGCTTCCCTTGCTCTCTCAAAGCAATCAGGATCAAATTGAATCTGATGTTATCCTAAAGAACAACTATCAGGAGCCATCACCCCTTGATTTGATAACTCCTGTGCTGCTCAGAACCACTGATTCGGATTTTAACAATGAATATCATCCATCGAGTTCGGGATTCTGGAACCACTCTGCAGCCCATTTTTTCAGTTCACTGATTATTCCCGGATCAGCACAAATAGCCAACCGAAACTGGAAACGGGCCGGGCTTTTCATTGCCGTTGAGGCACTTTCCATTTATATGATTGTGGATTACAGAAATCGCGGAATTTCGGGTGAACGGAAATATGAACAATACGCTGATAACAATTGGAGCGTTGTACAATATTCAGAGTGGCTGATCGATTATCACAACTTTCACGGATTAAATAATCCTTATTTATCTGAACTGAGGAATATGGTTGAGGGAAATCAGCCGGCATTTACCCCTGATGAAGACTGGAGCGTTGTGGCACTGGAAACGTTAAGGCAGGTTGAACGCAACACTCTTTACGTTACAACGGACGATCTGGGCGCAAATAATTTTTCGCATGTATTGCCCGATTACGGTTCTCAGCAATATTACGAATTGATTGCCAAATATTATCAATATCAGGCGGGTTGGAAAGATTACGATTCTTTTCACAACAGCCTTGGCCATACCGATGAACAGTATTTCGAGCGTTATTTTATTGACAGAAACGGTGAATACGCAAGCCCCATGTTTTATAAAGGGGTGGAACTGGCAGACCGTTTTAACAACGACTTCAGAAGAAGCAGAGTTTTTACATCACTTTTGATTGCAAACCATTTTATTTCCGCATTTGATTCATATTTTACCTTCAAGCTGAAACAAAACAGGCTTCAGGCTGCTTCAAGTATTATGCCTGGACGGCAAATCATTGTCAATTACACTTTCTAAGATTAGTTTTATTTTATTCACATGATCCAAATGTTGAAAGACTTTTTTACCAATAAAAAATTATACAAGATAGTTGGTGCTGTTCTTGGGGCCGGCATTGCATTTGCCCTGATTATGGATCTGGTAATCATGCCCAACTACACCAATTACAACAAAGGGATTACCGTACCGGATGTAACCAAAGTATCGCTGGAAGAAGCTCAAACCCTACTCGAAAATTACGGGCTTCGTCACGAAATTCTGGATCGAAGGTCTCATTCTGCATATCCGGCCAATTACATTATAGATCAGTCTCCCTCTCCAAGACAAATCGTAAAACCAAACCGAAAAGTTTATCTTACTGTAAATTCGGATGTTACTCCAACAACTGTTGTTCCGGATGTTTTGGGAATGCACTTCAGAAATGCCGAACTTCAGCTCGAAAATCACGGCCTGCAAGTTGGAACCATCAGCTATGAATCATCCCGATTCCGTAACACTATATTACGCCAATCAGTAGCTCCGGGAGATACGGTAAGTCGTGAAACAGTTGTCAATCTTGCCGTGAGCGATGGGTTGGGTTCACGCATGGTGGATGTCCCGGATGTATCAGGTATGCGCCTATCTGAAGCCCAGCAGGCCATTATTCGCGCCGGTTTGCGTGTTGGAGAAATTCGGTTTCAGCCCAGCCGGGAATATAGCCCAAATACCATCATCTCCTATTCACCTGAAGAAGAGGAGTTAACGGAAGGTGAAGCTTTGATGCTGATTGTAGCTGAGCGTTTTGATGCCCGTGAAGAGATTGAAGCCGGCGCTATTATCAACGATACAACATCTGTAGAGGACGAATCTATTGAAAACTCAAACAACGACAATGAATTTTAATCTCCCGGTTTTAGCTCCCTCGATTCTCGCAGCCGACTTTTCAGAGCTCGGTGATCAAATTCAGCAATGCCTCGATTCGGGCATCCAGTGGATTCACTGTGATATTATGGACGGGCATTTTGTTCCAAATATCAGTTACGGCCCCGCTATTGTTGAAACTGTTCGACATATTGCGCCCGATGCCTTTCTGGATGTTCATTTGATGATTGAAAATCCGGATCAATATATTGAAGATTTTTCTGATGCCGGCGCCGATTTAATATCAGTTCATTACGAAGCGTGTACGCATCTTCATCGTACCATCCAGAATATTCATCAACACGGATGCATGACCGGTGTGGTCATCAATCCGGCTACAATTGTAGAACTTTTACGCCCGATTCTTCCGGATGTTGATCTGGCTTTGATCATGAGTGTAAATCCCGGATTTGGTGGTCAATCATTTATTGAATCAAGTATTGAAAAAGTGCGTAAATTGGCACAAATTCGAAATGATTTAAATCTAAATTTCCTTATAGAAATAGATGGCGGAGTTGGTTTGAAGAATGCAGCCAAACTAACGTCTGCCGGAACGGATATTCTGGTTGCCGGAAGCAGTGTATTTAAAACGGATGATATTCCTGCCAGAATAGCTGAACTTCAAAAAAAGGCACTTACAGGAACAGACCATGTGGTTTGATTTGTTAGCTGTATTCCAATATCAATCAAAAGATTAAACAAACATTTAAAAATATCGATACTTCTCAACAACTTTCTGAAGAGATACTATTTATTGATAACATTGAACCGGTTGTTATTCTCGGTTTTTCTGATGAACACCTGCAGCAACTGGACAATGCATTCCCTTCAACAAAAATTACCGCTCGTGGTAATCGCATCAAAATTTTAGGACCGAAGCATGAGGTGGAACTGGTTAAAGATATTCTGCAGGAAATGGTACAGATTGCCAAAAGAAATAATCAGATTCATTCAAGTGATGTAAAAACATTATTGGCACTGGCCAACAAGTCAGAAAGTAAAAAATCTATCTCTGGAAAAATTCCGACACAGGAGGACACCGGAGATATCATTCTGCATACCCACACCGGCGAAGCGATATCAGCAAAAACACCCGGTCAACGTAATATCGTAGATCAATCTGATTACAACGACATTCTATTCGCTATCGGACCAGCCGGAACCGGGAAAACCTATACATCGGTAGCTCTGGCAGTAAGAGCATTGAAAAACCGGAAAGTAAAAAAAATTATCCTTGCCCGGCCAGCAGTAGAAGCCGGAGAAAATCTTGGTTTCCTGCCCGGAGACCTCAAAGAAAAAATTGACCCCTACCTTCGGCCTCTGTACGATGCCCTCGAAGAAATGATAGAATTTGACAAGCTTGAATTCTACCTCTCCAAAAATGTCATTGAAATTGCTCCGCTTGCCTACATGCGGGGCCGCACGTTAAACAATGCATTTGTTATCCTGGATGAGGCACAGAACGCTACCAACATCCAAATGAAAATGTTTCTGACCCGAATCGGCTTTAACAGCCGGGCAATTATCACCGGCGATATCACTCAGTCTGACCTGCCGCGACAGCAAGAATCCGGATTAATATCCATCCAGAAAATCTTGCAGAAAATTGATGGGATTTCTTTTGTATATCTGGATCAGCAAGATGTTGTGAGACATAAACTTGTTCGGGATATTATCGATGCATACGAAAGATTTGAAAAGAAAAACAAGAAAAAACGCTGATGTCAAAATCTGTACTAAGCCCTGCGGTTGATACAACATCCCGCGTGAAAGTTTCCCCCTTGTATGAAGGGACTTTTGCTGTTGGAAAGGATAAGAAATTCTTTCCTATTGAAAAGTCGGATAAACCACCTAAAGGTACTCTGAAACTTGCCATAAATCCCTTTTTAATACAGGATGGCGAAAGAAACATTTTATTTGATGCCGGTATTGGTGATTTGTTCGGGGATGAGACGTCTATCGAAACCTTGATCACCAATCTGGCAGACCTGTCAGTTTCGGAATACGAAATATCAGATATTTTTATCAGTCACCTCCATTTCGACCATATGGCAGGAATTGCTCACCGGCAAAACGGCTATTGGGAACTCACATTTCCGGAAGCAAACATCTGGGTATCCAAAGATGGATGGGAAAAACTGCATTCAAACATTGATGATGAAAATGAAGAGAGCAGAGATTTTTTCCATTTTGTGGATATGAAAGCCAATCTTGAATTTTTGCCGGATGAATCGCAGCCGATCTCTCATGTTACAGTAAAAAATATTGGCGGACATACAGAATACCATCAACTACTCTTATACGAAAACGGGGAGGAACGATTTATGATGGCGGGTGATGTGATTGGCCGGAGAATTTCCATCAACCGTAGTTTTTCTGCCAAATTTGATTTTGATCCCAAACACAGTATGCACGTTAGGGAACGTTTAAAAAAGATGGCCTGTGATCAAGGTTTTACAATCCTGGCTTACCACGAAACCGATCACCCTATGTTTTGCCTTGCTGATTGTAAAAATAAAAAAGGATATGCAATAAAAAATCTATCGTGAGTATCCCTGATTATATACATCAAATCAAAGAATACCTTGTAGAAAATGAATTTCCACCCCAGGTTGATAGTGTTGTAATTTTAGGATCTGGACTTGGTGACTTTTCGTCTTCTATTTCAGAATCACATTCAGTTCCCTATTCACAAATACCAATCTTCCCTGAAACCTCGGTTCAGGGACACTCTGGTGAGCTTTATTGTGGTAAGATTGCAGGAAAACACATTATCGCTTTTTCGGGAAGGTTTCATCACTACGAGGGACACGATTTTAAAACAACTGCGCTACCCATCCATCTTGCCAAGGCTTTTGATGCAAAAAATATCGTCATCTCAAATGCTGCTGGAGCGATCAACACGACGTTTAACATCGGTGATTTAATGGTAATTGATGATGTGCTCAGGCTATTCCAGAAAATTTCTCCCTTTCCTTCTGAGCCTTTTCGGTACAATCTTTATTCAATTGCAGACCGTGTTCGTAAAATTGCAGCAGAAATTGGCCTCGATGTTCAGCGTGGCACCTATCTCTACGTAAAAGGCCCGAATTACGAGACCAAAGCAGAGATCAGGGCTTTTCGAATTTTAGGAGCCGATGTGGTAGGTATGAGTACAGCACCTGAACTGATTGAAGCTTCCAGACTGAACATCCCGGCAGCAGCAGTTTCTCTCATCACCAATATGGCAGCTGGTGTGGAAGCAGGAAAGCTGGACCATTCTGAAGTAAAAAAAGCTGCCGAACAACGAAAAGAAGATTTTGCAAGGCTTGTTACAGAAATTATCAGTCGGCTTTAACCGAAATATTGGAAAACCATTAACTTAATAGCCGGACAGTAGCCAATCCCGTAGTTATTGCAATCAAGAAACTCATCAGTGTACCGATCAAAATATATTCTGTTAATTTTCGATTTTTAGCACGGGTTAAATCACCAAATCTGAATACCGATTTTGCTGCAAGAAGAAAACCAATGATTTGCAAATAGCCACTCAAAATGGCTGTATAGATAAAAATTCTCTCCAGCATTCCAATATACATTCCCGCACTTTCCAGAGAATCTTCATTTTCAGTATTAATTTGTTCATTCCATCGATTCATCATATTCATCATGATATACGATGAAGGATATGTCAAAAATACAATTCCGGTAATCATTATCCAGAACGATTCGCCAGGTATCGCAACAGATACTTCACTCCAAAACGTCATCCAAACTGCAACCAAAACAAAAAGATGCAAAATTTGATCTGTCCCAAACCAAAGGCTCCGGGTTTGTTCTGTTTGTAATTGTACTTTGGCACCATCAATCAACAAGTGTGAACCTGCAACAAACAGAGCAACAGTCCAATATGAAATATCCCACAAAATCAGAAGAATCAACCCAAAGTGCAGAAAGGAATGGAGATAAAGGTATGGAGATGTCCAGGTGCGTTTTTCTTTATCTGTAATCCATTTTTTGGGTTGCAGAAAAAAATCTCCGATCAGATGCGCTAAAATCAACTTTATTAGTATCATGGATAGTAGCTGTATTGATTACTTGTGAGTGTGTCTATCCGGTCTCTGTAGTATTGATCGAGTTCAATGATTTCGTAAACCGATCCTCTTTTAATTCTGTCGTTCACAGATGACTGTGCAATTCCAAGTCTTTTTGAAATTTCTACTTGTGTTATTCCCGGCACTTTAAATAGTATTGCGGCTACTTCTGCGGTATTGCTTGTCCAGGAGTTCATTATCACAAGGGCCAGTTTGAACATCATATTTAGTTCTTTGTCGAAATCCGGCCATTTTGATTTTACACCTAAATGGATTTTTTTTTCTTTCAGCTCTTCTAATAACTCGCCTGAATATACAAATGCTTCTCCTGTGGCTTCACTTACCCGGTTGACATATTTTGCATCATCTCCAATTCCAATGGCAAGGCGAACGTCGAGTTTTTTTTTATCTATTTTTTTTATGATCGATTTGATAAGTATTGCTATGCGTAATGCCTCGCGAGCTTCTACTTTTAGTTGGAAACTGTCTCCCCGGTAAATCTCCCAGTCTTTAGGTGTGTCTCCAAAGTTTTTGAAGAGATTTTTGAGTGGACCTAACCATATATCCGGTTGATCTACTGCTCTGGACTGCACGATATCTCCTGTTATTGTTGTTTCCATACCTTAATATCGTGTTTTTATTCGATATTTTCAACTTATCGGCTATTTTGTCGATATTTTCACTTTATCGGGTTATTTATCGATATTATGAGTACGGAATTCTCGGAGATATTGTTTTAGTTTTATTTTGTTTCGAGCGCTTTTGCTGGTCATGTAGCGTATTTTTCCAAATATGGGGCGTTCTTGCCAGGCGCGGTCAAATCGGCCGAAGCACCAGAATATTCCGGAATAGCTGTTTGGATCACGGCCGTCTATGGCATAGGTATTGTTTAAATCTATCAGGTATTGCAGGGCTGTTTCTGGTTTGTCTGTCCATTCTATCACTTTTTTGCCCCAAAGCATTCGCAGATAATTATGGATGATACCTTCTTCCCGCAATTGTGTTTGGGCTGCATTCCAAAGCTCGTCATGTGTTTTTGATTGCGATAGTTCTTCGTAACTATAGTGCCATTTCCTGGGATCACCTCTGTGTTTATCAAGTGTTTTTTTGGCCCAATCTGGCAAGCTTTCATATTTGTGGTAATCGGAGCGGTGATGAGCATAATGAAATCCAACTTCACGCCAGGTAATCACTTCATCAAGAAAACTGTCGATGTTTGGATCTCCATTAAAAAAACCACCGGTTGATCCATTGTTGTAGGTGATTTTGTTGAGATCCCACCCTTTGGGCTGGTGACTTAACACGGTTTTCACAATTTCATATTCAGATATTTTCCCGAAATGCAACCATGGGCTCAACCTGCTGGTTTTATTTTCATCGGGGTGATTTCGTTTATCATCGTACTCCAGAAGTCCGTTTTCAATAAAATTGCCAAGCATGCCAAGCGCGGCCGATCTGCCGCCCTGCCAGTTAATTGGTTTCACTTCGTGATTAATATCTAACCCGGAAATAAATTCCGGAATGTTTTTTAAAGCATGTTTTGCATCAGGCAGATTTTCAAAAATTTCGGCTGGGTGTTCAATCTGTTTTTTGTTGATAAGATCATCAAGTGGATTTCTTTGTGGCGGGTTAGTATACGCCTCCACAAAATGTTTCTGCATTGTTTTTCGAAACAGATATGCGCTGTAGGGGTCTTTGTCCGTAAGGCCGAGCGGGATGAGTCCGTTGCTGTCTATCGTGATGTAAGGAATATTGAAATGCTCCGGATAGCGCTCATTTCGCTCACGCATAATAAATACCGGGAATTCGTCTGTGATGAGAATGGAGGCATTATCAGCAAGATTATTCAGTAATTTTTCATATTGTCCCGGTTCTTCTTCTACAAAAGAAACGTAGTTTAAATGGTGTTCTTCAGCATACTCAAGATGGTCTTTCATTCCCTGCATCATGAATGAATGTGAACGTTCAGTAGCCCACGGATAATCACATGAAAATGCTTCCAGTATCAACAGGGGTTTATTTAATTTATTAGCCCATGATACTGCATATTCCAGCGCAAAATTATAATGTAAGCGCCGATTTATCTGCATCCAGTAAAGTACATAATCAGCACTTGAGTCCGGTGATGCATTATTTCGTTTGAATACCCGATAACTGTTGATGTTTTTCATGATATCGCCAACATTGATCAACCATCAGCCATTCCCGGCCAGCACCTCAAGTACTGCAAAGAATTTTCTGAAGAAGAGAGTCGATTTCAACCAACCTATGCCATCTCTTTTCGTTTTTGTTCCCTTTTTCGGTCGTTTGGATCGAGATATAATTTTCTGATTCTCAGGCTTTTTGGAGTGACTTCAAGTAGTTCATCGTTGTCCAGAAATTCAATACACTGCTCCAAAGTCAGTTTTCTTGCCTGCGAAATTTTTATAGAATCAGCAGATTGAGTGGCTCGGTGGTTGGTCAGGTTTTTCTTCTTCACCACGTTCACCACAAGATCATCAGAACGTTTATTAATGCCTACAACCTGACCCATATAAACCGGGTCTCCGGGTTCAACAATAAACTCCCCCCGATCTTGCAAACCTTCCAGTGCATAAGGAGTTACATCGCCTTGTTCAAGCGAAATCATTGCACCGCTGTTCCGGCCGGGAATATCGCCTGCATAAGGTTCATAGGCATAAAACTGTTGATGCATAATACCGGTTCCGCGAGTTTCGGTAAGCATTTCGCCACGAAAACCGATCAGTCCGCGTGAGGGTACTTTAAATTCAATTCGGTGATTTTCACCCTCCTGAACCATTGAGATCATAATTCCTTTTCGTTTCTGCAGGTTATCAATTACCCGGTTACTGTAATCGGAATGTACATCAACAATTACTTCTTCAAAGGGTTCGTGTACATTTCCATTTACATCACGAAAAAGAACTTCTGGCCGGGATACCGAAAATTCAAATCCTTCCCGCCTCATCGTTTCAATCAAAATGGAGAGTTGCAGCTCACCCCTTCCGGAAACCTTGTAAATATCAGGATTATCCGTCTGCTCAACACGAATGGAAACATTGGTTCGTATTTCTTTCATCAACCGGTCTTTTATCATGTTTGAGGTTACATAATTACCCTCACGGCCTGCAAACGGTGAATTGTTCACCCTGAAATACATTGCCATTGTAGGTTGGTCAATGTCATAGTATGAAATCGGAACAGGATCAGCAATATCCGTCAGAGTGTCTCCGATTTCAACTGCATCGTAACCGGCCATTGCAAAGATATCTCCGGCAAAAGCCTGATCCACCGGCTCTCTGTTTAAACCATTGAATGTGAACAACTTGGTAGCTTTAGCTTTCACTTTTTGATTTCCCTTTCGGTCCATCAGTACAATTTCCTGATTGGTTTGAATGGTGCCCTGCTCTACCCGGCCGATAGCAATTCGGCCAACATAATCGTTCCAGTCAACACTGCTAACCAGCATTTTGAATGGAGCATCCTTTATCTGCTTTGGTGGCGGAATGTGTTCAATAATTTTGTTAAAGAGTGGTATTAAATTTTCTCCTTCATCTTTCAGTTCCTCTTTGGCAACCCCTTCAATCCCAATGGAGTACAGAACCGGAAAATCGAGCTGCTCATCATTAGCTTCAAGGGTTACGAAGAGGTCAAATATCATATTTAAAACCTCATCAGGCCGGGCATCTTTCCGGTCTATTTTGTTGATGAGTACAATAGGCTGATATCCCAATTCCAGCGACTTTCGAAGCACAAACTTGGTCTGAGGCAGTGGCCCCTCTGCAGCATCTACCAGCAAAATCACTCCGTTCACCATCTTTAGAATTCGTTCTACTTCTCCCCCGAAATCGGCATGACCGGGCGTATCTACGATGTTAATTTTGGTTCCTTCCCAAAGTACAGCCGTGTTTTTGGAACTGATGGTAATCCCTTTTTCTTTTTCCAGATCGCCGGAATCCATCACCCGTTCGGCTACCTGCTGGTTTTCTCTGAACGTTCCGCTCTGGCGCAGCATTTGATCAACCAATGTGGTTTTGCCATGATCTACGTGAGCGATTATTGCAATATTTCTGATATCCTGACTCATAAATTAAATTTCCTTACCTGTATGCACGGTAATTGTTAAAAAGAATTCGATGGGCTTCGTTCCAATAGACTGTTTATACCCAAAAATTGACAGCATTCAAGATACGGTTTATTTCACGAAATCCTGATTTATTTTACCAGTATGCTAAAAAGAATAAGAATAAGCTACAGGACTATTTCTCTCGCAATTGACTTTATTTTATCATGAAATGAATCTCAGAGATACTCTATCAAAATACTTTTTAACAAAAAATGGATGAACCTGTCTAAATTATTATTTAGATTTAATCTTAATAGATTGAATCAAGAATTCTCCCCATGCAAAAAACACTAACAGAACTGAACAGAAAAGAGAAGGCTGAAATTATCTCTTTAAACGGTGGCAGAACGATGCAACACCGACTGGAAAAAATGGGAATCCGAAAGCATCAGATCATATCAAGAATAAACTCACAATTTATGCGGGGTCCTGTAGTCATTTCGATGAATGGCCACCAGACAGCTATCGGGCGTGGTATGGCGTCCAGGATATTGGTAAGGCCTTTGAACTCCGGAATCCCGAAATAAAAATTTGTACAGACCATATAAAGATGACATGCACTATTTGCTGATGGGCAATCCCAATTGCGGGAAAAGCGCCCTCTTCTCCAGGTTAACAGGATCTCATGTGGTCGTATCAAACTACTCTGGCACTACTGTTGAATTTGCCAGCGGAAAGATGAACCTGGAGGGTAAAACAGAAAAGTTAATGGACATTCCGGGTACGTTTTCGCTTCAGCCTTCCAACAAGGCCGAAGAAGCAGCGGTTGAGCTGCTGGAAGAAGGGGGCGCCATCATCAATGTGTTGGATGCCACAAATCTCGAGCGCAGCCTCTATCTTACGTTACAGTTGCTGCAAATTGGCAAACCCATGATTGTAGTACTGAATATGTGGGATGAGGTGATGAAAAACGACATCGAGATCGATCACCAAGCCCTGGAGGCGTTACTCGGTGTGCCGGTGGTTACAACTTGTGCACTTACCGGGGATGGCCTGATCACTCTTAAAAACCGATTGCCGGAAGCTCGAACCGGCGGGTTGTCTGCCGATAATAATTCTAATCTCTGGCAGGCTGTCGAAAGCATCACAAAAAAGATTCAAACGAAAGGAGAAGCTCCGGAAACCTTCTGGCAAAAACTTGATCATACCACAATTCACCCAATATCAGGGCCTGTTATTGCTCTGGTGGTGCTGTTTTTCAGTTTTGCAATTGTGGCATGGATCGGCGACTGGCTTCACGAGGAAATTTTTGATGAGGCATTCGATCTGTTATGGCTGCCGGTAGCCGAGTATCTCTCCGTAGCAATGGGATCAAGCGGTTGGCTGCATGATATTTTAATCGGAGAACTGATTGACGGACAGATTAATTTTGAAGAATCTTTCGGATTATTGACCACCGGACTGTTTATCCCCATTGCAGTGGTTCTGCCGTTTGTTTTCTGTTTTTATCTGGTATTAAGTTTGCTCGAAGATATCGGGTACCTCCCGCGGTTGGGTGTGGTGATAGACGGGTTTTTACAACGCCTTGGGCTGCACGGCCTCTCCATTGTTCCCATGATGCTCGGCGTTGGCTGTAATGTGCCCGGAGTAATGGCTGGCCGAGTTTTGGAAACCAAAAAACAGCGATTTATTGTAGCCACATTGATTGCCATTGTTGTTCCATGTATGGCTCAACAGGCGATGGTAATTGGCCTGCTTGGAAAAGCCGGTGTCACTGGACTTGCCATTGTTTACGGAACACTCTTTATCCTTTGGATTATGCTTGGCGTTATTATGAACCTATTCATAAAAGGCAAAGCTCCGGAAATGTTAATTGATCTTCCCTCCTACCGGATTCCCTACTGGCAGTCATCTGTGAAAAAAATTTACATGAGGATGAATAGTTTCATTAAACATGCACTGCCATATGTTTTATTGGGTGTTTTTATCGTGAATATTTTTTACACCATGGGGATTATTGATCTGATCAGCAGCTTTTTTGCCCCGGTCATCACCACACTATTTGGCCTGCCCGGAGAAGCCGGTGCTGCTTTGATTGTGGGCTTTTTGCGTAAAGATGTGGCCATTGGTATGCTGGTGCCCCTGGGAATGGAATTGCAGCAATTAATTGTAGCCAGCATAGTTTTAATGGTCTATTTTCCCTGTGTGGCAACATTTGTTGTATTGTTCAAAGAATTGGGATGGCTGGATCTACTAAAACTCACACTCATTATGCTGGTTGTGGTTTTGCTAACCGGTGCCGGATTGAATTTTCTTTTAAACTTAACCGGAATTTGAAGCTGATTTAAATATCAATCAAATAGAGATGTTTATAGAATAAACGTATAGGTGTATTTAATCATAAACGTCCGGAACTGGCTTCTTGGAATTTCCGGGATGATTGCCAGCCGGCTTGTGTTTAACTCTTCGTTGTAGACAATCCACAAATCATTTCCTTCACGAAAGTTATAACGGAAACGGGCATTGGTTGTAAACGCATCGATCACACTGTTATACTGTACGAAGATATTGGTGGATACCTGCGTGTTGAACGGAATACCAAACCGAACACGGGCAAGGTGCGAATCGAACTGTTGATTGCGGTCACTAAACTTCACATGGTTATAAATATACGATCCTTGAATTTCAAGATGGCGGGATACCGTCCAGCTTGGCCGGAGTGATACGGAATATCGCACTCCGTCAAAGAATGTGCCTGCTTCTGCGTTTGCTCCAATCCTGAAAAGGCCTGCTCTTGACATCGTATAACCGGCCGTAGCTTTGTAAAAGTTGTAATCACCTTCGGGAATAAAAACATCTTCATCGAGATAGAAAGGAAAAAGCAGATCTTCGCGCACCATTTGAACTCCAATACTACCAAAAGCACCCGTTTTTAGCATAAAACTAAATGCAGGGCCAAACTCAATCGTTTCGGCAGTCCAGTCTTCATTTCGATAGAAAACTTCACCATTTACCATAAACGTTTGATAGATGAATGAAGAATCATCACCCGGCCGATGTGTATAAGAGATTTGCTGCCCCACCTGAGTAAAGTTAGCCCTCTGAATAAAACCCATTCCCGGATTATAATCAGGCCCCGACCATACAAAATCGGTACGGTAACCGATTCCATCTCGGAGCCTTCGCTCAAAAATTCCAGAAAACCGACCACTTTCAGACGGGTTCCATCCCCGCTCAATATCATCACTTTCATCCAGAGTGTGTGCCCATTGAAATATAAAATAGTCGTCACCGTAAAGCCTGAAAGATCCATCCAAACCGTATGCCAGATTATATTGTCCGTCAGCACCAATACGGCTGGTTGCCATCCCACCGGCATAGGAATATGGATTCATGACCTGTCGCCTCAAGCGTAATACCCCAAAATTCTCTGTGGCAAGATCATTGTGCTCATCGGTTTGCATATTCAAAAATCCAATATCCCATGGGCCTGCCCTGCCAACAATCCTGGCACCACCCAAAATACGCACCATTTCCCCCTGTTCGGTTAACCCGATCCGGCGGCTGTGAAAAAGGCGACTACGTCCGCCCGTATTGAACTCAAACAAACCAGCCCTTTCCTGGAAAAATTGCCGCTTTTCGGGGAAAAAGAGAGAAAATCGTGTCAGGTTCACCTGTTGGTCGTCTGCCTCCACCTGAGCAAAATCGGTGTTCAGGGTAACATCCAGAGTAAGGTTATTGGTAAGCCCATATTTCACATCAAGCCCGGCTTCTCCCATTCTGCTGTGCTCATGTCTGTACTCATTTCCAACGTCCTTCAATACGGCCATCCGCTCCAGCCCGCCCAGCAAATACGGCCTGATGTAAACCGGCCGCTGGCTTTCCACGTCCTCAAGCACAATTTTTTGCATGCGTGATGGTTTCAGATACGCAAAATCGGTATTGGGTTCAATGGCGGGATATACCGCTCTCTCTGATTTACGGACAATAATCCGGTTCATGGAAAGTCCCATCACCACACGCCCGTCATCATCTGTAAAGCGCAGGCTCGAAAACGGAATTCTCATCTCAACAAACCATCCATCCTCGTTCACAGTTACTTCAACATCCCAGAAGGTGTCAAAATCTGCATTCAACCATGCCGACCCGGTTGCGTCTCTCGATATAGTCGCATCCCGTCTGATACCTGCAGGATTGGTGGAAAATATCATGGAACTTTCGTTGTCGTTAAATGTATCGAGCATCACTTCAAAATAGTCATCACTCCCAAATACATCTCTGAATAGTACGTTTCCGCGTATCCCGTCAGGATCCGAATCATACAAGCGGGCGGCAAAATAGATATAGTCATCATCATACAGAGCCATCACTTCGGTCTCTTCCGACGGAGGAATACCAAAAACCGGTTCATACATTATCATCTCGAAACGGGTGGCATTTTCCCAGGCAGGTTCATCACTTAATCCGTCAAGTATGATGGGCTCGGTTGTTCGTGCAATCGGGATCGGGTCATCATTATTTGCCAACAGGTTTCCAGGCGCCATTAGATTAAAGAGCAGAAAAGACAGAAAATATTTCATAAAGCAGGGGCAAAAGTCATTTCAATACTTACCGGATTAATGCATTGTATAATAAATTTACTGTTTTTGCTTGAATATTACAGTTTGCTGCAAACCGGTTTACAACTTTTAGCCATTCAATATGATCTAAAAAATTGTTTTCTTTCAGTAGACAACGAATCAAAAAAAATATACCATGGATCTGAAAATCAGCGATCAGCGTTTTATTGTATGCGGGGCCAGCAGCGGTTTTGGCCATGCTATTGCCAAACAACTTTTAATTGAGGGGGCCAATGTTGTAACCATTGCCCGAAGAGGTTACGAACTGGAAGAAACCTTCGAACATTTTGAAAAACGTGTAGAAATTATTGAGGGCAGCCTTATTTACCGTGAAACACTCGATAAAATTGAAAAAAGTGCCAAAAAGGGGGGCTTCCACGGTATTGTGTTTAACGCCGGCGGGCCACCAACCGGAACTCCCCTTCAAACCGATATGAACGACTGGGACGCTGCATGGCAATTGGTAATGCGCTGGAAAGTTGACCTTGCCCTGCGTCTTGCACCCTTGCTGAAAAATGCCTGCTACGGAAGAATGTTGTTTATTGAAAGCAAATCAATCAAACAGCCCATTCCTGCTCTCACATTAAGCAACGCTTTTCGGGCAGGAATTGCGGGGTTTGCTAAAACTTTGTCTGCAGAACTGGCTCCCAGTAGTGTTACTGTAAATATTCTGGCACCGGGTGCTCATGAAACCCCGGCCATTGAGAGGGTCATTCAAAACAATAGCAGTATGAAAGGAATCTCATACGATAAAGCCAAAGAAGAGATGGAGGCCGGAATTCCCGTTAAAAGAATGGGGAAAGCTGAAGAACTTGCATCACTGGCCGCATGGCTCCTCTCACCTCAAAGCGGATATGTGACCGGCCAGACCATCAGCCACGACGGAGGTGCAATCTCCGGACTTTTCGGTTGAATCAGCTTAAAGAAAATCAGGAATTTGAAACAATCAATTCGTTATGAAATTCATTCAGAAAGAATTTACGCTCTCTTCAAAACCCCGGGGTTTTCATTTGGTAACACAGGAAATTCTCAATCAGATTCCCGAACTGAGAGATGTTAAAACAGGCATCGCCCACATCCACATCAAACACACCAGCGCCGGCCTGACAATCAATGAAAATGCCGATCCATCGGTGCGCCGGGATTTTGAAACTCATTTCAACCGGATGGTGCCCGAAGATGCCAATATGTTTGAGCATAACTACGAGGGGCTTGATGATATGACATCACACATCAAAAGCTCAATACTGGGGCACTCTGTTTCCATCCCGGTTACAAACGGCCGTTTTAACCTGGGCACCTGGCAGGGAATCTATCTTTGTGAACACCGTAACCACGCCAAAGCCAGGAAAATTATTGTAACGGTGATGGGTCAAGATTAAATTATACTCTAAAGTATTGTCTTTTATACAAGTAGATTGTCATGTAAACGAGTCTTCAGAAGTCTACATCGACACTAGCATAAAGTTTGACAAATAAAATTTACCAATGTTTTAAAAACACGAAAACTTCGGAAGCCTTTACCAACCTACCATTCCATTATTATCATAACAGTAGTGTTAGTCTTGAGTTTTTTAAGCTTCACGGAGAAGGGGGATCCGCTCTTTCATAAATATCAGATTATTTCATCCTGATTTAACATCAAGAGATTAACATAACCATATGAGCGCCATTTTCCTGAATAATTTTTAAAATTTTTGACGGTGCTAATAATGGAAACAAAAGGTGGTTCTTATGAAGAATTATATACTACGAGTACTCTTTTTATCTCTTTTTAGTTTTCCAACCATCCTTTTTGCACAAGAAGGAAATGGAATTATCTCACTTTATGAAGGCAGCAG
>SL_3KL_010_SEDDRAFT_10000954_pt1 | contig 25541 bp, 22 predicted proteins | sample SodLakKL_010_SED_2_FD_10381 | JGI IMG/M metagenome (IMG submission 10381) | reverse complement strand
GAGAGTACCGGCGTCGCGACGACCCCGATCCGTCCTATACCGACGATCTGGGAGAGGCAGCTGCCGCCTACCAGAGAGAGGCCCGGGAATTTGTCGATGACCTGGCGTCGGCGGCCCGGAAGATGCGGGACTCCCTCTTGGAGAACCTCCGATCCGGAGGCAGCCGGAGCGGTGGGAGCTGGTGACATGGGGACCCTCGAACCATGACCTCCCGGAGGGCGCGCCGGGGCGGTGGTCGGTCCATGTGGACACCGGTGGCACCTTCACGGACTGTCTGGCAGTGGACCCACGGGGGCGACGGCACCGGCTCAAGGTCCTCTCTTCCAGTGCGCTCCGCGGTACGGTGGTTGACCCGGAGGGCGCGAGCGGATTCGGCGTAAGGTTTCCGGAAGAGCTCCCCGATGGCTTTTTGGTGGGGTTCGGCCTCTGCCGACCGGGCGACTCGGACCCTCTGACCAGGGTGGAGACCCACACCAGGGATCCCCTTGATCCGCGGGTCGCCCGTCTGGGCCACGGTCCATCCCCCCCGGCCAGGTCCGGGTCCTGGCCGGGGTCCGGGGCCACGGTGGAGTTGCGGTCGCCCGAGGCCGCGCCGCTCCTGGCCACCCGCCTGGTCACTGGAACTCCGGTTGGTTCGCCCTTTCCGGGGAATCTCTCTCTCCGGGTGGCCACCACCCGAGCCACCAATGCGTTGCTCGAGCGGAAGGGCGCACCCTCAGCGCTGGTGGTGACCCGGGGCTTCGGGGACGTGCTCCGGATCGGAGATCAGTCCCGCCCTGACCTCTTCGCCCTGGATGTGCGCCGCCCCGCTCCCCTGGTAGTCGACGTGGTGGAGGTACCGGGTCGAATCGGAGTGGGCGGCGAGGTGCTGGACCCGTTGGTCACCGAGCCCGGGGGCACCGAAGCATGGCAGGTGCAGTTGGCGGACCTTCGGCGGCAGGGGATCGGGTCGGCGGCGGTGGTTCTCCTCCATTCGCCGCGCAATCCGTCCCACGAAGGCGTGGTGGCCGGATCCCTCCGCGCTGCCGGCTTCCAGCATGTGGCCGTGTCGCACCAAGTGGCGCCCTTCACCCATTTCCTCCGGCGAGCCGAGACCACGGTGGTGGAGGCCTATCTTGCGCCCGTGATCGAGGAGTACCTGGAAGGGATCCGGAGGGGCCTGGGAAGCTCCCGGGTTCGAGTGATGACCAGCGCAGGCGGCCTCACCGCCGCGGACCGGGTGCGGGCCCGCGAGACCCTCCTGTCGGGCCCTGCCGGTGGGGTGGTGGGGGCCGGGGCGGTGGCGAAACGGGCCGGACTCCACCGAATCATCACCCTGGACATGGGTGGAACCAGCACCGATGTCGCCCGTTTCGACGGACAGCCCCAGGTGGAGGAGGAGCACGAGGTGGGACCGGCCCGCCTCCGGACCCCGGCGGTGGCCATCGAGACCGTGGCGGCGGGGGGCGGGTCCATCTGCCGGATCCACCGGGGCGAACTCAAGGTGGGTCCAGACAGCGCCGGCGCCGACCCCGGTCCGGCCTGCTACGGCGCCGGTGGGCCTCTCACCCTTACGGACGTCAACCTGCTCCTGGGACGGATCGATCCCGACCGTTTCGGAATCCCGGTCCAGGTGGACGCAGCCCGGGACCGCATCGCCGAGGTCCTGGCCGAGGTGAGGGCCGCCGGTCGGGACCTTTCGGTGGAGGAACTCCTGGAAGCCTTCCTGGAGCTGGCCGACGAGCGCATGGCGGGGGCCGTGCGTCGGATCTCGGTGCGCCAGGGCTACGATCCCACCGAGTACGGCCTCGTGGCCTTCGGGGGTGCCGGGGGTCAGCACGCCTGTGCGCTGGCGAGGCGATTGGGCGTCCGACGGATCGTCCTTCCCCGGGAGGCCGGCATCCTGAGCGCCGTGGGGCTCGAGCACGCTGCGCCGGAGCGGGTGGTGCTGAAGGAGGTGCTCGCCCCGCTGGCCACGGTCGCCCCGCGCCTGGAGGAGTTGGCGCAGGAGATGAGAGAGAAGGGACGAGCCGCCCTGGAGGAGGAGGGAGCGGACCCGGACCGGATCCGGGTTCGGGACGAGGTGGCCCATCTCAGGTACCTGGGGCAGGAGTCGACGCTCGAGGTTCCGCTGTGCGGGACCAATCTGCGCAGCGCCTTCGAATCGGCCTATGAGGAGGTCTTCGGCCACCGAGCGGCGGGCCTGGAGTTGGAGGTGGTCTCCCTGCGGGTGACCATGGAGGAGGAAGGGCGCCCGGTGGAGCCGGTGGAACCCGTCCCCTCCCTGGATCCTCCTCTCCCGGAATCCGCTCGAGCCTGGTTCGACGGAGCCTGGCGCCAGGTGCCGGCATGGGACCGGGAAAGGCTACCGCCGGGGAGCCGGATCAACGGACCCGCCCTCCTCCGGGCCGAGCACACCTCCGTCGTGGTGGCCTCGGGGTGGCGGGGACGGATCCTCGGCGACGGCTCCCTTCTTCTCGAGGCCGATGCCGCCCTGGCCGACAGCCCCGTGGCCCTTCAATCAGCCGCCGGAAGTGAGCTCTTCGCCCAGAGGTTCCGGGGCCTGGTGACGGAGATGGGGGAGCAGCTCCGGCGCACCGCCATCTCCGTGAACATCCGGGAGCGGCGGGACTACTCGTGCGCCCTCCTGGATCCCCGGGGTCGGCTGGTCGCCCACGCCCCCCACGTCCCGGTTCACCTGGGCGCCATGGGCGCCTGCGTCCGGGCCGTTGCCCAGGCGCTTGACCTCCGGCCCGGCGATACCGCCGTGACCAACCACCCCGGAGCCGGCGGATCCCATCTCCCCGACGTCACTGTGGTTACCCCTGTGCACGCCCCCCTGGGAGCGGACGGCCCAGGCGAAAAGCCCCTCCTGTTGGGCTACGTGGCCAGTCGAGCCCATCACGCCGAAATCGGAGGGCGGCGTCCAGGGTCCATGCCTCCTGATGCCCGATCCCTGGCGGAGGAGGGGGTGGTGGTCCAGCCCCGTCTACTCGTGCGGGACGGAAAGGCCCGGTGGGACGAAATGCGCGCCCTCCTCCTGGCGGGGCCCCATCCGACGCGCCGGGTGGAGGAAAACCTGGTCGACCTGGCAGCTCAGGTGGCGGCCAACCACCGCGGCGCCAACCTTCTCCGGGCGCTGGCCACGACAGAGGGACCCATGGAGGTCGTCTCCCGAATGGAAGCGCTGGAGCAGCGGGCGGCCCACCGCATCCGCACCGTGCTCGCCTCCCTACCGGACGGGACCAGGAGCGCTGTGGAGTGCCTCGACGATGGGTCTCCCCTCTCGGTGGGCATCGAGATCCACGGCGACTCGGCCACGGTGGACTTCACCGGATCCTCGGCGGTCCACCCGGGGAATCTCAACGCCACCCCCGCCATCGTACGGAGCTGCGTACTCTACGTCCTCCGACTCCTGGCCGGAGAGGACCTTCCACTCAACGAAGGTCTCCTGGACCCGGTTCGCCTCCACATTCCGGAGGGGATCCTCTCCCCCCCCTTCCCCGCCGACCCCACCCGTTGTCCGGCGGTGGTGGGCGGCAATGTGGAAACCAGCCAGCGCCTGGTGGACGCGCTCCTTCGGGCGCTGGACCTGGTGGCCGGGGGTCAGGGGACCATGAACAACGTCCTGTTCGGCGACAACCGGACCTCCTACTACGAGACGGTGGCGGGGGGCGCCGGCGCCGGGCCGGGATTCCACGGTGCCTCCGGTACGCAGGTCCACATGACCAACACGCGGATCACCGACGTAGAGGTCCTGGAACACCGCTTCCCGGTCCGGGTCGAACGCTTCGGCCTGCGGCGAGGCTCCGGGGGCTCGGGGACGTGGCAAGGCGGCGATGGGGTGGTGCGTGAACTGCGTTTCCTCCGTCCGCTGTCCCTTTCCCTCCTTTCGCAGCATCGCAGGGTCCCTCCCTACGGCATCCGGGGCGGCGGTCCCGGTGCACGGGGAGAGCAGCTCCTGGTGTCGCCCACCGGTCGGGTCCGCCTCCTTCCGGGGATCGCAGCCGTGGAGGTCCAGGGGGGGGATCTCCTGGTGCTCCGAACGCCCGGTGGCGGCGGGTGCGGGTCGGGTGCCCCCGCTTTGACAGCCCCTGTTCCTTCGGATAGAGTTGCCCCATGAAGATCCTCATTGTCGGCAATGGCGGCCGGGAGCACGCCCTCCTCTGGAAGCTTCGGAAGGATGCTCCGTCGGCCCAATTCTTCGTTACCCGTCCCAATCCCGGGATGGCGCCCATGGCGACTGCCGTGGACCTGGCCCCGGACGACGTGGAGGGCCTGGCCTCCTTTGCCCAGGGAGAGTCCATGTCCCTCACGGTGGTGGGGCCCGAGATCCCGCTGGCCGGTGGAATCGCGGACATCTTCGGGCGTCGGGGCCTGCCCATCTTCGGTCCCACGGCCACAGCCGCCCGCCTCGAGTCATCCAAGGCCTTCGCCAAGGAGCTCATGCAACGGGTCGGGGTGCCCACGGCCTCGCACCGATGCTTCCGCCGGTGGGAGGAGGCTCAGGCGCATCTCCTGGAACGGGAGGCCCCGGTGGTGGTGAAGGCGTCGGGTCTCGCCGCCGGCAAGGGGGCCGTGGTGGCCCCCACCCGGGAAGAGGCTCTGGCGGTCGCCGAGGAGATGCTCCGCGGGGAAGCCTTCGGGGAGGCGGGCTCGGAGATCGTGGTGGAAGATTTCATGGAGGGCGAGGAGCTCTCCGTGTTCGGAATCACGGACGGTCGCCACGTCACCCTCCTCATCCCCTCCCAGGACCACAAGCGGATCGGTGAAGGGGATACAGGGCCGAACACCGGCGGAATGGGAGCCTACGCCCCGGTGCCCGCCGTGGACGCCCACCTCATGGACACGGTGCGGGACCGCATCTTCCTCCCGGTCCTGGATGCCATGGAGACGTCGGCCCGGCCCTTCCGGGGCCTGCTCTACGCCGGTCTCATGCTCACGGCCGAGGGCCCCCGGGTCGTGGAGTTCAACTGCCGCTTCGGTGATCCGGAGACCCAGGTCGTGCTCCCGCTCCTGGCCGACTCCATCCTGGAGCTGCTGGTGGCGGTGGCCCGTGGGGGTAGCATTGCGGGAGCCGAAGTCCGCTGGAACGGCAAGTCCGCTCTGAACACGGTGCTGGCGTCGGAGGGTTACCCCGGCCCCTATGAGACCGGTCGCACCATTGACATGTCACGGAGCGCCTGGGCGGGAAGCGACCGGGAAGAGGTGGACCTCCTCATCTTCCACGCGGGAACGGCCGTGGACCAGGGACGTCTGGTCACGGCGGGCGGTCGGGTCTTCTCATCCGTGGGGTTGGGCCCGGACCTGGGCCACGCCCGACGCCGGAGCCTCGAGGGAGCCGAGTCCATCCACTTCCCCGGGCGCGTCTTCCGTCGGGACATCGGGTGGCGGGCTCTCTCCGGGGCCGTCGCGGCGGCGGCGACCCCGGAAGCCGACCCGCCGGCCGCCCCCCCGGTCCAGGGACGCGCCTCCCGGGACTCGGGAGCCACGTCGGGCTGAGTCCCCGAGCGCCGTGCCCGAACTTCCGGAGGCGGAGACCATCGTCCGGGGACTCAGGGAGCCCCTGGAAGGGAGACGGATCAACTCGGTCCGCGTGATCCGCCCGGATGTGGTGGATGGCCCGGCCGCCCGCTTCATCCAGGCCCTGGCAGGCCGGCTCGTGGACCGGGTGGGTCGCCGCGGGAAGAACGTGGTCATCCTCCTGGACGATGGATCCCGTCTGGTGGTGAACCTGGGGATGTCGGGGCGCCTCCTCTACCGGTCCCATGAAGACCCGTCCCCCCCTCCGACCCATCCGGTGGCGGAGATGCCCCTGGCGGACGGTGACCGGGAGGCCGGAGGAACCCTGGTCTACCACGATGTCCGTCGCTTCGGCCTCCTCCGGATCCTCTTGCCCGAGGATTACCGAGCCTGGTCGGGCACGCTCGGCCCGGAGCCCCTGGGGAGAGGCTTCACCGCCCAGTACCTGGCGGAGGCCTGCGCCGCCTCGCGCTCGCCCATCCGGTCCTGGCTCCTGGATCAGCGGAAGGTGGCCGGCGTCGGGAACATCTACGCCAACGAGGCGGTCCATCGCGCCGGGATCCACCCGCGGACTCGGGCCTGCCGGATTCCCGACGACCGGATCCCCCACCTCCACAGGGCCATCCGGCGAGTACTGAGAGACGCCATCGAGGCCCGCGGAACCACGCTGAGGGACTATCGCACGGCCCAGGGGTGGGAGGGGAGCTACGCCGGGGCACTCCGGGTATACGGTCGGGACGGAGAACCCTGCCGTCGTTGCGGGACGCCGGTGGAGCGGGAGGTGTTCGGAAACCGCTCCGCCTTCTTCTGTCCGCGCTGCCAGCCCGTCCCACCTGCCGAACCCGGGAGTGACCTTTGATGGGGCCCCTGTCACGACGCACGCTCGACACGCGGCCGATGCGCGGCCGGATCATGGCGGTTCCCGTGAAGGGTGCCCTCCTTGCGGCCGCCGTCACCCTGGGCGGGGTGACCCTCCCGGGCGCAATCACGCCCGTCCAGGCTCAGGAGGTGCGCCTCGATGTGCGGGAATTCACCCTGGACAATGGGATGCACTTCCTGGTGGTTCCCCGCCCCGGCGCACCTACCGTCTCCTTCGTGACCCACATACCGGTGGGGAGTGTCAACGAGGCCCTTGGACACACCGGGATCGTCCACTTCCTGGAGCACCTCCTGTTCAAGGGGACCACCACCGTGGGGACCCGGGACGCCCAGGCCGAGGTGGAGCTCTTCGTCCGCATGGACGCGACCCACGACACCCTCCTCCTGGCCCGGGGTCGCCAGCCTGCCCCGGATTCTGCCGAGATCCAGCGGCTTCAGGAACGGATTCGTGTCCTGGAAGATTCAGCTCGGACCCTGGTGGTCCCCGGCGAGTTCGACCGGATCTACTCCCGGGCCGGTGCCCGCAGCATGAATGCCACCACCAGCTACGAAGCCACGGAGTACTTCGTGGAGCTTCCGGCGAACCGGGCCGAGCTCTGGTTCGCCATGGAGGCCGACAGGATGCGGAACCCGGTCTTCCGGGAATTCTACGCAGAGCGGGAGGTGATTCAGGAGGAACGCCGTCAGGTGCTGGACACGAGTCCCGGCGGAGCCCTCTGGGAGGCCCACATGGGGGCCGCCTTCCGGGTGCACCCCTACGGCGTGGCCCCCATCGGCCACATGGCGGACATCGAGACCCTCTCCCGGTCTCAGGTGGAAGCGTACTATCGGCTTCACTACGGGCCCGACAACACCACCGCGGTCCTGGTGGGAGACATCGACCCCGATTCGGCCCGGGTCTGGGCCGAGGCCTACTTCGGTCCCATGGAGGCCCGGGGACCGCCCCCCCCGGTCCTGGCCCGGGAGCCCGAGCAGCGGGGCGAGCGGCGGGTGGAGGTCCTGTGGGATGCGGAGCCGCGCCTGGTGGTGGCGTGGAAGATCCCGTCCGCCCAGCACACCGATGCCGCAGCCCTCGCCATGCTATCGAGCATCCTGGTGGCCGGACGGGACTCCCGACTCTACCGGCGCCTCGTCCGCGACGAGGGGATGGCCACCGCCGTGACGGCGGGCGCCACCCCCGGTGGCCGCTTCCCGGGTCTCTTCACCATCCAGGCCACCCCCCGTGCGCCGCACACGCCCGAAGAGGTGGAGGCGGCCATTTACCAGGAGCTCGACCGACTCCGGGAATCACCGCCGACGGATACGGAGCTGGAACGGCTCCGACGGCGTCTCGAGGCCTCCAATGTGCGACGCCTCACCTCGGATCTGGGGCTGGCGCTTCAGTTGGCGTCGTCCCAGGGCTTCTGGGGCGACTGGCGAACCACCTTCCAATCCCAGGCCCGGCTCTCCCGGGTCACCGCCGACGATGTGATCCGGGTCCTGGAGAGCTATTTCCACCCCCGGACCCGGACCGTGGGAATCCTCCGTCGAGAGGGGGATGTTCCCACCGGTCCCAGGGCCGAGTCGTCCGCATCGGGCCCTTCCACCTCCAGCCCCGCGGACCCGGCCCGCGGAGACACCCTCCCAGTCTCCCCTGCCACCGAGCTCCCGGAGCTCCCGCCGGCTACTCCCGTCGCTCCCCCGGACCAGCGCCCCGAGCCCCGAGCCGTCGGACGGGACGCGGCCGGGTCCCTCCCCGTTCCCGAACTGGTCCTCGAGGCCCCGCAGGCCGCAGAGTACCGGATCCTCGATGTCCCGGTCTACCATCTCCACGACCCGACCCTCCCCCTCGTCGACGTCTACATCCAGATGCGCGGCGGGGTGAACCACTATCCCAGGGAAGAGCTGGCTCCACTCCTGGGCTTCTCCAGCTTCCTCCGGAATGGCGGAACCCGGGACCTCCCGCCGGATTCGGTGGACCTCCGCCTGGACCTGGCCGCCGTGCAACTGGGCTTCGGCAGCGGCGGAGGAGGGCGCTACGTCTCCATGAACGTCCTCACCTCGGCGGTGGACGAAGGGCTGACCCTTGTGGGGGATATCCTCACCGAGCCCGGCTTCGACGGAGAGGCGGTGGAGGTCTGGCGGCGGCAGGAGCTGGATCGACTCCGTCGCCGGACCGACAACCCCACCTCCCTGGCCTTCGAGGAGTTCAACCGGCTGGTCTTCGGGGACCACCCGGTGGGTTGGCAATTGGAGGAAGGGGACCTGGATCCGGAGAACTTCCGCCCCGAGCGGCTGCAGGAGCTGGCGAGCCGCCTTCTCTGCCGGGATCGCCTCATCCTGGGCATCGCCGGGGACCTGACCTGGGAGGAAGCCGAGCCCCGAGTCCGAGCCTTCCTGGAGCGCTGGCCCCGGTGCGACGATCCCCTCCCCGAAGCCCCCATCCCCGACATGCGTCGAGGGCCGGCCGTGGTGATCCTCCCGCGGCCCCTGGAGCAGACCACCATCGTCATGGCCCAGCCCGGGGGGATCGTCCAGGAGGACAGTCCGGACTACTTCGCCTCGCGGGTGGCGGACCTGATCCTGGGGGGAGGGGGGTTCAGCTCCCGGCTCATGACCCGGGTCCGGTCCGAGGAGGGCATGACCTATGGCGCCTCGTCGCTCTGGACCACCCCGGTCCGGCACGAGGGACTGGTGGGAGCGGTGACGGCCACACGCCCCGAACGGACGGTGGAGGCGGTGGAGCTCATCCTGGAGATCCTGGATGAGCTGCGGACCGAGGAACCTGGTGCCGACGAGGTGCAAACGGCGCTGGACCAGATCCTCAACGGGTACGTCTTCGCCTTCCAATCGGCCCGACAGGTGGTCTCCCGCCGGATGGGCGACCTGGTACAGGGGCTTCCCGAGGACTGGATGGAGCGATACCTCCAGGGAATCGGAGCCGTAACCCCCGAAGACGTCCTCCGGGTCGCAGGGAGGCACATCGACCCCACGGCCATGACCATCCTCCTGGTGGGAGATCCGGACCGCTTCGGACCGGGGATGGAGCGCCTCGGCGAGCTGGGTCCGGTCTACCGCCTCTCCACCGACGGGAGCCTGAGCCCCTTTACGCCGGACTCCGTTCCTTGACGGCCACGTGGATGGCCGCGATGCCTGCCGTGAGGTAGCTCCACTCCGCCCGCCGGAAGCCGTTGGCCTCGAGCATTCCGGCCAGCGCCTGAGGTCCGGGGAATTCCTTCACCGATTCGGGCAGGTAGCTGTAGGCCCAGGGATGACCGGAGACCACCCGGCCGATGAGTGGCAGGATGCGGTGGAAGTAGAAGAGGTAGAATCCGCGCATGAATCGGTTGGGGGGCGTGGTGAACTCCAGGATGACCAGGCGCCCCCCCGGGCGGAGGATCCGGGCGAATTCGGCGAACCCCCGTGCCGGATCCGACAGATTCCGGACGCCGAACGCCACCATGGCGCGGTGGAACGACCCGTCCGGGAAGGGAAGACGCAGGGTATCCCCACAGACCGGGGTGATGCGGCGGCCCTGGAGCTTCCCCTGTCCCTCCACCAGCATGGGACGGGCGAAATCCGACGCCACCACCTGCCCGGCAAATCCCTTCCTCCCCGCCAACTCCAGACTCAGGTCGTAGGTCCCGGCGCAGGCGTCCAGGACCCGGACATGGGGGTCGCCGGCGGGCACATCCAGAAGATCCACCGCCCGACGCCGCCAACGGCGGTCGATGTTGAGGCTGAGGACGTGGTTCAGGAGATCGTAGCGGGGCGCGATCTCGGAGAAGAGGGTCCGGACCTGCCGCTCGCGGGCCTCGCCCTGGTGGGGACGGGCCTCGGGTGTCGTCGCCATCGAAGCGCCTGTCGGATAGCTTGTGGTAGAACGCTCCGGTCGGGACCGAAGCCGTGGAGCAGTCGAGTACCTCGAATCGCTCCGGGAGATCCTGTTCCGGCGATTCTGAAACTCGCCCCCTCCGTCCTCCGTAGGGAGGGCTGAGGGGAGATCCGCCCCGTCCGAAGTCCGTCCGACGCCGGGGACCCAGGCGCCGGGAGCTCGGCGGATGGCCACCCGAACCACCTCTGGACCACGGAGTCCAAGCGACTGTGGACTACGCACAGCTCGACGATGGAGAACTGGCTGCCCGGGCCTGCGAGGGCCGGGAGCCTGCGTTTCGCGAGCTTCTCGCTCGATACGAGAGGCCCGTGTTCTCCCTTGTATTCCGCATGGTGCGGAACCGGGAGACCGCCGAGGACGTGGCCCAGGAAGCGTTCGTCAAGGCATTCAACGCCATCCACACCTACAACCCCAGCTACCGCTTCTCCAACTGGATCTTCAAGATCGCCAACAATATGGCCATCGATCGCCTCCGGAAGCGGGAACTGGACACCGTCTCCATCGACGGAGCCCCGGGAGCCAGCTCCGCCGAAGAGGAGCAGCGCACCAGCATCGACATCCCCGACGGCGGTGAGACCCCGGATGCCTACGTCGAGAACCGGGAGCTGGGCTCCCAGATCGAAGCGGCCCTGGGGCGCCTCCGGCCGGAGTACCGCACGGCCGTTCTCCTGCGGCATGTGGAGGGTCACAGCTATCAGGAGGTCTCGGCCATCATGGATGTGCCCCTGGGCACCGTGAAGACCTACATCCATCGGGGGCGCAGCGAATTGAAGGGCCTTCTTACGGAGGCGACGGTATGAACCCCGGAATTTCCCGAAACCCAGGTGGCCGCGAATCCGTAGGGAGAGGTGACCCCTCGTCGGATCTCGGTCCGGCACGACCCGTCCAGGAGGACCGGTGAACACGCCCAACACCCATCTCGATAGCGACACGCTCCAGGCCTACCTGGAGGGTGAGCTCCCCGAGGCGCGGCTCGGCACGGTGGAAGCCCACCTGGCCGGGTGCCCCCGGTGTGCGGCGGAGCTGGAGGGCTGGCAGGTGCTTTTGTCCGAGCTGGACGACCTGCCGGCGCTGGCGCCGTCCCTGGAGTTCGGGGACCGTGTCATGGCCGGGATCCGAACGGCGGAGGCCTCGGCGTCGGAGCTGGTTCCGGAAGCGTTGAAGCCGGAGTCACCCGCGGTGGTGTGGTGGCGGCGTCTTCTGCCCTGGTCCGGCGGCCCCAGGGTCACCGGTTCGGGTCATCTGGCGCCGGAGGTCATCCAGGACCTCCTGGATGGGGCCCTCCCCGGGCGTCGCCTCGTCATGGCTCGGGAGCACCTGACCCAGTGCCCGCACTGCCGGGGCGAGGTGGCCGAGTGGGAGGCCGTCTTCTCCACACTGGGGGCGATTCCCCCACTCGAGCCTTCTCCGGGCTTTGCGGAGCGGGTCATGGCGGCCTACGCCACCGCGGCCCGAGCCCCCGCTCCAGTACCGGCGGGCCTTGAGCGCGTGCTGGACTGGGTGGAGAAGGCCGCCCGCGCCGGCGGACGCTTCCTTCCCAGCACGCCACGTTCCTGGGGGCTGCTCGGGGCCGTGGCGGCCATCCCCTCCGTAGCCATGGTGGTAGCGGTGGGGGCCGTCGTGGCCCATCCCCTCGTGTCGTGGGGAGCCCTGGCGACCTTCCTCCGCTGGCGAGTGGGAGACTGGATCGGGACCGGAGGCGCCTGGGCGTCACAGCAGATCCTGGACACTCCGTTGGCCGCAACGCTCTGGGACGCGGTCACAGCCCTTTCGGCGGCGCCAGGTGCAACCCTGGCCCTCCTGATCGGAGCCTGGACGCTCACACTGTCCGCCGTCTGGATCCTCTATCGAAACGTTTTCGCTCCTCCCCTGCAGGTGGGACGTCATGAATAGAATCGCGCGCTGCTTCAGCGCCTTCCTCATCCCTCTGCTCCTGCTGGTGCCTGGCTCCCTCATGGGGCAGGTGGTCGATGGAGGCATCCTTTCCCACCAGGTGGTGGTCGCCGGCGGCGGGTCCTCCCTGGAGTTGGAATTCCGGGACGGACGGGAGCTTTCCCTCGAGCTTCGGAACGGACAGGTGCTCATCAACGGTTCCGAGGTGGGCCGCTACGGGCCGGGAGATGACCTGGAGGCCGCCTGGCGCACGCTCCTGGCCCGGGCCGTGGCGCTGGACAACGGCATCATGGCCGATCTGCTTCGGGAGTGGAGCATTCCGGCCGGGCTCGATGACGAAACGGCTGAGGCGGCACAGACGCTCCGGAACCGACTCCGCTCCGAGCTGGATCGGGGTCAGGACGCACCCTCTCCCGCCTTCCGTCTTGAAGGGTCCGAGGCGGAAGCCCGGGTCGTTACCGAACTCCTGACCCGACCCGAGCGGCTGCGAGCGCTGGCAGCTGCCGTCGCCGACCTCTCGCCCCGGGAACTCCGTGTGCACGTCCGGGAAACGGTGGACATCCCGGAAGGGGACCGGGTGACCGAATCCCTCCTGGGGTTGGATACCGACCTGACGGTAGACGGGCGGATCGAGGGAGACGTGATCCTCCTGGGCGGCTCTGTGGCCATGGGGAGCCAGGGGGCCATCGACGGGCGCCTCCACTGGTTCGACACCCGGGGCGCCGACGAGATCACCGACCGGGTCGGTGGAGGAGCCGTCCGGATCGAGCCGGTCCCCGCCCGAGCCGAAGGTGAGCTGCGGGACGAGATTCGCCGGGAGGTCGAGGCCGCGCTGGAGTCGGAAGCCCGACCCGGGGATCGCTCATCTCCCGGGCCGGTGCGGGTGATCAGCACCACCCGCGAGGGCTCCGGTTTCTTCCGGAATCTGGGCGGGGGAATCGTCAAGATCCTGCAGACGCTCATCACCTTCGGGATTCTTCTGGCTCTGGGGCTGGCGGCCTTGCACTTCTTCCCCCGGCACTTCGAGGTGGTTGCTCGTACCGCCCGGAACGCGCCAGGGCGATCCGGGCTCGTGGGACTGGCTTCCGGTGTGCTGGCCTTCCCGGTGTGGATCGTGGGAATCATCCTGCTGACCGTTACCATCATCGGGATTCCGGTCATGCTTCTCTGGCTCCCACTCTTTCCCCTGGCCATGGCGGTGGCCGCTACCCTGGGGTTCCTGGCGGTGTCACGAAACGCCGGGAACTGGCTCTCGCGACGGGACCTGCAGGGTTTGGACGCCCTGAGCGGATCCCGTCCGGCGGTTCAACTGGCCGGAGGGTTGGCCCTGCTCCTGGGGCTTTTCGCCCTGGCAGGGATCTTCCAGATGGGTGGGGGTTGGTTCTCCTTCTTCCGCGGCCTCGTGACCTTTGTCGCCGTCCTCCTCGTGGTGATCACGGGCACGGTGGGCCTCGGGGCCGTCGTCCTCTCCCGTGGCGGCCGGGACCCCCTCTACGCCGGGCCCGCATGGACGTGGGATGAGGAAGACCCCTGGGACGATGTGCCCCCTCCCCCGAGTTCGCCCTCTCCCGGTGGAGGGGGAGGGCCTGGAGGAGGAGGGCCTGGAGCCGGAGGCGCACGGCCGGCATCCCACCCGGCACCTCCAGGTGCCGATGCCGAGACCGAGGCCCGTCGAAGCCCAGTGGAGCCCTCCCACGGAGACGCCGAGGCTACCGCTGACCGGAGGCCGGACCATGATGGCTAGAGGTCCCCGACGGTTGGTCTGGATGGGGCTGGCGCTCACACCGGTCCTCCTGGCGGGGCTGGCGCCGGTGGGAACGCCCCTGGGCCCGGCGAAGCTGGTGGCCCAGACCCCAGCAACCGTGCAGGCCGCGAGGGACGTGGGTACGGAGCGCGAGCTGCGGGTGGATGTCCGGTATGGCGTGGGCTCGTTCTCCCTCACTCCGGCCGCCCCCGGGCGACTCTATCAGTTCCGGGCCAACTTCGATGAGGAAAGCCGTCAGATCTCGCACCGCTACCGGGACGGACACCTGGAAATCACCACGGAGGTCGAGGGATCATCGCGTCTCCGTGACGGATTCCGGCGGAGCACGGACCAGGGCGAACTGAACCTCCGCCTGGGCGACCGGGTCCCGACCCGGCTCTTCCTCGAGCTTGGAGCCGTCCAGGGAGAGCTGGAGTTGGGCGGAATCCCCTTGCGCCAGTTGGAGTTCACCACCGGTGCCTCGGACACCAATCTCCGGGTCTCCCGTCCCAATCCTGAAGCGATGGACTTCGCCCACTTTCAGGTCGGTGCCGCCTCCTTCCGGGGCCGCGGGCTGGGACACCTCAATGCCGGGGAGATCAAGGTCGACGCGGGGGTCGGCGACGTGCGGCTGGAGCTGGACGGGCTTCGCCGGAACCGGACACGGCTCGACATCTCCATGGGACTCGGTAATCTCGAGATCGCCGTGCCCCCGGAAGCGGGCGTACGCTTGGTCCGGAACGGATTCCTGGTCTCGGTGGACGCGCCCGGACTGGTGCGAAGCGGTAACGTCTGGGAATCCCCCCAGTGGGCGGAAGCCTCCCGTTCCGTGGAGATCCACCTGGACGCGGCGCTGGGAAACGTGTCGGTGGAGCGTCTTCGTCCATGATCCCGGCTACGGCGCCGCAACCGAACCGGCGTTGCCGGGGTAGCTCACTGAAACACCCGCTATCAGCTCAACAGCTTCAATGGGAAGGAGGCGTGCCGCGTGCCGCCCATCCCCTCGACCTCTACCTGGGAGAACCCGCATGATGGGCACCCTACTGACCTTCTTCGCCGTCGGGTTCATCACCCTCGTCGTGCTCGGCGTCGTCCTTTCCGTGGTGGGGACCGCCTTCTCCCTGGCCTTCGGCCTCGGCGGATTCCTCCTTTTTACGGTAGCACCCATCATCCTGGTGGGATGGGTCGTCCTCAAGATCCTGGACCGTCGAAAGGACCGGACGGCACTGTCGGATGGCGATCGGGACTGGCTCGAGAGCGGACGCTGATCCGGACGGCTACACCCTCCTCCACGTCCAGGAGGCGGGCGGCGGAGTCATCCCGCGCCGCTACCTCCACTCTCCGGTCCGAATTGGCCAGGGCCAGGAGCTCGCCGGGCTCTACCTCACCGTAGGTCTGCCGGACCGGAATGCGCCGACCGGCAATCTCCACCTCCGATGCCCCTTCCAGCAGTCCACCGTCCAGATTCGTCACCAGATTTCCGAAACGATCCCGGACGATGACCTCGCCGACGACGCCTTCCGCCTCGCGACGGACAGCGGGCCGGGACAGCAGGACAGGATCGTCCACGGAGGACCCGAGGCGAGAGAGATGAATGCCGCGGGCCAGATACGCCGCCGCCGGTGCAAAGAGATCCCTCCCATGGAAGGTCCGGCTCTCCGGCGGCTTGAGGTAGGCTCCGGGCTCCAGCTCCACGGCTCGCCATGGGAGATCCGAAGCCAGGATCGGTGTGGCCAGACCGTTGTCCGGTACCACGAGAAAGCGGCGCTCCACCTCCACGGCCAGGGCCCGACGCCCCGTCCCCACCCCCGGATCCACCACGGCGAGGTGAACCGTACCCCGGGCGAACCGATCCCAGTACCGCTCCAGGGCAAGGGACGCCCCGCGGACATCCCCCTGATCCAGGTCGTGGGAGATGTCGTCCAGGAGCACTCCGGGGAAGATGGATGAGATCACACCCTTCACGGCCCCCACATAGCCGTCGCGGGTGCCGAAATCCGTCAGGAGTGTGATGCGGGACATGGGCGCTCAGGCCTCCCGCATGGCCGGTCTCCACGCCGTGACGTCCTCCAGCTCATCCAGGAGCGAGTCCGGGTTCTCGAACTCCTCCAGGCGAAGATCCCCGAAATCCTCCGGCGAGACTCCGTGGCCACGGAAGTTCTCCAGCGTCTCCGGGTAGTCCCGCACAAGCACGTGGAGGGGTCGGGTGAGGAGTTCCTCGCGGGATGGCCGNGGAAGGAAGGGCATCCGCATCATCATCAGCCAGACGCCCCCGCCGCCTTTGCGGTNTGAAGNGCCTTGAAGACGGCCTCAGCCACCTTCCCNAGNGCCTGGCCCGCCGGCGAATCNGGAGCCGCCAGGACGGTGGGCTTCCCCGCATCACCGGCCTGTCGGACGGCCGGATCCAAGGGAATGCGCCCCAGGAANTCCAGACCCATCTCAGCGGCGAGCGCCTCGCCGCCGCCCGAGCCAAAGACCTCGCCGGCCATGTTCTCCACGATGCCCAGTACCCGCGTATTCACCCGCTCGAACATCTTCACGCCGCGTCGCACATCGCCCAGGGCCACAGCCTGCGGAGTGGACACCATCACGGCTCCGTCCACATCGATGGTCTGGACCAGGGAGAGCTGCGCGTCCCCCGTACCCGGGGGCATATCCACCACCATCACGTCCAGCGGACCCCAATCCACCTGCTCCAGGAACTGGCGGAGGATTCCGGCGATGAGGGGCCCCCGCATGATGGCCGGCTGCTCCTCTTCCAGGAGGAATCCCAGGCTCATGAGGCGTACCCCGTGGGCCTCCAGGGGCTCGATCATCTCCGTCCCCTTCCCACCCGTCACCCGGGGGCGCCGTGTCTCCCCGAACATGCGGGGAATGTTGGGGCCGTAGATGTCCGCATCCAGAAGACCCACCCGCAGCCCCTGGTCCGCCAGCGCTGCCGCCAGATTGCTGGCCACCATGGACTTGCCGACCCCACCCTTCCCGGACGAAACCGCCACGACATGGTCGGTCTCGGCCAGGATCCCCGGCTTCGGGGTGGGAGCCGGAACCGACCCTGGCTGAAGCCCCCCACCCGCCGACGGTGCGGGAGGTGGAGTCGGGCGAGAACGGGCCGGGGCGGCGGACGTCTGGGTTGCCGCCTGGGGCAACTGCACGTTCACCTTTACCCGCTCCACGCCGTCCAGCACCTCCACGGCACTCCGGGCCTGCTTCACCAGGGACCCCGGATCCTGTGGCTGCAGGGTGAAGGCGAAGCGGACCTCCCCATCCGGAAGGATTTCCACGTCCCGAACGTATCCGGCCGAGAGGAGGTCGTCTCCGGTGTGGGGGTGGAGAACGCCACGAAGGGCTGCCAGCACCTGCTCCTGCAATTCATTCTGCGTCATCTATCTCTTCGGACCCCGTCGTATGGTTGCGATGGATGTGAACGGTAGGCCATGGCCCGGGGCGATGGAATGACCGCCCGGGCAAACGAAAGCGGCGCCCCGACCCAGGGCGCCGCCGTCTCCGACCGCGCGTCCGCCGGTCCGGAGCCCGGACCCGGCATCAGACCGCAAGAACCTCGGTCACTTCGGGAACCGAGTTCCTGATCCGCTTCTCGATTCCCTCCTTGAGGGTCAACATGGAGATGGGGCACGACTCACAGGCTCCCAAAAGCCGAAGCTGCACCACCCCTTCGGCGGGATCGAATCCCAGGTATTCCACATCCCCGCCATCGGCGTGGAGAGCGGGCCGGATCTGATCCAGGACCTCCTGGATCTTCTCCTCATTCGTCATGGGACCTCCCACGGCTCGGGGTTGCGGGAGGGGGCCGGATTCCACCCTCCCAATCGTCAACGTATCCCGGGCGGCATGGGGGATCAAGCGGAGGTGGCGGCCTCCGCCCCTGCCCGCAGCGCCCGGGAGAAGTCGGATCTGAGATCTTCCAACCCCTCGATCCCCGCGGAGATCCGCACCAAGCCATCGGGAATGCCCGCAGCCGCCCGGTCGTCCGGGCTCATCCCCCGGTGCGACGTCAGCCTGGGAAGGGAGACCAGCGTCTCCACCCCTCCCAGGCTGGGGGCCACCGTGGCCAGTCTCAGGGCCCTGCAGAACGCGTCGGCCGCCGCCGCTCCCCCTTGAAGTTCCACCGCCAGCATACCGCCGAAGCCGTTCATGAGCTCGGTGGCCAGGAGGTGGTCCGGGTGCGAAGGGAGACCCGGGTGGACCACGTGGTCCACGCCCTCCTGCCCTTCGAACCAACGGGCCAACTCCAGCGCATTCCGGTTGTGGCGCTCCATGCGTACATCCAGGGTGCGAATCCCCCGATCCAGAAGCCAGGCCGTATGGGGATCCAGCGACGGACCATACAGGTGAAGCAACCGGGTGACCGCCGAAATCCGCTCACGGGATCCGGCGACGACGCCGGCGATGAGGTCGGAGTGCCCGCCCAGGTACTTGGTCGCCGAATGGATCACCAGATCCACACCCCACGCCCCCGGGCGAAGGTTCACCGGAGAGGCGAAGGTGGCATCCATGACCACGGGAATCCCCCGCTCCCGGGCCACTTCCACCACCGGTCGGAGATCGACGATGCGGAGCGTCGGGTTCACCGGTGACTCCAGATACAGCAGGCGGCTCCGCTCCTGGAGTGCAGCCTGCCAACTCCCCGCTTCCCAGGGGTCGACCCATGTGACGGAGACACCCCGACGGGGGAGTTCCTCCTCCATGAAGGTCCGCGTCGCACCGTACAGGAACCGAGAGCTGACGATATGATCTCCTGCCTCTACCAGCGACAGGATGGAGAGGGAGATGGCCGCCATCCCGCTCCCCAATCCCACCCCGGCCTCCATCCCCTCCAGGGAGGCGATCCTGGCCCCCAACGCCATCTGGGTCGGGTTGTTCCCATAGCGGGTGTAGAGGAGTTCCGGGTCGCCATCCGGTCCACCTCCCACGAAGGTCGCCGACTGGATCGGCGGAGCGACCACCGGCGCTCCCGCCACGAGCGGCGATGTCCCTCCGTGGATAGCCCGGGTGGAGAGGGCTTTGAGGGGTCGATGGTCCATGGCGAACCGGCTCCGGCTGGAGGGAAAGGTAGGGAGGTCGAGAGGCCCGGAACCGATCCGGGCTACAGAAGTGAACTCAGGGCGTGGAGGTCACCTCTCAGCGGATGCCGGAAGATCAGCCCCCGTTGGACCAGGCCCTCCAGAGTCCGCCGCTCCGAAGGATCGGGAAAGGCGTCCTCGATTCTCGGGGCGGGAACCCGGCGAAGGGCCTGCAGCCGGGCCCAGGCCCGGGCCTCCTCCGCCGCCACCGTGCCCAGGAGTTCGAAGTCCCGCCCCGCATCGTGCGCCCGGGTGACCGCTGCAAGCCGATGACGCTCGAGCACCTCGAGGATCGGCTCGCGGTGGTGGTCCCGCAGCCCGTGGAAGACGAAGAACACCTCTCGGTGAGGGGCCGATGGCGATCGCCTTGCCAGCAGCAGCTTGGCCACCACCTCGTCCGCACAGGAGTAGTCGAGGATCGATACCGACGACAGATCCACCAGGGAAAGGGCCGGGAGGCCCAGCTCCTTCAATTGGGATTCGATGGCGAGGCGGACGGCTCGGCCGGTGGGCCGGGTCACCAGGTGGGAATAGAGGCTTGCCACATTCCGATCGAGAACGTCCCGCAGGTCCACGGCGAACGCATCCAACTGCGGCGAAGGGTCCTGCGACGACGCATCGTCCGGAAGGGAAGCTGGGTCGCGCATCCGACTACCCCCCATCCTCCGGCAACCGCTCCGGAAGGAGAATGGTGATCTGGGACCCGGGAAGGGGCGGGAGATTCGTCTCCAGGGGGGGCAGGTCCTCCCACTCCGGAACATCCGCGATCCGTGCCGTGCCACTGCGCACGGAGATCACCCCGTCCCAGCGGCGGACCTGCTTGCGCATCTGCTGGATCCCCTGCCCCCGGCCCTGGTCGGGAAAGCGGGTCAGTCCGTGGATGAAGGCGGCTTCCAGGGCCGTGGCATCGCTCCACCGATCTCCGAAGCGGCTGGAGTGACGGGACGCGAGGGACCCACGAAACCCTCGTCCCAGGTCCCCACCGCCAGAATGAGGACGTGGCGTCCCAGTCGACGACTCCAGTTGTAGCTCTGCGCCGCCACCCACCCCGGCGCATCGGCATGCTCCAGAATATTCTGGCAGACCTCCGACAGGATCACCGCGAACTGGATCACGGCCGAGGGGGGGTAACGGAGGGTTCGGGCCAGAATGGCACCCGCCCGCTCCTGGACCCGGTCCACCACAGCGTGGACATCCTGATTCTCGGCGATGGAGGTCAGCTCCAGGAGGACGTCTGAATCGCCGCCCCCTCGTCGCCGGACAGGCGGTGTCTCCAGGATGTCGACGGCGGCCTCGAAGAACCCCATTCGGGTCAGGTAGCCCGAGACCACCGAGGACTCGGGCGGCTGCAGCCGAGGCGGTGTGCCGCTCCGATCCCGGAGTACCCGGCCGGCGCCCAGGAGCCCGATCATCCCGACCGGGTCGATCCATCGCAGATGACGGGCGTCCAGGAGCGCCCGGTCCCCTTCCGCGGCCTCCACCGAGGACAGGAGTCGGTCCACCGAGCGGTAGTCCAGGGTGTCCGGAACCTCCACGACCCTCATGGCTGCCGACTCCCGGTCATGGAGGTCCTCGTCATCGCATCGCCGGCCGCTCTCCCGCCCCCACGGCTCAGGTGACCGCAAAGCCCGTCGGCTCCTGAGAACCCCAGATTCCGCCCCGCCATGTCATTGGCCCGGGCCATGGCAGCCTCCAGGGGTTCTCCCGCCAGGAGGCGAGCGAAGAGGGTGCTCCCCCAGACGTCGCCGCACCCGGTGCTGTCCCCCCGGATCGATCCACTCCGCTGCTCCACTGCTCCCAACTGCGCCGGCCCCCCGCCCGATCCTCCGGTACGCAACCGGACCCAGTGGAAGGGATCCGGCGCAAACGCGGGAGCGGCCGCATACGCCGCGCCCCGGTCCTCCAGGGTCACCGCAATGAGCGAGGTACCGAACTCCACCGCCTCCGTGGCCCAACGCCAGGGATCGTCTGCATCCCCGGAAAGAAGGTGGAACTCAGCCTCGTTCACCTGCACGGCGTCGGAGGCGCGAAGCCACCGGTCCGCATCCGGGAGCGCACGGGGACTCCGACGACCTTCCCCGTCGAGGGCGAGGAAGAGGGAGTGGAGGTCCGTATAGATGGGTCCATGGAAGCTTTCCCGCAGGCGGAGTGCGGTCTCGAGCTCCACTTCGAAGCCGGTGATGAAGTTGACGTAGAGGGCGTCACACGACCTCATCCGGGGCTCCAACTCCGACCAGGACCACGGCGAGGGAATGTGGGAGATCCTCTCCGAGACCCGGACCCCGTCCACGTACCTCAACTCGACCCGCGGATTCCAGGCAGCGGCACGGACCAGGGTCGAACCGACCCGGACCCGGGGAATCCCGCTGAGGTAAGCGTCCGCCTCCCTCGCAAGGTCGCTGCCCACCTTCACAAGGGGGAGCACCTGCCACTCCTCGGTGAGCCCGGCGGCCAGTGATTCCAGGGCGTAGCCGATCCCCCCCCACGCCTCGGTGGACTCCTCCACGCCGTCGTCATCGCGGTGGATGGTGTCCCGGACCAGGGTCCCCAGGACCCCCAGAACCCGCCGGGATGGCATTACCTGTGCCCCTCCAGGGCTTCCCGCCGGAAGGTGAGTGCAGCACCCCGGACCCCCGCCAGTTCGGGATCCCGGGCGGCGGCGATGACACAGGCTTCGGCAGAGCCGAGGAACGCACGGCGTCGCACCTCCTCCCGGACGGGATCGAGAAGGAGGGAACCCGCCTTCACCACACCCCCGGCCAGAACAATGCGATCGGGGTTCAGGACGTTCACAAGCCCGGCGAGGCCGGCGCCGAGATACCGAGCCGTCTCACGGAGGATGCGGAGCCCCAGGGGATCACCCTCCTGAGCGGCCCGGGTGACCACCGCAGCGGTGATCTCCTCCGCTGTCTCCACCATCTGGGAAATGGTCGATTCCGCGCCGCCCTCCACCGCCTCCCGGGCCCGAAGGCCAATGGCGGTCCCGGAGGCGTACGCCTCCAGACATCCGTGGTTGCCGCACTGACAGGGGCGCCCGTCCATCTCGATGGTCATGTGACCGATCTCGCCGGCGGCCCCGCCCACGCCGCGCAGAACCCGACCTTCCTTGACGATCCCCCCGCCGATTCCCGTGCCCAGGGTGGCGGCGATCATGAGGCGGCTGCCCCGCCCGGCGCCCACCCACCATTCACCGAGGGCCGCGCAGTTGGCGTCGTTGTCCACCACCACGGGAAGGCCCAGCCGGTCCTGGAGCAGATCCCGGATCGGAACCCCCTTCCACCCCAGGTTCGGAGCCAGGGAGACAATGCCGCGGCCAGGCTCTACGGTACCGGGCACACCGACGCCGACACCCACGATCCGGGTCAAATCCACCCCCTTCTCGGCCCCCTGCCCTCGCACTTCGTCCAGGAGCCGGACAGCGGCTTCCACGACCCCTGCAGGCCCCTCCGCCCCCGGGGTCCGTCGAGTCGACCGTGCCACAGGATCGCCACCACTATCCGAGAAGAGGGCCGCGGACATGTTGGTCCCGCCTACATCCAGCGCCAGGATCCATCGCCCTGATTTCATCATGCGCTTCCCTATTCCCCCAGGGAGAGCACGGCCAGGAAGGCCTCCTGGGGAATCTCCACGGACCCGACCTGCTTCATCCGCTTCTTCCCCTCCTTCTGCCGCTCCAGAAGCTTCCGCTTCCGGGTGATGTCCCCCCCGTAGCACTTGGCCGTCACATTCTTCCGAACCGGCCGGATATTCTCGCGGGCTACAATGCGAGAGCCGATGGTGGCCTGCAGCGCAACCTGGAACTGCTGCCGGGGGATCAACTCCTGAAGTCGCTTGACCAGATCACGCCCGTGGCTCTCCGCCTTGTCCCGGTGGATGATGACGGAGAACGCGTCCACCGGGTCCCCATTCACCAGGATATCCAGGCGCACCAGTTCGTCCACCCGGTACTCCAGGAACTCGTAGTCGAACGCGGCATAGCCCCGGGTGCCGCTCTTCAGCCGGTCGTAGAAGTCCATGACGATCTCGGCCAGGGGCAGTTCGTAGTCCATCTCGACCCGCTGCTGGTCCAGGTAGGTCATTCCCAGAAAGACCCCCCGGCGCTCGTGGGTCAGCTTCTGCACATTGCCGATGAACTCCGTGGGGCACATGATCCGTGCCCGCACCACGGGTTCGCTGATGGTGTCGATGCGGCCGCGATCCGGAAGGTTGGTGGGCGTCTCCACCGAAAGCCGGGACCCGTCGGTCAGGAGCACACGATACTCCACATTCGGCACCGTGGTGATGAGATCCACCCCGAACTCGCGGTCGAGACGTTCCTGCACGATCTCCATGTGGAGGAGGCCCAGGAAGCCGCAGCGGAATCCGAACCCCAGCGCCGCCGACGTCTCCGGTTCATAGCGGAGCGCGGCATCATTGAGGCGGAGCCGATCCAGCGCCTCCCGGAGGTCTTCGAAGGCATCCGAGTCCGTGGGATAGAGCCCGGCGAACACCATGGGCCGAACCTCCTGATACCCCGCCAGGAGATCCTGGGCCCGATTCCCCGCATCCAGGATGGTATCGCCTACCCGGGTGTGGGACACATCCTTGATGGCCGCGGTGAGATAGCCCACATCGCCCGGCACCAACTCATCCTGCGGGACCCGGCGGAGTTGCTGGTACCCGACCTCCGTGACCTCGTAGATCTCGTCATGGGCCCCGAAGGCGATCTCCATTCCCGCCCGCAGGACCCCGTCCACCACCCGGATGGATGGGACGGCCCCCAGATACTTGTCGTAATAGGAGTCGAAGATCAGCGCCCGGAGCGGAGCTTCGGCGTTCCCCGTCGGCGGAGGCACATGCTGCACCACGGCGTCCAGGATGGGGCCGATCCCGATTCCCTCCTTGGCGCTGGCCATGAGGACCGAATCCGGATCCACGCCCAGGAGATCCACCAACTCCTCCAGACGCCGCTCCGGTTCGGCGCCGGGGAGGTCGATCTTGTTCAGGACCGGAATGATCTCCAGGCCGGCATCCAGGGCCAGGAAGAGGTTGGAAAGGGTCTGGGCCTGGATCCCCTGACTGGCATCCACCACCAGGATGGCCCCCTCACACGCCGCCAGGGATCGGGACACCTCGTAGGTGAAGTCCACGTGTCCCGGGGTGTCGATGAGATTCAACTCGTAGGTCTCACCATCGGGGGCGGCGTAGTCCATGCGAACCGCGTGGAGCTTGATGGTGATTCCCCGCTCCCGCTCCAGTTCGTTGGAGTCCAGGACCTGCTCGCGCATAGCCCGGGAATCCAGGGCACCCGTGTACTCCAGAAGCCGATCCGCCAGGGTGGATTTCCCGTGGTCGATGTGGGCGACGATGCAGAAGTTGCGGATCTTCTCGATGGACACGAGCAGGGCGGGGAGAGGGGGAAAGCATCCGGCCGGGCGCCGAATGCTGAACATAACCGGCGCCTCGGACCCGATCAATCGAACCACACCTCTGGCGCCGGGTGCCTGGGCTAGGTAGCGTCAGGGAGTATCTACTCCACCCCGGACCGTCCATGCGATTCGTCAGGACCCTGTCTCGGCTCCCCACGATCCTCGCCATCGCCGTTGCCCCCTGCTTGCTCCTCTCCTCGGCCAGGGATGCGTCGGCCCAGGAACTCCTCGACCAGATCGCGGGGCTGGGCCGGGCCAATGCCGAGGCCTACGCCCTCCCCCTCTCCGAAGGACTGGTCCGTGCCATGGCCGGCGGCTATGTGGACCGCTCCCGCCCCCTGGAGGCGCTCCGCTTCGACCTGGGGGTCCGGTTGCTGGGCACCCTCCCCGGCGAGGAGCGCCAGTCCTTCACGGCGGTGGTTCCCAACACCGTCAGCTTTTCCGGGAGCGTCTTCCAGCAGCCCTACGGCTCGACGGACGGTTCTCTTGAAACCCCCACCATCGCCGGAGGAGGCGACGGACTGGTCCTTGTTCCACAGGGAGCCTTCCGGTCCACACTCCTGGCCCGGGGACTCGACCCCGACGACTTCACCCTGGAGTTCCCGCCGGGGCTCGACCTGCCGCTGGCACCCAACCTGGCGGTGCAGCTTTCCATGGGAATCGGGTTCGGCACCGAGGTGGCGCTGCGCTTCCTCCCCGCCGTCCAGGTTCTGCCGGAGGTCGGTGAGCTACGCTCTCACGGGTTCAGTGTGCATCATCACCTCTCGCGTTGGATCCCCCTCCCCGGCGTGGAGCTGACCGGTGTCGCCGGGTTCCAGGAGGCCACCGCCGGTGAGGACATCGATGTCCGAGCCATGCACTGGGGCGTGATCGGAGGCACCCGGATCGGTCCGCTGGATCTCTTCGGATCGGCCCAGCTCCGGAGCGGTTCAGCCCGGATCGAGTATCGGGTCGACAATCCCGGTGGGGTGCCGCTCCTTCCCCCCGATGGTACCTCCGTGTCGTTCCGGACCTCCGTCGACACCGAGCCCACCTATCTGGTGGGCGCCCGACTCCAACTGCTCGTCCTGAATCTGGCCGGGCACTACAGCTTCGGCGAGCAGGACGGATTCTCCATCAAGCTGGGGATGGGGCTGCCCTGACCGCCCCGCTGAGGG
>SL_3KL_010_SEDDRAFT_10000953_pt1 | contig 25562 bp, 23 predicted proteins | sample SodLakKL_010_SED_2_FD_10381 | JGI IMG/M metagenome (IMG submission 10381) | reverse complement strand
GACCACCGTCCCGACCCCGAAGCGCTTCGACTGGCCCTGCGTGCGCTGGGACATGAACCACCTGCTTCGATCCGGCGCGTGACCGGCATGCTCGAGTGGGCACTGGCCCGCTGGACGATCGACGATATACCGCGTGGACCCGTAGCCGTTGGGGCGCATCCCGATTGACGGATGCCGCCTGATTGGTGTCGTGCCGCAGACGAAAGCCGCACACCCCCGGCAACGACAGCGTGTGCCAGCCTTGAGCGGGGAGGATCCGCTGAAGGCCTCGCCACCGCGTCGAACTGAAGCGGATCCTCACGCTCAAGGCTGGCTTCGGAGCCGCAAAGCCAGGACAAGGAGACACAACGCCATTCAGGTATCGTTATACTGAGCGGTCAACGGCCAGAAACGACACGATACCGATGAATCCGAACTACCTCGACTTCGAGCAGCCCATCGCCGAACTGGAAGCCAAGATCCGTGAACTGCGCAACGTCGGGTCGGACAACTCCCTCAACATCGAGGAAGAAATCCAGCGGCTGGAGCAGAAATGCCGCGACCGGACTCGCACGATCTTCAGCGAGCTGAGCGACTGGCAGATCTCGCAACTGGCGCGTCATCCCCAGCGTCCCTACACCCTCGATTACATCCCCATGATCAGCGAGCGCTTCGAGGAACTGCATGGCGACCGGCACTTTGCCGACGACCATGCCATCGTCGGCGGGCCCGCCGTCATCGACGGTCGCCGTGTCATGCTGATTGGACACCAGAAAGGACGCGACACCAAGGAAAAGGTCTACCGCAACTTCGGCATGCCGCGCCCCGAGGGCTATCGCAAGGCCCAGCGCCTGATGGAGATGGCCGAGCGTTTCGGCATGCCCATCGTCACTTTCATCGATACCCCCGGCGCCTACCCGGGTGTCGGTGCCGAGGAGCGAGGCCAGTCCGAGGCGATTGCCCGCAATCTCGCGGTCATGGCTCGGCTCAAAGTCCCCATCATCTGTAACGTCATCGGTGAAGGGGGGTCCGGCGGTGCGCTGGCCATCGGGGTCGGGGATCGCACCAACATGCTGCAGTACAGCATCTACTCGGTCATTTCCCCGGAGGGCTGCGCCTCCATCCTCTGGAAGAGTGCCGAGAAGGCTCCGGTTGCCGCCGAAGCGATGGGCCTGACCGCGCATCGTCTCAGGGAACTCAAGCTGATCGATCAGGTCGTTGCCGAGCCCCCTGGCGGTGCACATCGATCCGCCCACGAAGTAGCGGTAAAGCTGCAGGAAACGATCTGCAGCCAGCTCGACGAGCTTTCGGAAAAGTCCGTCGACACGCTGCTAGACGATCGCTACCGCCGCCTGATGGCGCTCGGCGCCTACGAAAGCCAGTAAACGCAGACGACGTGCCGCCGCCATGCCGGAGCTGAACCCGCCCCCCTGGCAGTGGCCCGCCGGCGGCCGCGTCATAGTTGCTTTCAGCGGCGGACCGGACTCGTTGTGCCTGCTCAACCGGCTCCGAACCGAGGATTGCAGTCGGCCCATCACTTGCCTGCATATCGACCATGGCCTCGACGAAGCCAGCGGGGATCGCGCCCGTGCCGCAAGCCGGCTGGCCAGTGAGGCTGGCAACAAATGCCATGTCGTGCGTGTCGATGTGCCAAGCGCAGACAGTCCCGAGGCCTCTGCCCGCCGGGCGCGCTACGACGCGATCAAGACATTCATGCAGGCCGGGGATGTCGTACTCACCGCCCACCATGCCGACGACCAGGTCGAGACAGTATTGATGCGCCTGCTCAGGGGCGCAGCCCCGTCAGGGCTGGGCGGCATTCCGCGTCAGCGCCGATTCGGACCGGGCTGGCTCGTCCGCCCCCTGCTCGACTGGACCCGGGCGGATATAGAGCACTTTCTCCGTGCACATGACTTGTCAGCGCTACACGATCCGGCCAACGACAGCCCCGCAATCGATCGCAACTACATTGGCCAGCAATTGATGCCGATCATCCGCAAGCGCTGGCCGGGTGCCGACCGCGCTGTTCTCAGAAGCGGTCGTCTTTGTCATGGAGCGGCAGAAACCCTGGCCGAACTGGCGGCAGAGGATCTCGACCGCCAGGCAGTCAGCCCCACCTGCATCCGTTTGACGGATGCCCGGCAGTGGAATCCCTTCCGGCTCGGCGAGATGCTTCGACACTGGTGTCACCGTGAGGGTCTGGCAGCCCCGCCCGGCCGACGCATCGAGACCTTCCTGCAGCAGCTAGACCGAACATCGGCCGACCGCCAGCCGGTGATGGCATGGGATGAAGGGATCATCCGCCAGTGGCGTGGACGCTTGTGGCTGCAAATCCTGCCGGAACCACCGGGCAAGTGGTCACTGGAATGGCGTCATGGCCGAACACTGGAGTTGCCGGGAGACATCGGCTGCCTCGAACTCTCCGGCATCGACCATCCACCGACCCCCCTGACAGTCCGCTCGGCACAACCCGGCGACAAGCTGCGCCCTGCCGGCCAGGCCCATCACCGCCCGGTTACGCAGTTGCTGGCCGAGCGTGATATCCCCCCGTGGCAGCGCGAACACTGGCCGAGGATCTGTCTCGGTGACCGCCTGGTGGGAGTTGGTGATGTCTGGCGTTCGGAAGAACTGGAATCGTGGCTGACAGCGCCCACTGGACGGATGAAGTGGCTGACCTCCATGTACCGGGGCTGTTAGAATTCCGTGTCATGGCAAAGCAACCTGAAGAAAAGCGCGAAAGCGCCGAACAGGCCGACTTCGAGGCGGCCCTGGGCGAACTGGAAAAGATCGTCGAGACGCTGGAGTCCGGTGAGCTGTCACTGGCCGACTCGCTGGAGCGCTTCAAGCGGGGTGTCAGCCTCAGCAAGCGCTGTCACCAGTTGATCGATGACGCCCGTCAATCCGTCGAAGTCCTCTCCGATCCCGAGGACGAAGGCAGCGCCGCCCCCGACGGAAATTCCGCCCGCTGAAAAACGACTGCGCAGGCCATCCCGGTTCATCGGCGCTTCAGCGCAATCTGCTAGATTAACGATTTGGGCGGACTGCAATCGGAGGTGCCGAGTGATGAGCGCAACAAGATGGGTATGGAGTGTTCCCTTGGTCTTGCTGGCCGCGCACGCCTCCGCGCAGATCTACCGGTGCGAGATCGACGACAGCATCGTGTTCTCCGACCAGCCCTGCGCCGAAGACTCACAGGAGTACCACCCGATCGGCCGGGTCAGCGTCATAGAGCCGGCCGGTGATCTTGACCAGGTGGCCGAGCGCAACCAGGCTTTCATCCGCGACCGGCAGGAACGCCAGGCCGCCCTGCGCCAGGCTCGCATCGAACGATCCAGGCAAACCGAGAGGACACCGCAACAGGCACCGGTCCAGGAAGTCACGCAAGTGTTTTACGTGCCCGACCCACGACATGCCACTCCCCCGAGGTCCGATCATCGGCGCCCCGAACGTCCCAGAGATCCGGCGCCCCGGGTACGCGAAGACCGACCGTTCTCGGCCCTCAGCGGCCCGTTTCCGGGCACTCGCCGCAGCGACCGGGAATCACGCAGAGATCAGTAGCCTTCCAGCACGTCCACGCCTTCGGGCGGCTCGAACATGAACACAGCGGGATCGAGATCGGGGTTGCGTTGCAGCTCCTTCAGTTCGATGCGCGTGATCTGCCCGAACTGATCGTGCAATTCCAGCAATTCCGGCAAGCTGCCCGAAAAGTGCATCCGTGCCAGCTCGAACTCGGCATCCTCGGCCAGCGGCAGGAATTCCAGCACCATTTCGTCACCACCAGCGCTGACCTGGTAGAAGCGGTCGAGCAGTTCCGGACGCGTCAGCACCAGGAGGGGGGACTCGCCGGCCTCGGGCTGATCCCGCACCGTGACCTGATCCAGTGATTCATCGTAATGCCAGAGCTTCTCGCCGTCGGCCACCATCTGCTGCGGAAACGGTTCGGCGTAATCCCAGCGAAAAAGGTCGGGACTGCTGAAATAAAGCTGGCCGTGCGTCTCTTCCAGTACACGGCCGCTGTCGTCGATCGTGATCTGCACGAATTCCCCGGACAGAGTGTCGAGGCCATCGGCAAACGCTTCAAGCCGGGAACGGGCATCACCCATGGCGGTCGACCAGGCCAGGAGCATGGCAGCGGCAACAATCACGGTTCTGAACATGTGGATGATTACTCCGGGTTGTTGATAACACCGGCCAGGGCCGGATCTGGTCCTTAGTTTGTGGACAGATGCCTGAAACTTGAACACTCAAAGATCAATCCGTCGCCTGAAAGCAAGGGGTTACGGATCCCCGACAGGTACAACAGGCATCCTGTCAGATTGATGCTGAACGGCCGCTGACCAGATCAGTCGCGCGGCGGGGCGGGCGCGAGCACCTCGCGCTGGCCGTTGTGCTCGGGTGCACTGACCACCCCCTGCGCTTCCATCTCCTCGATCAGGCGTGCGGCGCGGTTATAGCCGATTCGCAGCTGTCGCTGAACGCTGGAAATCGATGCGCGTCGACTTTCCAGGACATAGGCAACGGCCTTGTCGTAGAGTTCATCCTCGGAATCGGAACCGCCGCCTTCGGGCAGTCCGGTCACCCCGATCTGCTGCCCGTCGACGGTGGTCTGGGTCTCGGCAAGCACATCCTCGAGGTAATCGGGCGGGCCCTGCTGCTTGAGCGACTCGACCACGGCATGGACCTCATGATCATCGACGAAGGCCCCGTGGATACGGTCGGGCAGACCGGACCCGGGCGGCAGGTAGAGCATGTCGCCATGCCCAAGCAGTTGTTCGGCGCCCTGCTGATCGAGAATGGTGCGGGAATCGACCCGCGATGAGACCTGGAAAGCCATGCGGGTGGGAATATTGGCCTTGATCAGGCCCGTGATCACGTCTACCGAAGGACGCTGGGTCGCCAGGATCAGGTGGATGCCGGAAGCACGCGCCTTCTGCGCCAGGCGAGCGATCAACTGCTCGATCTTCTTGCCGACGATCATCATCATGTCGGCGAATTCGTCGACCACCACCACAATGTAGGGCAGTTTCTCCAGCGTCGGCGGCTCCTCGCCCTCGGCCAGCCGCGACGGGTCGACCAGCGGATCGACGATCGGCTTGCCCTTGTCGGCCGCCTCCTTGACCTTGCGGTTGTAGCCGGCCAGGTTGCGCACGCCCAGCGAGGCCATGAGGCGATAGCGACGTTCCATCTCCGCGACGCACCAGCGCAGGGCATTGGCCGCCTCGTTCATGTCGGTAACGACGGGCGTGAGCAGATGACGAATACCCTCGTACACGGACAACTCCAGCATCTTCGGGTCGACCATGATCAGGCGCACCTGCTCGGGCGTGGCCTTGTAGAGGAAGCTGAGAATCATCGCGTTGATCGCCACCGACTTGCCCGAGCCGGTCGTGCCGGCGACCAACAGGTGCGGCATACGCGCGACATCGGCCACCACCGGCTTGCCGGCGATGCTTTTGCCCAGCCCCAGGGTCAGCGGCGACGATGCCTTGGTGTAGGCCTCCGATGCAAGAATCTCGCGCAGGTAGACCACTTCGCGATTCTGGTTCGGTATCTCGAGGCCGATGACGCTTTTACCTGGAATGACATCGACCACGCGCACCGAAATCACGCTTAATCCACGCGCCAGGTCCTTGGAAAGGTTGGAGATCTGGGCGCCCTTCACGCCCGGTGCCGGCTGCAGCTCGAAGCGGGTGATTACCGGGCCGGGGTGGACGGCGACCACTTCCACTTCGACGCCGAAATCGGCCAGCTTCAGTTCAACCTGGCGACTCATGGCTTTCAGTGCTTCCTCGGAGTAACCGGCCCGCTGGGCCGGCGCCTGGTCGAGCAGGTCCAGCGGCGGCAGTTCTCCGTCGGCCAAATTCTTGAACAGCGGTTGCTGCCTGACTTCACGCGATTGGGTACGGGGCGGCTCGGGCTCTACACGCGGTTCGATGCGCACTTCCTTGCGGGTCTTGCGCTTGTCCTGGTCACGTTTGCGCACTTCCTCGCGTTCGGCACGCGCCCGGCGGCCGGCAAACCAGTCGCGCCCGCGCACCACCACCTCGGCGGCCCATGTTGCCGCACGAATCGCCAGACGACCGGTTCGATCCACCAGGCGCAGCCAGGACAGCCCGGAGAACAGCGTAATCCCGGCCAGGAACAAGGTCAGGCTGAACAGCACCGATCCGGTCAGCCCCATGGTACTGACCATGGGTTCCGACAGAACATCACCGATCACGCCGCCGGGCTGCCCGAGGTTGCCGCGAGTTTGCATGGCCAGCAGCAGACAGCCGGTCACCACCGCCATCAACAGACCCAGCGTGCGCATGCCCCACTCGGCCAGGCCGGCCGGCTCCGTGCGCTCCTTGAGAATGCGCACTCCGACCATGCCGACCAGCACCGGAGCCACATAAGCCATGTAACCGAACAGGAACAGGAACAGGTCCGACATCCAGGCGCCGAAAGTTCCTCCCAGGTTGCGCACCTGCTCGTGGGCGGCATCGCGCGACCAGCCCGGGTCGGAAGGATGGTGGCTGATCAGCGTGAGCAGCATGTAGACCGCAATCACCAGGATCAGCAGGAAGGCCGCTTCGGCCAGCCGACGACCCATTGCCGGGTTCGCACCCGGCTTGTTATCCGTCTTCTTCCCGCGACCGCTCACACTCAATAATTCCTGTCAGGTTGTGTTTGTAACTTTATGATTATACTTACTTCAATGCGGGATGCACGATCTCGCCTGAACGCACGTTCACGCCCCGCGACAGCGCCTGCCGCTCTTGCCAGTCCGGCCTGGCCATCTGCTGCACATAAGGCAGGATCGTCGCCGACAGCGCCTGGCTGGAGGTTCGCGGCACCGCTCCCGGCATGTTGGTGACACAGAAATGGGTCACGCCCTCGACCTGGTAGGTGGGATCCTTGTACGTGGTCGGCCTGGTGGTCTCGATGCAGCCGCCCTGGTCGACGGAGATGTCGACCACCACACTGCCCTCATTCATCGACGAGATCATGTCCCGCGTCACGACGTGGGGTGCACGGGCGCCGGTCACCAGCACCGCGCCGATCACCATGTCGGCCCGGGCGACATACTCACCGACCGTCTCGACGTAGGGATACAGTGCGGTCACGTTCGGCCCGATGGCCATCATCTCGGACAGGCGATCCTGGCGCTTGTCGAACACCGTCACGCGCGCCCCGGCCGCAGCAGCCAGCCGTGCCGAGTTGCCGCCGGCAGCACCGGCGCCGAGCACGACCACGTGGCCGCGGTCTGCCGACGGCAACCCGCCCAGCAGAATACCGCGCCCGCCCTGGGGCTGATGCAGGAGGTGGGTGCCGACCTGGACGCCGATTCGCCCGGCGATATTGCTCATGGGCGCCAGCAGGGGCAGCGAGCCGTCGGATTCCTCGACAGTCTCGAAGGCCACCCCGGTCAGGCCGATGTCGAGCAGACGTTCGGTCAGCTTTGGCTCGGCGGCCAGATGCAGGTAGCAGAACAACAGGTGATCGGAGCGCAGGTGCTCGAGGTCACCGTCGATCGGCTCCTTGACCTTGACCACCAGCTCGGCCACCTCGTACAACGCGGCGGCATCCGGTTGAACGTCCACACCGACGGCCTTGAAGTCCTCGTCGGAAAAACCGCTCTTTTCACCCGCTCCCGCTTCGATGAAGACCTCATGTCCGGCCCGCACCAGATCGCCGCAGGCGGCCGGCACCAGGGCGACACGCCCCTCCAGGGTCTTGGTCTCGCGGGGAATTCCGATACGCATGCTTCAGGCTCCTTGGAAAAATTGCTAATGCATCAAAAGAAGAATGCCGGCGCGTGCGGCGCCATTGTCTGCGCCGCCCGGCTACCAGCCTGGTTGGAAAATCACTCGGGCGACCCGAGGTAATGCGCCCGTGCCGCGGGTGCGGGCACTACGTACCGTGATGACACCCCGCCACACCGGACAGCCGGGTACACTAGCGCACTGGCCCGACACCCTCAAAAATTCTGGAGAAAATTATACATGTCAGACCCGAGACATTTCCGGCTTCTCATCCTCGGTTCCGGTCCGGCCGGCTACACGGCGGCGATCTATGCCGCGCGCGCGAACCTCAAGCCGGCCGTGATTACCGGCATCGAGCAAGGCGGCCAGCTCATGACCACGACCGATGTCGAGAACTGGCCAGGTGACTACCCGGATCTCCAGGGCCCGGCCCTGATGCAGCGCATGGGCCAGCATGCCGAGGCCTTCGAGACCGAAATGGTGTTCGACCACATTCACACGGCCGACCTGAACAGCCGCCCGTTTCGCCTCGAAGGCGACAGCGGCGTCTATACCTGCGATTCACTGATCATCGCCACCGGCGCCTCGGCACGTTACCTCGGGCTGGAATCGGAAGAAGCGTTCAAGGGGCGCGGCGTGTCGGCCTGTGCCACCTGTGACGGATTCTTCTATCGCGACAAGCCCGTGGCCGTCATCGGCGGCGGCAACACCGCGGTCGAGGAAGCGCTCTACCTGTCGAACATTGCCAGCAAGGTCACCCTGGTCCACCGTCGCGACGAACTTCGAGCCGAGAAGATCCTGCAAGACCGGCTGTTCGAACGCGAGGCGGAGGGCAAGGTCGAGATCCAGTGGGACCACGTGCTCGACGAAGTTCTTGGCGACGACGATGGCGTGACCGGCATGCGCATTCGGCATGTCGACAGTGGCGACACGCAAGACTTCGACCTCGACGCGGTGTTCATCGCCATCGGCCATGATCCAAATACCAAGATATTTACCGATCAACTGGACATGACCGACGGCTACATCCACATCCGCTCCGGCCAGGAGGGCATGGCCACGGCCACCAGCGTGCCCGGCGTTTTTGCCGCCGGCGATGTGGCCGACCACGTCTACCGCCAGGCGGTAACCTCGGCCGGCTTCGGCTGCATGGCCGCACTCGATGCCGAAAAATTCCTTGACGACCTCGGAAGCTGAACCCCCTGCCCCGCTCGAGCACTTCTGCGACTTCGGTCAGGAGGAATGGAACGGACTGGCCCGGACGACCGGGCCGTTCGTCGACTGGCGATTCCTGGCCAGCCTGGAAGAGGCCGGTTGCATCGGCCAGGCCTGCGGCTGGGCACCCTGCCTGCCGGTGATTGGCAACGATCACGAACTCCGCGCGGCCGCACCGGCCTTTCTGAAATCACATTCCCACGGCGAATTCGTGTTCGACTGGGCCTGGGCGCGCGCATCCCACGGTGCCGGCATGCCCTGGTACCCCAAGCTCCTGGTCGCCGCGCCGTTCAGCCCGGTACCGGGTCCACGCCTCCTGGGGGCAGAGCGAAATCGTGCAGCGGCGCTCGCCCTGGTCGAACGGATCGAGGCGCTGGTAGCCCAGCGCGCCCTGTCATCGGCCGGGGTCAACTTCTGTGACCCGCACGACACCGATGTCCTGCGCGAGGCCGGCTGGCTGGAGCGTTTCGACTGGCAGTATCACTGGCACAATCCCGGCTACCGCGACTTCGACGATTTCCTCGACCAGCTCAAGCGCAAGCCGCGCAAGAACATTCGCGCCGAGCGTCGCCGCGTCACCCAGGACGGCTGGCGGTTCGAGTGGAAGAACGGCACGGAAATGGACCAGGGCGATCTCGACCTGGCTGACCAGTGTTACCAGTCCACGTTCGCCCTGTACGGCAACCTCCCGATGCTCAACCGTCGCTTCTTCGACCTATGTGCCCGCCGCTTCGGCGAACAGTTCCTGCTTTGCATCGCCAGTCGCGACGACCAGCCGCTGGCATCCGCGATCTTCTGGCGTGACGATAGCCGCCTCTATGGGCGCTACTGGGGCAGCCTTGCCGAAACCAGGGATGTCCACTTCGAGACCTGCTACTACCAGGGCATCGACTACTGCATCCGCCACGGCCTGAACTGGTTCGAACCCGGCGCCCAGGGAGAGCACAAGATCCGTCGCGGATTCCTGCCGCAAAAGACACGCTCCTTCCACTTCATCCGGCACACCGGGCTGCGTCAGGCCATCGCCGACTGGCTCCGGCACGAAGCGAATGCACTGCAAGACTACCGCCGGCACCTTGACACGCTCGACCCGTTTGCCTGATGAATCGCATCCCCATTCCGCAACTGGGTGAATCGCCCGACAGCCCGTTCCCCGACCCGGCCGAATGCCCGCATCCCGACGGGCTGCTGGCCTGGGGTGGCGACCTGCATCCCCAGCGCCTCCTCAACGCCTATCGCCACGGTATTTTTCCCTGGTACGAGGCGGACTCCCCCATTTTGTGGTGGTCTCCCGAACCGCGCGCGGTCATGATTCCCGGCCACATGCACATCTCGCGGCGCTTCGCCCGCACGCTGCGCCAGGGGCGATTCCAGGCCCGGGTGGATGCCGACTTCGACGAGGTCATCCGCGCCTGCGCCGAGACCCGTCCCGGGCAGGACGGCACCTGGATCACCCCGCACATGCAGGGTGCCTACCGGCGCCTTCACCGACTCGGCCATGCCCACAGCATCGAGATCATGATGGACGACGAGCTGGCCGGGGGACTTTACGGCGTGGCCATCGGACGGATCTTCTTCGCGGAATCCAAGTTTCACCGACGCCGTGATGCATCCAAGATCGCGCTTGCGGTATTGATGCGCGCACTCGAGACCTGGGGATACCTGCTCGCCGATTGCCAGATATGGAACCCCCACCTCGAGCGACTCGGCGTACGACTGCTGTCAGGTGAGCACTTTCGCGAGATGCTGGGCATCGGTGTCGAGCAGCCGCAACCGGAGGCGGCCTGGCGCAGCCTCGACGGGGTCAATCTCTCCGACTGGTAAGCCCCGCAAGAAACTCTGCATCGGCGTCACGCTGGCCACGCTTGTCTTGTGCCAGCTCGACGGTTCCGCGTGTCAGGGCGTCGAACAGAGCCGCCCGCGAGGGGGAAAGCACCTCATGCACCGCAGCGTGCAATCGCCGGCTTGCCGCCACGTCGGCACGCTCGAACGGTCCGGTCAGGGCCTGGGCTGCCGGCATGTCCTTGAGCGAGGCCAGCGTCCCGGCCTGCAGATCGGCGAGCATGTGCCGGGCATCGTCTTCGGCCACGCCAGCCTGGACGGCCAGTTCACGGGCCAGGCCATTGATCACGACGAGAAAGTTGCTTGCCGCCACCGTGGCGGCATGCCAGGCTGCCTTGTTGGCCGGGGCAAAGGTCACGAAGCGCGCCTCAGCACGCTCGAACACTGGAGCCAGCGTATCCAGGACGGCAGCGCTGCCTTCCGCCACGCACCAGGTGCCCCCGAAATGCATCACGGCCCGTTCGGGGTCGGAGAAAGCACGCAGGGGATGGACAGCAGCACGATTCTCGCCCAGCGGCGAGAGCACCTCCGAGGACACCGATCCCGACAGGTGAAAGACCAGCGCTGGCTGGACAGGCAACTGCTCCGCCAGTTGTTCGGCCGTTTCGGCCAGCTCACCGTCCGGCAAGCCAAGCATCAGCCAGTCGTCGGCATGCAGTGTGCCCGGCGAGTCGGCGGGTTCGCCGGTACCGATGAACGCGACCGCCTCGGCCGAACTCGCACGGGAGCGGTTGACGACCTGGCCGATACGAACACCACCGGAAGCATGCAGCACCCTGGCCAGGGCGCGTGCGGTGCGTCCGCATCCGACAATATGGAGCCGGGGCACGGTCACGGGCGTCTGGTGTTGCGATGGAGCAGCTCGCCGTCCAGGCCCGGGGGAAGCTCCGGAACCTGTCCGCCGGCCTGCTCGAGATATTCCTCCAGTCGTTGGAGACCATTGTCGTACTCGCGTCCGACCAGTCCGGGCAGCATCAGTCCCACGTACCGACCGACCAGGTCGAATGTTCCGAATTCCATGGACAACCCCCAATGCACGCGGTAGCCGATTCCGTCGGAGTCAATCCGAAACCAGCCATCGGCCTCGTTGTCACCGAACTCCAGTTCGTACTCGACGCGCCGCGACGCTTCCACGGCCGTGATCCACATCCGGCTGGCACCGGCATCAGCGCCCTCACGCCATACCAGTGTGGCTCCGACGCCTGATGCCGCCCCTTCCAGTCGATAGGTGTCCGGTGCGGCCCCATCAAGCCAGGGACTCCACTGCACGAAATGTCGCAAGTCGGACACGACTTCGTACAGCACTTCCGGCGGATGATCGAAAGCGCGGTCACGTTCCACCGTCACCGAGGCCGGCAACATGAAACCAATGACCACCAGCAGGATGACCAGCGCCAGCAATACGGCAAACAGTCTTCGCAACATGAGGTGTCCTAACCGCTAATTCCCATCAAAGTGTATCGCCCAACCGGGGCAGCCATTTCAGTGCCAGCGATCCCGGCCTTCGAAGGGATCGCGGCGATGTCGCTCGTCGCGGTGTTCCCAATCCCAGTTGCCTGCGTCCGGATCCGGCAGGTCATCCTGATCATGTTCCTCGTCTTCCCATGCATAGCGTTTGAGCGGGGGCAGGTCCCAGTTCCGAAAGGCGAATGCCATGACCACGCCAATCGCCATGCCGCTGGCATGCAGCTCCCAACTCATGCCACGCTCCACCGGCAACACGCCCCACAACATGGAGCCATAGAAAAACCAGATCATCAGGGATACCCCGACCGAGCGCAAGTCACGGCGCAGTATGCCGGAAACGAACACGAAGGCCAGCATGCCGTAGACCAGCCCGCTGGCCCCGATATGCAGGCTGGGCCGGGCAAACACCCAGGCCAGCGCCGCGGAACCGACATAGATGACGGGCAAGGCGCGCAGCGAGGAGTTCGGATAGAGGAACAGCATGGCGACCCCGCCGACGAACAGGGGAATGCTGTTGGATGCGATGTGCGAGAGATTGCCGTGCAGCAACGGTGTCGTGAACAGGCCCAGCAGGCCGGCGCCATCACGCGGGCGCAGCCCGAATCGCGAGAAGTCGAGCCCGGTAAGCTGCTCGAACAAAAACACTACCCAGATGGCCACCAGCATGATGGCCGACAGCTTGATCGCAAGAAGGAAGTTGGCGCGGGCCCGCTTCGATGCGGTGTAGGCGGGATCCGGCGTGCGCAGGTCCATTAAGGCTCCGAGACTGACGCGAGACCAGCTTCAATGATGCCATGAACGCGTCGACGCAGCTCACCGACCTGCTCCACGCTCAACTGATCGGTGGGAATCGGCTCGTGGAAACGAACCCTCACCCGACCGGGCCGCAGGCGCAGGGTATCGGCCGGCAGGATATCCCGTGTCCCGGTGACGGTGACCGGCAACACCGGCAGGCCCTGGTCGATAGCCACGCGGAACGCACCCTTCTTGAAAGACTGCAGTTTGCCGCTACGGCTGCGTGTTCCCTCGGGGAAGAACATCAGCCCGGTCCCGGGTTTGAGCCNTNCGACGGCACGATTGATTGCCTGACGGGCCTGCTCTGGATTGGCGCGATCAATGAAGACATGACCGATGGCACGGCATCCGGCGGCTACGAACGGAATGCGCCCCACTTCGGCCTTGGCCACCCAGCGCAGGTCGAGACCGCTGTAGCCGTACACCACCGGGATATCGAACTGGCTCTGGTGATTGGCCACGACCACGTAGGAGCGGCCGGGATCGATCTGCTCCCGCCCCTCGAGCTCCACGCCGACCGGCACCATGCGCGTCAACATCCGTCCCCAGTTGGCGGCCACCCAGAGATTGGCCAGCCGCGGCGACACCAGGAGAGCCAGGGGAACTGCAAGCACAGCGCTGACGATCGTGACCAATGCAGCCAGCGGCAAGTAGACCAGCCACATCCACAAAGGATAAAGGCGCAGCCAGATGGGAGAAGAAGTTGTCATGGGGCAGTATCGTACATTACGCCGATTAGTCAAAGCATCCGGCTTCAAGCACTAAAAGTTCGCACTCCCGGCTTCCGAAGCTCATGGGCTTACGGATCCCTTGCCAGCAACCAAAAAGGGGCGTCGACTGACGCCCCTGTGTGATATGCCTTATCGGCAATGGACGACTTCAGGCAGCTTTCGCCTTACCCTTGCGTTCACCTTCGAGCAGGCGACCCGCGCCGATTTCGATCTTGCGCGGCTTCATGCGCTCGGGCAGTTCACGCACCATGTCGATGTGCAGCAGGCCGTTCTCCAGGCTTGCACCACTGACCTTGACATGGTCGGCCAGCTGGAAGCGGCGCTCGAACGATCGCGTGGCGATGCCGCGATACAGGAATTCGCGATCATCGTTATCATCGCGCTCCTCGTTCTTGCTGCCGGAGATGGTCAGCGTGTTCTGCTCGCTGGTGATGTCGAGTTCATCTTCGCTGAAACCGGCTACCGCCATGGTGATGCGGTAACGGTCTTCACCGAGAGATTCGACGTTGTAGGGTGGATAGCCGTTGCTGTCCACGCGCGAGGCGTTGGTCAACATGTCAGCCAGGCGATCAAAGCCAATCGCCGTCCGATACAGGGGAGAGAGATCAAAAGTGTTCATAACCGTATCCTCCTATGAAGCAATCGGTCGTGTTTCGGATTGTGCCCGCCTGCAACCAGGCCGGGCATTGACTCAAGGCCCCGTTTCCGGCGACCTCGGTGGTAGAGATAGGGACGTGCTAGAGAATTTCAAGTGGATTGAGATGCGATGGGTAGAGGGGTAGAGGAATAGAGGAAAAACAAGAGGAATCCCTGGCATCCTTTCCTCTTCCCCTCTCCTCCTCTATTCGTCCCCATACTCCACGGCGATCACCGTCAGAACGCGCTCCCCCGAGGGCGTGCGCACCACGGCCTCCTCATCGATCGCCTTGCCCAGCAGGGCCCGGGCGACCGGGGAGTCCACCGAGATCCAGCCCCTGTCGGCGTCGGTTTCGTCGGCGCCGACGATACGATAGTCCACTTCACTGCCGTCTTCCTCTTCGAGGGTGACGCTCGCCCCGAAAAAGACCTTGCCGGGGTTATCCGAACGAGGTGCCACCGGCTGGACTTCGTCGAGACGTTTCTGCAGGTAGCGGATGCGGCGATCGATCTCCCTCAGTTGCTTCTTGCGGTAGATGTACTCGGCGTTCTCGGAGCGATCGCCCTCGGCGGCCGCTGCCGTCAGGGCCACGGTCACTTCACGGCGAAGTTTCCAGCGCTGCTTGAGTTCGTCCTGCAGCCGGCGATGGCCGGCTGCAGTGATATACGGAGAGCGCAAGTCACAGTCCGCCTTCGGTCAGCTTCAGCGGATCGAGCAACTTCTCCAGTTCCTCCCGCGAGAGTTCGGTCAGCTCAGCAGCCACGTCGATGATCGGCCGCCCCTCGGCATAGGCCTGCTTGGCCGCCGCGGCACCCTTCTCGTAACCGATGACGCGGTTGAGCGCCGTAACCAGGATAGGGTTCTTCGACAATGCCTCGCCAAGATGATCCTCGCGCACATTGAAAGTGGCAACGGCACGATCGGCCAGTAGATTGGCGGCGTTGCCGAGTATCTGGAGGCTTTCCAGCAGTGTCGCACCCACTACCGGCAGCATGACATTGAGCTGAAAATTGCCCGATTGCCCGGCCACCGTGATGGTGCCGTCGTTGCCGATCACCCGGGCGGCCACCATGCAGACCGCCTCGGGAATGACCGGATTGACCTTGCCCGGCATGATCGAACTGCCCGGCTGCAGGGCTTCGAGTTCAATCTCGCCGAGACCGGCAAGCGGGCCCGAGTTCATCCAGCGCAGATCGTTGGCGATTTTCATCATGGCAACGGCCAGCGCCTTGAGCTGCCCCGACAGTTCCACCGCGGCGTCCTGGCTGGCAATACCTTCGAACTTGTTGTCGGCCGACAGGAACTCGAATCCGGTCGCCGACACCAGGTGCTCGGCGACGCGTTCACCGAAATCGGACGGAGCATTGATGCCAGTACCGACTGCCGTGCCCCCCTGCGGCAGACGCCGGATCCGGTCGAGGCTGTCCTCGATTCGACGGTAGGCGCTGCGGATCTGTGCGGCCCAGGTTTCCAGTTCCTGCCCGAGTGTAACGGGCATGGCATCCATCAAATGCGTGCGGCCGGTCTTGGCCACCTTCCCGAGTTCAACGGCGCGCTTTTCAAGAACCGAGTGCAGGTGCTTGAGTGCCGGCAGCAGATGCTCGGAGGTCTGCAGGCATGCGCTGACCTGGATGGCGGTTGGAATCACGTCATTGGAGCTCTGGCTCATGTTGACGTGGTCATTGGGATGGATCCCGAGTGCGCCGTCCGGATCAGCCAGGTGGGCGATGACCTCGTTGCTGTTCATGTTGGAACTGGTGCCCGACCCCGTCTGGTAGACATCGACGGGGAAGTGATCGTCCACCCGGTTATCAGCCACTTTTCCCGCCGCCACGGCGATGGCCTCTGCCAGGGGCCCGTCAAGCAACTCCAGATCGCGATTGGCACGGGCGCAGGCAGCCTTGATCAGGCCGAGCGCGCGGATGAAGGCGGGCGGCATCGGCTGGCCGCTGATCGGGAAGTTGTTCACGGCACGCTGGGTCTGCGCGCCCCACAGCGCATCGGCAGGCACTTTCAGCTCGCCCATGCTGTCGCGTTCGGTTCGAAACTCGGTCATGACGAAATGTTCTCGGGTGTGGATTGACACATTGCGAATTCAGTCTTTCATTATAAGTGACGCTGTCGATGCATTCGGCCCCGCTTCGACAAGTCCGCATCGACAATCGGCATCATGCGAAAATATTCTCATGATTGGTCGTCTGCTGTTCCTCTTTCGCGTCGCCGGCGCCACGCTGTTGTTGAGCCTGAACACTCTGGTTCATGTCGGTCCGTTGCTGATCGTGGCCCTGTTCAAGCTTCTGACTCCGGCCGGCAGCCGACCTCGCCAGTGGCTTGATCAAGGCCTGATGGCGATCGCGGCAAGCTGGATCGATTTCAACTCGTGGATGATCGACCACCTGACCGATACCCGCATCGTGATCAGCGGCCTGCCCGATCCCGATCCGGAAGGCCAGATGCTGGTGGTCTGCAATCATCAGAGCTGGGTGGATATTCCCGTCCTTCAGAAGGTGTTCAACCGGCGCCTGCCCCTGCTGCGTTTCTTTCTCAAAAGCCAGCTGATCTGGGTGCCGCTGCTGGGACTGGCCTGGTGGGCACTGGATTTCCCTTTCATGAAACGCCACACCCGCGCCCAGATCGAGCGCCGGCCGGAACTGGCCGATCGGGACGTGAAGGCCACTCGCGCCGCCTGTGCCAAGTTTCGCCAGCTCCCGGTGGCGGTGGTCAACTTTGTCGAGGGAACGCGTTTCAGGCCAGCGCGGCACCAGGCCCAGTCGTCACCCTACCGTCACCTGCTCAAGCCCCGTGCCGGCGGCGTCGCCTTTACCCTGGATGCCATGGGTGAGGCCATCGAGCACATGATCGACGTCACCATCGTTTACCCGCAGGGCCGTCCGCGCCTAGTCGATCTGTTTGCCAACCGGGTCCGCGAGATCCGGGTTGCCATCCACAGCCGTCCCATACCCGACTGGCTGCGCGGCGGCGACTACCTGAATGACGAGGATTTCCGCCGGCGAGTGCGTGAATGGATCAATGCACTCTGGCATGCCAAGGACGAGACTGCCGACCAGCTCCTCGCACGCACTTCCGAGGACGATCCATCAACATGAACCGGACACGTGGCTGGCGGCTTGACGACGGCTTCGGTATCCTTTCGCGCTGATTTCAATTTCGACCGGCTCCATGTCTCGCAACCTCCTTCTTCATGTCGGAAATCTGACAGTCGCTCTGCTGCTCATGTGCTGCCCCCAACTCGATGCGCAGGCCAGCAGGGGCATGACCCTGGAACAGATCGGCGAAATCCGCTCGGTCGGCCAGATCGTCGTCGCGCCCGACGGCGAACGCGTTGCATTCACCGTCAATATTCCGCTCGATCCGTATGATCTCGGCGGTGCCGGTCGCCGGGAATTGCACGTGGCCCGATCGGCCGAAGACATGGAACCGTTCGTCTACACGATTACCGAACTGGCGTCGGTCAGCTGGCGACCGCCCGGCAACTCCCTGAGCTTCCTGGCCAACTGTGAGGAAACCGAACAACGCGTACTCTACGAGATACCGATCGACGGCGGCGAGCCACGACTCATCCTCTCGCACGACACTGACATAACGGCCTACAGCTTTTCGCCAGACGGCCGCTTCGTCGCTTTTCTCGCCACTGAAGCGGCCAACGAGGAGGACCGCAAGCTGACAGAACTGGGCTTCAATGCCCGGGTCTGGGAGGAAAGCGCCAGCCCGCAGCGGGTCTGGATCGCCGACACGCGAGGCGAGATCGAAACACGCATGCTGGACACGACGGGCTCTGCATCCTCCCTGAGCTGGTCGCCCAACGGCAAGCACCTCGCATTCATGCTCGCCCCGAGCCCCCTGACCGACGATGACCTGATGCATCGGCAACTGGTGGTGGCAACGGCCGATGATGGAAAGATCACCCACCGTTTCAACCATGTGGGCAAGAAAGGCGATGCCGCATGGTCTCCCGACGGTCAACGCCTGGCTTTCATCGGCGGCGTCGATATCCATGATCCACGCGAGGGGCGATTGATGATCGCCGAGCTCGCCGACGGCATTCACCGCGACATCACGCTGGGATATCGCGGTCATGTCCGCGATTTCGCCTGGCAGGATGCCGAGCACCTGTTCTACGTCGGACATGTCGGTGTGCATTCGGAGCTGGCACGAATCGACCACCGCGGTCACGACCTGGAAGTCATCCGGGATGCGGGAAGACCCCTGCTGCAATCGATCGACTACGCCGGCGGAACGCTGGCGATGCTCGCCGATGCCCCCAACCACCCTGCCGAGCTTTACGTGATGGAGGACGAGCAGCCAGTACGGTGGACCGACAGCAACCCCTGGCTGGCCGACATCCGGCTAGCTCGACAGGAAGTCATCACCTACACCGCCCGTGACGGCCTGGAACTCGAGGGCATCCTCGTTCACCCGCTTGATGCGCCCGGCGGACCCGTGCCGACCATCTTCGCCATCCACGGCGGGCCGGAAGCCCACGACTCCGACGGCTGGCTGACCAGCTATGCCAAGCCGGCCCAGGTCGCCGCGGCCCGCGGCTACGCCATGTTCTTTCCCAATTACCGGGGAAGCACCGGACGCGGGGTGGCCTTTTCAAAGCTCGGCCAGGGCGACCCGGCCGGCGCCGAGTTCGACGACATACTCGACGCCCGCGACCAGTTGGTCGAAGTCGGCGTAGCCGCCGAAGGACGCATCGGCATCACCGGCCGCTCCTACGGTGGGTACGCCGCAGCCTGGGCCGCGACCGCGCAGAGCGAGCATTTCGATGCCAGCGTGGTTGCGGTCGGGGCCGGAGAAAACATCTCCAAGTTCGGCACTTCCGACATCACGCACGAGCTTTACCTGGTGCACCTGCGCGAATGGCCCTGGGAGAACTGGCAGATGTACCTCGAATCAAGCCCGATCTACCACGCCGAACGCTCGCGCACGCCCACCCTGATCCTGCACGGCGAGCAGGATGCCCGCGTCCACGTTTCCCAAGGCCTCATTCTCTACCGGTATCTCAAACTGGCAGGCCAGGCACCGGTGAGGCTGGTGACCTACCCGGACGAGGCCCACGGTACCCGCGATGCGGCCGCGCGGCGGGACTACAGCATGCGCCTGATGCGCTGGATGGATCACTTTCTGATAAAAGGCGCGGAAGAACCACCCCCCTATCGTCTCGATCATGCTCCCTGGGTCACCGTCAACGACGCGAAATAAAACATTCTGCTATCTTGGTTTGATGAACGGTGGTGGTTTTACCGTCCCGACACTCCCAAGCGAATTCAGAGAGGTGACATGGAACGGCTGGGCCGCTACCAGATCGAGCGAGAACTTGGCCGCGGGTCGATGTCCATCGTCTACGAGGCCTTCGACCCCCATATCAACCGGCAACTGGCGGTCAAGGTGCTGCGGGAACGCTATGCCCGTGACGTGAAAAGCCGCCAGCGCTTCCTGCGCGAGGCCCGCTCGGCGGGCGGTCTGAGCCACCCCAACATCGTCACCGTGTTCGATGTCGGTCAGTTCGAGGGTCTGCCCTACCTGGTCATGGAAAGGCTGCAGGGAGAAAGCCTGGAAGACTTCCTCGCCGCCGGCAACAGCTTCGATGCCCGCCAGATCATCGAGATCGGCATCCAGCTGGCCAGTGCATTGCACTACGCGCACGAACGCGGCGTCATTCACCGCGACATCAAGCCTTCGAATATCTACTTCGATCCGGACTCGGGGCTGGTCAAGCTTGTCGATTTCGGTATCGCCGCCATCGATCGGCGCATGAGAGAAGGCAAGGCGGCCGACGACGACACCATCGTCGGCACACCGCGTTACATGGCGCCCGAGCAACTGCAGGGCGATCGTCCGGATCATCGCTCGGATCTCTACAGCATGGGCATCGTGCTTTATCGCCTGCTGTCGGGCAAGCTCCCATTCAACGGCGAACCACTGTCGGTACTGGCCCGACAGGTCGTCAACGAATCCCCGCCGCGTCTGATCCCCGAACACGAGAACACGCCGGTGGAGTTGATCGAGCTGGTGCTGCGGCTCATTGCCAAGCAACCCGGTGCACGCTATATCGACGGCGCGCAGGTCCTGGAAGAGCTGCAGGAGATTCGGGCCGATCTCGATCGCGGACTTCTCAAGCAGGCTCATCCGGCATCTCCAACCTGGCGCTGGCCCCTGTTTCTGAGCCTCGGACTGGCCGCCATCCTGGGCGTCGGGCTGACCTGGATCTATCACAGCCAGAGCAGTGCCATGACCGAGACGACCTACGGATACGGTGACGCACTGTCCAGCGTAATCGCTCGTGAGACGGCTGAAGCCTTGCTGCTGCAGGATGCAACCGCCCTGGCCAACCTCGTATCCGACTTCGCGGTCAATCCACGCATCACTCACCTTCACGTCAGCGATCGGGACGGTCAGATCCAGGCCAGCACCGATCCTTTCCTGCAGGGGGAATCCGCGCCGCAGGCCGACGGCACGCTGATCGAGCGCACACACGGGAGCGTTCGACTGATTGTGCTCGAAAGTGGACACCTTGAATTTCAGACCCCGGTACGCTTCCAGGCGCGACGCATCGGCCAGGTCCAGCTTGGCATCGACGGCAGCCAGTTACAGGCCACCGCCCGGACCACGATGACCATGCTGGTCATCGTCTTCCTCGCCACCGTACTGGTCGGCGCCATCGGATTTGCATGGGTGGCCCGATGGCAGCAACGTTCCATCCAGCGCATCGCCTGGGGGCTGCAGCGCATCGCCCGCGGTCATTACGACTTCAGACTGGACGACGCCAGGCAAGACTCGCTGACCCCGATCGTCAGACGCTTCAACGATATGGCCATCCGCCTCGAAGAGCGCCACGGCCATGAAAGACTCAGCCGTGCGCGCCCGCTACCTCCGTTGCGCGACGACACGCTGGAATCCGGCGTCGATGCCACCGCAGAAATGACCTCAGAGAAGAAACCGGTATTACGCAGCATCGGCGGCGGCACCGCTTCGCCACTGGACGACGATTCAGAGATTCCAGAAAAAGATTCTTGATGACCGTGCGCCGGCGCACCGGCACGATCCTGCTCAGAGGCGTTCCAGCTCATCGAGCCGCTGCTGCACATCGCGGGCGCGTTCCAGGTAGACCTGCGCCGGCTCGAAATCCGGGTCCAGTTCGAGCACCCGTTCCCAGTAGGTGACCGCCTCGTTCACTTCCTGCGCTCGCCAGGCCTTGAGTGCCCGTTCGTGGTACCGATCAACCAGGTCTTTCGCAGCGGTGACCTCACCGGCCTCCTGCTCGACACGATCCGCTTCGATCGGGTCAGGCAGACTTTCGGGTTCGCCGCCGTCCAGCGATTCGCCCCCGGACTGACGCGGAGCCGTCGTTGCCGTGTTTTCGCCACTCTCGTCTGGTTCCTGGTCCACTGCCGGAACCCGCAGTACCGTGCCCGGCCGCAGTAGACGCGGCCGGTCGATGGCATTCAGCCGGGCCAGCGCCACGAAAAGCATGCCGTCCCCGGCATGACGTTGAGCCAATCCGGATAGCGTGTCGCCCGGCGCGACGACCACCTGCATGAATTCCTCGCCCAGAAATGACTCCGGCGCTTCGTGAAGCTGACTGAGCAATCGGGCAGCCAGCCGATTGTCCGGGTGATCTTCCAGCAAACCGACCAGCAGTTCCTCGGCGAGCGCATGCTCACCGTCCTGCAAGTGGTCGATGGCCCTCGGCAATCGGCCAGGGCCATCGGCCAAACCATCGGCTTCGTCAACCGGAACGGCTACGGGCTGGTGCTCCGCCTCCCATCGCTCTTCCAGAAGCTGGCAGGCCGACAACAGGAGCGTCAGCGACAAGAGAATCGAGATACGGAGTGTCATGACTGGAATTTCCGGCGCTGGCGACAGTGATGAATCATTCTGTCAGTGTACCCAATCAAATCGATCGGCGACGGCACGCCTCACCTGACCGAAGCGGTCGACCCTGCCCGGGTGAGTTAAAATGGTGGGCTTCAGTTTCGCTGTTTTGCAAGGACACCATGGACGCCTCCGCCCTGACCGCACTTTCACCGCTTGACGGCCGTTATGCCGGACGTCTGGCCGGACTTCGCGAGCTGTGCTCCGAAGCCGGACTGATTCGCCATCGCGTCATCGTCGAAATCGCCTGGTTCAAGGCTCTGGCCGCACAGTCGGACTTTTCGGCCCTGCCGGCGCTGAATGCCGATGACCGCCATTTCCTCGACCGCCTGGCCGACTCTTTCGGTACGGACGATGCCGCGGCCATCAAGCAGATCGAGGCCACCACGAACCATGACGTCAAGGCGGTGGAATACTGGCTCAAGCAGCAGTTCGCCGAACGGCCCGGCCTGGCACCCTATACCGAGTTCGTGCATTTCGCCTGCACCTCCGAGGACATCAACAACCTGTCCTGGGCGCTGATTATCCGCCGGGCCGTGGTCGAACAACTCGACCCGCTGCTGGCGCGGCTCGACGACCGCCTGCAGGCGCTGGCCACCGACCATGCCGAACTGCCGATGCTCTCGCGAACGCACGGCCAGACTGCCTCGCCGACCACCCTGGGCAAGGAAATCGCCAACGTCGTCTTTCGCTTGCGCCGTCAGCGGCGAGGGCTCGACCAGGTCGAAATCACCGGCAAGATCAACGGTGCAGTCGGCAATTTCAACGCTCACCTTGCCGCTTGCCCGAACGTTGACTGGCCGGCGCTTTCGCGCGAGGTGGTCGAAGACCTGGGGCTGGTCTGGAATCCCTACACCACCCAGATCGAGCCGCACGACATGATCGCCGAGGTGGCGCATGCGCTGATGCGTATCAACACCGTACTGCTGGATTTCGCCCGCGATGCATGGGGCTATGTCTCACTAGGATACTTTCGGCAGAAGCTGGTCGAGGGTGAAGTCGGCTCATCGACCATGCCGCACAAGGTCAACCCGATCGACTTCGAGAACGGCGAGGGCAACCTCGGCCTGGCCAACGCCCTGCTCGATCACCTCGCTGCCAAGCTGCCGGTATCCCGCTTCCAGCGCGATCTGACCGATTCCACCGTCCAGCGCTCGCTCGGATCGGCCTTCGGCTACAGCTCGCTGGCCTGGCAGTCCATTCTGCGTGGCCTCGACCGTATTGCCCCCGACGCGGCCCGCCTGGCCGAAGACCTCGATGAGGCCTGGGAAGTCCTGGCCGAACCGGTACAGACCGTAATGCGACTGCATGGCGTACCCGAGCCCTACGAGAAACTCAAGGCACTGACGCGCGGCCATGGCATCGATCGCGAAAGGATCCGGGAATTTATCGGCACGCTCGATATCCCCGAGGCCGACCGCAATCGCCTGATGGCGATGACACCGTCGGACTACACCGGCAACGCCGCCGACATGGCCCGGGACATCGTCAAATACACATGAAATCGGTCGAGCGTCTCGAGCCATTCGACGCCGACCGGTTCCTGAACGAGTTCTGGCAGCGCCGTCCCTGCCTGATCGGCGGCTGGCTGACACCCGAGTCGCTTTCAATCCGCGAGCTCCTGGCAACGGCGGAACGGCAGGGTTTACCCGCTCGCCTGATTACCGGGACGCAGGAACGCGGCAACTGGACTATCACCCATGGCCCGCTCGAAGAACACAGCCTGCCAGAAGACGGCAAGGACTGGACGGTGCTGGTGCAGGAAATGGACAAGGCCAACCGGGCGGTCGAAACCATCCTCGACCCTTTCCGGCAGTTCCTGCCCGACTGGATGCTCGACGACGTCATGATATCCCATGCCATGCCGGGCGGCTCGGTTGGGGCACACGTCGATGCCTACGATGTCTTCCTGGTCCAGGCCGCCGGCACCCGTCACTGGCAACTCGCCGAAGAATTCGAACCGGCACTCGATCCGCGCTTCGAGTTGGCTTTGCTGGAGAACTGGCAACCCCAGACCGATCTGTTCGTCGCCCCTGGTGAATCACTCTATCTCCCGCCCGGCATCGCCCACCACGGCGTGGCAACCAACGAATGCCAGACCTGGTCGATCGGCCTGAGAACACCTTCGGGCCCGGAGCTGATGTTTTTCCTGGCCGAGTCCCTGGCCATACGCGAAACAGAANGACGCCGGCTGCAGGTTACCCACCCCGATTCGCATTCCCCGTCGCGTGTCACACCGGCGCTGGCCAGTCAGGCCCGCGATCTGATGAAGGCGGCACTGGAACTGGACGGCGGGGAACTCCAATCCCTGCTGGCGCAGTTTCTCACTCGCTGGCGGCTATGGCCGCGTGAGGTGATGGACGACGAGCATGGCAGCATCACAAGCCGACTTGCCAGGGGCCACCCGGTACGACTCGACAGTGCGACACGATTGGCCCTGAGCGGACCACCGGAGTGCGAATCGCTGACGGTCAATGGCGAGGTGATCGCCTGCTCTCCCGGATTGGCGCGTGAACTGGCCAGCACCCGACACGTGTCGCCCGCCTGGCTCAACGAACCGGAAGCGCTGGAGCAATTGATCGAAGGCGGTGCCGTCGTCCACCGGTCGAACGATGAACCGGACACCGGATGAAACGTCGTTTCCACCGGGTCGGCAACAAATCAATCACCAGCCCCGTTATAATTAGCGGTCTTTGACCTGGCCACCCGAATTTCCTGGCGCTAGCCCATGACTGACGACCTGCAGGAGCAATACCGGGCCTCCCACCTGTCCGGCGGCAACGCCGCTTACGTGGAGGAGTTCTATGAAGCGTGGCTCGACGACCCGGCGTCCGTTCCCGAGCATTGGCAGAAAATTTTCCAGACCTTCACCGACTCCGGTGAAGACACCCGTCACCGGGCCATCACCGAGTACTTCCGCGATCTCGCTGTCAACGGACATTACCGTGGCGGCACCGGCGTGGCCGAAGACTTCAAGCAGGCCGGCGTCCTCAGGCTGATCAACGCCTATCGCGTGCGGGGTCACCAGCGTGCGAAGCTTGACCCCCTCGACATCAGCCATCGACCCGAGGTGCCCGATCTGGAACTGGGGTTCCACAGCCTGTCGGAAGCCGACCTCGGCACGAGTTTCCACACCGGCTCGCTGGCCGGCCCGGATCACCGACCACTGTCGGAAATCATCGATATCTGCCAGCGCACCTACTGCGGCAGCATCGGTGTCGAGTACATGCACATCACCGACACCAACCAGCG
>SL_3KL_010_SEDDRAFT_10000951_pt1 | contig 25572 bp, 20 predicted proteins | sample SodLakKL_010_SED_2_FD_10381 | JGI IMG/M metagenome (IMG submission 10381) | reverse complement strand
CCGGTGCCGAGGAATACGGTCGCGTCGGCGGCTTCGCGCACCTCTCGACGCTGGTCAAGCAGCTCAAGGCGTCGCGGCCCGGGGCGCTGCTGCTGGATGGCGGCGACACCTGGGGCGGCGGCACCGGCACGGGCGTATGGACCAACGCGCAGGACATGGTCGATGCCCAGAAGATCCTTACCAGCGACGTGATGACCGGCCACTGGGAATTCACCTACGGCGCCGACCGGGTGATGGAAGTCGTCGAGAACGACTTCGCCACCGCGGGCATCGACTTCGTCGCGCAGAACGTGACCGATGTCGACTGGGGCGACCAGATCTTCAAGCCGTACGTGATCCGGGAGATCAACGGCGTCAACGTCGCGATCATCGGCCAGGCTTTCCCGTACACCCCCATCGCGAACCCGCGCTTCAAGGTCGCCGACTGGACCTTCGGGATTCGCCCCGACGACATGCAGCGCCAGGTCAATGCGGCCCGCGCCGAGGGTGCCGAGATCGTCGTCGCGCTGTCGCACAACGGCATGGACGTTGACCTGAAGATGGCCGGCATGGTCGAAGGCCTGGATGCGATCTTCGGCGGTCACACCCACGACGGCGTTCCGGCACCGACGCCGGTAAAGACCCCGGACGGCGGCACCTGCCTGGTGATGAACGCGGGTTCCAACGCCAAGTTCCTCGGCGTGATGGATTTCGACTTCCGCGACGGCAAGATCCAGGGCTGGAAGTACAACCTGCTGCCCGTCTTCTCGAACCTGATCGACCCCGATCCCGAGATGCAGCAGTACATCGAGACCATGCGCAACCAGGAGGTCACTTTCGACGGCGAGACCTTCAACATGCAGGAGAAGCTCTCCGAAGAACTGGCGGTGGCGGACAGCCTGCTGTTCCGGCGCGGCAACTTCAACGGCACCTTCGACCAGCTGATCGTCGATGCGCTGGTCGAGCAGCTCGACGCGCAGATCGCCTTCTCGCCGGGCTTCCGCTGGGGCACCACGGTGCTGCCCGGCATGCCGATCACCTTCGAGCACGTGATGGACCAGACCGGCCTGACCTACCCGGCAGCCACCCGCAACGTGATGAGCGGATCGATGATCAAGACCATTCTGGAAGACGTGGCCGACAACCTCTTCCACGAAGATCCGTTCTTCCAGCAGGGTGGCGACATGGTGCGTGTCGGGGGTCTGAAATACGCGATCGATCCGACCCGGAACATCGGCGAGCGCATCCTCGAGATGGAGTTCGACGGCAAGCCGGTCGATCCGGACAAGGAATACGTGGTGGCCGGCTGGGCCAGCGTGCAGGAAGAACCGGCAGGCGATACCGGCCGCAAGATCTGGGACGTGGTCGCTGACCACCTGCGCGACAAGAAGACCATCCGCATCGACAACCTGAACGAGCCGGTGGTCAAGGGGATCGGCGAGGACAACCTCGGCTATGTGCCGACCGACGAGTCCATGTTCTGAACCTGCAGCCACACCCGATGCAGTCGACAGACCCCGCCCCTGGCGGGGTTTTTCGTTGCGGAATCGACCACCTCCGATGGATGAGGAACTGCACCGCACGGGTGTCGTCCAACATGTTCGAGTACCACAAGACGTTAAGCACACCGCTGCACGCGTCTGCGATTCCTTTCCGGAGGGGCAACACGAACGATGGACTCTGCTGACACCCTGATCGCCCGCTACGCACGGGACTTCCGCAAGCGCCAGGAATCGGAAACATCGCTGGCCGAATACCTGGAGGCCTGCGCCGACGACCCCATGCTCTACGCGACCGCGGCGGAACGCCTGGTGGCGGCGATCGGCGAGCCCCGGGTGCTGGATACCGCCCGGGACGAACGGCTCGGACGCATCTTTCTGAACCGGACCATCAAGATCTACCCGGCTTTCGAGGACTTCTTCGGGATGGAGGAGACCGTCGAACGCATCGTCGGCTTTTTCCGCTACGCGGCACAGGGGCTCGAGGAGCACAAGCAGATCCTGTACCTGCTCGGTCCCGTCGGCGGCGGCAAATCCTCCCTCGCCGAGCGCCTGAAGGCCCTGATGGAGAAATACCCGATCTACGCACTGAAGGCCGGCGACGAAGTTTCCCCCGTGTTCGAGAGCCCGCTGGGTCTCTTCGATCCGGAAACCCACGGCCAGGAACTCGAGACACGCTTCGGCATTCCGCGGCGCCGCCTCACCGGCCTCCTTTCGCCGTGGGCGGTGAAACGGCTCGACGAATTCGGCGGTGACCTGTCGCGGTTTTCGGTCGTCCGCCTCTACCCGTCCCGGCTGCGGCAGATCGCGATCGCGAAGACCGAGCCCGGCGACGAGAACAACCAGGACATTTCCTCGCTGGTGGGAAAAGTCGACATCCGCAAACTCGAGCTCTATAGCCAGAACGACACCGATGCCTACAGCTACTCGGGCGGACTGAACCGGGCCAACCAGGGCCTGCTCGAGTTCGTCGAAATGTTCAAGGCCCCGATCAAGATGCTGCATCCGTTGCTCACGGCCACGCAGGAAGGCAACTACGTTGGCACCGAGAACATTGGCGCGATTCCGTTCCAGGGTGTGATCATGGCGCACTCGAACGAGTCCGAGTGGCAGGCGTTCCGCAACAACCGGAACAACGAGGCCTTCCTCGACCGGATCTCGGTGATCAAGGTACCGTACTCGCTGCGCGCGACCGAAGAGCGCATGATCTACGCGAAGCTCATCAGCAGCAGCGAACTCAGCGAGGCGTCCTGCGCACCAGCCACGCTCGATCTTCTTGCGCGCTTCTCGGTGCTGACGCGCCTGAAGGAGCACGAGAATTCGAGCCTGCATTCGAAGATGCGCATCTACGATGGCGAGAGCCTGAAGGACACCGACCCGAAGGCCAAGTCCCTGCAGGAATACCGGGACGTGGCCGGAGTCGACGAGGGCATGACCGGGGTATCCACCCGCTTCGCCTTCAAGGTGCTCTCCGAGACCTTCAACTACGACAACCACGAGGTGGCCGCCGACCCGGTGCACCTGCTGTACATGCTGGAACAGGCCATCCGCCGCGAGCAGTTCCCGGAAGAGACCGAACGCCGCTACCTCGAATTCATCAAGGCGGAGATGGCTCCGCGCTACGCCGACTTCATCGGCAACGAGATCCAGAAGGCCTATCTCGAGTCTTACCATGACTTCGGCCAGAACCTCTTCGAGCGCTACGTGGCCTATGCCGATGCCTGGATCGAGGACCATGACTTCAAGGATCCCGACACCGGCCAGATGCTCGACCGCGGCACCCTGAACCAGGAACTCTCGAAGATCGAGAAGGCCGCCGGCATCGCGAATCCGAAGGACTTCCGCAACGAGGTGGTGAAGTTCGCGCTGCGGGCGCAGGCCTCCCGGGGCGGAACGATGCCCGACTGGACGTCCTACGAAAAAATCCGCGAGGTGATCGAGAAGCGCATGTTCAGTCAGGTCGAGGACCTGCTGCCGGTGATCAGCTTCGGCACCAAGGGCGACTCCGAACTGGAACGCAAGCACAGCGACTTTGTACAGCGCATGATCGAGCGCGGGTATACCGAGCGCCAGGTCCGGCGTCTGGTGGAGTGGTACATGCGCGTGAAGCAGGCGGGCTGACGACCATGAGGTGCCCGGCCTTCACCACCACGGAGGCTGCATCCCCGTGGTGAACATCATCGACCGGCGGTTGAACCCGAAGGACAAGAGCCTTGCCAACCGCCAGCGCTTCATTCGTCGCGCAAAGCGCCAGATCCTGGACGCGGTGCGCGACGTCTCCGCCCGGCGTCGCATCTCGGACGTCGGGCAACAGGGCGAAGAGTCGATCAGCATTCCCTCCGACGGCCTGCAGGAACCCTCTTTCCGCAAGGGGAGCGGGACCGGCGTTCGCCGCCACGTGGTGCCAGGCAACAAGGAATACCAGGCCGGCGACCGGATTGCGCGCCCCGATGGCGGCGAAGGCGGCTCGGGTCCGGGCGGCGGCAGCCCCGACGGCGAGGGTGAAGACGAATTCCAGTTCTCGATCAGCCGCGATGAATTCCTGGACCTGTTCTTCGAGAACCTGGAGCTGCCCGACCTCGCGCGCACCGAGCTTTCCCGGGTCGAGCAGGACGGCGTACGCCGCGCCGGCTACTCGGTATCCGGCTCGCCGGCCACGCTGAACCTCACCCGCACCATGCGCCGTTCGCTGTCGCGGCGTCTCGCGCTGCACCGCCCGCGCCGGGAAGAGATCCTCGAGCTCGATCGCGAAATCGATCGCCTCGAGCGCTCGGGCAAGGACCCCGAGCGGCTGCGCGAACTCGTGCAGGAACGCGAACGCCTGTCCCGCCGGTCGCGGCTGATCCCCTACATCGACCCGATCGACCTGCGCTTCAACCGCTTCGTCCCAACCCCGCGCCCAATCTCGCAGGCGGTCATGTTCTGCCTGATGGACGTGTCGGGGTCCATGACCGAAGACATGAAGGACCTCGCCAAGCGGTTTTTCATGCTCCTGTACCTGTTCCTCGAGCGGCGCTACCGGCACGTCGAGATCGTCTTCATCCGGCATACGCATATCGCGCAGGAGGTCGACGAGGAGACCTTTTTCTATTCGCGCGAGACCGGCGGCACGCTGGTGTCCCCGGCGCTGGACGAGATGGACCGCGTGGTCCGCGAGCGCTACCCGCCCGACGAGTGGAACATCTACGCGGCGCAGGCCTCCGATGGTGACAACACCCCGCAGGACAACCCGGCGGTGATCGAACGGATGGAGCGCACGATCCTGCCGGTCTGCCGCTACTTCGCGTATATCGAGGTGTCCGGCGAGCGCGGGCGCGGGGGCCTGACCGACCTGTGGATGGTCTACGAGCGCATCGCCCGCAGCGGCCGCCCGCTCGCGATGCGGCAGGTGCGTCGGCGCGGAGACATCTTTCCGGTGTTCCGGGACCTGTTCACGCCTGCGGAGCTCAGGAACTGACAATGCCACACCGTACCGAAGCCAGCGCCAAGCTGATCTACAGCGGGCCCGACTGGGACTACCCGTTGATCCGCCGCGCCTTCGACGCGATCGAGCGCATCGCGGTGGACGAGATGGGGCTCGAGCCCTACCCGAGCCAGGTCGAGGTCATCAGTTCGGAGCAGATGCTGGACGCCTACTCGTCGATGGGCATGCCGCTGTTCTATCGCCACTGGTCCTTCGGCAAGCACTTCGCCCGCGACGAGATGCTCTACCGCAAGGGCATGACGGGGCTGGCCTACGAGATCGTGATCAACTCCAACCCCTGCCTCTGCTACATCATGGAAGAAAACACCATGACCATGCAGACATTGGTGATGGCCCATGCGGCCTTTGGCCACGGCCATTTTTTCCGGAACAACCAGCTGTTCCGGGAATGGACCGACGCCGAATCCATCCTCGACTACCTCGACTTTGCGAAGCGCTACATCGCCGACTGCGAGGAACGCTACGGGCACACGGCGGTGGAGCGGGTGCTCGACGCCGCCCATGCGCTGATGACCCACGGCGTGCACCGCTATCCCCGGCCCCGGCCGCTGAACCTCAAGCGCGAACTCGAGCGCGAGCGGGAACGGCAGCGCTTCGAGGAGAGCAGCTTCAGCGATCTCTGGCGCACCCTGCCCCGCCGCGACCCGGACGAGGACCGGTCCGATCCCGATCTGGACGCCCGCCAGCAACGCCTGGGGCTGCCGGAAGAGAACCTGCTCTATTTCCTCGAGAAACACGCCCCGCGCCTGGCACCCTGGCAGCGCGAGGTATTGCGGATCGTCCGGCTGGTCGCGCAGTACTTCTATCCGCAGCGGCAGACCAAGGTGATGAACGAGGGCTGCGCGACGAGCGTGCACTACGCGATCATGACGCGGCTGCACGAGACCGGCCAGATCACCGACGGCGCCTTCATGGAGTTTCTGCACGCGCACACCAGCGTGGTCTTCCAGCCGGAATTCGACGACCCGCGCTTTTCGGGGATCAACCCCTACGCGCTGGGCTTCGGCATCCTGAAGGATCTCGAGCGGATCTGCACCAGGCCCACCGAGGAGGACCGGCGCTGGTTCCCGGACATCGCCGGCAACCAGGACGTACTCGGCACGTGGAAGACGGCGTGGGCGGAATACCGGGACGAGAGCTTCATCCTGCAGTTCCTGAGCCCGCGACTGATGCGCGAGTGGCGCCTCTTCTCCGTTCTCGACGACACCGACGCGGACGCAATGGAGGTCGAGGCCATCCACGACGAGTCCGGCTTCCGCGCAGTGCGAAGGGCCCTGGCGACCCATTACGACCTCGCGCGCCACGAACCCGACATCCAGGTGGTGGATGTCGATCTTGCCGGAGACCGCCAACTGATGCTGGAACACCGGGTGGTGGACGGCCGCCGGCTCGAGGGCGCCAATACCCGCATGGTGCTGCGCCACCTCGCGAATCTCTGGGGCTACCCGGTGACGCTGGTCGAGGTGGATGCGCGTTCCGAACAGGAACTGAATCGCTACCAGGGCATTGCCCCGGACCCCACGGTGACCTGACCCGGCGCCCGGGGACAGATTTGCAAATCTGTCCCCGGCGAATGGGAAGCTTGTCCGGAAGCCGGCTAATCGGTCAGACGCAGGCGACCCGCAACCCGGGTCAGCAGTTCGTAGCTGATCGTTCCGGCCGCCTCGGCAATGCGCTCCACCGGGAGACCGTCGCCCCAGAGCGTCACTGTGTCCCCGACACCCACGTCGGGCACCGCGGTCAGATCGATCTCCAGCATATCCATGGAAACGCGTCCGATCACCGGACACTCGCGCCCCTGCACGAGTACCGGCGTCCCGGTCGGCGCGTGGCGCGGGTAGCCGTCGGCATAGCCCATCGCAACCACGCCGGCCCGGGTGGGACGATCGGCGGTCCAGGTGGCCCCGTAACCCACGCACGCCCCGGGCTCCAGTCTCTTTACCGCGATCAGCGGCGCGGTCACTGTCATCACCGGCCGCAGATCGCGGTCGGGACCCACCTCGCCCTCCATCGGGCTCGGGCCGTAGAGCATGATGCCCGGACGGATCCATTCGTCCGGCGAGAGGCCCGCGGCACCCCCCGAAATCACCAGCGCGGAATTCGCGACGCTGCGCTGACCGGGCAGCCCGGCCACGGTATGGGTGAAACGCTCCATCTGTTCCGCGTTCTGCGGGTGCGCGATCTGATCGGCACAGGCGAGGTGCGTCAGCCAGTGCAGACCCCGGCGGGCGGCCGGATGGTCCCGCAACTGCCCAAACAGCGCCCGGGCCCTCGTCGGCGCAAACCCGAGCCGGTGCATCCCGGTGTCGAGCTTGATCCAGAGGCCGGGCAACTCGGCGCGCACCCCGGCCAGCACGCTCAGCTGCTGCTCGTCGTGCAGTACGGGCTGCAGTTCATGGCGGGCACAGAGCTCCCAGTCGACCGCCGTGCGCGGGCCCTGCAGCACGAGGATCGGCGCGTCGGTGCCGCTCTCGCGCAGCGCGAGCGCCTCCTCGATGCAGGACACGGAGAAGCCGTCGGCATGGCCGGTCAGCGCGGCGGCCGCCCATTCCATGCCGTGGCCGTAGCCGTCGGCCTTGATCACCGCCCAGACCTTGCGCCCGGGGGCAAGCGCACGGGCCCGCGCGAGATTGTGGCGCAGCGCCTCGGCGCTCCTGCGCATGGCGGCCGCCCGCCTCACGCCTCGGCGCCGACCCCGTAGACGTCCGGGTGGTAGTTCTCGAAACGCGTGTACTGTCCGCGGAAGGTCAGCCGCACGGTCCCGATCGGCCCGTTGCGCTGCTTGGCGACGATGATCTCCGCGGTGCCCTTGTCCGCGCTGTCCTCGTTGTACACCTCGTCGCGGTAGACAAACATGATCACGTCGGCGTCCTGTTCAATCGCGCCCGATTCGCGAAGGTCCGACATCACCGGTCGCTTGTTCGGCCGTTGCTCAAGCGAGCGGTTCAGCTGCGAGAGGGCGATCATCGGAACGCTTAGCTCCTTCGCCAGCGCCTTCAGCGCCCGCGAGATCTCGGAAATCTCGGTGGCGCGGTTCTCCCGCGTGCCCGGCGACTGCATCAGTTGCAGGTAGTCGACCACGATCAGCCCGAGGCCCTTGTGTTCGCGCATCAGGCGGCGTGCACGGGCGCGCAGCTCGGTGGGCGACAGCGCCGGGGTGTCGTCGATGAACAGCGGCGCTTCGGAGAGCATCGACACCGCGCTGGTCAGCCGTGGCCAGTCGGCTTCGTCGAGCCGGCCAGAGCGCAGCTTCTGCTGGTTGATCCGCCCCATCGAGGACAGCAGACGCATCGCGATCTGCTCACCGGGCATCTCCATGCTGAAGACGGCGATCGGCTTCTCGGTCTTCATCGCCACGTACTCGCCGATGTTCATCGCGAAAGACGTCTTGCCCATCGACGGCCTCCCGGCAACGATGACGAGATCGCCCGGATGCAGGCCGGAGGTCAGTTCGTCGAGGTCCTGGTAGCCGGAGGGAACGCCGGTGATCGCGCTCTTGGTCTCGAAAAGGTGTTCGATCTGCTCCACCGCGGCCGCGAGCAGCGGCTTCATGCCGCGAAAGCCCTGGGTGCCGCGCGCGCCGCGCTCCGCGATCGAGAAGACCTTCTGCTCGGCAAGATCGAGCAGTTCCCGCGTGGGACGGCCTTCCGGCGTGAACGCCGAGTCCGCCACCTCGGTACCCACCGAGATCAGGGAACGCAGAATGGAGCGATCGCGGACGATGTCCGCATAAGCCTTGATATTCGCAGCGCTGGGAGTCTGACTGGCAAGCTCCCCGAGATACGGGAGCCCCCCGGCATCCTGCAATTCCCCGGTATTCTGCAGCTGTTCCGCGACCGTCACCATGTCGAAGGGAGCGTTGCGATCGGCCAGCGCGGCGATCGCCCGGAAGATCAGGCGGTGGTCGTGGCGATAGAAATCGTCCGCATTGATACGGTCGGCAATGCGGTCCCATGCGTCGTTGTCCAGCATCAGCCCGCCCAGAACGGACTGTTCGGCCTCAACCGAATGCGGTGGTACGCGAAGACCCTGGGTCATGGCCGCCCTGCGCTGCCGATCAGTGGCGCCACCGGCCCCGGGATCGACCGGAGCCGGCCTGCGCTCACTCCTCGCCGGTCACGATGACGCGGATTTCCGCATTCACGTCCGCGTACAGGTGCACTTCGATCTCGTACTCGCCGGTCTGCCGCAGCGGACCTTCGGGCAGCCGCACCTCACGCTTCTCGACCTCGACGCCGCGCGCGGTGATCGCGTCCGCGATGTCACCGGCTCCGATCGATCCGAAAAGCTTGCCTTCGCCGCCGGCCTTGGCCTTGATCTCGACCACCATCCCCTCGAGAGAGGCCTGACGCGCCTGTGCGGCGGCCAGCGCCTCGGCTGCGGCCCGCTCGAGCTCGGCGCGCCGGGCCTCGAACTCGGCGATGTTCTCCGCCGTTGCGAACTTGGCCTTCCCCTGCGGAAGCAGGTAGTTCCGGGCGTAGCCCGGGCGGACCCGGACCTTGTCGCCGAGGGCGCCCAGGTTGTCGATCTTTTCCAGCAGAATGACTTCCATCTTGGTTTTCCTGTCAATCAGTTAAAGTGAAAATCGCGCGCGGTGCGCGGAACCATCCCCTCGCTCTCCCGCGGCAGCGGGCTGAGGAGCGGGCGTCCCGCGAGGTTCCTGTGTCAACACGATCCTCGATGCATCCGGGCCGGTTGGGCAGAGTGTACACGCGAAACCGCCGGGCGGTTCACTCCGGCCCGTTCTGGTCTCGTGCCGGAAACCGCTCGCGCAGCCGCGCCACGCCGTCGATCGCCCCGAGGGCGGTGATCAGCAGGAACATCTGCGGCAGAGCGAGCACCAGCAGCACGTACATCCCCACCAGCCAGAAGCTGCTCATCCCCTGCCCGTGCGTCAGCGCGTGCATCACGGCAAGCCCCTGCAGGAAGAACAGCACGCCGAGGATGAACGCCAGCTCCAGTGCCAGCGGCACGTCCGCAAGCTGCCCCAGCAAGGCCAATGCGACCACCGCGATGGCCAGGTTGCGGCCCATCTGCAGCGCACGGAACTCGGTGCCGAAGGCACCCGGGTTGTACAGCAGGGCCTGCCAGTAGCGGGCGATCAGCAGGCTCAGCGCCATGCTGAGCAGGAAGATTCCGGCCAGCATCCCGGTGAGGAAGGGCGCAATGGCGGTCAGCGCCGCCTCCACGTCCTCCATTCCCGGACCGTCTCCGTCCACGAAGGGTGCCAGCATCTCCTGCCCCGCGGCCACCCAGAGGGCCTCGAGATCGGGCACCAGCAGGCGCACCAGCAACACCAGTGCCCCGGCGACGAGTGCCGCCATCGACAGTGTCACGCGCCAGGAAACCGACTGGCGCAGGACCTCGCCCATCGCGGCCACCGGCAGCCACTGGGCGAGACCCGCCATCATGCCGATCAGTGGCGACCCGCCCATCATTGCGAACACCAGCGCGCCCAGGATCAGGGCCGCGAAACCCGCAACGAACAGCGCCTGGCCAATTCCCAGCCGGAGCGCCACCAGCGCGACAACCGCCGCGCTCAGGATCGCGATCGGCGGGATGAAAATCCCAAACGCGCCAAGGCCGGCCGCGGCGATCACCGCACGCCAGCGGCCCTGCATGGCAAAGTCGGCCAATATGCGCATTGGCGTCCCCTGCGTTCCTGCGGGCGTCAGAAATGGTTGTCTGTATACGGCAGCAGGGCAAGGAAACGGGCGCGCTTCACGGCAGTCGCCAGCTGACGCTGGTACTTCGCGCTGGTGCCGGTGACCCGGCTCGGTACGATCTTGCCGGTCTCGGTGATGAAGTTCCTGATCAGGTTCAGGTCCTTGTAATCGATGTACTCGATGCCCTCGGCGGTGAAGCGGCAGTACTTGCGGCGACGGGAAAAACGGGCCATGGCGGTAACTCCTTGATAAGACGTAAAACGAAGGGAAAGGGAAACAGGGGATCAGCTACCGGACGCGCCAGCCTGCTCTTCTGCGTCTCCGCCGCCGTCGCGATCGCCGCGGTCATCACGGCGCCCTCGACCCTTCGGGCTTTCCTCCTCCTCGCGGCCCTTGGCCAGAGGCGAGGGCTCGGTTTCCGCCTTTTCCATGCGCATCACCAGGTGGCGCAACACGGCGTCGTTGAACCGGAAGGCGCTGACAAGCTCCTCGATCGTCTCCTCGCCCACCTCGACGTTCATCAGCACATAATGGGCCTTGACCAGTTTCTGGATCGGGTAGGCGAGCTGGCGCCGGCCCCAGTCCTCCAGCCGGTGGACCGTGCCCTGCTGGGCCTCGACCATGCCGCGATAACGCTCGATCATCGCCGCAACCTGCTCGCTCTGGTCCGGGTGGACCATGAACACCACTTCGTAATGACGCATTGCCATGTACTCCTTGCGGGTAACAGCCTCCCGTCCACGCCCGGGGATCGATCCCCGACCCCGGCCCTGTCGGTGAGGCAAGAAGTCGCCGAAAACGGCGAGAAAAGCGCGAGATAATAGGCGATTCGCGGGCGGCACACAAGCACGGTTCGCGACGCCAGGAGCCGGGATCAGGCCGGGGCGGAACGCTGGCGCACGGCCTCGAACAGGGCCACGCCGGCCGCCACGGAGACGTTCAGGCTGGCCACGCTGCCGGTCATCGGAATCGCCGCGAGATGATCGCAGTGTTCCCGGGTCAGGCGGCGCAGACCCTCGCCCTCCGCGCCCAGTACCAGCACCGTCGGCGGCGTCAGGTCGACGCGGTAGAGCGGCTCCGGCGCATCGCCGTCCAGCCCGACGACCCACACGCCGGCAGCGCGCAGTTCGCGCAGCGTGCGCGCAAGATTCGTCACCACCACCAGCGGCATCGTCTCGGCAGCCCCCGAGGCCGCCTTCGCGGCGGCCGGTGTCAGCGTGGCGCTGCGGTCCCGGGGCACGATTACCGCGCGCGCACCCGCCGCATCGGCGCTGCGCAGGCACGCACCGATATTGTGCGGATCGGTCACCCCGTCCAGCGCCAGAAACAGGTCGCCGCCCGCGGCCACAAGCGCTGCGAGTTCCGCCTCGCCGGCACGCGGCCGGGGCCGGGCGAAGGCCACAACCCCCTGGTGCCGCAGGTCTGCGTGACTGCGCTCCAGCCGCTCCCGGCGCAGCCGCTCGACGCTGATGCCGAGTGCCTGAGCGCGACTGGCGAGCGCCACCAGCCGGGCGTCGGCGTTGTCCGCCGCGACCTGCAGACGCTTGATTCGACCGGGAGCGTGTGCGAGCAGCGACTCCACCGCGTGCAACCCGCCGACGACCTCGTCCCGGCTCACGAGTTCCGGCGCCTCCGTCGGCTCGAGCGCTTCCGACTCCCGCCTTCAGCGTCGTCCTTCCCGGCACCGGAGTCTTCTGTCCCGGCTGCACTCTTTGCCCTTCCCGACGGACGGATCAGCAACGCCACCTCGCCCTCGGGCTGCGAGCGCCGGCGGCGGCGCCGGGGGGTGGACTCCGGGCTCGGCGACTCGGTTCCTGCATCGGGCTCGGGGGCGGTCGCCTTCCCGGCAGCCGGTTGTGGCTCTGGCGCCCTCGCGCCGGTATCCACGGATGCGCCGTCGTCCCTCGAACGCCGCCGCGGCGGTCGCGATCGGCTATCGGAGGGTATCGGGGTTGACGGCGTTTCCGTCTGTGGCGCCTTCGGCAGCCGTTGCTTCGCAGCGGATCCACCGCCGTCGGCCTTCTCCGGTTTCGACGCGCGGCCGCGCCGCTTCGACGTCCGCCGCGGCGCGGTGGCCTCCGCCTTCGCCGCGCCGGGCCGCTTGCGGCCGGGCTTGGGCTCACCCGCTGCGGGCTCCTCGTCGACCAGGCGCAGATCGATCTTGCGATCGTCCAGGCTCACGCGGACGACCTGGACCCGCAGTCGGTCGCCGATCCGGAAGACCCGCCCGCCGCGCTCGCCAGTCAGCCGGTGACGAACCGGGTCGAAGTGATAGAAATCGTTGTCGAGGCTGGAGACGTGCACCAGGCCGTCGATGAAGACGTCGACGATCTCGACAAAGAGCCCGAAGCCGGTAACCCCGGACACCACGCCTTCAAAGACGTCGCCGACCTTGTCCTGCATGTATTCGGCCTTGAGCCAGGCGACCGCATCGCGGGTCGCGTCGTCCGCGCGACGTTCGGCCATCGAGCAGTGCTCGCCGAGGGATTCCATGTCGCTGTGGGAGTAGGCAAAGTCGGATGCCTTGCCCTTGCGCAACAGGTGGCGAATACCCCGGTGCACGAGCAGGTCGGGATAGCGCCGGATCGGCGAGGTGAAGTGCGCGTAGTCCGCCAGCGCGAGGCCAAAATGCCCGCCGAGATCGGGCCCGTAGACGGCCTGACTCAGAGAGCGCAGCACCACGGTCTCGATCAGCTGCTTGTCCGGCCGGTCCGCCGCCGCACGAAGCACTGCCGAATAGTGCGCCGGCGTCGGCTCGTCACCGCCCTCGAGGGTCAGGCCGACCCCGGACAGGAAGTCACGCAGGTCATCGAGCTTTTCCGAGGGCGGCCGGTCATGCAGACGGAAGAGCGTCGGCAGCTTGTGCTTCTTCAGGAAACGGGCCGCGGACACATTGGCCGCGATCATGCATTCCTCGACCAACCGGTGCGCGTCGGTCCGTTCCACCGGAACGATGCGCTCGATCTTGCGTTCCGGACCGAACTCGATGCGGGTCTCGGTGGAATCGAAATCGATCGCACCGCGCCGGTTGCGCGCCGCGTGCAGCGCCTTGAAGACCGCGTGGAGGCGCTCGAGATGCGGCACCACCGCGGCGTACTGTTCCCGAAGCTCCGGGTCCCTGTCGACGAGCATCGCCGCGACCTTGGTGTAGGTCAGGCGGGCGTGCGAGCGCATCACCCCCTCGTGGAAACGGTAGCTTCGCACCGCTCCGCGCTTGCCGATCTCCATTTCGCAGACCATGCAGAGGCGTTCGACTTCCGGATTCAGCGAGCACAGGCCGTTGGAGAGCACCTCCGGCAGCATCGGAATGACCTGTTCCGGGAAGTAGACCGAGGTGCCGCGATTGCGGGCCTCGCGATCCAGCGCTTCGTCCTTGGCAACGTAATGTGAAACATCCGCGATCGCCACCCAGAGACGCCACCCGCCCTCCATTTCCTCGCAGAACAGGGCGTCATCGAAGTCCCGGGCATCCGCGCCGTCGATGGTGACCAGCGGCTTGCTGCGCAGATCGAGCCGGCCCTTGCGGGCGGCCGCCGGAACCCGGGTCCCCAGGCGATCGGCCGCAGCCGTGACCTCGTCCGGCCACTCGAACGGCAGACCGTGCGCCCGGATCGCGATGTCGATCTCCATGCCAGGGGCCATGTGCTCGCCGAGCACCTCGACCACTTCACCACGCAGCCGTGCCTTGCGCGATGCCTGCGGGCGGATGCGCACCACGACAATCTGATCGTCGCCCGCATCGCCGAGGCCATCCGGCGGAATCAGGATGTCGTGGGCAATGCGCTTGTTATCCGGCGTGAGAACCCCGACCCCATCCTCGACGCGGATGCGGCCCACCACCTGTTCCGAGCCGCGCTCGAGAATCTCGATGATTGCGCCCTCGCGCCGCCCGCGGTGGTCCACACCCATCACGCGGCCGAGCACTCGGTCGCCGTGCAGCACGCCGCGCATCTGCCGCGGCGAGAGGAAGAGGTCGCTGCTCTGGTCGTCCGGAACGAGGAACCCGAAGCCGTCGGGATGACCGATCACGCGCCCCCGGATCAGGTCGGCCTGGTTCACCGGCAGGTAGGAACCGCGCCGGTTGCACAGCACCTGACCGTCCCGCTCCATCGCGCGAAGCCGTCTGCGCAGGGCCTCGAGGTGCTCCTCGCTGTCGATCCCGACCCGTGCGGCGATCTCCTCGAAGGCCAGCGGATTACCCGCCTCGGCCAGGCGATCCAGGATCAGTTCCCGGCTCGCGATGGGGTTCTCGTACTTTTGTGCCTCGCGTTCGAAATTCGGATCGACCGGCGCACGGCTGCTGCGTTTTCTGGGCATTCCCTTCACTCTTTGATTCGCCCCGGGGTCCTCTCAAGGCCCTTCTCCGGCGCTCCGGCCGGGGCATGCTGATGGATTGACACTTCGCGTGGAGATCTCTATATTTGCGCGCTCCTGAAGCGCAGGGCCGCAAGGTCCATCCTCGTGCCGAGGTGGCGGAATTGGTAGACGCGCTAGCTTCAGGTGCTAGTGAGCGTAAGCTCGTGGAGGTTCAAGTCCTCTCCTCGGCACCACCCCTCCCTTTCCTGCGCCCCCGTTTTCGTGCAAGCCCTTTTCCTGGGCCCATCTTCCTGGGCCCATCTTCCTGGGTCCATCTTCCTGGGCCCATTTGCCCGCGGCCGATTTCCCTCGCCCCTGGGGCCAAAACAGGCCACGGGCCAGGATCAGCCGGCAAACGGATCACGCAGCACAATGGTCTCGTCGCGATCCGGTCCGGTGGAAATCATGTCGATCGGCAGACCCACCGCGCTGCTCAGCCGTTCCAGGTACCGCTGGGCATTGGCGGGCAGCTGATCGTATTGCCGGATACCCAGCGTCGATTCCTGCCAGCCGGGCAATTCCTCGTAGATCGGCTCGCAGGCCGAATAGGCCTCGGCGCCGGCAGGCGGAATCCCCACCTCCCCGCCGTCGCAGCGGTACCCGACACAGATCTGCAGCGTGTCGAGCCCGTCCAGCACATCGAGCTTGGTGATGCACAAGCCGCTGATGCTGTTGATCGCACCTGCCCGCCGCAATGCCACCGCGTCGAACCAGCCACAGCGGCGCGGCCGCCCGGTCGTGGAGCCGAACTCGTTCCCGCGCCGCGCGAGGTGCTCGCCCATGCTGTCGAACAGCTCGGTCGGAAAGGGGCCGGCCCCGACGCGGGTCGTATAGGCCTTGGTGATGCCGAGAATGTAGTCCAGATCCCGCGGACCGACACCCGAACCGGTGGCCGCGCCTCCGGCCGTCGTGTTCGACGAAGTCACGAAGGGATAGGTGCCGTGATCGATGTCGAGCAGCGTGCCCTGGGCACCCTCGAACATCACGTCCGCGCCCGTTGTCCGCAGTTCATGCAGCCGGCCCGCAACATCGGTGACCAGAGGGCGCAGCCGCTCCGCCTGTTCCATGCTCTCGTCCAGGATCCGCTGGAAATCGACCGTATCGGCCTGGAAGTAATGCTTCAGGCAATGATTGTGGTAATCGAGCACCTCGCCGAGCTGTGCGGCAAAGCGCTCGCGGTGGAACAGGTCACTCAGGCGCAGGCCGCGCCGCGCGACCTTGTCCTCGTAGGCCGGCCCGATGCCCCGCCCGGTGGTGCCGATGGCCGATGCGCCCCGCGCCTTCTCCCGGGCATGATCCAGTGCAACGTGATGCGGCAGGATCAGCTGGCAGGACTCCGACAGGCGCAGGCGCTCGGCAACGGGCACCCCGCGGGCCTCGAGCATGTCCATTTCCTTCAGCAGTGCCTGCGGCGACAGCACGACCCCGTTGCCGACCAGGCACTCGACCCCGGCGCGCAGGATGCCCGAGGGAATCAGGTGCAGTACGGTCTTTTCGCCCCCGATCACCAGCGTGTGCCCGGCGTTGTGACCCCCCTGGAAACGCACCACTGCTGCGGCATTCCCGGTCAGCAGATCGACGACCTTCCCCTTGCCCTCGTCGCCCCATTGACTGCCCAGAACCACTACGAATCGACCCATGCCTACAGCTCCTCGACAATCCATTCCTGACCGCGTCTCTGCAGCCGCCGCCCCGTTTTCACGGCATCCGGGGATTCGCCCGCGAGCAAGCGCCGTACCCGTACGCCGCGGGCGCGCAGATCCGCGATTGCCGCATCGAGCCCGGAATCCCCCTCCGCGGGCGCCAGCACGCATTCACGTTGCGGTTCCCCCTCTTCCGGCACCAGTCGCAGCAGTTGCCGAAGGTCGGTGCTGAATCCGGTCGCCGCACGGGCCCGGCCAAAGACCCGACCGATATCATTGTAGCGGCCGCCCCGAGCAATTTCCTGACCCGATCCCGGCACGAAGGCCGCGAAGACCAGCCCGGTGTGGTAGGAATACCCCCGGAGTTCTCCAAGATCGACGTGCACGTCGAGGTCCGGGTGGCTGTCCTGCAAGTCCCCGATCACCGTCTCCAGGTGCTCGATGGCGGCCGAAACCTGCACCGGAGCCGCCGCGAGCGCGCGACGCGCCTCCCCCAGCACCTCGGTACCACCATTCAGTTCGACCAGCGCGCGGAGTTGCCGGCTCACCTCGGCGTCAAGCTGCCACGCGCCCAGCGTCTCCTCGATCTCCGGGATGGCCTTGCGCTGCAGCAGGTCGAAGAACGCGCGCTCGCGGGCGGGGTCGAACCCGGCCACGCGTGCCAGCGAACGGTAGATGTCCACGTGCCCCAGGTCGATGCTGGCATCGCGGACGCCGCAGCGCTCGAGCGTTGCCAGCATCAGACGGAGGATCTCCAGGTCGCTGTCCAGGCCGTCATGGCCAAAGAGCTCGGCGCCGGCCTGCAGCGGGCTGCGCGACCCCGACCACTCGTCCGGCCGGGTCCTGAGCACGGTCCCGACGTAACAGAGGCGCGCCGGACCCGCATCGCGCAGCCTGTGGGCATCGATGCGCGCAACCTGGGGCGTGAGGTCCGCGCGTACCCCCATCAGCCTCCCCGTCATCTGATCGGTCAGCTTGAAGGTCTGCAGATCGAGCTCGCCACCAACGCCCGTCAGCAGGGACTCCAGGTATTCCGCGAGCGGCGGCATCACCAGGTCGTAACCCCAGACGTCGAACTGGTCCAGGATCGCGCGGCGCAGGATCTCCATACGCCGCGCAGCCGCAGGAAGCGCCTCCTCGAGCCCGTCGGGCAAGAGCCACCGGTTCACGTCCGTCATCATCTGTCCTGTATCAGCGGTCCATCAGGCTCAGCCCCGAATCCAGCCGAGCAGTAGGGACATCAGCCCGAACAACCTCAGGGTCCCGTCGGGCAGACGGGCACCCTCCAGCAGGTATTTCCGGTAGCGGTTCGGGATCAGAAACGGCAGCAACCCCTCAAAGACAAGCAGCAGCGCAAGCGCTGCTGCCAGGTCCGACCACTCTTTTACCGGTGGGCCGTCAGCGGTTGTCGTTCAGGCTCCCGATCCCGGCTGGATCCTTGAAGTAGCGGAAGAACTCCGAGCTCGGATCGATCACGAAGGTGCTGCCTTCTCCTGCGATGGAGCCGCGATAGGCAAGCAGGCTTCGATAGAAGGTAAAGAACTCCTTGTCCTCGCCAAAGGCGCTGCCCAGGATCTCGGTCGCCTGCGCATCGCCGGCGCCTCGGATTTCCTCCGAATCGCGGTAGGCGTTCGCGAGGATCACGGTACGATCGCGGTCGGCACGTGACCGGATGCGTTCGCCCGCTTCCTGCCCGCGGGCACGGAAGTCCTGCGCGATCCGCTCGCGCTCGGCGCGCATGCGATTGTACACCGACTCGGAGACCTCGTCGGGGAGGTCGATGCGTCGGATCCGTACGTCCACCAGTTGCGTCCCCAGTTCTCGCGAGGTCTCAAGGGCGGCTTCCCGCACCGCGCCCATGATGGTGGTGCGCTCTCCCGATACAACCTGCGCGAGTTCGTAGCGGGCAAACTCGTTGCGCATGCCGTCGCGCAGGATCTGCTGGAGACGCTGCTCGGCAACCCGCTCGTCACCGCGCGTCGAGCGATAGTACTGCCCGACGTCGTCGATCCGCCACTTGGCATAGAAGTCGACGATCACGTTTTTGGCCTCGCTGGTGAGGAAGCGATCCGGCGGGACGTTCAGCGTCATGATGCGTGCATCGTAGAAGCGCACGTTGTTGATGAGCGGAAACTTCAGGTGCAGTCCCGGATCGAGGTCGACCTGGCGCACCTCACCCAGCGAGAACAGGATCACCCGCTCGCGTTCGTCCACCGTGTAAGTGGACATCACGATCACGATTATGGCGACAATAACGCCGATACCAGCTATTCGAAGCATTAGCGCACCTCCCGCGCGCGCGGATCAGGCCGCGTGCCCGTGCGATTTGGGGCCTGACTCGGGGTTCCGACCCCGAATGCGCCGCGGCTGGTATCCAGCGGTTGCGGCGTCGGCCCCGCATCACGCGCGGGCGGGGCAGCGCCGAAGAGCTGGTCAAGCGGCAGCATCATCAGGTTGTTGGTCGATGCCACGTCGAGCATCAGCTTGTTGGAATCCCGGAAGATCTCCTCGACGGCCTCGATGTAGAGACGTTCGCGCGTCACCTCGGGCGCCACCTGGTATTCCACCAGCAGCTGGGTAAAGCGGGCCGCGTCACCCTCGGCCCGGGCAACCACCTGGTCCCGATAGCCCTCCGCTTCCTCGAGGATTCGCGCCGCCTGGCCGCGGGCCCGCGGGATCAGTCCGTTGCGATAGGCTTCGGCCTCGTTAATGAACCGCATCTCGTCTTCGCGCGCCCGGATGGCGTCGGCGAAGGACNCCTGCACCGGCTCCGGCGGCTGCGCCTGCTGCATCGACATCGAAGTGACCATTACCCCGGCCCCGTACGAATCCAGCGCGCTCTGGAGGACCTCCCGAGAGGTGACCGCAATCTCGGCCCGGCCCTCACCGAGGATATAATCGAGATTGCTCTTGCCCACCCGCTCGCGGATCGCCGATTCCATCGCGAACTGCACCGTGCGATCCGGTTGGCGCACATTGAACAGGAAGTCCGTGACGTCGAGCACGCGGTACTGCACCGCGATGTCGACATCAATGATGTTCTCGTCGGCGGTGAGCATCAACGCACGGTGTTCAAGCGTCCGGATGGAATCGACATTCTCGACCTCGACCCGTTCGAAGGGAAACGGCAGATGCCAGTGCGGGCCCGGCTCCGAGATCTTCTGGAACGCGCCGAAGCGCAGCACCACGCCGCGATCGCCCTCGCCGACGATGTAGAAGCCCGATGCCAGCCAGACAACCAGCGCGATGATCAGCGCCAGGCTGATCACTGCCCGGGAGTGACGTCCCATGCCTGAACCGCCACCGCCATCGGAGTCGCCACCACCCCCTTTGCCGCCGAACAGGCTGTTCAGCTGCTGCGAGACCTTGCGCATCATCTCCTCGAGGTCGGGGGGCCGCTGGCCACCGCCACCACTGCCGCCGCCACCGCCACTCCACGGATCGCGTTGGTTTTTTCCCGGTTCGTTCCAGGGCATCTAGGGACTCCTGCTTTCAGTACAGCCGTAAGAACGTCAAACGCGCGTTTGGTTCAGTCGCGTTTCACGAAAGGGGCTGCATTTTAGGTAGCCCCTCTCGGCCCCGCAAGCCTGCGCGCGCAGCCAGACGGGCGAGGGAATGCGGAGGGGATCGTTCGCGGGTGTCAGCCCACGTAGCTGGCGTAGGCAGGGTCGTACATCTGCTCGCGCAGCAGCGCCTCGAGGTCGGCCGGTTCCGGTACTCCCGCGAGATCTTCGGCGAAGGCGATACGCGCGACCGCAGCCGCAATCTGCAGAGACACCTCGCGGACCCGATCGAGAGACGGATACAGTGAGCCCTGCTCGAGATCCGCCGCCTCCACACTTTCCGCCAGAGCACGCGCCGCAGCCATGAACATGCCGTCGGTGATCCTCGACGCTTGCACCGAGACTGCACCCAGACCGACACCCGGAAAGATGTAGGAGTTGTTCCCCTGCCGCGGCACGAACCGCTGCCCATCGATCTCCACCGGATCGAAGGGGCTGCCGGAGGCGAACAGCGCCTTGCCACCGGACCAGGCGTAGGCCTGTTCCGCAGTGCACTCGGACTTCGAGGTCGGGTTCGACAGCGCGAACACGATCGGCCGCTCGTTGAGCCGGGACATCGTCTCGATGACCTCGCGGGTGAAGGCGCTGGCAACCGCCCCGACACCGATGATCGCCGTCGGACGCAGGATTTCGACCGCCTCGGCAAAGCTGTCCACCGGCGGGTGCTCGTGGGCGTAGACACGCTTGTGCTCCGCCAGCGCGATCCGGCTGCGCACAACCAGCCCTCTGGAGTCGACCATCCAGCAGCGTTGCCGGGCTAAGAGCTCGTCCATCCCGTCTTCGACCATCGCGGTGGTCAGGAGGTCGGCGATGCCCCTGGCGGCCTCGCCCGCCCCCAGGAACAGGAAGGTCTGCTCGCTCAGCGGCACGCCGGAGACGCGCAACGCGGACAGGATGCCCGCCACCGTCACCGCGGCAGTGCCCTGGATGTCGTCGTTGAAACAGGGTATCCGGTCACGGTACTCCTGCAGCAGCCGGAAGGCGTTGTGATTCGCGAAGTCCTCGAACTGCACCGCGATTCCGGGGAAGACCTCCTGGGTCGCCTGCAGGAACTCCTCCATCAGTTCGTCGTACTCCGTCCCCGTCAAGCGCCGCTGGCGCAGGCCGAGGTACAAGGGGTCTTCCAGCAGCGATTCGTTATTCGTGCCCACGTCGAACATCACCGGCAGGCAGCGCCGCGGATGCACGCCCGCACACGAGGTGTAGAGCGCCAGCTTGCCAATGGGGATGCCCATACCGCTCGCGCCCAGGTCGCCCAGGCCAAGGATACGTTCCCCGTCGGTCACGACGATGATGCTGGCATCGCGGTAGGGCCAGTTGCGCAGGACCGTCGACACCTTGCCGCGATCCGCCGCCGAGACATAGAGCCCACGCGGGCTGCGGTAAATGTGGCCGTACTCCTGGCAGGCAAGCCCGACGGTCGGCGTGTAGATCACCGGCATGGTCTCGTCGGGGTTTTCCATGATCACGCGGTAGAACAGCGCCTCGTTCCTGTCCTGGAGCGCCTGGAGCATGATGTACCGCTCGAGCGGCGAGTCGATGCGCCGGAAGTTTTCCAGTACCCGCGCGACCTGCTCCTCCTGCGTCGATACGTGCGGTGGCAGGAGACCGCACAGCCCGAGCAGGTCGCGCTCGCGCAACGTAAACGCCGAGCCCTTGTTCAGCGCCGGATCGCGCAGCAGCGCCATGCCTCGGGGGAACCATTCCGGAAGGGGGCCCGGCATCGGTGCGCCGGGTGTGCTCTGGGGCATCGGATCATCCTTGCGGGTCCACTGCGGGACCCTTCATGTTGCGGGGCCGGGTCGATTCCGGGCCGCTTGCGCCGAGTATCCGACCCCGAACCCCGCGAGGTCAACCGGAGCCCTCCGCACCCGCTCGTCGATGCGAACTTCGCGTGCTCGAGGCTCCGCGTCGGCACTGGACCCGGAACGCCGGAAGGCGAACAATCGACGGACGGCCTGGAGGGAACGATGACACGACAACGAGAAACGCCAGACCGGACCGTCTCGCTCGTGCTGGGCTCGGGCGGGGCCCGCGGGCTTGCACACATTGGCGTGATCCGGGAACTCGAGGCGCGCGGCTACGAGATCCGCGCGATCGCCGGGAGCTCGATGGGCGCGCTGGTCGGCGGCATCCATGCGCTTGGAGAACTGCAGGCCTATGCCGACTGGGTCGAGGGCCTCAGTCAGGCGGACGTATTCAGGCTCCTCGACTGGTCCCTTTCGGGAGGCGGCATGATCCGTGGCGACCGGCTGATCCGCAAGCTGAAGGATCTGCTCGGTGAAAGTGACATCGAGGATTTGCCGATCAGCTACACAGCCGTCGCGGTGGATATCGACCGGGGACGGGAGGTCTGGATGACGGACGGCTCACTGTTCGACGCGATCCGCGCCTCCATCGCGATCCCGGCCATCTTCGCACCGCACCGCTACCGTGGCCGGACCCTGGTGGACGGCGGCCTGCTCAACCCGGTGCCGGTGGCGCCGACCCTCCGAACGCTGACGGACCTGACCATCGTCGTCGATGTAAACGGACCCGCCTCCGGCGACTCCGTTCGGGAGAACGAGGACAAGGACGACGACGCCGGCATGTTGCGACGCATGCTCGGCTACGTCGAGTCGCTCGGCATGAACGGCGCGCAGGAAGCGGAGGGACTCGCGCTTTCGGAGGTCCTGATGCGCTCGCTGGAAACCATGCAATCCGCGCTCACCCGGCATCACCTCGCGGTGTTCCGCCCCGACCTCGTGGTCAGCATCCCCAAGAACACCTGCATGTTTCACGAATTCCACCGGGCCGGACCCGTGATCCAATTGGGCCGGGACACCGCACACTCAAGGCTGAACGAGCTGGAAGAACACGGAAGATCCGGAACGCCATATTGAAGCACTCGCACGCACCGGTTCCGGCGGGTTGGGTAACCACGCCACACCCGCTATGCTGTTGGCGATGGAGAGGAGTCACGGCATGAAACTCATGAACAACCGCAGAAGCCACGCTAGGGGCGGAGGGCTGATGAGCCTCTTCCTGATCGTGCTTCTGATCGCGATCGCTTACGTCGGCGGCGAGTGGTATGTCACGCAGCACGTGAAGGCAGGGCTGAGCGAGGTCCTGCAACGGGATACGCAGCAGGAACTGGTCGTGGAATCCGTTGGTATGGACGGCTGGCTGTTCAGCGGACGCCGCTCCGGAGATGCGGTGGTTGCGTTGCCCTCCGGCGAACGCGTGCCGGTGGAGTTCACGATGATCGGCAACCCGATCACCGGTTCCGCGATCAAGGTCGAAGGGGACGAGCGTCTGAAGCTGAAGCTACGCGAGATATTCGGCAACATCCTCTGACGCCTGCGCACCGGGCAAGGACCGTTACATCCGGGAAATATCCCGGAAACATCAGCATTGTCTAATACAGGGCAACAAGAACCCGAACCGGAACAACACCGGAAGGAGCTACCCTGATGACAAAGCTGAACAAACTCGCCGCGCTGGCCGCACTGGCCGTTGCGAGCATGATCACCACCGTCGGAAACCTGTCAGCCGCGCCGGCCGTCGGCGCGAACCTTGATCCCTGCCTGAATGGCGAGGCCTCCTCGAGCGGCCGCTTCCCCAACCAGGCCATGGAAGATGCATTCAAGCGCTACCTGGACTGGACCTTCGAGAACGGCCTGTCGGTGGAACATGCGCTGGCCGATCCGACACAACCGGTGCATGCCCTGGAACCCGGCATGGATGCGAATGTGTCGGCCAGCGGCCGATTCCCGAACCAGGCAATGGAAGACCAGTACCACGCGTACATGGACTGGGTCGAGGCTGCGGGCCTCGATAAGCTGCACGCCTTCCGCAATGTTTCCGCACACTGAAGCGGCCGGCATGCGCCACCGTTGAGTGCGCACTGAGGAAGCCGCGGATAAAGCCGCGGCTTCCTCAGCGGGCGCTGAGCGTTGACCGTGGCTCGATCAATGAACGCGGGCGGCTGGAGCCGATGGCCGGCCGCCAGGTGTCAGGCCGCGCGGCGTGCGGCGATGAATGACCGAACCATGAACACGAGCAGACCGGCGCACAACACCAGCATGCCGATGTTAACCGTCAGCGCGAGCGCGCTCATTTCCGCCGCCCGGATGCCGAGCGTCGCCGCCGGTGCCAGCGCACCCAACAGCGCGACAACCGCGGCGACATGCATCAGATGCCGCCGCCCGTTTTCGAAAATCAGCGCGAGGCCACCAAGGACCGCGAGCACAACACCAGGGTAGGCTGGAAGCAGCGCGGTCTGGCTCCCTGACCAGGCAAACCCGCCGATCCCCAGGAGGATCAGCAGTGCGGCAAACACGAGCGTCAGTTTCGGCATGGGCGAGAATCCTCGGTATGGACGCCAGCGGCTACAACCGCAGCGCGTCGATTTGACACCGATCGTGAGAACAGGCCGCTCAGCGGAAGTTCCTGGACAGGAAACACTCCTACTGATGCGGGAACGGGCGGCCGAACTGGATCAGACCATTCCCCGGGCTTTGGCGAAAGACTGACGACGTTCGGGGCTTCACGGTCGTGCCGTAGGTGGTCGGCCCTCGGCCGATGGTCGCCGGGAGACCATGGGCCACCACTCGGCGGCCGCACCGCCCCCGATGAACGCCGGTCTTCGGCACCGGAATCAAGACTCGCGCGCTACGGAATACGGTCAGGTCTCACATTCCAACAGGACACACCAACAAGTGTTGGATTGTGAGACCTGACCCCGTGCATGTAGCTGATCGAACTGCCGCCCCAGGAAAGGCTGCCGTCCGTGCTTGGTCGACCAACTGGCGGCATGATGGACTTGTTTTCGGGGACAGCTCGATGGGTGGATCCTGGACCCGGTGCCTGTTCCGCTGCCGGCGCTACCAGGACACGCTGAGGCTCAGTGACCCGTATTCGGCGTCTTCCGGTTGCCCCCTGAACTCTCGCGTGCGGTAGGCATGGGTGTAGGCCAGGCGGATCCGCTGATTGGCTACCGCCAGGCCACCGAAGACCTCGCCCACCCACGGCTCACGCGGCACGCTGCGGCTGCTTCGGAAGGTGTTGCCGTCCAGAAAGACGTCCCGTGCCCGACCTTGGCCATCGATGCCGGTGAATACGTACCAGCCCCAGCGCTCCGCGGGTACGAAACGCATGGAACCGGGGAAGGCGGGCTGGATGCGGGGCGGGGAAAAGTCATTGGGCATGTAACGGCCAAGGCGCAGGGTCAGTCCGCCACCCGCGAGGGTAAAGGGGGTGCCCACGGCAGCTCCGAGGTGCCCGTTGAGGTCGGCGCCCCAGCCTCCCGTACGTCGGGTTTCCCAAACGCGCTGGATCCGTTCGACGCCCACCATCAGGGTGGGTTCGTTGCGCAGCTGGGTGTCCCAGCCCTGGGGCTTG
>SL_3KL_010_SEDDRAFT_10000950_pt1 | contig 25600 bp, 20 predicted proteins | sample SodLakKL_010_SED_2_FD_10381 | JGI IMG/M metagenome (IMG submission 10381) | reverse complement strand
CCCGGGGCGGCAGGGGCTATCCAGAGGCTGACTCCATTTTCTCTCATGGCTGTTTCAAGTTGATCCCTTAGTTCTTTTTGCTTCCTGCGTGCTTCTGCTAATTCACGTTCAGACACCCTTTGTCCTTCCATGATCAAGTCTGATGTGCGGGGCCGGTATAAATGAGCAAAGCGGGAATAAAGTTCTTTGTGTTCAAGGGCCATTTCAGCTGACACAAGTTTACCATGCCAGAGGGCAATACTTTCTATATCATCTAAAAGGTTTACTTCTTTTATCAAATAGCCTGCTTCACGGAGTAGATCCAGCTGTTTATAAAAAGCGCTTAACCCTTCAGGCGAAGTCTGCTGATCCAAATAATTACCTTTCGGCACCCCCAGGACAGGCTGATAGGTAACACTTATCTCCTGCCAGTTGTGACAAAGTATTTCAGAGGCGAGAATCATTCCGCCCACATCCTGGGTAAAACAGCCCACATGGTCGGCCGAACGTGAAAAATAAAGCAGGCCGTCAGTCACAATCCGGTTGTAACTGGGCTTAAAACCGACAACCCCGCAAAAAGCAGCCGGCCTGTTCACAGAGCCTATGGTCTGGGTGCCCAGGGTCAGGGGGCAAAATCCGGCAGCGACGGCTGCTGCCGACCCACTGCTCGAGCCACCGGGAGTATAACCTGGATTATGGGGGTTTCGTGTCGGACCTGGTTCAAAATAGGCAAATTCGGTGGTAACTGTTTTCCCTGCAATCAGGGCTCCGGCCTGACGGAGGAGCCTGACACAACCTGCTTCGGGTCCGGAAAAATGTTCAGGATCAATCCTGGAGTTAGCCCTGGTAGGAAATCCATCCACCCTGAAGATATCCTTTATCCCTACCAGAACCCCGTACAGGGGTGGACGGCTCTTCGGATCCGGATATATGTTCTGTAACGATTCAGCTTCTTTTAACAGCCGTTCCCGTCGACCGGGTTCGGGAAGTACAGCCTGGAGCTCACGGTCAATCTTATCAATACGGTCACATTGCCTGTTAATATAATCTTTTAAATCAATTTTGCCGTCAATTAGATCCCTGGCTGTTTTAGCCAGTGGAGACGCTTGAAGGTACATTATTTATGCCTCCTACTGTTATTTGAAAGCCGTGAGTTCAGAATAGCTGGCAGGCTTGATCTTTCCTGCTTAAAATTGATCAAGTTTTAAGTCCGCTAAAAAAGCTTTCAGACCGGGAGCCAGGTCTTCCCGCCTGAGGGCAAATTCTATGGTGGCTTCCAGGAAACCAAGCCGATCACCTACGTCATAGCGCCTTCCTTCAAAAGTGTAAGCCCAAACCGGCTGCCTGCCTGCCAGGGTATTTAAAGCATCCGTAAGTTGGATTTCGCCGCCCGAACCGGGAGCAGTGTTTTCCAAAATAGAAAAAATATCAGGATCAATGATATACCGGCCCAGAACAGCCAGGTCAGATTTGGCTTCCTCCCGGGAGGGCTTTTCAGTAAGCCGTTTGACCCTGACTGCCGACCCCGGGTTTTCGTCAGACTCAACAGCTCCATACTTGTGGATATTTTCCCAGCCAACCTGCTGTACCCCTAAAACAGTGTTTCCTTTTTGCGAGTAAACTTCGGCCATCTGTCCAATACAGGGCACCCGGGCATGAATTACATCATCACCAAGCAGCACTGCAAAAGGTTCATTGCCGATAAACTGGCGGGCACAGAGCACAGCATGACCAAGACCAAGAGGCTCTTTCTGACGAATATAAAATATGTTGGCCAAATCACTAATCTGCTGCATGTTTTTAAGATCATCGTTCTTATTCTTTTGCCGGAGAACGAGTTCTAGTTCAATGCTTCGATCAAAATGATCTTCAATGGCCTGCTTGTTACGGCCGGTGATGATCAGGATATCCTCGATTCCTGCAGCAACAGCTTCTTCAATTACATACTGGATTGTCGGTTTATCCACTATCGGAAGCATTTCTTTTGGCAGCGCCTTTGAAACGGGCAAAAACCGGGTCCCCAGGCCCGCTGCCGGTATTACCGCTTTTTTGACTTGCATTATTTAAGACCACCCCCTGGTTTTTAGTTTTTATCAATTAATAGTTCTACAAAACCAGGTCGCTTCCTTCCGGCCACAAGACTAAACCAGGGTTCGAACCTGTATTCTTTTAACCAGTGAGGCGTTTTTTTACCGCAAGCCTCGGTCCACTTCACACCGATCACAGGCCCGGTAGATCACCTTTGCATATATAGCCGAACTGCTAAGGATCTATAATTTTGGTAGTTTAATGAAGTTAGAGCACACGAGAAATNACAATCCTGGAAAGCACAATGCAGGGCAGGTTTCGCAGTGATTATCNNACTGGGCTGTTCAAAAAAAAGCTGAACTAGTCTTATTCAGCCAGCTGAAAATAGCCCTGAAAGAGATTAAACTGGNCTCAGAAATGATAAAAAATAAATGAGGAAAGCCTGATAAGGATCGTGTTTGCTTTTCCTTAACCAAACAGTAATAATAAGAAGCATTTAACCCGAACTGGTTTCCCAGTGCAGGTCACCGGTTGGTTCCACTTTGACCAGCTCGGGAAACTGGTGCCTGACTTTAGCATCAATTTCAGCGGGGATGATTCGATCAGAAGGTTCCTGAAGTATTTGGGCGGCAATTTCTTCTGCCCTTTTCCAACTATCTTTACTGCCGGCATCAAGCCACCGATGATAAGGCTGGCGGTCACTGGCCCTGGGAGAAAAACTTTCTGTACGCATATACTTGATCGTATGCTCCTCACTAAGGTAATTGCCACCAGGTCCGACTTTAGCAATTATGTCATAGGCCAGGGTATCCTGATTTACTTCAATGCCGCGTAAAGTACGCAGGCAGCTGCCGACAATATCATTATCTATAATATACTGGGCATAAGATACAGTCAGGGCTCCATCTAACATACCAAAGGCTTCATGAATATAGTTCCCTCCGGCCAGGGCAGCCAGCATTGCAGTTGTTGCACTCTCGTGCGCAGCCTGGGCATCAGGCACCTTTGAATCTGTAGTGCCAACTGTCAGGTAACAGGGCAGCCTGTAATAGTGGGCCATCTGGGTAATAGCTGCATTCATTAATCCTGATTCGATACTGCCCATTAAAAACGACATAGTCCGCATATCCATAGTTATCGGTACAGCGCTGTAAAGAACCGGTGTTCCAGGGTTAACAAGCTGGGTCAGCATAACTCCCATCAAGGCCTCCGCATTCTGCTGGACAAGAGTTCCGGCCAGGGTAATCGGTGCTGTTGCTCCTGCTGCAGGCGCGGTTGAAGTGGCCAGCGGCAAGCCNTATCGGGCAACTTCCATGATGTATTCAGCGTGTTCTGAGCTGATCTTGAGCGGACTGGTAATGGAGGAAATAAAACCGATAAAAGGTCGGCGCTGCAAATTATCCAGGCCGCCGGCAATGATCGAAGCGATTTTAATCGAATCTTCAAGACCCTGTTTACTAAAAATACCGCCCATTACCGGTTTGCTGGTATTTAGAAAGGCCTGGTACTTAGTATTAATGTCAACCGTATCAATATTAATATCATGAGGATAAAGAGGGTTAATAAAAAAATCCAAAAACTCCAACCGATCAGCAAGGCGGGCAAATTCAGCAACATCATGGATCTCTCCAGGCCGTTTGTTGCGTTCGAGATCCAGGACATAAAGGGCCAGTCCACCGGTACCAAAATTCACTTTTTTGCCGCCAACTACAATATCTTTTCCTTCTTTACGTCCGCAGAAAACAAATTCTGCCGGAGCCTGTTTAATGCAGCGGGAAACCAGCTCCCGGGATACATATACTCTATTTTGATCATGATCAACTTTTGCCCCGTTTTTCTCGAACAGTTCCAGGGCAGGAGGATAATTAATTACAAAACCAATATTCTGTAAAACCTTTATTGATGTTTCATGAACCTGGCTTATTTCTTTTTCTGAAAGAACATTATAATCTCCACCTTCGTAGATGGGTTTTTCCATTTATCTTTCCCTCCAACATGTGGTGGCCTTAACAGCTGTTATTATATGCCTGCCTACTTTTGATTTATTGTATCCCATTTTTGAACCATGGCATTGATCAAATCCGCCCTGGTAATGATACCCTGCAGCTTGTTTTTGTCATCAGTAACCGGAATGCGGTTAATGCCATTTTCATACATTAAACGGCTCACCTGATATAAGGGAGTATCTTCGGTAACCGAAATAACATTAGTCGTCATCAAAGTTTCTACTGTTGTCGAGGCTACCAGTTCAATTACTTCCACTCCCCGGTGGGTAATGTCTACATGTAATACTTCTTTGCCCTTGGTAAAAACCTGGTGTGGATCGCGCAAAGGCTGACCAATAATTTGCCGGGTGTAACGCAAAAAATCTGTTTCTGAAATAATGCCAATTACATAATCCTCATCATCTACCACCGGCATACCACTAAAAGAGTTTTCATCCAAAATTTCTGCTGCCCTTTTCAGTGAAGTGTCTTTTTTTACACTGATTACCGGAGTCGTCATGACCTCTTTTGCCAGCACCGCCATATTAATCCCTCCATTCTTTATTGTCAATACACTTTTTTCACCCAAATATTTGAGAACATATAACTCATTATATTAAAAAGAGCAAGCGCGGTTGTTCCTGCCTGTCCCTTTTCTTTGACCTGGACAAGCCAGTATCATACTTTAGATTATAATATCTTTACCTTGAACCGAATAGAAAAGGTTACTTGACAACTTCAATTATGCCCACCAGGCCATGCCCCAGGCCATGCCCCTGCTGAAGATTCATTTCCAGGCTGCGTATGGCATAACCAAGCTGAGCTTCGATTAAATCGGCCCTGATATCACCGTACAGACCCTTACTGCCTTCCAGGGTTTGTCTCATTACCCGGTAAGCTTTCTCCAGGGGTTTAACATCAGTTGGGGGTGGATATGGCAGAAGTTCTTCATCGCTGTCGTAGTGCTCCATCAAGGTCATTGTATAATCAACCAGTTCGTTCCAACTAGAAGCCAAAAGCTGCAGAGATTTGTTTTGCCAGTCAAATCCTTCACGGGGCCGGTAATCCACTTTCAGATCCGGGAAATAGGTACGCAGTCCACGTTCAAAAAGTGATGACACCATCAAGCGTAAGGGCTGCCCATTATCATTATAGGTGCCTGTTTCAATATGGCGTCCGACAAATAGTGAACGATCAAAAAAGCGTAACACTTTCAACTCTACTCCAGCTTTGCGGGCCGCTCCTTCTAAAACTTTAAAAACCTCGGCAGGGGTCATAAGCCGCAATGGAAATGAAGACAATTCTACTTTGTCCCGGTCTTCTTCTGAATAAAGGTAATTAATGACATAGTCTATGTATGATATTTCTTCCGGATCATGTGTCCACAGGTTTTGCCACTCGTATGAATAACGCCCGATAAAATCAGCCAGGATCAGGCTTCCGTTGTGACCATGGTTACCCATATCGCAAAACAACTTTTCCAGTTCTTCATTAGTACAGTGCGATAAGGTCCCGTAAGAAGTAAAGTAAAGGTCATAAGATTCTTCACCTTCTTCCAGAGGCAAGCCGTCAGAGAAATCACCTTTACAAAATTCAACATGCTCATAGTCACCAAATAGATTTTCTGCTTCTTTTAGTAAATCAACGCTTAAATCAATGCCCTTATACTGATCCATCATGTCATCCTGGATCAGGCGTGTGTCGAACTGCGAAAGCCTTGCTTGCCTGGCCATTTTGCTCAAGAGCTCATAGCCGTCACCGGTTCCGCAGCCAAGGTCATAAAAACGTAAACCTTCTTTACCACTGCTGCCTGCTTTCGATTTAAGCAATTCTTCCAGGTATGGCCTGAGATAATAAGTAGTAATAAAATCTTCAAAATGGATACGCACATGATCATACTTGCAGCGCAGGCTTGCCACTTGTTCACTGTAGCGACCATGACGTATCGCTTCCTTGTAAGCATTATCAGCATCCATTTTAATTATTCCCTCCTGCTTGTAATAACTTTTCTGCTACCCGTATAGCTTCAAAAGCATCTTTGCCGTAGCCATCAGCGCCAATTTCCCGGGCAAAATCTTCCGAAGTAGGCGCACCACCGATAATTACTTTAACTTTGTCACGTAATCCTTTTTGCTCCAGTTCTTTAACTACATCACCCATGTTGTTCATTGTAGTATTAAGCAGGGCTGAAAGTCCTACCAGCTGCGCATTCTCTTCCTGCACTACTTCGACTATCCGGGCAGCGGTTACATCAATGCCCAGGTCCACGATTGTAAAACCGGCTCCCTTGAGCATGATGCAAACCAGGTTTTTCCCAATATCATGGAGGTCCTTTTCCACCGTGGCCATAACAATCTTACCTTTCCCTTCGCTTTCACCTTTATCACCCAGGTGGGGTTCCATCACTTTCATTCCCGCTTCCACTGCTTCGGCGGCAGTAAGCATATCGGGAATAAAGTACTCTCCCGTTTCATATTTCTCCCCAACCATTTCCATGCCCCGGCTCAAACCTTCAAGCAAAATAGTATTGGTCTCAATTCCTTCATCCAGGGCTTTTTGAACCAGTTCGGCTACTCCGGGTTCTCCTGTATAATCCTCTTCAATTCCTTCGTCATCCTTATTACGACGCCCCTGTAAGACATTTTCAACGATATTCTCAATCAATTTTTCTTTCAATATTAACCCTCCTTAACATCCTCTCTTCTTATTATCAAATAAACCCTTTAGTTTATCGATCCTCTTAGTTTTTAAAACATAATAAAGCCGGTGTATTCGATGAAGAGCACCGTTAGAATATCATTTTGTGTACGGGTTTAAGCGGGATAATAATCCGGGTGTCTTTTCAAAGATATGGCTGCATACATCCTCAGACAGGTACTGCGGTTCTATTTCTTCAAGCTCTTTTCGCTTTTCATTGACCACAAGCAGGGTTTGATCCTGGTCTGCCGCATCACCTTCAAAGGGAAAGCCGGCAAAAATTTGGCCCCGGCGAAGCATTTTCCGGGCATAACGGGCATACATCCGGTAAGGGCTGTCCATAACTTCCCTGATCATCTTTTCAACCCGGTCTTTTTCTTCCGGTTTGATCCCACTTTCCCGCTGCAAAAACTTGGACATGCCGATCATGTGATTGTCGAGAACTGCTTGGTCGGGAGAAAAGGTCATGGTCTTTTCCAGCAGACCAAAGGCATAATGAACCAGGCCCGGCGCAGAAAACGGCACCGCAGTGTAAGTATACATTTTCTCAACAGCCGACTGAATACCGGGAACTTTGGCATCACCAACACCGGCGGTTGAATAACAGGGTACTTTGTAGTAGCGGGCCATTTGAGCACAGGCCATGGTGTAATGACAAAATTCGGGCACTCCGTACATATCATGCAAATCGTCCATACGAGCCCTTACCGGTACGGCGCCATAAATCACCGGCGCCCCGGGGTTAGCCAGCTGGTTGATCACTATCCCGGTTAAAGCTTCAGCATTAACCTGGGCCACCATGCCCATCTCGTCGATGGGTGCCGTCGATCCACCCTGTGGTGAAGTGGAAATAACCACGGGTAAACCAAGCCTGGCAATAGCAATCAGCTTTTCGGCAGTTTCCGCCACAACCTGCAGCGGACTTTTTATGACACTGGTAATAAAAGAAACAACCGGGTTTTTAATCAGTTCTTCCCGACCCCCGGTAATTATTTCAGCCATGCCAACCACTTTTTCAAGCTGATTGAAGTCGGCAACTCCGCCAACAACAGGTTTTGTGATGTTATTCAGGGAAGCAAAAAAGATATTTACATCTTTATTTTCGCTGGTAATATCAGCATCCTGAACATTTACATTGCGAATAAAAAAGTCCAGGTTGTCAAGCTGTTCCGCCAGGTGAGCGGAACGGCAGAGGTAATCAACATTGCCGCGATTTCTCTTAAAAACCGGGAATATTCGTTCATGACCATCCTTTTTAGATGTATATGTTTCCGGCTCAACTTCCAGCCAATAATTTGTTTCTGACCCACTGCCAAAATAAACCCTGGTTCCTTCTGCATCCAGAATAACCTTGTTTTCGGGATCACGGGCTCCGAGGGTTACTACAGATGGAACCGTTTCCAGTGCTTTTTTGACTACTTTTTCAGGAATTTTGACCCACCAGGCATCATGCTCACCCTCCCGGGTAGCTTTAGCGCTTGCCCCGGCTTTTTCCAACAGGGAAACACTTTCTTCGTGGTAACAGAGAATACCCGGGTTTTCCAAAAGACTTAAAGATGTTTGATCAATCAGTTCAACCTGTTCCCGGGTTAAACGTTCATATGGCCTATCTACAACTACTCCTCGCTTACTCAATCTCCCAGCCCGGTTCAAAAACCAGGCTGTTCACCTCCTTTAACAGCTTTAGTATAAGTTGGCCTTAAATAAAAAAACCGTATCAAATCGTTCAGGTCGCGCCTGACAATGATTGTTGTACGGGTATTTTAATAAATGAATTCCGATTTATCCGGCCCGCTAACCGGAGGCGCCTCACCGTCAATACCAGATTAATATTAACTCTTAATTATTAATTATGTCATATTGTCCGTTCTTTCGCAAAAGGCAAAAGAAGCAGAAAAACGAAGGATAAAATTATTATATTGCGTTTCTAGTGTATATCTATAGTAAATCTCCGGTAACAAAGTGCCAGGGTTACACTGGCATCATATAAGCTTGATTTTCTTTTGCCCTGGAGAAACAGATACTTCACTGTAGCATTATACCAGGCATTTGAGGATTAATTGATATTAATTATTTAACACTTTGCTGGCATCATTTAAGATAGCTGCAAACCTGGCTGGTATTTTACCATACGGGAGCGGACCGGTATGTATGTTATAATAATCATTAATTTGGACCAGGTGGGGTTATATTAATGAAATTTATTGGCAGCCGGATCGCAGAAAAAATAACTGATCAACGTGATCTGCTGAACCCAGCGGAAAGACACCGGGTAGGGTTAATCGAAAGCTGGGTAAGTATAGGTGGTAACATTTTACTAACCTTGCTAAAACTTGGGTTCGGTTTGCTTACCAACAGCATCGCTCTCATGGCCGATGCTGTCCACAGTGCTTCTGATATTTTTTCTTCCCTGGTGGTTTTAACAGGTTTTGTTATGGCCAGGAAAAAACCGGACCACAAACACCCGCACGGACACGGGAGAACAGAATACCTGGCCGGACTGGTTATTTCGGTTATTCTTTTGGCAGCCGGTGCAGCTATCATATACAGCTCATACAACCGGCTGGTGGAAGGAGTTATAGCTCGTCCCAGTATCGCGGCTATTGGCGCAGTAGTAATTGCCATTTTAATCAAAGAATTTTTGTTTTATTTCTCAGCAAAGCTGGGAGCCCTGATTGATTCCGAAGCTTTAATCGGAGATGCCTGGCATCACCGCACCGATTCTCTTTCTTCCACCCTGGTTCTTATTGCCCTGGCCGGCAGATATTTCGGGATATATAATCTCGATGCCTACTTCGGTTTTGCTATTTCTCTTTTCATTATCTATACGGGGTTTAAAATTGCCCGTAATTCCTACAACCGTCTTCTCGGGACTACTCCGCCTGCAGGTATGCAGGAAGGGATTATTTCCTGTGCCAGGGAAATCGAAGGCGTAATTAATGCTCATAAACTTGAAATACACGATTACGGTTCCTGGAAAGTAGTAACTATGCATATCGAGGTAAGCGGCAAACTGAGCCTGGATAAAGCACACGATATTGTTCACCGGGTGGAAGACCATGTTGGCCATAATTATTACTGTGAAACAATAGTCCACCTTGACCCGGTTGCACATCCGGCCCGCACAGATTAAGACGGGCTTACTTTTAACAAATACCCGCATATGTAATATTGCTCACGAATAGAAGACCAGGACTTTACGGCTGATGCAGAGGAAGCAGCCAAACACCCGGTAATCTAGACAAATTATTATAATATAGTTACGGCCGCTCACGGCAGCCACAAATCAGATCCCTCAGCCACCACCTCCGAAACCAATATTTTGAACAACTCCGTCTTTAACCACCACAGGCACCTTGTTGGCCTTATATTCCTGGCGAGCTTTTTTTAAAGCCTGAGGATCGGAGCTGACATTGTAGAGCTTGTATTCAACACCTTTCTTCTTAAGGACTTCCACCTGTTTTTCGCAGTAGGGGCAACCATCTTTAACATAAACTTCAAGCATGCATATACCTCCGCTTATAAAGATTTTTAATGTGAGCCTGTCCTTTTATTATATGAATATCAAACAGGCCGGGCAAGCCCTGATTTTTTTGATCGCATCAAAGCTCAGGTTACTTTCCCGGGAATTAACGTGATCCTTTCCAGATTGATTCTTTCTGCTAACCTTGACTTTAACCCTTTGCTTGATTATAATTCAGCCAGAACAGACTCACACCTGAAACGGGAAAAACGCCCATGGGGAAAGTCGCTTTCCCGTGGGCTATTTTTTTACAGGGAGGAACTTAAAAACAAATGCGCATTGCACTGGCTCAGCTTAATCCTACTATCGGGGCTCTTGAAAAAAACCTGGAAAAAGTTAAAAAGTATTACTACCTTGCCCTGGAAAACAGTGCCGACCTGGTTGTATTTACTGAACTGGCCTTAATTGGTTACCCTCCCAGGGATTTATTGAATTATAAAAGCTTTATCGAACAGGAAAGAGCATTAATAATCAGCGAACTGATGCCCCTGACCGACCAACCCGGAACTCCAATCCTGATCGGCGCCACCCACCGCCAGGGTGACAGGTTATTCAATGCAGCACTGCTGTTAGAAAAAGGAGAGATCAAATCCATACACTTAAAAACCCTGCTCCCCTTTTTCGATGTTTTTGACGAAACCAGGTATTTCAGCCGGTTTACAGACCGGAAAATTGAAATGATCGACAGCCTGCCTGCTGCTATCACTGTCTGTGAAGATATCTGGAATGATCTGGATTATTTCCCTGCCCCGATTTATGATTTAGATCCCCTTGAAGGACTTTTTGATCAGGGGGCCCGCCTCTTAATCAACCTTTCTGCATCGCCCTACCATATGGGCAAACATGCCCTGCGAGAAGATATGCTGCCTTTTTTGGCCAAAAAATATAACACGGCAATTATTTATCTTAATCAACTGGGTGCCAACGATGAACTGATTTTCGACGGATCAAGCCTTGTCTATAATGACCGGGGAGAATTGCTGTACCGTGCCTCTGATGTAGAAGAAGAGCTTATCTTTGTAGAAACGGATAGCTTGTTTCGGCCTGCTGAAATAATATTACCCCCCGACAAAGATGACATCGAAACACTTAACCGTTTGCTGCAGCTTGGTATCAGGGATTATATGATAAAAACCGGTTTTAAAAAAGCTGTCCTGGGCTTGAGCGGAGGAATTGACTCAGCTGTAGTGGCCGCCCTGGCCGCAGAAGCCCTGGGTTCGGAAAACATCCTGGGAGTTATGATGCCTTCTCCCTATTCGTCCGACCACAGCATAACCGATGCCGTGGAACTGGCTGAAAACCTAAATATCAATCACCGGACAATCAGAATAGACCAGCCTTTAAATACCTTTACAGAACTGCTTAATGATGGAAAAGGTCCCAGGCAGGATATTGCAGAAGAAAACCTGCAGGCCCGGATCCGGGGCAATATATTGATGCACATCTCTAACCGTGAAGGTTATCTCACCCTTGCAACCGGTAACAAATCTGAGCTGGCCGTAGGCTACTGCACCCTTTACGGGGATATGGCCGGCGGCCTGGCTGTGCTTGCTGATGTCCGCAAAATGATGGTTTATGAATTAGCAGAACACATAAATACTGTGCATGGCCAGAAAGTTATTCCCCAACGAATAATTACCAAGGCTCCTTCTGCAGAACTGCGGCCGAACCAAAAAGATGAAGATTCCCTGCCTCCTTATAATATCCTCGACTCGATCCTTGAACTGTACCTCGAAAAAAATTTATCGGCGGCCCAAATTATTGCAAAAGGCCACGACGAAAAAACCGTTCAAAAGGTAATCCACATGGTCGATAGTTCTGAATTCAAACGGCGCCAGGCTGCCCCGGGTTTGCGCATTTCACCTAACGCTTTTGGTTCAGGGAGACGCATGCCTGTTGCCCGGGGGTATGAGTAAATATTAATTCAACTTTATGATTTTTAGATTATTAAAATGCTTTTCAAGTGAAGCGAAGATAAATGCAGGGTGGAAAAATGAAAAAAAATACAAAAACCTTAAGTGCTGAAAATAGCTATGATCATTTCGATGTTGTAGTTATCGGTGCCGGTCACGCCGGTTGTGAAGCAGCCCTGGCAGCTTCCAGGTTAGGCTGCCGGACCTTACTTTTATCTTTAAACTTGGACATGGTGGCTTTCATGGCCTGTAATCCTTCACTGGGTGGACCGGGTAAAGGACACCTGGTCCGGGAAATAGATGCCCTGGGGGGAGAAATGCCCCGGGTTGCCGATAAAAACCTGCTGCAGGTGCGCCTGCTTAACACCGGTAAAGGTCCGGCAGTTCAGGCCCTGCGAGCGCAAATTGATAAATGGGGCTACCAGCGTACGATGCGCCTTGCCCTGGAAAACGAGCCCGGGTTGACCATTAGAGAAGATATGGCTGAAGAAATCAGGGTCAATAAGGACTCGATTTCGGGAGTAATCGGACGCAGCGGTGCCATTTATCCGGCCAAAACTGTAATAATTTGCAGCGGGGTTTATCTGGCTTCAGAACTGTTTCTCGGCCATATTCATTATACAGCCGCCCCGGGCAGCATTACTCCCTCCTTTAACCTGTCCAGGTCCCTGCAGGATCTTGGCATCACCCTGGATCGCTTTAAAACCGGCACTCCGCCAAGGGTTTACCGGCGCAGTGTTGATTTCTCTGCTTTAACACCTGTTTACGGAGATCCAGAAGCACCTGGTTTTTCAATAACCTGTAAAGGAGCTCCTGCCGAACAGATTCCATGCTGGATGACCCATACAAACCCGGCCACTCATAAAATAATTCGTCAAAACTTTTCCCAGGCTCCCATTTATAGCGGTTTGATCAAGGGAGCAGGCCCCCGTTACTGTCCTTCTATAGAGGATAAAATAGTACGCTTTGCCGATCGAGACCGGCATCCTATCTTCATCGAACCCGAAGGAGCCGATATAGACGAGCTTTACCTGCAGGGCATCTCTACCGGCCTGCCCCCTGATATACAGCAATCATTTTTAAGCACAATAGAGGGGCTTGAAAATGTTGAAATTATGCGCCCTGCTTATGCTATTGAATATGATTATGCCCCGCCTACCCAGCTTAAAAATTCACTTGAAACAAAAAATGTAGAGGGCCTCTTTTTTGCCGGTCAGATCAACGGCACTACCGGTTACGAGGAAGCTGCCGCCCAGGGCCTGATCGCCGGTATTAATGCTGCACAGTATTTGAAAAAAGAAGAACCCCTGATTTTAAAACGCAGCGAGGCTTATATCGGGGTGATGATCGATGATCTGGTCACCCGGGGGGCCCGGGAACCATATCGTATTTTTACTTCCCGTGGTGAATACCGCTTGCTGCTGCGACAGGATAATGCCGATCTGCGGCTAACTGAAAAAAGCCGATTACTGGGACTGGTGGACGAAGAACGTTACCAGCTTCACCTGGCTAAAAAATTGTTTATTGAAAGTGAACTGGAGCGGTTGGGAAAAATCAGACATAACCCGGGGAGTGATATTGAAGAGTTTTTAATTGAAAACAAATCTTCGTCTCCCAAACAACCTCTCAGCGCTCTTGAACTTATTCGCAGACCGGAAATTAGTTACACTGCTTACCTGAGGTGGGAAAACAGATCTGTGCCAGACCTACCCCGGGGCACTGTTGACGAATTGGATTTTTTACATTGCCAAACAGGGGATAATGGTAGAAAAAACTGCTCGTCTGCATGATAAACCAATCCCTGAAAATTTCGATTACCGGAAGGCAAAAAATATATCAAGAGAAGCTCGCCAAAAACTGGAAATGATTCGTCCTTCAACTATTGGCCAGGCCAGCCGTATGGAAGGGGTAACTCCTGCAGATTTATCAGTTCTAATTCTGTACCTGGAGCGTCCGGAAATTCTTGAGGGCCCTGTAAAAAATGGTTCCAAGACAATCAATAATGAGGAAAACGGAATTGAATAATTTTATTCAACCAAACCGACCCGGATGGTATTACCGTCTAAACAGTTTTTTCCGTCACAAATTCGGTGAACCAGTGTACAAGATTCCGCTTGATGCAGGCTTTTCATGCCCAAACCGTGACGGCACAATTGATAATTCAGGCTGCAGTTATTGCTATGTGCCATCTTTTGCCCCTTTCAGCAAAAACAACAATGCTGCTTCAGGCACTGCTTCGATTTCTGATCAAATAAAGAGGGGAAAAAAGAAAAAAGCAGAGGCAAAATACCTGGCCTATTTTCAGTCTTATACCAATACTTATGCCCCCCTGAAACAGCTGCAGGTCCTTTATGATGAAGCGCTTAATGAACCGGCAGTAATCGGCCTGAGCATAGCCACCCGCCCGGACTGTGTAACAGAAGAAATACTCAATTTGCTGGAGATATATGCCTGCAGGTGTCATCTCTGGATCGAATATGGCCTGCAGTCAGCACATGATCGGACTCTTAAACAAATTAACCGGGGGCATAAGGTGTCAAGCTTTGAAAAAGCGATAAAAATAACCCACGGCCGGGGCATCTTCATCTGTGCTCACATCATACTCGGCCTGCCGGGAGAAACCCCGGATATGATGCTGGAAACAATTAATTTTCTTAACAACCTGGGCATTGACGGAATAAAGTTTCATCACCTGCAGGTAATTAAACATACCCCCCTGGCCGAGCAGTACAAACTGGGAAACTTTCCTGTATACAACAAAGAAGAAGATTACATACCCGTACTCTGTGACTGCCTGGAAAGGCTTGCTCCTCACATCGTTATTCACCGCCTGGCCAGCCAGGCCGTTTCCAAAGAACTTTTAATCGCCCCGCATTGGACTAAAAGCGGAGGACAATTGCCTCGGAAGTGGAAAATGAACTAAAAAAACGGGGCACATACCAGGGAGCANACCTGGATAAAAACATCAGTCTTAAATGAGGGGCAGAATAAGTTTTTGTTAAATAAGTTTTTTTAAAGATGATAATTTATTAATCATAATACTCAGGATAAACGATTTCGCTCTATGGCAATATTGATCAATTGGGCCATCTTGTTCTGAGGCGGAGTATATGTTGTTTCCCGCTGGACCATCTTTAATGCACCTTCCTGGCAAGCTGCAGCACAAACCCCGCAGCCGATGCATAAGTCCCGATCAAGAACCGGTTCTGCTTCCGGTGAAGATTTGAGCGCTTCAATATGGCAAAGGTCAATGCAGGCTTCACAACCCAGGCACTTATCCGGATCTAAGGAGGGGATGAAATTGCTGGGCTGAACCCCCTGCACCCCGTGATTTTTGATGGCCTGAAGGGGCCCACAACAGCAGCCGCAGCAGTGGCAGATATAAGCCGGTTCATCAATAACATTATCGCAGGTCAGAACCAGCCCCAGTTTATAGCTGCGCTCAAGGTTATGCAGCAATTGATCGGTTGTCGCTTCGCGGGCAAACCCCCGCCTGATCAGCCACTGGGACGGGCGGCCCAGTGAAGTGCAAATATCATCCATAGGGTACCTGCAGGGGTTACCCAGATGACTGGCCTTGTGCCGGCAGGCACAGATCGAAAGACTGCCTCCGCCGGAGCTGCGTATTACTGCTTCTGCCTTTTCGTAGTCCAATACTTCTGTCTGGACCAGTTCAGGAATATAATGCTCGTAAACCAGGGTCCGAAACATTTTTGGATCCGATCCGAAAATTTCTTCGGCTACACCCTGCTCTTGAAAATACTTTTCAAACAAGGCAGATAGTTCCTTGATATTGGCTCCACCAGTCCGCATCAGGCTGTATTCAAAAAACCCGACTACCACCGGTGAAAGCATATAATAGGTAGTCCCTTTACGGGGTATATCAACAACGAGGCCTTTTTCAGCCATTACTTCCAGCAATGCAGTCAGTTCTTTATCAGCCATCCCGGTTATATCCCTGATTGTTTCCAGCGGGCGCGGCTTAAGAGGAAATTTGCTGCCTAAGTTTGCTTCATGTTCGCTGTAGAGCAGCTTTAATATTTCCATCAAGGTATCGTTAATCACAACTCCTACCGGAAACCTGCTCAACCTTTCCGCCAGAGCTTGATAAGCTTCTTCCTTGCCGCCTGAAAGATGTCCCATATTAGTTTCTCCTTGTAATAAAATGTATTAGGGTTGGCTTATGGCAGTTGATGGACTTCACTGTCCATAAGCTTTCTTATAATAATTTCGCCGGTGGAGTAATAATTCCTTTACCGGACAAAAGGATTCTGCCTGAGGTAGGAGTTCTGCCTTTTCATGTCGAATATATAGTTTGATTACAAACTTATGTTTAAGGCGGGATAATTATTTATGCCCAACCTGAACGAACTGCTGAAAGAATGGAGAGATGACCCTGCATTCATGAGCAATGTCACCCGCTGGGAAGTGGTCCCGGAATCAGCAGGCATTTTTTTTGATTTCCCGAACAACCTGGAACCACAACTGCATAAAGCCTTAAAGAACCGCGGCATCGAGAAACTATACAGCCACCAGGCAATGGCAATTGATGCTGTGTTAAAAAACAACAATGTAGTGGTGGTAACTCCGACTGCTTCAGGAAAAACACTTTGTTACAACCTGCCGGTAATTACTTCGCTGATCCGGGATTCATCAAGCCGGGCCCTGTATCTTTTCCCAACTAAAGCCCTCTCCCAGGACCAGGTAAGCGAACTGCGGGAGCTAACCGAAGAGTTGGATACCAGCCTCTACTGTCATACCTACGATGGAGACACCGAACCGGGGCTGCGCCAGGGAATCCGCCGTCACGGCCATATCGTCGTCACCAATCCGGACATGCTCCATTCGGCAATCTTACCTCACCACACCAAGTGGATTCAACTCTTCCAGAATCTTAAATATATTGTCATAGACGAAATGCACCAGTATCGCGGGGTTTTCGGCAGTCATGTGGCCAATGTTATCCGCCGTTTAAAGCGTATTTGTGCTTTTTACGGATCAGCTCCGGTTTTTATTCTTTGTTCAGCTACCATTGCCAATCCCGGCGAATTAGCCGACCTATTAATTGAAGAACCGCTGCAGGTTATAACTGAAAACGGGGCACCGCAGGCAGAAAAACATTTTATTTTCTATAATCCGCCTGTGATCAACCCCGAACTGGGCTTGCGGCGCAGTTCACTTTTAGAAGCCCAGGGACTGGCTGGAAAATTGCTCAAGAAAGATATACAAACCATAGTCTTCACCCGCAGCCGCCTGGGGGTGGAAGTACTACTGACTTACTTAAATCAAGGCCATAAAAGAAAGCCCGGTGAAGAAAGCAGCATCAGGGGATACCGGGGCGGTTACCTGCCCCGGGAAAGAAGGGCTATAGAAGAAGGCCTTCGCCGGGGAACGGTCAGGGGTGTGATCAGCACCAATGCGCTGGAACTGGGTATAGATATCGGAGCCCTTGATGCCTGCCTGATGACCGGCTACCCGGGCAGTATTGCCAGCACCTGGCAACAAGCCGGCCGCTCAGGACGGCGCAGCGGCACTTCCCTGGCTGTATTGATCGCCAATAGTGAACCGCTGAACCAGTACATCGTAGCCAATCCCGCTTATTTTTTCGGGCGCAGCCCGGAACGTGCCCTGGCTGATCCAGACAACCTGATCATTTTAACCAACCACGTACGCTGTGCCGCTTTTGAATTGCCTTTTAATAAAAATGAACTTTTTGGCAGGGCCAGGGTTGAGGAAGTCCTGCAGTTTCTGGAAGAAGAAGAGGTCCTCTATTTAAGCGATAACCGCTATCACTGGATGGAAGATACTTACCCGGCTGAAGAAATCAGCCTGCGCAGTGCTACCCGGGAAAACGTGGTTATCATCGACGATACAGAGAAGCATCCGCAGGTTATCGGCGAAGTTGACCGTTTTAGCGCCCCCATGCTGGTTCATGAAGAAGCAATTTATATGCACGGTGGGAGACAATTCCAGGTAGAAAAACTTGACTTCGAAGAAAAAAAAGCTTATGTGCGCCAGGTGGAGGTTAACTATTTTACCGATGCCAATTTATCGGTCGATCTAAAAATTTTAGATATATTTGAAGAGGAAGCAGGCAAAGTAAACAGAACCTGGGGTGATGTCCGGATCAATGCGCTGGTTTCGATGTTTAAGAAAATCAGGTTCAATACCCATGAAAACCTGGGCTCCGGACCGGTGGACCTGCCGGAAACCGAAATGCATACGACCGCTTTCTGGGTATCATTTCCACCGGCATCACTTGGGGGGATGCCGCTTTCAGCCATCCAGTCCGGTTTGATTGGCCTGGCCAACTTGCTTCCGCAGGTAACTGCATTTTTCCTGATGGGTGATCCGCGCGACCTGCGGGCAGTCAGCCAGGTCAAAGCGCCTTTTACCGAACTGCCCACCCTTTTTCTTTACGATAACTTTCCCGGAGGGGTCGGTTACAGCGCAGAGATTTACCGCAGTTACCGGGATATTTTTTACGCCGCCAAAAAAGTAATCACCGATTGTCAGTGTATTGACGGATGTCCATCCTGCATCGGCCCTGTTTACCAGGGTGGAGAACCCGGCAAAAAGCAGGCGTTACAACTAATCGAGGTGATCCTGCGGTGATCAGAGATATAAACTCAAAGCTCTCTGCACTTCGAATCAGCGGGGAAATCAAGACAGGCCGGCAAATGGCGGAGGCCCTTGAGAAAGGTGGAAATTTAAATCTCTTTCCCGGAGAATGCCGGGAGGAAGCTACTGAATTTGGGCCCTGTTACCTGCGTGAATTAAAGATCCCCCTGGAGCATAGACACGGCAGCAGCAACCTTTCAGGTATCCTTTCCTGCTGCGGTCCGGACCTGTCCCTGCCTTCCAGGGATAAAAATATGAGCGATTTTAATCCCCGAAAATCAATCTTTTTCGATATTGAAACCACGGGGCTGGGCGGGGGCGTCGGAACCTGGGCCTTCTTAATTGGCATGGGCTGGATTGAAGAAAATTTCTTCCTGCTGCGCCAGTATTTCCTGCGCCGGCCGGCTGAAGAAAGGGCTTTGTTGAGCCACTTTACCGCTGCCGCTGCCTGTTTTCCGACCATGGTAACCTTTAACGGCAAATTATTCGATCTGCCGCTGATCAATACCCGCCAGGTATTAGCCGGCATTAAAACTACCGAGCCCCGGCAGCACCTCGACCTGCTGCAATGTGCCCGAAATCTCTGGAAAAAAAGACTGGTTTCCCGTTCCCTGCATTCCCTGGAGGAAGCATTGTTAAACATAAAACGCGATGATGATATTCCCGGCTCTGAAATACCGGCTGTTTACTTCAATTATTTACGCCGGGGAGAAACTGAACTTTTAAAAAAGGTTTTTGATCACAACGCACTTGACATTCTTTCCATGGTCAGCCTTCTGGAGAGGGTGTACCGCACTTCTGCCGGTCAGCTGGCCGGGCACCCCGCCGAGTTATTGGCTTTAGGTTGCCTTTGCCTGGAAACGGGCCGCAGTGAGGAAGGAATCGGTTACCTGCGTGCAGCTTCTAAAAATACTCCCGATCCCCTGGCTGAAGAAGCAGCCCTCAAGCTGGCCTTGTATTTTAAACGTCAGGGAAAATGGACAGAAGCGGTAAAAATATGGGAAGAAGTGGCGGAAACTAATTTCATTAACCCAACAGTACTTGTCGAGCTGGCCAAGTATTATGAGCATCAACGCCGTGAATATCGTACCGCTTTGCAGTTAACAGAACAGGCACTCATCCTGGCTAAACTCAACCGGTACAGCCAGTCATCCATTAACGGAGAGCTAAATCCCCAGGCCCTCAGGCACCGGATGAACAGGCTGAGCAGGCGCCTTTTAGCTTAAAGCAGTATGCTTATAAATCTATACTACTGCAAAATAAACTTTCAAAAATCTAACCACTGAACTGTCAGGCTATTTCATCAAGATCGGATAATTCCCGCCGGTCCGAGCTGCTGCCCAAGAGCAGGGGCAAGATAATACTCAGGGCAACCAGCCCGGCTGCCAGGTAAGCGGCCGGTATTATTGTATCCAGCAGCAGGTTGAGGAGGAAACCGGCAGAAAAAGCGGTTGCCACCATGATCACTGCTGATTTGAACATATCAACTACACCCATTTCCTTTACCATGACTGTAAAAGTGGCAGCACAGGGGAAATAAGCAGCCAGCACCACGGCCCCGATGACAAATTGCCGGGCAGTCAACCCCAGGGGCACCAGCATGGCTACGGCCACATCCTTACGCAAAAAACCGATCAACAGGGTCGATACCGCTTCACCGGGCAAACCAAGCAGTCCCCGGACAACAGGAGTAAATAGCATCCCGAGATAATCTATAATGCCCAGTGTATAAAGTATATTAATGACAAGGATACCGCCGAGGATATAAGGAGTGGCATGAACAAGGAAACCTTTGATACGCATGACCAGTTTTTTTACCTGTGCTTTCAAGCTGGGTATACGGTAGGGAGGTATTTCTATCACCATGGAAGGGGTATATCCGGGCATAACCCGATCAATGATCAACCCTAAAACAACCCAGATAAAAAACAGGGAGGCAAAAACCACCGCCAGGTATTCTAAACCAAAACGGCCCACCAAACCCACAATTAAAGCAAGTTGAGCCATACAGGGCACAGCTACGGCCATCAGGGTGCAGGCAATAAACCTTTCACGGCGGCTCTCCAGGTTTCGGGCAGCTAAGGCAGCCGGCACATTGCACCCGAAGCCAAGAACCATGGGAATGATTGAATAACCATGCAGGCCCAGCCGGTGCATACTGCGGTCCACCATTACGGCCAGGCGGGGCAGGTATCCTGAATCTTCCAGAAAACCAAGCACCAGGTAAAACACAGCCAGGAAAGGAAGGACCACACCAAGTTCAACATAGACACCGGTGGTAAGCACTCCAAGTGATTCCTCAAAATCAATTTTGCCTTCTACCAGCTGGCCGATTAAAACATCATGCAAAAATCCCCTGCCGGACATTGCTTCGCTAAGATAAACCAGCAGTGTTTCATAAGGCCCCTCAAAAATATAATCTTCCATAAATTCATGAAGAAAATCACCCAGGCCGATTACCAGCTGGAAAGCGAGAAAAAGGACCAACCCGGCAAGGGGAAGGCCGGTAAGCGGATTCAAACTGGCATCCTGTAAACGCTCAAGCCAGCTGTGATGCCGATGAACAATTTCCTGGATCCGTCCAACCAGGGCACCTACATAGGACCAGCGATCAGGAATGCTCAAAGAATTTTTATCGATGTTAACAGAGCTTGATAGCGAATCAACAAGGTCTTTTAAACCTTCTCCACTGACAGCAACGGTCGGTATAACCGGAACACCCAGTTCTGATTCCATTTTTTCAATGTCAATTTTCACCCCTTTATGGCCGGCTTCGTCAATCATATTAAGGGCTATAATTAAGGGCACATCTCTTTCCATAAGTTCAGTGGTCAAAAAAAGGTTGCGCTCCAGGTTTGTAGCATCAACCACGTTGATTACTATATCCGCTTTTTCAACCAGATCAGATGCAACCTCTTCTACCTTGGAAGTGGGCTCAAGGCTGTATGTTCCCGGAGCATCGAGAACTTCAAATGATTCATGCTCTGTATTAAGCTGGCCCCTGGTAAATTCAACCGTAGTTCCAGAATAATTGGATATCATAACTTTTGCACCGGTTAATTGCGAAAATATAACACTCTTACCCACATTAGGATTACCCGCGAGAACTATTTTCCTCAATGTTTTCTACCTCCACCAGTATACGTATTGCTTTACCATAACCAACTGCGATTTGAAAATTATCGACATTAACAGTTACCGGCCCACGATTAAAAACCGAGCTGATCTTTTTTATGCTTTTTCCTTCCCGTAAACCGATCTGGTTCAATTTTGCTGCAAAACCGGCTCCTCCCTTAATTGAAGAAATAACTCCGGATTGACCAGGTTTCATCTCTACCAGGGATAATTTCAATATCAATCACCTCCAAAGTGGTTCACTTTGCATCGTCATGCCAGGCAAGTTCTTTTTTTAATCCAGCATCAACATCCTGATCCGATAAATAATGAAGCAGTTTTTCGAAAGTTTCACTACTCAAATCATGTTCCATTAAACAGGCATCATTTTCTGCCGCCTTTGGGGATACTCCCAGTATTTGGGTCAGAAAACCGTAAATAATTTTGTGCCTGTGCCTTATCTTCATCGCATAACGACGGCCTTCGTCAGTCAGTTCTACCGGACCATAACGATCCTGCCTGATTAAATTTTTTTCTTTTAATAAAGTCAGACCCTGGATGACACTGGGTTTGGCAACATCCAGGCGATCGGCTATATCAGTAACCCGGGCCGTTTTATTTTCCTGCATCAAGTTTAAAATAACTTCCAGGTAATCCTGCAGTGATGCAGTAACAGGTAATGACTTAACCATTGTGGCCACCGCCCTAAAATAATTGATAGAATCCATTTGCCAACCGAAATGTTAGCCATAACTAACATATCTAATTTAGCACTTATTCACTCTTGTGTCAACAGGAAATTTCTACTTTGTGAGTTTGCTCAGTGATATTGTCACCCTAAGACTGTTCAGGGAAAATGTCACTATGAGAGGGTATCCCTGGTGTTTGATCCAGGAAGAGATGAGCAAGTTACTGGTTATCAGCAGGTTATAGCAGGTTAATAGAAAATAATGGATGATTATTATACCCAAAAAAAGGTTAATAGTGTATATTTGAGAAGTAAACCTGTTTAAAGATAAACCTGGAGGTACATTTTTGAAACCAAAAGATCCAAAGAGCTTGACCGGAAAAAATAAATTCAATAATATATCCGGTAATCACCGAAACAAGATTATATTGATACCTGTTTATTTGATCGTTTTCTTTTCTTTCTTTGACACCCACGCCCAGATGCCGGTGCTGGCTCCTTATACCCTGTCTCTTGGTGCAACACCTTTCCTGTTAGGGTTGGTAGTCGGCTTTTATTCACTTTTTAACATTTTCGGTAATTTTGCCGGAGGCATAGTTATCGACAATAAAGGCTGGTGGTATCCGCTTATAATCGGTCTAGCCGGTGTTTTTCTAGCCCTGTTATTCTATACGCAAGCCTTAAGCGCATATCACCTGGTCATGATCCGGGCCGGACATGGATTCATGGGAGGGCTCCTGGTTCCCGCCTCCCTGGCCTGCCTGACTGCAAATAAGGCTAACAGTACTTCTCATGATCTGCGACTGGCGCTTTTTGGAGCCACAATCGGCCTGGCAGCAGTAACCGGCCCTCTTTTTGCCGGAATTATTGCAAACCAGTTCGGTTTTCATACCGTATATTACAGCCTTGCCCTGATGATGGCTGCTGCTGCTGTAATCGCTTTTGGGTTTATCAATAAACATGACTCCCGCAGTGAAAGCTTTATTTCATCACCAGTTTCGATCAAACTAATCATGACCAAACCATATCTGCAGGGAGCCTTTATTTTTGCCCTTGGAACAATGGGGTCCACCGGAACACTGGCCTCTTTTTTGCCTGCCCGCGCCCAATCGCTGGGGCTGGATCATGCTCAAACCGGTATGCTTTTTGCAGCTTTCGCCCTATCTGCAATAATAATCCAAATATCCTGGCCAAAGCTGCTGAAACCATTAATAAAAAGTAACTTTCAGGGTTGTGTCATGGGATTACTGCTTATTTTTGGAACCTTAATCTATGCGGCTGTTTCTAATACCTCTACAGGACTTTATATCGCCTTAATCATATACGGCACCGGTTTTGGCCTATCATTTCAGGGCATGCTTGGCCTGGTTATGGATAACTCTGATCCTGCCTGGCGTGGTCGGGCAATAGGGATCTTTTTTGCCACCTATTCATTTGGAGTAGCCCTGCTTCCGCCCTTAAGCGGTTTAATATGGCAAAATATAACTGCAATTTTTCCCTTTTATACCTCGGCAGCAGTAACTCTTCTCACAGTGATTATCAGTAAGGTGCTTTGCTCAAAACAGTGAAGTAATAATGAAGTAATTAGCGAATAAATACTTCAAACTAGCAGGCTTATCAGCTTACCTGTGAAAAAAAGCACTCCCAACTTTGCCAGTGGGAGTACTTCATACAGGTCATTCCACACTTCTATCTTAACCGGAACAAATATTGAGACCCCGGATTTTCCGGCATAATAAGCTTCATTCTTTTTTTAGCTTTTTTTAGTCTTTTTTTTTATCTGTTATTGATCAAAAAGCTCCAGGTACTGTCCGTAACCTTTTTCTTCCATCTTATCTCTGGGGATAAAGTCAAGGGCAGCAGAGTTGATACAGTAGCGTTTGCCGGTTGGCTCCGGTCCATCATCAAAAAGGTGACCGAGGTGTGAATCGGCTTTTTTGCTTCGCACCTCGGTACGCTTCATGCCATAGCTAAAATCCTCTTTTTTTACAATGTTATCTTCATAAATCGGCCGGGTGAAGCTGGGCCAGCCGCTGCCGGAATCAAATTTATCCCCGGAACTAAATAAAGGCTCACCGGAGACAATGTCCACGTATATACCTTCTTCTTTGTGATCCCAGTATATATTGTTAAATGGCGGTTCAGTGCCATCTTCCTGAGTAACCTTATATTGTAATTCTGTTAACCTGTCCCGTAATTCATCCATTTCTTCGTCCCCCTTAGCCCCTGCTGATCCGGCTACTTCTTCCTGATCATTAAGCTTATCTGCATTTTTGACCGGGTTTCCCTGGTTACAAGCAAAGGCAAAAATCAGTAATCCGGTAATCACCAGGAGCAACACAAAGTTTTTACAGCTAAAGTCAGAAATAGTCTTTCTAACATTAAGCTTGATCCTGCTCCTATGTCTCAACCGCAAGCTCCTTTCCAAAGGCGTAATACCCGGTTATATGTCTGGCCTTTTCTTTCGGGTCCGGGTAAGACCAAACAGCATTTTCAATTGTTTCTCCAGCCGCTTCCAGATGGTAATAGTGAGCCAGCCCTTTCCAGGGACATTTTGTTCTGTAGTCGCTTTCCACAAGGTATTCTTTTTTGACATCTGCAGGTGGAAAGTAATGATTACCCTCGACAACAACCGTACTGTCACTTTCTGCCACAATAATATCTTTCCATACAGCTTTTGTCACCGTTACAACCTCCCTGAGCATTGGTGATCGGATATTATTACTTCTTATTCCGGAGATAGCATTACTATATCATAATATATCAATTATTGTCACCATTTTATCTCTGGCCTATCAAAAGATCAAGAATTAATCTTTCCTTAATCGCGCTTAATTTTCCAAAACATGAATAAACAAAGAGCAATAATCGGAAGAGTTAATAGCTGCACAATGGTAAAAAAGCCGGCTCCCCAGGTTTCACTAACATATCCCCAGACAGGCAGGGGGTTTATTCTGAAAGTATCTTCGATCAAACCGCGTAGTATGGTATAACCTAAAATAAAATTCCAGAATAAGAAGCCGGGTTTTAGATCTTTACGGCGGGCCAGGTA
>SL_3KL_010_SEDDRAFT_10000949_pt1 | contig 25618 bp, 19 predicted proteins | sample SodLakKL_010_SED_2_FD_10381 | JGI IMG/M metagenome (IMG submission 10381) | reverse complement strand
CCCTGTTTCAGCAAGCCTGCCGTGGCTTTCTCAAACTCTTCACTGTTCAGGGTGTCAAGCCGGCCCTCAATGGTCAGAATGGGAACATTGTTTACGGTATCTGCGTGTATGTTTACCATGACATTAAATATGACGGATGCATGATAAAGATACGATTTTTCAGAGGCAGGGAAAGGTATTGAAAAATTTACTTTATCGTATGGGCTTAAATTGTATTTTTACAAGGTGGATATCCACCGTCTTTTGTAATCCGGTTGTTATGAAAACTTGGCGTGTTTATTTATTGTTGTTATTGCCTGTATTGTCTCTTGCCCTTTGCTCTTGTGCAACAACTGAAAACACAGAGATTCCCGAGGGATTTGGGTATGTCCATGAAGCCATACCCGAAGTGGTATATGACATCCGGTATCACGGATATGACAATTTTTTAGGCAGGCCTGTGGACGGATACCTTGAGCCTGTGGCCATATTGACAAACGAGGCCATTGAAGCCCTCTCACAGGCTGCCGATGATCTGGCCGATGAAGGGTATGGTGTCATCGTTTTTGACGGATACCGGCCGCAAAAAGCTGTCGATCATTTTGTAAGGTGGGCAAAAGCTGTGGACGACACCCTGACAAAAGCCAGGTTCTATCCCGATGTAGACAAAGCAGACTTGTTTTCCCTGGGCTATATTGCCGAACGATCAGGGCACAGCAGGGGGAGTACGGTTGACCTTACCCTGTTTTATCTGGAAACAGGAGAGGAGCTTGACATGGGTAGCGGGTTTGATTTTTTTGGTCCAATATCAAACCATGGTACAAATCTGATCACACAAAAACAGGCAGACAACAGGATGATATTGCGCGATGTGATGCTCAAACATGGTTTTCTCTTATATGAAAAAGAATGGTGGCATTACACCCTGTCCAATGAACCGTTTCCGGATACCTATTTTGATTTTGATGTTCAATAACACGCCTTATGACCATAGAACGGATAGAGATCTACCAGGCACCGGTTAAACTCAAGGAGACTTTTGTTATTGCCCTGGGCCCGATGGAATATGCAAACAATGTGCTGGTGGTCATCAGCACCGGCAATGGCATAACAGGGTATGGGGAGTGCAGCCCGTTTATGACCATTAACGGCGAAAGTATGGAAACGGCATTTTATGTCGGGAAATACCTGGCCAGGGCACTTCTGGCAATGAACCCACTGGACATTGAAAGCTGTTCTGTTGCCATGGACAAGGTGATCTATGGAAATTCTAGCATCAAAAGTGCCTTTGATATGGCGCTTTATGATATCGCTGCCCGGGAAGCGGGTTTGCCACTGTATGCATATTTGGGAGGGAACAACGGAAAAACGCTGTATACTGATTATACGGTAAGTCTTGGCAAGCCGGAAAAAATGGCAAAGGATGCGCTGAAAATCAAGGAAGCCGGCTATCAAAGCATTAAAGTCAAACTGGGTGAATCAAAAGATGCAGACATTGAAAGAATTAAGCGTATCAGGGAAGCCGTAGGGCCGGACATTCCGTTGCGCATCGATGCCAACCAGGGGTGGGGTACAGATGAGGCGATTGAAACCCTCAAAGCGCTTGGACCATATAATATTCAATTCTGCGAGGAACCCATTCCGCGTTGGAATTATACTGAACTTGGCAGGGTGAATCAGGAAAGCCCAATTCCGGTCATGGCCGATGAATCGTGCGCAGACCATCATGATGCAAAACGCCTGATCGCTCTGGATGCCTGTCGGTTATTTAACCTGAAGCTCGGAAAGTCATCGGGTATATTCAAGGCATTAAAAATCATACGGCTTGCCGAACAAGCCGGTATTAAAATGCAGGTTGGCGGCTTCCTGGAGTCAAGGCTGGCCATTACAGCATCGGCCCATCTTGCCCTGGCAAGCGAGCATATCGAATACTGCGACTTTGATTCTCCCCTGATGCTCAATGAAGACCCTGTAATTGGTGGGTTGACATATCATCAGAAGGGCCGTGTTACTTTGCCGGAAGCCCCCGGTCTGGGTGCAAGACCTGATTTGCAATACCTGAAGGGATTGACCGGTTTTTCTGCAACATTATGATTTTAAAAACCCAATGTGTATGGAAACCTTCGTTTTTTTACTTGTTGATCTGCCCGAAATCATTGGCATGAATCAAATATTGCTAACCTATGTGTTGGTGCCGCTGACAATTCTTTTGCTGGCCGGCATCATTAGCAGGATAGTCAGAAGCTTGATGAATCGCTTTTTTGAGAGAAGTTCGAGCGCACTTAAAGTGGATCCCACCAGGTATCATTTTGTTAAAAATGCGGTAAGCTTTTTTATCTTCCTGGTGGCCTTTATTATCATTTTTTATACCATTCCCGAACTGCAGAACCTGGGCATCTCCTTATTTGCCGGTGCCGGAATCCTTGCCATCATCATAGGGTTTGCATCGCAGGCGGCATTTGCAAATATCATATCCGGCATATTCATTGTATCCAGCAAACCTTTTCGTGTGGGCGATTTCATCAAGATCAGCGATGAGTATTTTGGCACGGTCGAAGACATCACTTTGCGACACACGGTGATCCGCAACAATGAAAACCGCCGGATCATCATTCCCAATGCGGTCATTAACAATCAAACCATTATCAACAGCAATATCATTGATGAGAAGGTATGCAGTTTGATTGAAGTTGGCATCAGCTACGACAGCAATATTGACAAAGCGATCAGGATCTTAAGCGAAGAAATAATAAAACACCCGCTGTCATTGGATAACCGCACAGCAGAGGATATTGCCGGCAATGTCCCCCAGGTTACGGTCAGGGTGATGGGATTCGGTGAGTCATCCGTGAACCTGCGTGCTTATGCCTGGGCTGCTTCTTCCATGAATGCATTCATTTTGCGCACAGATATGTATAAGATCATCAAGGATCGTTTTGACCGCGAAGGGATAGAAATACCCTTCCCATACAGGACCATTGTGATGAAAAATGTAAAACAACAAGACAAATGATATTGACAAGATCCATATTCCGCAAAAAACCAGGTCTTCCACCTGGCAGCCTGGTCTATACCCGTGATCCGGTGCAGGATTATGTCAGTATCCAGCTTGTTCAATATACGGAAGAAGACGTTTCAAGCAGTGAGGAGTCTTCTGTTGACGCTATGTTGAAAAAGCTGGATAAGAATAAAGTAAATTGGATCAATATTAATGGCCTGCACAACGTTTCGGTGATTGAATCTATTGGGAAACATTTTGACATCCATCCCCTGGTATTGGAGGATATCCTTCATACCGAACACATGCCGAAGCTGGATCATCATGACAACTATGTTTTCCTGACCTTGAAAATGCTCCGCCATGACAACAAGCAGGGCATTAGTCAGGAACATGTCAGCATGTTGCTGGGAAATCATTACCTGATCACTTTTCAGGAAAAGGACGGGGACGTTTTTGATGCGATCCGGGAGGGGTTAAATAACGGAACTGGCCGTCTGCGTAGACGCAAGGCAGATTATTTGTTTTATCGGCTGCTCGACACTATAGTAGATCATTATTATTTGCTGACCGATGCCCTGGAAGATAACCTTGAAGAGTTGGAGGAACTTTTGTTGGAGCAGAGACTGGATGGGATCTCTGAGCAATTGCTGACCGGCAAGAAGAAAATGATTTTTCTCCGTAGAAATATCATTCCGCTCAGGGAGGAAATGCGTAAACTCAAACAGGAAGATATTCTCCTGATCGAAGAAAACACCATGAGCTTTTTCGGCGATGTTTTTGATCACCTGATGCATTTGAGCAATACGCTTGAAGGCCTCCGTGATTTGATTACCAGTTTGATGGAATTACAAATGGCGGCAAATTCCAACCGAATGAACATTGTAATGAAAACCCTTACCATTTTTGCGGCCATTTTTATGCCACTTACTTTTATTGCTGGTGTTTATGGAATGAATTTTCACCGCATGCCTGAACTGGAATGGCATTGGGGTTACCCGGTTGTGTTGCTGGCCATGGTATTGGTGGCCGGGAGCATGGTTTTTTACATGAAATTTAAAAAATGGCTGTAGAGGCTTTGTCTTTTGGGCTGTTTTTTTAAAAATCTTTGTTTTAATCACCAAACAAATTACCATGAAAACAAATGCATTATTTTTAGGCCTGCTATTAATACTCACATTGGTATGTGACAGGCAAGCACTTGCCTTTTCACTGGAAGGCGATGCAGAAAAAAGCCCTGAATTCATTTTGGAAGAACTCATCGGTGAATACGATAACCATGAGACGCCGGGTGGGGTGGTGCTGGTGATGCGCGATGGGGAAGTGATATACACAAGGGCTTTTGGAATGGCCAACCTCAGCCATGACATTCTCTTTGCGGACAATACACCCACCAACATCGGCTCCACCTCCAAGCAATTTACTGCTTTTGCCATTGCCTTGCTGGAAGAAAAGGGCCTGTTGTCGATCGAAGACGACATCCGGATGCATATTCCGGAATTGCCTGATCTGGGCGATACGATCCGCTTGCGGCACCTGATATCGCATACCAGCGGTTACCGCGAGTACTTAAACTCTTTTGCCATGTCGGGGCGAAACCTTAACGACTTCATAAGTCAAAGGGAGATCATCCCGATGATTCAGCGCCAACCTGAACTGCAAAACATTCCCGGGGAGTCCTTCAATTACAATAACACCGGTTATGCTATGCTGGCCATGGTTGTTGCGCGGGTAACCGGCGAAGACTTTCCGGTGTGGATAAAAGAGAATGTATTTGAACCCCTTGGGATGCACAATACCCAGGTACGGACACACCCCGGGCAGGTCATTTCAGGTTTTGCACAGGGATATTCTGTCAATGATGAAAATGAATCTGTTGCCCTTCCGGATATTTATGCTTCAATGGGTGCCGGCGGAATATACAGTACGGCGCTGGATCTGGCGAAATGGGTCGGGAATTTTCACGATCCCGTTGTCGGAACTCCTGAAATCATTCGGCGCATGCAGCTTCCCTTTGCGTTTAACAGCGGTGAGGCCGGTACATACGGTTATGGTTTGTTCCTTGGAGATCTTAACGGCCTGAAAATGGTACAACATGGAGGTGCCGATGTAGCACACCGCTCCTCCCTTTTAATGTTTCCGGAAATCCGTGGGGCTGTGATCACCCAGAGTAACAACAGTCGTTTTCCGGGGCAGGTTGCCAATTCGGTGGCAGAAGCATTCTTTGGTGATGTGATGGATTTACCTGATCAAGTGCAGGAAGAAACAGGAGATTTTGTCTACGATGCAGAAATGTTTGATGAACTGGCAGGGCGCTATGAGTTGGAAGCGGCACCGGGGTTTATCCTTGAGTTTACACGGGAGGGGGATACCCTTTACACCCAGGCAACCGGGCAATCCCGCTTTGAGATCTATGCCAGTTCCGATTCAACGTTTTACATGACGGTGGTTGAAGCCAGCATGACATTTCACCGCAACGAGGATGGCGTGGCAGATGCCGTTACATTGCATCAGAATGGCCATCACCGGGCAAATCGCATTATGGAAGCGGCCTGGGAACCATCGCCCGAAGACCTGGAAATGTATAAGGGCCGGTACTATAGCGATGAGTTGGAAGCCTTTTATTCGGTTGTTTTGGACGATGAAGGCCGGCTGGTCCTGCAACATCGCCGTTTATCCGATAACCCACTCAAAGCCGGATCAAAGGATGAGTTTTCCGGTGGTTTCCCCATCAGTGGCATTCAATTTTTGCGCAACGACGACGGGGTGGTATATGGTTTTAAGGCCAGCAGCGGACGTTCCTTTGGCATTTTGTTCGAAAAACAATTCCAGGGTCATGTCAACGCTAATTAAACCAACCCAGGTCATGTTATCCCCCGGGGCATTGCGTCGCGGATAAGGCAGCACACCAGGCCACACTGCAGCCCAAAAGGCAGGTAACCTGCATAACCCGGCAGGGGCATTTTAAACAGGTAGAGCCGTTCAACATAGGGAATGGCATATTCCCATTGGGTATAACTGAAATGATTCCACATTTCCCAGAAAAAACCACAGAAAAGGGCGGCCATCCCCCAGTGGTACAACTCTTTCCATTGGCCATGGGCCATTCCTGAAAATATGGTTGTTTTCCTTGCCATCACCATGGCAGAAACCATAATGACCAGGGGGGCCAGCCAAACCATATAAAAAAGATAGTCTGTCCATACAGCCGTTAAAGCCAGGCTGATTGCTGCAATCAGCATCAAAGGAGCGGCCAGGAATCTGTGGTGTGGGACCGGCAATTTGAAATAATGGCCGAGTCCGGCACCAAAGCCCGGAAATGTCTGCAAAAATTCTTTGGTACTCATAACTGCCGGGAGCACTGTGGCAAATGGAAGGGTTGCCCGCCAAAAATATGCATGGGATCCAAGTTCTTGAACATTTACGTAATACCAGTTCTCAATAAAAACATTCAGGTATTCAAAATACCACCAGAAAAAAGCGCTGCAAACAAACAGAACTGCAGTTAAAACCGGTGAATGGCTGATCAGGGACCGGCCGCTGCGCATGTAGGTAAGTGCATTTATTACGATCACATAACCAAACCATAGTGGTGTAAAAGTGTGGGTTTGCCAGTCTGCAAACCAATCAAATCTTGACCAGGCGAGTATCCATCCGGCAATTATGATGCCTGCCCCAACCCATCCCCAGGCCGGAAACCTCTTTTTGTTTCTGATAGAGGTGTTTGTAGTTTTCTGCGAAGCAATTACTTTGATAACAAATGGCAACACTACAATCAGTATGGCAAGGATCAGGAGTATGTACACTGTGGCCGAAAATGGCGCGTGGTCTGGCTGCAGCATCACATTGCGGGGCGGGAAGTCGAGATAATCCAGTATATCATAGCCGGCAAGGTAAGCCCCTGTGATTGGAGCGGCAACCAAAAGCAATAAGGCGAAAATGGCTGAAAGCGTCTTCATGACTTTTTATATAAAAAAACCGATAATGCAATTAATGACAGGATGATGCCGGCCGGCCAGCCAAAAGCATGACTCAACCGGAAGCCTTCCGGGGCTACCAACAGATAAGTGGTGGTCATGGCGGTCATGAAAGCTGCCGGGATGGTGGCGATCCAGTGAAATTTCTTTTTTTGGGCCAGGTAAATGGCAGCTGTCCATAATACCAGCATAGCCAGGGTCTGGTTAGACCAGGCGAAATATCTCCAGATGACCTGGAAATCGATCCTTGTGAGTATCAGACCAATGACAAACAAGGGAATGGCGATAAGAAAGCGGTTTTTCAGTGACTTTTGGCCTATTTTCAACAAATCGGCCACTGACAGACGGGCGCTGCGAAAGGCCGTGTCGCCGGAACTGATCGGACTGATGATCACCCCAACCACCGCAAGGATTCCGCCAACGGTCCCCAGCAAGGTTTTGGAAATGTGGTTCACTACACCGGCTTGTTCTCCATGGTCGGCCATGAAGTCGGACAATGCCCCTGTACTTCCGAAAAATGCCATGGCAGCGGCAGCCCAGATAAGGGCCACCATACCTTCTGCAACCATGGCCCCGTAAAACACCTTTCTGCCTTGTTTTTCATTGGTGCAGCAGCGGGCCATCAGGGGCGACTGGGTGGAATGAAAACCGGAAATGGCCCCGCAGGCTATGGTGATGAATAACAGTGGCCAGATGGGCAGATTGGACGGATGCATGTTCGAAAGGCTTACTTCAGGAATGGCATATCCACCGGCAAACAATCCCAGGGTGATGCCAAGGGCCATCATCAGCATGACACCTCCAAATACGGGGTACAATTTTCCGATGATTTTATCGATGGGCAACATGGTGGCCAATATATAATACCCAAAGATCAGGTACAACCAGAGGCTGAAACTGGAATTGGGCATCAGCACCGTAAGCAGGTGGGAAGGGCCGGCTACAAACACCACACCCACCAACAAAAGCAACAGGATTGTAAAAAAGTGGAGCAGGTATCGAAAGCCTTTGCCCATGTATTGGCTGACGATCTCGGGAATGGTCAGTCCGTTGTGCCGCATAGACAGCATGCCGGAAAAATAATCGTGCACGCCTCCGGCAAATATCGTTCCAAATACAATCCATAGAAAAGCTGCAGGACCCCACAGGGCACCCGCAATGGCCCCGAATATCGGACCAATCCCGGCAATATTCAAAAACTGGATCAAAAAGAGTTTCCACTGGGGCATGGGAACGTAATCAACCCCGTCGGTTAACCGGTTGGCCGGTGTTTCTGCTCTTTCATCAGGACCAAAAATGTTCTCCACAACACGTCCATACAAGAAATAACTGGCAAGGAGCAGGCCAATGGCTGTGAAGAACGAAACCATGATTGTCGGCGATGGTTTACAATATGATTAATCCAAATATAATAATATATTTGCAGTATACCATAATCACAATCAGGAATGTACAACAAACTTATTCAGAATGTTAAGCCACTTGAGTTCATGTGGCCGGTAAGCAATCCGTTTTTGTTTTGTGTCCACCACCTGGACCATTACCCGGAGGGGAATGAGGATATGGGGCCGGCGGCCTCTCTTGAGGGACGTTTTCTCGGACAGGATTTTACACTGAAGGATGGATGGCGGATGTACCATGGTGAACGGGTGCCCGGTTTTCCTGCACATCCCCATCGTGGATTTGAAACGGTGACCATCGTACTGGATGGTTTCGTTGACCATTCCGACAGCCATGGTGCTGCCGGTCGTTATGGAATGGGCGATGTACAGTGGATGACGGCCGGGGCGGGGCTTCAGCATTGCGAAATGTTCCCCTTGCGCAACGGGGATAAACCAAACCGGCTGGAATTGTTTCAAATATGGTTGAACCTCCCCGGGAAAGACAAATTCGCCAACCCGCATTTCCGGATGCTATGGGCGGAAAGCATTCCCGTTGTGAAGCTTCATGACAAACAAGGTCGTCTGACTGAAGTAAAGGTTTATGCCGGTGCATATAATGATGCCGTGGCACCGGACCCGGCTCCCAACTCCTGGGCGGCCGACAAAGACAATGAAGTGAACATCCTGACCATTCAAATGACGGCCGGGGCACAGTTAACCCTTCCGGCTGCTTTGCCGGAACTGAGTCGCATGCTGTATTTTTACAGGGGATCGCAGATTCGTATTGCCGGCATGGACCTGTCGCCCGGACATGCCATTGAACTGCTTGCCGATCAGCCGGTACACATTGAAGCCCTGGGCGACGAGGCAAGGTTATTGTTATTGCAGGGAATGCCCATCAATGAACCAGTTGTTCAGCATGGCCCCTTTGTAATGAATACAGCCAATGAGATCCGCCAGGCCATATACGATTACCGCGAAACAGGTTTTGGGGGATGGCCCTGGGGGCGTTACGATCATGTGCATCCTCGCCAACAGGGAAGGTTTGCCCGTTATGCCAATGGCCGGACTGAGACACCGGCATAGATCAGCATGTATTTACTGTTGCATCGGCTCTTGTTTCAACAATTGCCCCTCCCGTCATTCATACGATGTTTTTTTAAGGCAATAGAGCCACGATCCTTAAGGGTGCGCCGCTGCCTCCCTTGATTTTCATGGGCAGCGCGATGACAAAGCTTCCGGCGGGAGGCAATTGGTCGAGGTTGGCGACATTTTCATAGATGGTCAGTCCAGCGGCACAAAGAATGCGATGTGATTTGAAATATTCGCTTTGCCCATAGTCAATGCTTGGGGTATCCAGACCGATTGCATTGATGTTCCTGTGATCAACCAGCCATTGGGCGGCATCCGGATCAAGTCCCGGAAACTGAAGGTGCTTGACTGCTTCGGGCCCTTGCAAATCGGTTCCTGTATACAATAGTGGATCGGGCCAGAATTTGCCATATCCGGTGTGAAGCAAAACAATGGCAAAATCAGGGATCTGACCATACTGATGTTCCCAGGCCATAAAATCATCGATTCCAACCAGGTAATTTCTGTCGTTCAGTGCTTTCTCCGAAACGTCAACAACCACCCCGGGGCCCATGAGCTGCTCCAGGGTGATTTGTTCAACAGTCTTGCTGTCAGGACTGCCAAAATGGAGGGGGGCATCGAAGTGGGTGCCCCCGTGTTCCTCTGCAGCATAAATGAAAGAAGCGTAAAAGTATCCTTTGTCGGTTATTCCGTAAAAGGCAGTGTCTTTGGTAAATGGCCTGTTGGTAGGCCAGTAAAGGGTGTTTTCCTCAAAATCGTGGGTGAGATCGACCCACCGGGCATCCATCAGATGCTGCATGAGGTCTGGTTGCCCGCATGCAACAGCAACCAGGGCCAGTGCTGTAAGCAAAGTGTTCTTCATGGAAATACATTTGGGGGTTAATCATATGCTTGTCCGGTAAATGTAAGGTATTTTTATTAATTTGCATTACCTGTTTTCAAAAGGTCTTTTTTTCTTTTAACCGTTGTACTAATTTCTGTAAGTTATGAAAAAAAATTATTGTATCTTACTTATTCCTTTTGTTCTAAGCTTTCTGTTTATGATGTCTTGCAAGATGGAAAAAGAACTGGTGTCCGGTGAGGGAACCTTACTTGCTGGTGGATTTGAGACCTGGTACCGTATTGTCGGTGAAGGTGAAAAAACACCCCTGGTCATGCTGCACGGCGGACCGGGTGCTCCTTCATTTTACCTGAACCCATTGTCGGACCTTGGTGATGAACGTCCTGTTGTTTTCTTCGATCAGCCGGGTTGCGGAAGATCTGCATCCGTTGAGGATATGGAGAAGCTTGGTGTTGATTTTTTTGTGGAACACCTTGAAGCATTCAGGAAAGCACTGGGAATAAAGCAATTTTATTTGTATGGCCAGTCATGGGGCAGTGCACTGGCCATTGAGTATTACCTGAAATACCCTGACGGCATTGATGCCCTGATCTTAAGCAGCCCGCTGATATCTTCCGAAAAGTGGATTGCGGACACCGATTACCTGGTCACCAAGCTTCCCGGGGAAATACAAAAGGATATACGGTTGCACGAAGCACAAAAGACTTATGATTCACCCGAATATCAGCAGGCCATCATGGCTTTTTATGAACAATTCGTTGCCCGCAAGCTCCCCTGGTCGGCTGATATAGACAGCACCTTTGCCTATTTAGGCGCCGATGTCTATATGCATATGTGGGGGCCGAGTGAATTTACCGTTACAGGCTTGCTAAAAGATTTTGATCGCACAGGGGCACTGGGTGATATTCAGGTGCCGGTTCTTTATATCACGGGTGAATATGATGAGGCACGGCCTGAGACCGTGCAATATTTTCAAAGCCTTACTCCCGGAGCTCACTTTGCAGAGATCGGCGGCGCGGCTCATCTCACCATGCAGGATAAACCGGAAGAAGATATCAGGGTCATCCGGGAATTTCTGCATTACCTGGAATCAAAAAAATAGGCAAACCATAAGGGATTATCCCATTGGATTATTCGGCGATGACCAGCATCTCAAAGTCATTGGTTTGTAACTTATGGGTTCTGGAAAAAGCACCCAGTTTGGCTCCGAATATTTCTATTTTGGTGTAGCCTAATGATTTAAGCAGCCAGCTTATTTCACTGGGAACGTAGTACCTCTCATTGCAAACCAACTCTGACTGATTGCCGTCATCATCGGTATATTTTGTGATGTTGTGATCGCGAAACGTCATCAGGTCGAATCCTTTGCTGTGGTATGTGGCATTGCCTTCTTGATGAGTGCTGTCATGAATGTCGTGGATCGAATGAAACAAGGGGAACAGACCATTCAAGGTGGTAAAAATTAACTTGCCCCCTTTTTTCAAGGCTTTGGTGACATTCTTCAGGATCTCGAAATTCATCTCGTCCGTTTCCATCAATGGAAACCCTCCCTCACACAGCATGATGACCAGGTCAAATGCATCAATATAAGGAAGGTCGCGGGCATCATGTTCTGCAAAATCAATGTGCAGGCCCTGCCGGCTGGCTTTTTCACGGGCTTTATCAAGCATTGAGGCAGACAGGTCAATGCCCGTTACATGATACCCCCTTGTTGCCAGTTCGATTGCGTGGCGACCTGTACCACATCCGACATCCAAAATTTTCAGTGATTTGTTAAAACCAATTTCCTGTTCTATGAAATCGCATTCACCTTTTGTGCCAAACACAAAATTTTCTTTTTCGTAGTTGTTGGCGTAATTCTCGAACATTGCTTGATACCATTGCTTCATGTGACCGGGTTTTGCTTGCTGCAAAGGTAGTGCAAAATTCACCACCTGCCCTAAACCCAAATTCCATATCTTTGTAGGGCCAAAAACCCACAGCCAATGGCTAAAGGAAGAGAATCCAAACCCCACATCGGAATATTTGGCCGGCGCAACAACGGGAAAAGCTCCCTGATCAATGCGCTGGCACAGCAAGACATTGCAATCGTTTCGGAAGTACCCGGTACCACCACCGATCCTGTGCGTAAATCAATGGAAATCCCCGGAATTGGTCCGGCCATCCTGGTTGACACTGCCGGTATAGATGATACCGGCGAACTGGGTGCCAAGCGGGTGGCACGTTCCCTGGCGGCTTTGAAGACCGTTGACCTGGCTGTTTTGGTCATCACGGCCAATCGCTTTGATGAATCCGAACAGCACCTGGTGGAACAATTTAAAAAACAGGATGTTCCCTTTGTTGTGTTTCATAACAAATCCGACAAAACGCCCCTGGATGAAGCATTGAAACAACAGATTGAACAGGCTTACGGTGCGCCTGTATTGTCTTTTTGTGCCCTAAAGCCGGACAACCTCGGTGAGGCCATCACGTTGCTCCGGCGCGCCATGCCGGAAACAGCCTATCGCAAACGGTCCCTTCTGGGCGATTTGCTCCGTTATGGCGACCTGGTGGTGCTCATTACACCAATTGACAATGAAGCCCCCGAAGGCCGTCTTATTTTGCCCCAGGTTCAAGCCATCCGCGACATTATTGACAATGATTGTGTAGCCGTGGTGGTCAAGGAAAAAGAAGTGGACAGCCTGATGAAGACATTGCATCCCAGACCAGGTCTTGTGATTACCGATTCACAAGTGTTTTTGCGAGCCGATGCTTCCATCCCAAAAGACATTCCGCTGACAAGCTTCAGCATCATGCTGGCACGTCATAAAGGGGATTTTGAGAATTATTTGAGGGGTACGCCAAAAATCGACGAACTAAAAGACGGCGACCGCGTTTTATTATTGGAGTCATGTACACACCATGTGGCATGCGATGATATCGGGCGGGTAAAGATTCCCAGGTGGATGAGCCATTACACGGGCAAAAAACTGGATTATGACGTGGTGGCGGGGCTTGGTGAATTGCCTGGGCCTGTGAACGAATATTCCCTGGTGGTCCAGTGTGGCGGATGCATGATCACTCAAAAACAGATCAAAAGCCGGCTGGCACAGGCCATCGAGGCCGGCGTACCTGTGACCAATTACGGAATGGCCATTGCCTGGATGCATGGAATTTATCACAGGGCTGTAGCACCGTTCACCAAACTGAAAGAAACCAAAGAAGATTATCTTTGAAGCCGGATCGCGCATTGTTATGTCAAACAGAATAAAAAACATACTGGATCAGGATACTTTTTCCAAAGCGGATCTTGCAGCTTTGCTGGATGCCGGTGAGGAGGACCGCAAGCTGGTATTTGCCAGGGCAGCGGAAATCAAGGAAGCTTACGTCGGCCGTAAAGTGTTTTACAGGGGCCTGATCGAGTATTCAAACCTTTGCGGGAAGAATTGCCTGTATTGCGGCATCCGGTCCGGAAATACAAAAGCGCACCGCTATGAGGTGACCGAAGAGGAGGTACTTGAAGCTGCCCGCTATGCATGGGAAAACAAGTTTGGCAGCCTTGTGCTGCAGGCTGGTGAAAGAAGCGGAAAGGATTATGTGCGCCGGATTGAACATCTGCTCAAAAAGATCAAACAGATGAGTAATAACGAACTGGGTATTACCATTTCGCTTGGTGAGCAGAGCGAAGAAACCTACCGTCGTTGGTTTGAGGCTGGTGCACACCGGTATTTGCTAAGGATTGAGGTGTCCAACCCGGATTTGTATCACAGGTACCACCCAAAAAACAAGGCCCACGATTATCAAAAACGGCTTCAATCTCTTTTCCTGTTAAGAAAAATCGGGTACCAGGTGGGTACGGGTGTAATGATCGGACTGCCTTTTCAAACGGTGGATGACCTGGCCGACGATTTGTTGTTTTTCAGGGAGCATGACATCGATATGGTGGGTATGGGCCCATACATAGAGCATGAGGATACACCCATGTTCCGTTATAAGGATCTGCTTTTGCCAAAAATTGACCGGTTTTACCTGAGTTTGAAAATGGTGGCTGTATTGCGCATTTTAATGAAAGACATCAACATTGCTGCTACCACGGCCATGCAAGCCATTGACCCCATGGGCCGGGAAAAATCCATCAAGGTGGGGGCCAATATCATCATGCCCAACCTGACCCCTTCGCGGTATCGCGAAGACTATCTGTTGTATGAAGACAAACCATGTACCGACGAAGATGCCGAAGAGTGCAAACGTTGCCTGGAGGCCCGGATTCACATGGCTGGCGGAGAAATAGGATATGGCGAGTGGGGCGACTCCAAACATTTTGAAAAGAGAAAGACAACCCGAAACGATTAAACAATTATGAGAAATGTGAAAGACCTGAAAAGACCCGATACCGAAGTCCTGGACATAACCAAAGACGTTAAGTGGGTCGGTGTGCTCGATTTCGACATTGTTACTTTTGATGTGGTGATGGAAACCGAATACGGGACCACCTATAATTCCTACTTAATAAATGCCGAAAAGAAAGCACTGATAGAAACCTCAAAGGAGAAGTTCTGGGATGTGTATCTGGCCAAACTCAAGCAAGCTGGTAATCCTTCAGAGATTGAGTACATTGTGTTGAACCATACAGAACCCGATCATAGCGGCAACCTTGCCAATGTGTTACAGCTGGCTCCTGAAGCAACTGTAGTGGGGAGCAGGCTGGCCATCCAATACCTGAAAGATTTTTTGGGAAAGGATTTCAGGCACATGGTTGTCAGGGATGGAGATACCCTTGATCTGGGCAATAAGACACTGCGTTTTATTTCGGCACCCAATCTTCACTGGCCCGACAGCATGTATACATACCTGGAAGAAGACAAGCTGCTGTTTACCTGCGACTCATTCGGGTGCCATTATGCCCACCCCGACATGTTTGATGACAGGGTAGGGGATTTTGGTGATGCATTCAGGTATTATTTTGATGTGATCCTGAAGCCATTCAGTAAATTCATGCTGAAGGCCATTGAAAAGATCCGGCCGTTAGAGATCAACGCAGTACTTACCGGACACGGCCCTTTACTTATGAATGACTGGCAAAAATGGGTGGACCTTTCGGAGCAATATGCCAGGGAAGCCCTGCAAACTCCGCAAAAAAACCATGTTTTTATCCCTTACGTGTCAGCATATCACAATACTGGTAAAATGGCCGGGGCCATCCGTGATGGCATTTTGAGTGCAGGAGATTTTGAAGTGGAGGTTGCGGATATTGAAACCATGTCTTTGGGTGATCTTGATCAAAGGGTGGCCCGGAGCAGTGCCATTGTGGTCGGATGCCCGACGATCAATCAGAACATCTTGTTGCCCGTATACAGATTGTTTGCCGTGATCAGCCCCATACGGGACAACCGGAAGCTTGCCGGTTCGTTTGGTTCTTATGGTTGGAGCGGAGAAGCGGGAAAGATCATCAATGCCACTCTGTCGAATTTGAAACTCAAAGTATTGGGCGAAGGGCTTTTTGTAAAATTCACGCCACACGAAGATGAATTAGGATTATGCCGCAATTATGGCAAGGAAATTGGTGAAAAATTAAAGGTTTGAACTGGATAAGACATATCGGATTGGGCATTTTGTTGAATGCGTGCCTGGTTGCATGTGCGGGCAGCCTTCAGTTTGCCAACCGTTTTGTAGTTGAGGAAACCGACATTCACGTATTGATCCTTCCTCCCGGTACGCTGCTTAAATCCTATGCACCGGAACATCCCGACAGCATTCCCGCCGACAGCATCCGGGGCCCCGGTGACCCCCGGGCACTATTTGTCAACGAAGTTGTCGACTCTGTTTTCATCGATCAGTTTATGTCTTCTTTGAAGTATCATCTGGACCTTTTTCAGGTCAAGGCTTATGGTCCGGATCAGATGGATCAGTTTTTTGCCCTTGATCAGCCTGCCTATATATTTGTTTTGGCGCAAATTGAACTGCTGGAGTATGTCGATGAAGAGGTGTTTATGGGCAGGTCAGGCGTAAACCGTTACATTGGCAGGGTAGATATTACTGTGCTGGAAAACAATGTGTGGTGGGAATTTGCCAAACTGCATGATGCCGGATTTGGAATGGAGGTACTTTTTAATGCACATGCTACCAGCGACCATGTGGAGGGACGGTTTATAAGGCTTTCGACCGGGCAGGTTCGCTTTCAGCCGCAGAAATACCTTCTGACAGAAGAGGATGTCTCGGACCTGGCATATTTTTCTGGCCGGCAAAATGCGCAAAACATTTTTGATCATCTCATGAACATTTATGTCAGAAAACAATCCGGAAGGGAATATCCTTATTATTTTCATTACGACATCGAAGAGCATGTGATCAGGGAACGTGAATATCCTCCGTTTATCAGAATAGAACCCCGGAACGACTCCCCGGATGAAGATTAATCATTGTATCGCGTAAACGGGGTGGTATCCTGGGGGGCAAAATCACCGTCTACATATTTAAAGTAACCGGCGATGGCGATCATGGCAGCGTTGTCGGTACAGTATTCAAAGGGTGGGATGTATATTTCCCAGTTGCCGGTTTCCTTTTCGGCTTCAAATGCATTTCTAAGGCCGCTGTTGGCCGATACCCCTCCTGCTATTGCCAGGTGCCTTATTCCTGTTTGCCTGGCGGCAGCGCGCACCTTATCCATCAATATGCTGACGATGGTGTGTTGAATAGAAGCGGCCAGGTCATGCATGTTCTTCCTGATAAATTCAGGGTCATGTTTCAGGGCATCACGCAAAAAGTATAAAATGGATGTTTTTAATCCACTAAAACTGAAATCAAGCCCGGGCACCCTTGGATGCGGAAAGGAAAACGCTTCCGGATCCCCGTCTTTCGCATATTGATCAATAAGCGGGCCTCCCGGATATGGAAGTCCCATGATCTTGGCGGCTTTGTCAAATGCTTCGCCTGCTGCATCATCTATTGTCTGGCCGATCAGCTGCATGTCGCGATGACTTTTAACGAGCATGATCTGTGTGTGACCGCCCGAAACAGTCAGGCAGAGAAAGGGAAAAGGGGGTGGTTCTTTTTCCGATCCGTCTTCGATGAAATGGGCCAGGATATGGGCATGCATGTGATTAACGGTGATTATCGGGATGTCAAGCGCCAGGGCAAAGGATTTGGCAAAAGACGTGCCCACCAGCAGTGAACCAAGCAATCCGGGCCCGTTGGTAAAGGCCACGGCATTGATTTGTTTTTTATGTATCTTTGCTTTTGTTAAAACGTTGTTAATGACAGGAATTATGTTCTGCTGATGTGCCCTTGACGCCAATTCAGGGACCACACCCCCAAAATCTTTATGAACATTCTGATTGGCAATAAGATTGGCAAGAATTTTGCGCTCTTTTATAATGGCGGCTGAGGTGTCATCGCAAGATGATTCGATACCCAGGATATAAATGCTCATGACAGGTAAATACGCAAACAGGACTTTTTAAAGTTCCGGAGGACAAAGGTATTAAAAAAAGGAGAAAAATACTGATTACAATACTGGCAGTGCTTGTTCTGCTTCCGCTGTTGATGTATGCCATACTGCATCACAACAGGGTACAGCATTACCTGGCAGGCTATCTCACCAGCCATCTTTCCAGTGAGCTTCAGACAGACATCGTGGTAGGCGGTGTTGATTTCCGTTTATTTCGCAGCGTTGTATTGACTGATGTGGTGGTCAATGATCAGCAGGGAGAACAATTGCTTTCTGTTGAGCGGATGGGTTTGAAACTGGGCAGGATATCGATTGGGCAACGTCTTCTGGGTATTGACGAGGTGCATTTTGATCATTCCTCCCTGAATATATACAGGCGAGAAAACGAACAGGAATATAATTTCGGATTCCTGGTGGAATATTTTTCAAATCTGGAATCATCCGGCGCACCGATAGGCCGGTGGGATGTTAAGTGCATCGGTTTGAAAATTAGCGGTGCGGAGTTCCGCTTTCGCGATCACAATATCGAACAACGCGATCATGGGTTTGATCCCGGCAACTTCTATATCCGTGACCTTCATTTGGCCGTCCATGATATCCTGTTGCATGATCATGTTCTGTACTTTAACCTGGACTACCTGTTTTATGAGGAGTCGTCAGGATTTATTGTACATTATATATCGGGCGATTTTACAATTGGCCCACATCAGAGCACCATTGACCGGTTTATTTTTCGTTCCCCTAATTCAGACCTCCGTGTTGACCTCGCCGTGAATTATCCTTCCCTGGAGTCGGTCGAAACATTGATCGATGGCTTAGAGTATCAGTTAAATATCCGTGCCTTGCCACTTGATTTGGCCGACCTCGGTCATTTTATCCCAAGTGTGTACGGGCTTGATGATACCCTGCATATTGAAGGGCTGTTTGAGGGAACACGGGATGTTTTAACGGCAAAACAGGTTAAGCTGACGCACGGAGAAAATACCCATTTTCACGGCAGTTTCAACTTGTCGGGCCTGATGCAATGGCCGGATACACATTTGTACTTCAAGGTAGAAGAACTGTACAGTCATGCCGCATCGCTGAGGGAAATAAGGTTTTCTGAGGCGTTCGACCGGCAAATACCCGACATTCCGGATTATTTTGACAACCTGGGCAATATATCCTTTGCCGGAGAACTGATCGGCACAGTGAATAATTTTTTGGCGGAAGGTTCTGTGCAAACCGGTATAGGGCGTTTGTATTCCGATGTCACCATGTTCAGGGATTCAGCGGATGCCCCCTACCATTACAGCGGAAACCTCACCGCAGATCAGTTTGATCTTGGGCGTTTGTTCGGCAGAAGCAAGCTGCTTGGGAAAGTCAGCATGCAGACCCGTGTTGAGGGTACCGGATTTACGACGGATATGCTGGATGTTCATCTTGCCGGGGATGTCGAATCTGTTGAAATACTTGAGAATACATATTATAATCTTGATCTGGCGGGTGATGTCCTGCATCGAAAATTCAGTGGTTATTTTTTGTTGGATGACCCGGACATCTACCTGGACTTTCATGGCACGCTGGATTTTGAACAGGATATGCCTGTGTTTGATTTTGAAGCCCGTATTGACAAGGCAAACCTGAGCCGCATCAACGTATTTAAGCGGGATACGTTGTTTGATTCTGTGTTATCGGCCAATGTAAAGCTCAATGCGAAAATCCGGTCTTTGGATGAAATGGAAGGTGAACTGGCCTTGCGCGATATTGTATACTCGGAAATCCCCCCCGAAGGGCATCCGGGCCTGGAAAATGATATAAAAACATATACAACAGGCGAAATTATCGTGAACAATACCGTATGGTCCAAAAACAATCAGCACCTGAGGATCCGCTCCGATTTTGTCGATGCAGACGTGCATGGCTTGATTCATTTTGACAGGCTGATCAGTGATGTGCAGGAATTTGGCTATGTGTTTCTTCCTGCACTCGATGCAAGACAGGAAAAGCATGTTGCGAACAACGATCAAAACCAGGACCTGCGTTTTGATATCAGGCTGAAAGATACGCGTGAGCTCACCGGGCTGTTCTTTCCTTCCGTTGAAATAGCTGACGGTACATGGCTGAATGGCTCTTTTAACGGATCACTTAGCCAACTCAAAATGAACGGGCATTCCGATCTGTTTTCTCTGATGGGTCGGCAATTTGTGGGCCTGGATATGTCGGGTCAATCTACCGGCCGGCACTATGAACTTTTGTTGGAGAGCGACCGGTTTATGTTTTCTGACAGCTTGTATGTGGATTCTTTCCACTTGAGTACTTTGTTGGGCGATGATATGCTGGAATTGTTTATGCATTGGGAAGGCAACGGCCAGGACCTTGACAATGGAGGGGAAATAAAAGGACAGGGCAGGTTTTATGAAAGGAACCATTTCGACTTTGAATTTACTGCCGCCCATATCCAGGTTAACGGTGATCTTTGGAGAATCAATGTGGATAACAAGATCATTGCCGATAAAGACCGTCTTGAAATTGTTGGCCTGAAGGCTTTCCACGAAGATCAGTTTGTCATGGCCGAGGGGACATTAAGCGCTGATCCCGGCGACAGGATGGTGCTGTCTTTTTCAAATTTTGATTTTGCCTATTCCAGCATTTTGCTTGGAGAGAAAAATTTTATATTTGGCGGGATGATGGATGGTTATGTTTCATTCACGGGTCTTTATCAACCACCCAGCATTGGAACAGAAATACACATCGAAGATTTTTCCTTTAACCGGATACATCTCGGGGACTTTACGCTTCAAAGCGTTTGGGATGTTGAAAAGCAAGCCTTCATTGTAGATGGTGAAATTACTGACCGGAGCCAGGGTGAGGTCATTCGTCCGGTGGTAGTTTCGGGTAATATTTTTGCAGGCGATCACGGACAGCACTTTGATCTTGACCTTGACCTTGAACAAAAGAAAATGTCTGTCTGGGCACCCTACCTGGCTAGCTTTGCCACTGAGTTCAACGGACTGGCATCCGGTAATCTGCGTCTTGAGGGTCCCCTGAACAGACCTGAACTTTCCGGCCATGCGATGGTGGCTGATGGACATGTATTCATTCCGTATCTTAATGTAGGATTTGACTTCGATCATCCGGTGGAGTTTGTTCACAATGCCTTGTTGTTTGATGGAGTGCTGCTTAGAGACAGCCTGGGGAATACGGCTGATTTTTCCGGAGCTGTTTTCCATGATGTTTTTAAAGATTTTGAATTGGATATTCGCATCAGACCCAACGAAAGCATCGTTTTTAATACCACTGCAGCTCATAACTCTATGTATTATGGGACAGGCTTTGTCACGGGTATGGCCCATTTACACGGTCCGGTCAATGATGTCGTGATGGATATTTCCGCCCGCACCAACCGCGGGACGCGTGTTATACTCCCCTTAAACTATACGGGCGAGCTACGCGAAAGTCATTTCATCTCCTTTGTGTCGCGAGATGATGCGGACAACGGGCAGGCATTTGTCCCACCAGAGCTTCCCGGCCTGATCACCCTGAATTTTGACCTGGAGGTCACCCCCGATGCGGAGCTTCAATTAATGTTCGACACACAGTTTGGAGACATCATCAGGGGCAGGGGCGAAGGCAACCTGAGGCTCGAGGTTTCGCCGGAAGGCGCATTTAATATTTATGGTGATTATGTGATTGTTGATGGTGAATATTTTTTCAATTTGCAGAATATCATCAACAAGCGTTTCCGTATTGAGCAGGGTGGCACCATCCGGTGGACGGGCGACTTGAATGATGCCGATGTGGACCTGCGTGCAGCTTATCGTTTGCGCACTTCATTATATGATCTTTTTGTTGGCGAGGGAATAGACCCGGAGGTTTCGGAGGTTTACCACCGTCGCATTCCGGTTGAAACGATACTGGTTCTTGAAGACAAACTGTTCAACCCGAATATTTCCTTTGAGATTGTTGTACCCGGGGGTGATGAATACATCCGGGAAATGATCGAACGGGTGATAACCACCGATCAGGAGATGAACCGGCAGGTGTTTTCCCTGCTTGTGCTCAACCGGTTTATGCCCACTACCACTGACCAGTATAACACCGCACTGGGGTATGGTGTGGGAACCACTTCCTCGGAGTTGTTATCGAACCAGATGAGCAATTGGCTCTCACAGATCAGTTCGGATTTTGACATTGGCATCAATTACCGGCCGGGGGATGAAATCAGCAGCCAGGAAGTGGAACTTGCCTTGTCGACACAATTGTTTGACAACCGGGTGATCATTGACGGCAACTTCGGTGTGGCAGGGAATCAAACCGCCACGGGACAGAGTATACAAGGAACAAACCAGATTATCGGCGATGTAAATGTCGAGGTGTTGATTACCCCCGAAGGGAAACTGCGCGTGAAGGCCTTTAACAGGTCCAACACTTTTGACATCATCAACTTCGATGCGCCGTATACACAAGGAATAGGGGTGTTCTACAGAAAGGAGTTTGACCGGCTGGATGAATTGTTTCGCCGGCAGGTGCGGGGCAATGGCTCCGGCGATGCACAACAGCAGGACTAAAACAGGTGCCCCAGTTTTTTCTTTTTGGTTTCAAGATATACCTTGCAGTGTTCTGATGTGGGCACAATAATGGGGACGTTGCGGGTTATTTCGATGCCATAACCGGTTAATCCGGTCTTTTTCCCGGGATTGTTCGAAATAAGCTTGATCTTGTTGGCACCCAGGTCGCGAAGGATCTGTGCGCCGATCCCGTAGTCCCTTTCATCGGCTTTGAACCCAAGTTCTATGTTTGCCTCCACAGTGTCCAGGCCTTTCTCCTGCAGGTGGTACGCTTTTAGTTTATTCATTAGTCCGATGCCACGTCCTTCCTGGTTCATGTATAATACCACGCCCCTGCCTTCTTCCTCGACCATTTGCATGGCCAAATGTAACTGGCCACCACAATCGCACTTGCATGAGCCAAAAATATCGCCTGTAATACACGATGAGTGCACCCTGACAAGGATCTCATCATCAGGCGACCAGCTGCCTTTTATAAGTGCCATGTGGAGCTTTTCATTGGTGGTTTGCTTGTAAGCAACAAGCTTAAAGTGTCCCCATTGGGTAGGCAGGTCTACCGTGATCTCTTTGGTGATCAAACTCTCGTTTTTTATGCGGTAGGCAATCAGGTCTTCAATGGAAATGATCTTCAGGTTGAAACGTTCGGCAATCTTAAAAAGTTCGGGAAGCCTGGCCATGGATCCGTCTTCATTCATGATCTCAACCAATGCACCGGATGGCTGAAGCCCCGCCAGCCTGGCAAGGTCAATGGATGCCTCGGTATGCCCGGCCCTTTGCAAAACACCGCCTTCCCTTGCCCGGAGGGGGAAAATATGACCCGGACGGGCCAGGTCTGATGGCTTGGTGTTCGGGTCAGCGAGGGCTTTTACCGTTTTGGCACGATCGGCGGCAGAGATTCCTGTGGTGCAACCTTTGCCTTTGAGGTCAACAGATACGGTAAAAGGGGTTTCGTGCATGGCTGTGTTCTTCGGCACCATCAGGTCCAAATCAAGTTGTTCGCATCGCTGCCTGGTAATGGGTGCACAGATCAGCCCGCGACCATGGGTGGCCATAAAATTGATAATGTCCGGGGTGATGCTTTCACCGGCTGCAATAAAATCGCCCTCGTTTTCGCGGTCTTCGTCGTCTACTACGATCACCACTCTCCCCTTGCCGATTTCGGCAATGGCTTCTTCTATTTTATGAAACTTTGTTCGCATCGTTACAGATCAGGAATCTTTGCCTATGATAACGGCTTCCAGTATTTTAGAGGTATTTTCCCAGTTAAAGTTCCTTAAGACAAATTGATAACCGTATTCGCTGATGGTTTTGTATAAAGCAATATCCCGCAGCAAAGATAATATATGTTGCGCATAATCCCCGGGATTTATTCCAATCAAAACTTCTTTTCCTGCAGAGGCTTTCAGGGCCTCGTTGGCCAAAGGGGACGTGACGCATGGAAGTCCCATGGCCATGGCTTCCAACACCTTGTTTTGCAGACCGGTGCCAATTTGCATGGGGGCTACAAAAATGCGCGATCCGGCATAATATTCCCGGATATCTTCGACCCACCCGGTAACAACAACTTTTTCGGAGGCAAGTGATCTGACTGCAGACGAGGGGGTGGCCCCTACAATGGCTACCCTGGCACCGGGCACCTCTTTCCATACATGAGGCATAATTTCTCTGACAAGGTAGTTTGCCCCATTGATGTTGGGGGGGTAAGCCATGTTGCCGGTAAACACAATATCATACGGCTTATCCATCGAAATGGGCTTGAAGTAACCGGTATCCACGCCGTTGGGCACCACCATGATCTCTTTACGTTTGTCATGGGCGATCAACTCCCTGTCCGGTGCAGAGATGATGGTTTTTTTGTCAAAAAGGTCAAATACGGTTTTTTCATAGCGCCTCACCCGCTTATATTCAAGGCCAAGCAAGGGCCTCATATACCAGGGGGCAATGTCTGCCCTGCGTTTAAGCCCTGCAGAAAAAACATCCTGGTAATCGATGGTTTTATCCGTCCCGTTGTTCCGGACATATTCGGCTGTGCGTATAAGCTGACAATAAATGTGGTCGGGTTGATGGCAATGAATTAGTTCAGTAATTTTGCGATGAATACGTTTGTTGTAAAAATAAGCCACCTGGAAGGGTTTCTGAGAAAATACTGCTTGAATCAACCGCAGGAAAATGCCCGCCCTGTGGAGCCGGAAAAAATACAGGGACCTTGAATAGGCTTTCAGAATGTTGCCGGCATCCTGATGTGGGGGGGTGTCACTGAGTGCGCAAATAATCAGATTGTGATGCTTCGAAAGCTCACGAATCTGATAAAATGCGCGGAGTTTATCGCCCTTTTCAAGGGGGTATGGTATCCGCGAAAGGATAATGAAAATTGTTTTTCTCAAACCCTGGAGATTTGAAGCCGGCAAGCAATGCCGGGAAGTTCAACAGACGCCGTCATTAACGGGCAAAGGTATTAATTATATTTATTCGGTGGCATAAAACCTTCGGTAGAAGCCCAATAGTTTATCAATAATTGGTTTCATGGCGTGTCTTTCATTGGCGAAACTGCGGGCTTTGTCCCCGATCTCTTTCATGGCTTCCTGGTTTGAAAAGCAGAATAATATGGCATCGGCCATTTCCTGTGGCGTGTCGGCCAATAAGATGTTTTCGCCATGCGTACAATCAATGCCTTCGGCTCCTATGCTGGTTGAAACGATCGCTTTCCCGGCAGCCATGCCTTCAATGATCTTGACACGCATTCCTCCCCCCGATCTCAAAGGAACCACCATCAATTGATTTGATTGCATAAATGCAAGGGCATCGGAGACCATTCCTGCGATTGTCACATGTTCTCCCTGGTATTGATAAAACATGTCCGGAATATTTTTGCCTGCCAGTATAAAATGCAAGCTGCGGTTATCGTTTGTCACCAGGGGCCAAACGGTTTCCAGGAACCACTTCAAGCCTTCCTGGTTTGGGCGCCAATCCATGCTCCCTATATGAAAAACAGTATTTTCCTTAACAACATCCGTTTTTTTCGGAATATCCGGGTCCATCCCCACGGGAATGGTGACCGAAGGCTGGTTAAAGCCGTTTTTCTCGAAAAACCTAAGGTCAACTGGTGATATTGCCAGCAATCCATCCACGCGGTGAACCGTTTTCATCTCAAAGGCTTTCAGACGCGCAGCGAGTATTTTGAGGTAAAGTTTTTTAAAAGGGTTTGCCGTGGCTTTGGCCATCCGTTCCCAGATGAAATGCTCAATATTGTGGGAGCGAAACAGCACCGTGGCACCGGTATTTTGTCTGATCACCGGAATATAGGGTGCCAGGTACAGACCTTCCAGTTGGATAATGTCAAAGGGTTCTTCCTTGAGTACCTCGCCCAGCCGTT
>SL_3KL_010_SEDDRAFT_10000948_pt1 | contig 25630 bp, 24 predicted proteins | sample SodLakKL_010_SED_2_FD_10381 | JGI IMG/M metagenome (IMG submission 10381) | reverse complement strand
AATGTCGGTGCAGTGTTCACCTCCTAATCCGTAATGGGAAGCGGCTTCAAAATGTGAGTGGAATAGACATACCATGTTTCCGTGCCGATTTCTAAACATGGCATGTCTGAACAACGTCGGTGGTGTGTTCATCTCCTAATCCGTAATGGGAGACGGCTCGGGATTTAAGAGAAGTAGACATACCATGTTTCCGGGCCGATTTCTAAACATGGTATGTCTGAACAACGTCGGTGGTGTGTTCACCTCCTAATTCGTAATGGGAGGCGTCTCTGGAATTTGAGAGGAAAAGACATACCATGTTTTGATGAACGATTTTCCTGAATAAGTGTGCAGGATGAAGTAACTTGGAATAGGGAACAGTAATAAAGATCAATCTAACCCAAAATGATATGTCGAAAGTATTGGTCAGAGAGATTTTGTATTGGGGAGTTATCCTCATCTTCACTGTGTATATCGCAAACTATTTTTTTACGGGCGGTGATGAACAGGAGGTACTCTATCTCGTTTTCTTTTCGGGGATCTTACTTGTAAGTGTGGGTACAAAGCTAGTGGTGGACTCCAATCCCGATGAGCTTTCATTTCTGAAAGCCATCAGAAAGGCGAGGGAAAAGAGCCTTGTCTGGTGGATGCCTTTTTTGGGCATTTTTGTAATGTTCACCGGGGTGATCGGTGTATTTTACCTGGATGTGATTTCGACAGTACCAAAACTGATTATGATTTTTCTGGCAATCGTGATCGTAACACTTACTCTTGAAAGGCTGAACAGGGATTGAGTAGCGGGGATCGGATGAGAGACTCTATTCTTATAACTTAGAAACTGCCGGCTATCAATCCCCAAAAATCTTCTTCAAGATACGCATCGCTACATCCGTCTTGGTGCCTGAAAACTCGAATGCCTGATCTTTGCTGAGCAGGTGCACGGTATTTGTCTCTTTTGCAAATCCGGATCCTTTATCGGAAAGTGAATTGGCGCAAATCCAGTCCAGATTTTTCGATGTCAGTTTTCTTTTGGCATTTTCAACCAGATTTTCAGTCTCCATGGCAAAACCAATCAGAGCCTGGCCTTCCCGTTTATGTTGACCAAGCCATGCGAGGGAATCAGGGGTATTTTGCAGCTTTAGATTCAGGTCAGCATCTTTTTTCTTCGTTTTTTGTTCGCCCCGCTCAGCCGGCTTGAAATCGGAAACTGCTGCGGCTTTAATCACAACATCGGCATCGGAGTATTTTTGAACAAGCGAAAAGAGGTCGTCTGCCGAAGTAAATGGCTCCGTGCGTACTCGATCGGGCAGGGGAGAAGATCCCGGTCCGTACAGTAGTATCACGTCTCCGCCCAGAGCATGTGCAGCTTCCGCCATGGCAGCGCCCATTCGGCCGGAGCTTGGATTTGAAATAAAACGAACCGGATCGATAAATTCCCTGGTAGGTCCCGCGGTAACCAAAACTTTCTTCCCGGTTAAGGGACCTTGTATCCGGTGTTCTCTGATAATTTCTGACGATTTACTGAGAATGGTTTCCGCCTCCGGCAGCCGGCCGATTGCCTCAAGTCCACTGGCAAGGTATCCTGCTTCGGGTTCGAGTATGTAAAACCCAAGTTTTTGAGCTGCTTCAAGGTTGCGTACCACAGACGGGCTTTCATACATTTCGCCATCCATGGTAGGACAGATCAGCACCGGGCATCGGGCAGCGAGAACAGTCGAGGTAAGCATATTGTCGGATTGTCCATGCACAATTTTGGCAAGGGTGTTTGCCGTGCAGGGCGCAATCACAAATAGGTCGGCCCATTCGCCCCAGTGAATATGCTTGGTCCATGAATCACCGGGATCTTCGCTGTTAAACACCTCAACGGCGACTTCATGACGGCTAAGGGATGAGAAGGTCTCTGAACCAACAAAGCGGGTGGCAGATCGGGTCATGGCGACTCTGACATCAGCTCCCGCTTTTTGAAATTCACGCAGCAGATAAGCCGCTTTGTATGCGGCAATACCTCCGGTAACGCCAAGTATGATGCGTTTCCCGGCAAGCATTCTTACTGTTCTTTTTGCGGATATCGATAGGTGATTTTATCGTCCAGCATTTCGTTAACGGAGCGCTGGGTAGCGTGAGGCAGCTCTTCGAACGCTTTTGAAATTCTCTCCTGCTCTTCATTGAAGGTGAATTCATCTTCATCTTCGAAGCCCTCGAAATATTTGAGCTTTTCATCCAGCTCCATTTTTTCCTGGGCTGCAATTTGACGGGCTCTTTTCGACATCACAACAATTTTTTCATATTTGTTGCCTTTTTCGTCGCCCATTTTTTCAAGATCGAGAGTTTTGATTCCCATGGTACTATCTAAGAATTAATAAAATTTGATACAGTCTGTTTAATTTCATTGTAGGCGGTTTCAAGATCATCATTAACCACCACAGTGTCGAAGTGAGACGCGAAAGACATCTCTTTTTCAGCGCGTTCGAGCCTTATTTTCAGGGTTTCTTCCGTCTCGGTTCCGCGAGCTTCAAGGCGCTGCCTGAGAACCTCGAGTGAAGGTGGTTTAATAAATATCGCGAGTGCTTCCATGCCATACATTTCCTTCACATTCCTGGCTCCCAATACATCAACGTCAAGCAGAACAAAATAGCCTTTATTCAGATCACTTTCAACGACCTCTCGAAGGGTACCGTACATCGTGCCGTTGTAGAACTCCTCCCATTCCAAAAATTCATTCGCATCAATTTTTTTTTGAAATTCTTCTCTGTTTAAAAAAAAGTAGTGAACCCCGTGTTTTTCACCTTTGCGGGGATTCCGGGTGGTGGCACTCACCGAGAAATTGATCTCATCAAAATCATCGAGAAGCCGCTGCGCCATGGTCGATTTCCCTGCGCCGCTGGGAGCCGCCAGAATCAGTATTTTTCCGCGCTTCTTCATTTAGATTTAATTACAGGTTGTCGAGTTGCGGGTTGCCGGTTTCAGGTGCAGTTTACAGGGTGCAGGGAGCAGGGTGGATCTATCCCATGATCAGTTGCGTCTGCACCCATCTTTTGAATTTTGGATTTAGAATTTCGTGCTTTCAGCTTGTCGCTTGAACCTAGCTCCCTGTTCCCTGATCCTTGAACCCCCAGATCATCACTACTCAATATTCTGCACCTGTTCGCGAATTTGCTCCAGCTTTTCTTTTCCAAGCACAATATGGTGGGCAATCTTGGAGTCGTTCGCTTTTGAGCCGATCGTGTTTAGCTCACGGTTTATTTCCTGACAGAGAAAATTGAGCCGGCGCCCTACCGGTTCTTTTGCATCCAGGGCTTCAGAGAAAAACTTAAGGTGAGCCTGCAGGCGAATAACTTCCTCATTGATGTCCATCTTGTCCACCAGCAGCGCTATTTCCATTTCCATTCGTTCAGGGTCGAAGGTGTCTTCATTTACCATTTTACGGATGCGTTCATGGAGTTTGGCCCTTGTCTCTGGCAACCTTTTCTCCGATATCTCTACCACCGTATTCAATATTTCTGAAATACCGTTGATTTGATTCACCAGATCCAATTTCAGCTCGCTGCCTTCTTTTTGGCGCATCCGGTTCAGTGTTTGCAAAGCGTTTTCCAGAGCTTTAATTGTGCAGTCCCATATAACGCGGAGCTCTTCTTCATCTTCCTTTTTCGACTCGAAGAGGTTGTTGAAGTGGAGGATGTCGCTTACCTGCAGAGGAGTGTCGATTCCGGCGGCTTCACGCAGCTGACTGATTGCATCTGTGTATCCGCGCACAAGCTCCTTGTTCACACTGATTTCGGCGGTACGTGAACCTGTTTTTTCTATATTGATGTTCATCACTACCTTTCCTCTCGACAAGCTGCTCTGTATGTACTCCTTTATGGCAACTTCTTTATCCTGTATTGATTGCGGCATACGCACAGATATGTCCAGATAGCGGCTGTTGAGAGTTTTTAACTCAACGGTTACCTGAAAGCCCCCGGATGAGCATACACCTCGTCCAAAACCTGTCATGGATGTGATCATAAAGAAGTTTAGTTAGATGAAGTAATAAGTAAAAGAGGGCTTCTCAGAACCGGTCTTTTGCCCAATGGCTACGTTATCGGTCGGTTGAAATCCTCATCCCGAGGCGTCGGGTCTGCGGTTTCAACCTTCCTCTGGCCTTGCCCTTGAATAAAATCCCTGGTTCTGCAAAGACCTCTGAAAGAATAAGAGTTAGATTTCTAAAGACAAAGCGGAATATTAAACAGAGGGTGAAGCCGCTATGGTGCCTTTGGCAGAATTACGCTCATAACCTTATTTGCAAGTTCCCGGGCTTCGGCAGCAGTACCTGCTTCGCTGTATACCCGAACAATCGGTTCTGTATTCGATTTTCTGAAGTGAACCCAACCGTTGTCAAAATCAACCTTTACACCATCGATCGTATTCGGCTCACGATCACTGAACGTTTCAGCCACTTTGTTGAGCAGTTCATCGGCATCCACGCCAAGTGCACTGAGCTCCAGTTTCTGCTTGCTCATTTCGTAATTGGGAAGGGTGTTTCGATAATCAGACGCTTTTATGTTCCTTTCAGCCAAAAGCTGCAATACCATAGCCGTACCAACAAGTGCATCCCGTCCCGGATGTAAGTCGGGGTTGATCACACCGCCATTTCCTTCACCGCTGATTACGGCACCCTTCTCCTGCATCACTTTTACGACGTTGATTTCGCCAACCGCTGCACGATGACAGATCTTGCCGTATTTCTTTGAAATATCATCAGAAGCCCTTGATGAGCTCAGATTAGTAGCCGTATCGCCCGGTTTTTTACTTAGCATGAGATCAAAAGCCGCAACCTGCGTATACTCTTCACCGAAGAGTCTGCCGTTTTCGTCTACCAAAGCCAGTCGGTCGCCATCGGGATCCGTCACAACCCCAAGATCGCAGGAATTGTTTTTGACGAATGTGCAGATCTCGGTGAGGTGCTCAGGTAAAGGCTCCGGATTGTGCGGAAAGATTCCGTTCGGCTCACAATGCAGGCGATGCACGTTCACGCCCAATGCCTCCAGAAGTGCCGGAATGGCCTTAGATCCGGCTCCGTTTACGGCGTCGACGGCCACGGTAAAACCTTTTTTTCGGATGAGGTCGGCATCAATGTATGAAAGATTCAGCACGGCTTCGATATGCGAGCTAATGGCTCCTGCATCTTCGGAGATGCTGCCGATAGCGTCGTACAGTTTGTAGGCAAAGTCTCCCTTTTCCGCAATTGAAAGAACCTCGGCACCCTGTCCGGCATCCAGGAACTCGCTCTTGCTGTTCAGCAGCTTCAGGGCATTCCACTGCGCCGGATTGTGGCTGGCCGTCAAAATAATACCGCCGGCGGCGTTGTGTTTCAGTACACCCATGGCAACCGTGGGGGTTGGCACGATACCTGTTTTTATAACATCGCAGCCAACGCTTTGTAACGTGGCACAAACGATGTCTTCGCAAATCTGGCCGGTAACCCTCGAATCCCGGCCAACCACGACCGTGCCGCCTTTAAGCCATGTACCGTATGCTGCCGTGAACGTTACAAGGTTTTCCGGGGTAAGGTGTGATCCAAAAATTCCACGAATCCCCGAAACCGAGATCATTAAAGCCATAACGTAGTTTTTATTTTATTAATGGTTTTTTATGTATCAATTATTTTCTGGGAGACCATGGGATTTCCGGGGCGTCTGCCTTCATATTTTCGAATCGAGCCATCACAAACAGTAAATCGGAGAGCCTGTTCAGGTAAATCACGCATGCATCCGAAATAGGGTCATTTTGCTTCAGGGAAACCGTTTTGCGTTCGGCCCTGCGGCATACCGTGCGAGCCTGGTGCAGCGCTGCCCCGGCTTTCGATCCGCCCGGAAGAATAAAACTGGTGAGTGCCGGTAGCTGTTCTTCCAGCCTGTCGATCCACTGCTCAAGCTTTTCAATTTCCCTGTTTCCGATCCTTTCGATTTTCACTTTTTTTGATTCAATGGTTGCCAGGTCGGCGCCCAGCACAAAGAGCTGGTTTTGTATCTCAGAGAGAATTTCTCTTCCATCACTGCTGGTATCATGGGATAATACAACACCAAGTACGGAATTCAATTCATCAACCGTGCCGTAGGCTTCGATCCTTATGCTGTTCTTCTTAATGCTTTTGCCGCCAAACAGGGAGGTGTTGCCCTGGTCGCCTTTTTTCGTGTAGATTTTCATATCGGTTTTTGTTTTAAGGTAACAAGCTTGAGGGTGATTTTCAGCCCGTTATTGTTCAATGTGATAGGATGTACCTGTGTGCTCGAGATGCGTGAGTTTATGTTCAAACCCATTGAGTGCAGCCGAAAATTTCTGATTTATGTTTGCCGGACACGCAAACTCAATGGTGATGTCTTCCAGATAGGTCGATTCAAGCTCAATAATTGGAAAATCATTCCTGAGTTTGTTAACCAGTGTCTGTTCCGTGTATTCATACCTCAGTAACCACGTTTCGACTGGAATAATACGCTTGAGCACGGCATTTTTGATGCAGAGCTCAGAAGATTTGCCATAGGCTTCTATCAGCCCCGGTTTACCCAGTTTTGTGCCTCCAAAATACCGCACACTTACAAGAACAGCATTCATCAAATGTGCCGATCTCATGACGTTTAGTATCGGCAGTCCCGCAGTACCCCTGGGTTCACCGTCATCCTGATCAAATTCCAGTGGTTCCGACGGGTTAAGTCGCCATGCGTAACAGTGGTGAGAGGCTGAAGGATGCTCATTTCGAAGCCGGCCAAGAAAATTTTCTACGTCATCTTGATTGGCCGCAGGACCCAGGTACCCAAAAAATTTGGAACCCCGGATGCGGTAATCACTTGTATAGGTCTGCGTAACAGTTTGCAATGGATGCAATTATTTTGACGAATTAAAGGGTGGCAATTTAGACTTTTTCTGAATAAGCATTCAAGTAGGTTTAAAATGTATAAACCTTGCCTTTTTAAGCAAAAGGGGCGATTTTAAAATGATGCATTACAGTAAATGGAGATGCTCGTTTTCTGTTCTTAAAGCGAATATAATTTCTACAGTAAAATCAAAAAAAATCTAGCATGCCAACACTACTAAAAGCTGCAACCTCTCAGGTTGGGCGTAAAATTTTAACCGGTGTAACCGGTGTCTTGCTTGTCTTGTTTATATTTTTTCATCTCGGTGGCAACTTGGCAATATTTGGTGAAGCAGATGCAATGAATCGATACTCTTTACTGCTTCATGACCTAGGGCCTCTTCTTTGGGTTGCACGAATTGGGCTCCTTGCGGTGTTTTTAATTCACGCATGGATTGGGATATCCATCTGGATCAATAAAAGAAAAGCAAGGCCGCAAAATTATCAGGTGTATTCAAGCAAAGGCGGGCCCAGCAAACAGAGCCTGAGCTCCAGAAGTATGGCCTTCACAGGTGTGGTTCTTCTTATCTTTGTGGTATTCCATTTAAACACCTTCGCGTTTGGGGATATGGAAACGATTCTGATTGACGGACGCGAAACCCACGATGTTAAATCCCTTGTGATCGACACCTTTCAAAATCCACTCTACGCATTTGGATACGCTTTTGTGATGCTCCTTCTTGGAACCCACCTTGGACACGGCATCTGGAGTGCATTTATCTCGCTTGGCCTTACAAGCAAAAAAGCCTCCGCTGCGATGTACACTATCGGCGGAGTTGTTGCTGTTATTCTCGCCTTTGGGTTCATATTTATCCCTCTGTACATCTACTTTGGTGGAGGATGTGAGGCAACATTGATTGAGTGCAGATAACCTATATTAATTGACAAACAGAGCTATTATGAAATTAGATCCTAAAGTACCATCAGGTCCACTTGAAAGTAAATGGAGCAACTATCTGCGCGATGTAAAACTTGTGTCTCCAAACAATAAGAGGAAGTACAAAATCATCGTTGTAGGAACCGGCCTGGCAGGTGCCTCAGCAGCTGCCAGCCTTGCAGAGCTGGGCTATGAGGTCGAAACTTTTACCATATTAGATTCAGCACGCCGGGCTCACAGTATTGCGGCGCAGGGCGGCATCAATGCGGCAAAAAACTATCAGAACGACGGCGACAGCGTCTGGAGGCTTTTTTACGATACCATTAAAGGTGGCGACTACCGCAGCCGCGAAGCTAACGTGTACAGACTTGCTGAAAACTCCAACCGCATCATCGATCAGGCTGTTGCTCAGGGAGTACCTTTTGGAAGGGAATATGGCGGATTGCTGGACAATCGCTCATTTGGCGGCGCGCAGGTATCGCGCACGTTTTACTCGAGAGGTCAAACAGGACAGCAGCTGCTGTTGGGTGCGTATCAGGCAATGATGAGAATGGTGCATACCGGTAAGATAAAAAGCTATACCCGTCACGAAATGCTCGACCTTGTTGTTGTAGATGGTGTAGCTCGCGGTATTATTACCCGCGATCTGGTAAGCGGTGAGATTAAGCGCCACGAAGCCCATGCAGTTGTTCTCTGTACAGGGGGTTACGGAAACGTATTCTATCTTTCTACGAACGCCAAAAATTCGAATGTGACAGCCGCATGGAGATGTCACAAACGGGGTGCTACATTCGCTAACCCCTGTTTTGTTCAGATCCACCCGACCTGTATTCCGGTTTCGGGCGACTATCAGTCTAAACTGACGCTGATGAGTGAGAGTCTGAGGAACGACGGCCGCGTTTGGGTACCGCGCAAGAAAAACGACGACCGCCATCCCAATGATATTCCGGAAGACGAACGGTACTACTACCTGGAGGAGCGATACCCCAGCTTCGGTAACCTCGTGCCGCGTGATGTGGCTTCAAGAAATGCCAAGCTTGTAACTGATGAAGGGCTGGGTGTAGGTGATTCAGGATTGGCTGTATATCTCGATTTCAGGGATGCCATCAAGCGCGATGGTGAGGAGACAATCCGTGCCAGATACGGTAACCTGTTCGATATGTATGAGAACATCTCAGATGAAAATCCCTACAAGCAGCCGATGAGAATTTTCCCTGCGGTTCATTACACCATGGGTGGTTTGTGGGTTGATTATGATCTTATGAGCAACATCCCCGGACTTTTTGTTGCCGGTGAAGCGAACTTCTCGGATCACGGCGCTAATCGTCTTGGAGCCAGCGCATTGATGCAGGGACTCTCAGACGGTTATTTTATTATTCCTTACACCATGGGAAGTTATTTGGCGGATGCTGATCTTCCCAACGTTGATACGGATCACGATGCGTTTAAAGAAGCCGCTGATGACTCTAAGAATCAGCTCGACAGGCTCTTAAACATTAATGGCAATAAAACTGTTATCGAGTTCCATCGTGAGCTTGGCAAGATCATGTGGGACAAAGTTGGTATTTCACGAAGTAAGGAAGGGCTTGAAGAAGCCATTTCGGAGATAAGGGCGCTGCGAGAAGATTTCTGGCAAAACGTCCGGGTCCCCGGAGAAGCGAATTACTACAATAAATACCTGGAATTCGCTGCTCGAGTGGCCGATTACTTCGAGCTGGCAGAATTGATGGCCATTGATGCAATCGACAGAGGTGAGTCTTGTGGTTGTCACCTGCGTGATGAGTATCAGACGGAAGAAGGCGAAGCGATCAGAAACGATAAGGATTTTGCATTCGTTTCGGCCTACGAATACCTGGGAGTAAACGGAAAACTTGAAACCAAACTTCACAAGGAAGACTTAAACTTTGAATTCGTGGAATTGAAACAACGAAGTTATAAATAAGAAGACAGGATTGGATATGAGTACAATGACAATTAACCTGAAAGTCTGGCGGCAAAAAAATACGGCTGACTCCGGCGGTTTCCAGGATTATAAACTAAATGGTGTAAGCGAGCATATGTCTTTTTTGGAGATGCTTGATGTACTAAATGAGCAGCTCATCAAAGAAGGCAAAGATCCTGTTGAGTTCGACCATGATTGCCGGGAAGGCATTTGCGGATCGTGCAATATGGTGATTAACGGCCGTGCACACGGCCCGAAAAGGCTTACTGCCGCTTGCCAGCTTCACATGCGCGAGTATAGCGATGGCGACACAATCGTGATTGAACCACCAAGGGCCAAAGCCTTTCCGATAATCAGAGATCTGGTTGTAGATCGATCTGCATTCGATAGAATTATCGAAGCCGGTGGTTATGTTTCGGTGAAGACAGGTGCTGCCCCTGAAGCAAACCTGATTCCCGTAGAGCAAGACGTATCCAACACGGCATTCGACTATGCTACGTGTATCGGTTGTGGTGCCTGCGTAGCGGCTTGTCCGAATTCTTCGGCTTCGCTGTTTACCGGCGCGAAAGTTGCTCACCTGAACAGTCTGCCACAGGGAGAGCCTGAGCGTAAAAGACGGACTGTAGCCATGGTAGAACAAATGGAAAAAGAAGGTTTTGGCGATTGTTCAAATTACGCTGAATGTGAAGCTGTATGCCCGGTAGGTATCAGCATCTCCTCCATTGCAAAAATGCGCAAAGATTATGTGAAGGCGGTATTCAGCTAACCATAGCGATATGAAACTGAAAGGCGTGCCCGGTTTGCCGAGTGCGCCTTTTTTTTGCAAAAATATTTTTCAGAACCTGCATCTCAGCCTGCAATTTTGCGTATCGTTTCAGGAAATATTATCGAACTCAAAGTGGGAGAACAAATTCTTGAAAACACGACTCATCTCTTTATTTACGCTCATCATTCTATTTCTGTCAATCCAAAATCTGCAGGCCCAGTGGCAGGGTTCCATCGATTTCAATCTTGGTGCTCCCCAGGGGGCATTCAGTAATGAAGTTGAGAGACTGGGTGCCGGCCTTAATGTGTCAGGAGGTTATCAGTTCAGGGATTCTCCTTTTATGATTGGGCTGGATCTTGGGTTTCTGAATTTTGGCAGCGATTCGAGGGATGAACCACTCAGCAGCACCATTCCTGATTTGCGGGTAAGGGTTGATAACAGCTACAACCTGGCAACCGGAAATATCTTTGTGAGGGTGCTTGCTCCCGAGATGACGGTGAAGCCTTATCTGGACGGTCTGGTCGGGTTCAACTACTTCTACACGGAGACTACAATCAGTGAGCGAGGTTTTGGATCGGCCGAGCCGGCGCTGCGCGATACCAATTTTGAGGATGTTGCACTCAACTACGGATTTGGTTCAGGGATCATGATCAATGTGTTTAACAGGGACGGCCGGGGAAATGCAAACTACACGCATAATGTAAACTCAGCTTACGTGCATATCGGGGCCAGGTACCTCTTTGGCAACGAAGCCGAGTACCTGAAAAAGGGTTCTATAACGAGAGAGAACGGTGAGGTTTTCTTTGATGTGCAGAAGTCAAAAACCGATTTGCTCTACTTTAAGCTTGGTGTGGGGATCGTATTTTAACGGTTCATTTGAGGTTGGTTTATTAAAAAAACCCTCGCCGGGTATGAATGCGCAGGCCGACTGCACCTGGTTCCGTAAACAACCTCAGAAAAATGATTTCGTGATTTTTCGCGAACTCAGTTCGGAGGCATCCGCTGTTTTTTTAGCTAAGTTAACGTGAGTTTGATATAAGAATTTGTGAAAAGAGTCTCCCCTCCTTCGTAAGGAGGGGTCGGGGGTGGTTGCTACTCTTAGAGCAGAGCTACAAGTTGAAAAGTTAGCTCATTAGCCTTTTAAACCACCCCTAAATCCCGTCCTTGAAAAGGAGGGGACTTTACCGATTGCTAAATTCTAAGTTTTTGAATCGAACTGACGTTAAGTTAAAAAAACATCGCCGTATCACGGTTTTTGGCGCTGCCAATACGTTTTTGAAACCTTGACCAAAACCAACGCACTCAACTTCAATCACATCACAAAATAATGTCACATCAGACAGGAAACTTATCCTGAAAAAAGATAGGTTTGAGAGGAGCGATCCCGGTCCAACGTATGATGCCGGAACTGACAAACTCAATTCTTCCATTTTTCAACGATGAATAACTGATGCCGTCTCTTGAAGATGCCCGCAGGGCATTGAAAAAACATTGGGGATACGACGACTTCCGTCCCGGGCAGGACGAAGCGATCCGGTCTGTATTGGAGGGCAGGGAGACGATGGTTCTGTTCCCAACCGGCGGCGGCAAATCCCTCTGTTACCAGGTGCCGGCACTGCTTTTTGAAGGCCTTACCGTTGTGATTTCACCCCTGGTAGCGCTGATGCAGGACCAGGTAGACCAGCTGCGCAGTCGCGATATCCGCGCCACATTTATTAACAGCACTCTGCCTGGGTACGAAGTGGAACAGCGTCTGGTGAATGCTCGCAACGGCATGTATAAGCTGCTCTATATTGCTCCCGAGCGCCTTGCGTCGGAACGGTGGAAAGCAGAGTTACCCAATTTGAATATCGAATTGATAGCCGTTGATGAAGCCCACTGCATTTCGGAATGGGGACACGACTTCAGGCCATCGTATCGCAGCATCCGCAAAGAGCTGGAAACCCTGCCGGATAAGGTACGCTGGATGGCACTCACCGCAACAGCCACACCCGAAGTAAAGGCCGATCTTCTGAAATCGCTTCAGTTTGGCGATGCAGAAGTGATCACCGGCGGCTTCAGCCGTCCCAACCTGCACTGGTGGGTGAATGAAACCGTTAAGAAACGGGAGATCCTGGTCAAGGCTGTATCAAGGGGTGTGAAACGGGGTAGCGGTATCATCTACTCAAACAGACGAAGGGAGTGTGAAGAGCTCGCGGATCTGTTCACCGCGAAAGGAATTGAAAGTAGGGCGTATCATGCCGGTCTCGATAGCGCTGACCGTGAAAAGGTACAGACAGGATGGATTCGAGGAGACTTCCCTCTCGTAGTGGCAACAAATGCATTTGGCATGGGTATCGACAAACCCGACTGCAGGTTTGTGGTTCATCAATCTATGCCTTTTACGCTTGAGGCCTACTATCAGGAAGCCGGGCGAGCCGGGCGCGACGGGGCAGTAAGCTACCCGATCCTGATTTATAAAAACACAGATACGGCTAACCTTAAATCACGACTCCTTCGATCATACCCGCAGTATGAAACCCTGTGTAAGGTGTATGATGGACTTTGTGATGAACTCAACCTCGCAGTGGGAAGCGAACACGAAGTGCCCGAATCCATCAATTATGACGCCGTGGCAAAGCGAACCGGAGTAAAACCGGCTGAAGTGAAAGTGGCCATGCAGGTGCTTCAGCGAAACGAAGTACTTGAGCTAACAGAATATTACAGACATCAGACCGGAATTCATTTTATTGCAGACAGAGATATTATCGAAAATGTAATCCGCAGATCAGATCAAAGAAAAGCCGATTTCCTGGAAACACTTCTCAGGCAGTACGGGCCGCCTGCTTTTGCGGGATTCCACGATATAGATACAGGGTATATTCTTGAGCGCCTGAACGTAAATCAAAACAGCCTCAGGAAAGCGCTGAACGTATTTTCAGATCATGATAAACTTTTGATATATCGCGAGATCGGGGATAAACCCCTTGTGCGGATATCACTTCCCCGAATGAGAACGCTTCAAATCGACAAAAAAAAAGTTTTCCACTATCGGGATATCCTTCTCAAAAAGCTCGAGTATATGGAGGGATATGCAGTTACGAAGGGGTGTCGCGAGGTGTATCTCCGAAATTATTTCGGTGAAACCGACGCCAAACCCTGCGGGAACTGCGACAACTGCAGATCATCAAAAAACAAAGAGGAGATCATTGTTCAGCGTGAGGATGTTGAAAGAATCAGAAAGTTGCTCCGGGAAAGCCACATGAACAGCCGTCAGCTTCGAAGCGAGACCCGCTGGAACACGGAAAAGCTGAAACGTGTGGTCAGCTACATGGAAAGGGAACAGATAGTGAGCCGGGTAGAGAGCGATGGCAACGAGTACATGCTTACCGGCGAATAGCGAGATGGATCGCCAAAACGGCGGTAAACCCGGGGGTTAACCATCCCAGAAATATCTTTTAGAGCGGGGCCGGCGGTGCTTGTCTTAATGATAGCCGGCAGGTAAGAGATTTCCCCACTTTTTATACAGGTGTGATCTTACGCTGTGGATAACGTAAAAAGTATAAGTTGCACATAGCAACGAATAATGATGATTCAGGATGGAAGCACACCTCTACCTTGAAGCCAAGCTACCTATGGTGGGTTCGGTTACCGATTTCACGTACAAATGGTGTGTGAACATGGGGCTAGATGAAAATGAAGCGGCCAGAATGGCCCTTGCCGTTGATGAAATACTGACCGATGTGGTACTCTATGCTTTCAAAGAGGAGACTGGTTATGTTGAAATCTGGTATCAGTACACCTTCTCAGAGATTGAAATCATTATTCAGGAAAATGGTGAGCCTTTCGAGCCAGAATGCCACTCCTACAGTTCTGAACAGGCGATTTCGGAGGGTAACTTTGAGGGTGCATCTTTCGAGTGTGTCAGAAAAATGACAGATCATTTCCTGTTTTTGAATCATGGCATGCATGGGAAAGAATACAGACTGGTGAAGCAGTTCGACTCATTGGATATTCGCGAACGCATCGAAGCACAGGTAGATGATTATAAGAACGAAACGGATCTGGCTGAAGAGAACTACTATTTGCTTACACCGGCAACAACCGAAGATGCCGAGGATATTGCCAAACTGATTTACAGATCCTATGGATATACCTACCTGAAAGATGATCTATATTTTCCCAAAAGAATTGAGATGGCAATCAGGCACGAGTATAAATTTGGCATCATCGTTCGAACGATGTCTGGCGGACCGGCCGGTTATTTTGCAGTGGTAAAAAGTACCGATTCCAGAATTGGCGAAGTTGGTGAAGCCGTAGTTTCACCCCAACACCGCAATCGCGGCCTTATGAAGCGCATGCTCAATAAGCTGATTGAAATGAGCCGGCGAAGGGGGCTTTTGGGTTTGTTCGGTGAGGCTCTCACAGTACATACCTACAGCCAGAAGGTTAACGAAAAGTTTGGATTTAAAAGCACAGCAATGGTGATTGCAAAAACTCCGAAACGAACTTTTAAGGGAATGGATACGGAAAACACGGATATCATAAGCGTGGTGATCGATTTTCTGCCCCTGATCAGGCAATGGGAACGACCGGTTTTTATTCCTGAGAACTACAGGGACATTTTGACGGACATTTATGCGCAGTTTAAAATCCCGTTTATCCCGTCAGCCCGAAAACAGAAGCCGGCAAAGGAATTGAAGGATTCAGAGCTTAACCTGAAAATTTTTTACGAAAAGAGTTCAGCTTTGATCGTAGCAAATAACATAGGAAGTGCGTTTGAAGCAAGCTGTAACCGCCTGCTGCGCAGCGTAGAAGAACTGAACCTCACCTCGGTATACGTAGATCTGCCCCTTAACGGCCTGAGGATCGATTCTGCCATACAGTGGCTCAGAGAAAACAGGTTCATTTTTTCAGGAGTAATGCCGCTTTTTCACCGGGAATCTGACTATCTGAGATTGCAAAGAATTGAAGCCGAAATTGATTTTGAAAAAATTCAGACACATTCAAGTATTTCGCAAAAAATAAAGAAGCTGGTTGAATATGAATACAACGAAATTCAAAAAAAACAGCCATAAGCTTGAAGTTACTCTTTCTGGTGACTTTAATCTGAACGCGGTGAGTATGATTACGGAGGAATTGGCCGATCGCAAAGAGCTTTCCGTCGATCTTACTCATTCCCGGTTCGTGAACACGAAGGCAATTATTTTTTTACACAAGCTGATGACTTCGAATCCACCGACAAAAGTGAACCTGAAAAATGCGCCCCGGATTTTTTTTGAGCTGCTGAACGCGCTTGGGCTGCATAACGAATGGAATCTTAATGAAATTATTGAACCCTGACCGGAGCACACCATGGAAGCAGAAAAACCAATTCTTACACCTCTAAATCTCGAATTTCCTGTATGGGAACAGATTTTCACAGTGCATCCGCTTGTGATTATTGGCACCGTGAATGCAAAATCTGAAAAAAACTTTGCTCCCAAACACATGGCGTTTCCCCTTGGATGGGAGAACTACTTTGGCTTCGTCTGTACTCCAAACCATCAGACCTACCAGAACATCAAGAAAACCAAAGAATTTACGGTTACCTATCCAAAGCCCGACCAGGTGGTGGTTGCAAGTTTAACCGCAACACCCCGGAGCAGTGACGATACAAAACCGGGTCTGGAGGTGCTGGAGACGTTTCCTGCCTCTGACATTGAAGGGCATTTTATCCGTGATGGTTACGTGTTTCTTGAGTGCAAACTAATGAAGATCATCGACGGTTTTGGAGTAAACAGCTTGATATTGGCTGAGATTGTGGCTGCTCATGCATGGAGCGATGTCATCAAAAATCCATCTCATACCGACAATGAAACGATCTATTACCATCCTCAGATTGCTTATCTTTCGCCTGGCAGGTTTGCAATTATTGATGAAACGCAGGCATTTCCTTTTCCTGCTAATTTCAAAACCTAACGCATGATTGATTCTGCAGAAATATCAGACATACTGAATGAGTGCATGTCGCTTGAGAAGGATTTTCTGAAGCTTTTGCGTAAGCTTGTGGTTATTGAAACGCCTCCCGCTGATGCGAGGTCGCATCAGAAGCTATTCTCCGTGCTGGGAAAAGAATTTGAGGTGCTCGATTATAAAACGCAGCTGTTCCCCGGTTCAGCGAGCGGCGGCCAGCTCTATGCGAGGCCTGTGATCGAAAAGAACGCAACGTTTCAGCTTCTGCTTGGCCACGCCGATACGGTATGGCCGAAAGGCACACTCGACAAAATGCCGTATGAAAGGGATGATAATGTTCTAACAGGGCCGGGCATTTACGATATGAAAGCAGGCATTGTGATGATGATTATGGCACTGCGTATTATCAAACAGAATCGACTTGTACCGAAAGTGTCACCCGTGATTTTCATCAATTCGGACGAAGAGACGGGAAGCCGCGATTCGGAATACCGAATTAAAAATCTGGCAAGGGTCATGAACCGGGTTTACGTGCTGGAGCCTTCGCTCGATCCCGACGGTAAATTGAAAACCCGGAGAAAAGGTGTCGGGCATTTTGATGTAAAGATCAAAGGGGTTTCTTCTCATGCCGGTATAGAACCGGAAAAGGGCAGAAGTGCCATTGTAGAGCTTTCGTATCTGATTCAGAAACTGCATGCGCTTAACGATCCGGAAAACGGAATATCGGTGAATGTTGGAAAAATTGGTGGCGGAATCAGCACCAATGTGGTTGCACCCGAGAGCACTGCATCGGTCGATGTACGGGTTTTGACTAAAAAAGATGCCGACATGCTGTACAGGGAGATTACATCTATCGAAGCATCCACTCCGGGTGTTGAACTTGAAATCACAGGTGGATTTAAACGGCCGCCGCTGGTGCAAAATCAACGAAACAGAGCGCTCTGGAAAGCGGCCACAAGCATCGGTGATGAACTTGGAATTGAATTAACGGAAGGCATTTCGGGCGGAGGCTCGGATGGTAGTTTTACAAGCGAATATACGGCCACATTAGATGGCCTGGGAGCAGTTGGCGATGGAGCCCACAGCCCTACAGAAAAGGTTTTCCTGAAGGAAACTCTTGTACGTATAGCCCTGCTGGTGAATTTACTTCTGCTTCCTCCGTCAGTGACAAACGGGAGTCGATAACCTGCATGGTTGACCATGTCTGTTTGCAGGTGTTTCAAAGGAGGAATAATTTCGGAGTTTTGTGATTTGAATCCAATCATTCTTTAGTTTGTGAATCACTGTTCGAAGTCCATGAAAGAGAGCGCACCTTCTAAAACTTCGATTAGATGGGATGTGTCTAAAGTGATTGTGCACATGAATGCGTCCATCAAGCATTGTGATTGCAATGGTTGAATAGCTTTGGTGTCCGTCTCACGTTTTGTTAAGGAAGAATAAGAAGCGGTATTTTTCCAACGGCCGCCATTTTTTTGGCGGTATCTCTTCCTGCCAATGATTCCAGAATGGATTTTTGATATCTGTTGAGAACAATTACCGAGATAGCTTCGGATGATGCATACTCAGAGATTCCGCGTAAAATGCTTTTATGTTCCCGAAGCTCAAAAGTCAGGTTTTTAAGGCCGCTTGTCTCACTGATATGATCGATAAAGCCGCGATGCAGAATTTCAGTTCTGAAATCCAATTTTACCGCTACATGAAGCACAGTAACATTGCCGCTTAATTCGTCTGCTATACCTTTGGTAAGCACAAGATTTTGTGGATCTTTCTGTCGAAAATCGGTTGTGAAAAGAAATTTTTTAAAGTCTTGTTTTATCTCGGAGTCGGGGATAACCAATACGGGAATTGGAGCTTTTTGCAGCACTTCTGCAGCCGTACTGCCGAAAAGAACTTTTTTTAAACCGGTGGCACCTATACTGCCCATCAAAATTAGGTTCGCACCGGTGCTTTTTGCGGATTCAAGTATTGTTGATACAATATCTCCTTCCCTGATTGAATGACTCACTTTTAGCTCGCGAAATTTTGATCTTTCTCTCTTTGCCTTTAACTGGTCAAATCTTTCTTTTGCGCGTTTGATACGCATTTCTTTCATGTTTTCTGATTCTGCAGCGACGTCAAAAATAGGGTTCACTACATGAAGCATGGTAATTTTTGCACCTGTTTTTTTGGCAATTTCATAAGCATACAACCTTGCTCTTGCCGAGTGAACAGAGAAATCAGATGGCAATAGAATATGTTTTATGATATTTGGAGCCATAGTATGTTTCTGAGCTTTTGATGAACTTGATAGAAATACCTCTATAAGAACGGTACAAACTTACCCCTATAACTCATGTAAGGAGAGTATATCGCAAACTATGGGGAATTCCCTTAGCCGCAGAGAAGGCCTGATCCTATTCATAAAACCAAAACAAGCACTTACCTTATATATAGTACTACAAAGTTATTCGTTACTCAGAAACGTAGAAATCCAGGCCAGGTTATGTTATTTCCGAGTAAACATAGTACAGTGAACATTCTGGAGAATATTCTCCACGGGGTAATAGCTACGGATACCCGCGGCCATATTGTTTACTGGAACCGGGCATCTGAGAACATCTTTGGATATCTCACCTCAGAGGTGCAAAATAAGCCAGTCAGTATCCTTTTTGATGAAAATAGTGACCCATCTCTCAGAGAATTGATATCAGAATGCCTGAAAGGAAAACCGGTCATTGGCAGGTGGCAGGGCCTGCGTAAAAACGGAACTCTCGTTTGTTTGGAAGTAAGGGCACAGCGTATGACGGATGGAGAGAATAACCATTCGGGCTGCATCATTACGGTTACCGATGTGGAGCATCAAAAAGAGACTGAAGAACGGCTTCAGCAGAATAGAGCTATTGCAGAAGCAATACTCTGTGCAAGTTCGGATGCCATCATCAGAGCTGACGAAAACGGTATGATTCAAAGTGTAAACTCTTCGGCTTGCGCCATGTTCGGGTACAGCGAAGAAGAGTTTTACGGTAAAAGCCTCAAGATTTTGATGCCGTTTCCATATAGTATCGCGCACGACAGATACATGCGGGATTACCTGCTCACCAACGAGAAAATGATATCAGGTAAGGGCAGGGAAACAACCGGCCTTAGAAAAGATGGTACGGTATTTCCAATTGAGTACACGGTAAGTGAAATATGCAATGACGGCAAAAAAGTTTACGCAGGGATTATTCGGGACCTTACTGCCCGGCGTAAACTGGAGAGAAAGCTGATTGATATAAGCAACAAAGAACGAATGAGAATTGGCAGTGATCTGCATGATGGATTAGGGCAGATGTTAACCGGAATTCGAATGCTGGCAGAAAGCCTGGCCAGAAAACTGAATGCCAATGCGCTTCCCGGAGCTGAAGAGGTTCAGGAAATTGCTGATATGATCAGGGAGGCTGATGAAATGGCGAGAACCATTTCGCGAGATATGGTACAGGTTGATCTTGAAACACGCGGCTTACACGTTGCAATTGACGATTTCTGCAGCAAAATATCCAAAATCACAGGTGTTGAGTACGAGCTTCTAACGTCAGGTGCATTTGAAATTGAGGATCATTCAACGGCGCTTCATCTTTACAGGATCGTACAGGAAGCGGTAAACAATGCGATTAAACATGGAAAGCCGGGGAAAATCTGTGTCAGATTATCCCAGACAGACCATCATATCTCTGTGATCATTGATGATAACGGATCNGGTTTCGATCCTAAAACTGNAACCGGCAAGGGAGCCGGTTTGGAAATTATGAAGCACAGGGCGGGTATTATGGGAGGTATTTTGGAGTTTTGCCGCAGCGAAGAAGGAAATACCCGGGTAAGATGCCTTGTGCCTAAAAATTTAAATCACTTTGCATAGTGATTAAAAATTGCGGCAGTTTTTTAATCATGTAAACCCTTGAGAAAAATGGGACATCAATTTAAAAAAAACATCATAATCGTTGACGATCATCCAATGATGAGAAAGGGCCTTGCCAGCACGATTGAGACGGAGCCCGGTTATGAAATTGTGGGCCAGTTCGAAAAGGCGGAAGATGTTATGAATATGATCGATTCGCTCGAACCTGATCTCATTGTTGCGGATGTTTCACTTCCCGGTATGAATGGGATTGAAATGGTAAAAAACCTCATTTTTCAATATCCGGATCTAAAAATTCTTATGGTTTCAAGGCATGAAGAATCGCTCTATGCAGAACGGGCCCTGCGGGCCGGAGCCAAAGGATATGTGATGAAATTTGAAACCAGCGATGTGTTAATGAAAGCTGTACGGAAGATTCTGAACGGTGGCATTTATGTGAGTGAAGAAATCAGTGAAAAGCTGCTGATGAACGCCATGTCGGGTAAATCTGCCGTATCGGAATCACCGGTTGAACTTTTGAGCGACCGGGAACTTGAAGTATTTGAATTAATCGGGCGCGGAAGAAGCAGCAATGAAATAGCCGAACAACTGCACCTTGCCGTAAAAACTATTGAAACTTACAGATCCAGGATTAAAGAGAAACTTAATTTCAAAAACTCAACGGAATTGGTATTTCATGCCGTAAAATGGGTAGAGAATGAAAACCAGTTGTAGAGTTTTCAGACCCAGGGTGTAAAGCCGGACTAAACGGCGATTCAATCAAATCACTCCCAAATAGCTGTAATGAATCCCCCGATAAAAGGCCTCGCAGTTGCATTACAAGCAACATCATACAGAGACTGCACACATTTTTTGGCCATCTTCATTTCTTACTAAAGCATCGGGAAGCAGATTCCGGTGCAGCACAAGCAACAAAAACCACTTAGAAAAAGAATTGCCAGAGGTACAGGTATGAAGTTAACCAAAAAAACACGCGAGCCCAGCACAATTGAAATGCTGAGAAGGGAAATGGACCATTTCTTTGATGACCTGGTGCCATTTTCGTGGAGCCGTGATAACGGCGGGAAATCATTGAGTACGTGGACACCCAATGCCGACATCACAGAAGATGAAAAGGAATATCAGATCAGGATGGATATTCCGGGAATGGAAAAAAATGATATTAAAGTAAACTTCCAGGATGGAAGGGTTACCATCACCGGTGAACGCAAGAGTGAGGAAAAAGAAGAGAAAAAAGATGTTATCCGTCAGGAGCGATACTACGGAAGCTTTTACAGGTCATTTACTCTGCCCGAAAAGGTGAAAGAAGACAATATTCAGGCAACATTTAAAAATGGTGTTCTGAAACTTGTTATTCCAAAAGCTGAAGTAGTAAAACCAAAAATGATTAAAGTCAATTGAGTATTACAGAGCTTAAACACCGGATTATGAAAAATCCGGTGTTGGTTTATGATTGCTGCAACGGCTTTTGCAACCTGTAAGTGATACTCACAATTTCTAAAAAATACTTGCCTATGAAAGCGACTCACACACCATACATTATTCGCTTTTCCGATATGGGTATTGATGACGTTCCTAAAGTGGGAGGGAAAAATGCCTCTTTGGGTGAAATGATAAGGCATTTACAACCTCTGGGAGTGAATATTCCTGATGGTTTTGCGACTACTTCTGTTGCCTATCAACTATTCATTGAATCAAACGCACTGGAGGATAAAATCCGTAAGTACTTAGACGACTATCAAGAAAAAAAGATCACTCTGGATAAAGCAGGGCGCTCTATCAGGCATCTCTTCCAACGCAGTACATTTCCCATTCCCATCGCAGAAAGCATCCAGAAGGCCTACAGGGAAATGAGTGCAAAATTTAGGCCTGAGCACTCCGACGACCCGAAAAACTATTTTGTAGACGTAGCGGTAAGAAGCAGTGCTACCGCAGAAGACCTGCCCCATGCAAGCTTTGCCGGTCAACAGGAAACCTATTTAAATGTGTGCGGTGTCGAAAACCTGATGAGTGCCTGTAAAAAGTGCTTTGCCTCTCTTTTCACAAACCGTGCAATTGCTTACCGCGAGAAAATGGGTTTCGACCACATGAAAGTGGCGCTGTCTGTTGGTGTACAGAAAATGGTGAAGGCAGATAAGAGTTCTTCCGGCGTGATGTTTACCGTAGATACAGAGACCGGATTTCCAAAAGCACTGATAATAAACGGTGCCTGGGGCCTAGGCGAAAATGTGGTTAAGGGTACTGTAAATCCAGATCAGTTTATCGTTTTCAAAGACCGGCTTGATGATGAGGCCTGCAACCCGATATTGGACCGCGTTCTTGGATCAAAAGAGGTGAAGATGATTTATGCATCAGACGAGGGTAACAGTACAGAAAATGTACCCACAACGCTTGAAGAGAGAAAGAGCTACGTGTTGAACGACCAGGAAGTGCTGAAACTTGCAAGGTGGGGAGTTATCATCGAAAAACACTATGATCGGGCAATGGATATTGAGTGGGTAAAAGATGACTACACCGGCGATTTATTCATTGTACAGGCCAGACCGGAAACCGTACACTCTGCGAGGATAAACGGACAGTTCCGGAGTTATAAGCTCAAAGATGAGGCACCGGAGACACTTGTAACAGGTATCAGCATTGGAAGTACGATCGTAAATGGAATCGCAAAAATTGTGCACGATACTACAGACTTGTCCGGTATAACCGAAGATACCATTCTTGTTACCGAAATGACTGAGCCGGATTGGGTTCCAGCTTTGAGAGATGCTGCGGGCATCGTGACCGATTTTGGCGGACGCACATGCCATGCAGCCATTGTTAGCCGCGAATTGGGTATTCCGGCCGTGGTTGGTACGAGTAACGCTACAAAAATTCTCAAAGAAGGGGATGAAATCACACTTTCGAGTGCTGAAGGCGACGAGGGTAAAATCTACAAGGGCCGGCTTGAGTACGATTTTGATGTAGTGGAGCTGGGAGCCATACCTGAAATAAAAACCAGGGTAATGTTGAATCTTGCTACCCCGGAGTCGGCGTTTAAATGGTGGAAAATGCCGGCAAATGGAGTCGGACTGGCGCGTATGGAGTTTATTATCAGCAACCATATTCGAATTCATCCAATGGCGCTCGTGCATCCCGATAGAGTTGAAAACGAAGAAGAAATTAGAAAAATCCGGAAATTGACTGCCGGTTACGACGACCTGAAAGAATATTTTGTTGACAGGCTTGCCAGCGGAATTTCTAAAATTGCGGTTTCACAGTATCCCAACCCTGTTATTGTGCGGACAAGTGATTTCAAATCAAATGAATACGCAGGACTAATTGGCGGCGGGTTTTTTGAACCCCATGAGGAAAACCCAATGCTTGGCTGGAGAGGCGCAGCGCGCTACTATAGTGACAACTACCGCGAGGGCTTTGAACTTGAATGCAAAGCTTTGAAGAAGGTGAGGGAGCAGATGGGGCTCGACAATGTAGTTGTGATGATACCCTTCTGCCGAACCGTTCCGGAAGCAAGAAAAGTACTGGCTGTGATGGCAGATTACGGTTTGAAGAGAGGCGAAAATGGACTGTTGGTTTACATGATGTCTGAAATTCCATCCAACTATATTTTGGCCGACGAATTTGCGAAATACTTTGACGGGTTTTCAATCGGATCAAACGACCTCACCCAGCTTATTCTTGGTGTTGACCGCGACTCAGAAGCTATGGCACATCTTTTTGATGAAAATGACGCTGCTGTAATGATAGCCATACGCAAAGTGATCGAAAGAGCGCATGATGCAGGTATACAGGTTGGATTCTGTGGACAGGCGCCAAGCGACAATTCCGACTACGCAAAATTTCTGGTTGAGTGCGGAATCGATTCCGTCTCGGTTGTACCCGATAGCGTTATAGATGTGGTACAAAAAGTGGCTGAGGCTGAAAAAGAGATAAGCGCAGAGGTTGCAAAATAATGGCTAAGTACGACTAAGGTAAAAGACTGCTCTATACAGTTAAAGAGAGGAGTTGCTAAGCGAAGAAAGACGGCAAACCAATAAAAAATGATCGGTAAATTGAAATAAATAAACATTCCGCTATCACAAAAGGTCTTGTTTGAAAAATAAATTTTATACATTATGTGGGGGCTCTAAAGCACACGGCACAGTCCCGTACAAAAACACGGCTCTGTTAAAAATTCTGCGAATAAAATATACTCAGGAATTTTATTGAACAGAAAGACCCCCGTCATTTGGAGACGAAAATTGGTGATGTTAATTTTCCGTTTAGAAGTAAAGCAACAGTATGATATTACCAAATGTGGATCTGTTGCTTTGGATGATTTTTTATAAACAAATCGCAAACTAACTCTACGAAGATGAAAGATCTTATTATGTCTACTATCCCAAAAAAATCTACTATACTTATTCGGTTTATGGTAGGTTTCTATTTTCTTGCGGGCGGCATTTTAAAGTTATACATGCCCGGCCTTCAGGATACCGGATTTTTTCAGGGCGTGGCATTTGCTTCTGCCGGTAATATCGCCCTGACAATTTCCATTTTTGAAGCGCTTTGCGGATTCTTAATCGTAGTAGGGCTGTTTACAAAGGTTGCTGTAATTCCTCTTATCTTGACAATCGGAATTACCTTTTTTGCGGGTAAGCTGCCAATTATGGCAGAAGAAGGTTTCTTTTTGATGGCCCACCTCTCGAGAATCGATTTCACAATGGCACTTGGATGCATCTATTTATTGATTAACGGATCCGGAATCTTATCGCTTGATTATAAGATGTCGAATCAATCATTGATGTCGGATAGCTTTGACAAGTAACAGGTTTTCAATCCCCTGATTTTCTGCATCAGATATCCTTAAAATCAGGGGAATCCCCACACCGTTTTTAAGGGATTGATTGTATCATTCCATAAACGAAACGTGTGGAGGAGATTATGTCCAGTAGCAGAAGTTTACCAGCAGAGAGACTATACGAAAAGTGCGTTTTTCAGGATTTCAGCTTTGAAAGTACCGATGAGCTGAATAATGACAATTACTCCTTTCTGGGACAGGATCGGGCACGGGCCGCTGCCGATTTCGGGCTGCGTATGAAGCTGGAGGGTTACAACATCTTTGCACTGGGCCCGGATGAGGTAGACAAAAAAACACTTCTTGAAACCCTTGTAAAGGAAGAAGCACAAAGTAACAGCGTGCCGGATGACTGGGTTTATGTCTGTAATTTTGAAGACGAACAAAAACCAGTAGCCCTGCGATTAAAACAAGGTGATGCAATTCGTTTCCGGGATATGATGAATAGCCTTGCCGGCGATTTGACAAATGTTCTTACAAGTGTTTTTGAAAGTGAGGAGTATCAAAACAGGCGGCAGGTTATTGAAGAAAA
>SL_3KL_010_SEDDRAFT_10000947_pt1 | contig 25645 bp, 24 predicted proteins | sample SodLakKL_010_SED_2_FD_10381 | JGI IMG/M metagenome (IMG submission 10381) | reverse complement strand
GCTGCGGGCGCAGGAGGCCCTGCTGGCCGCCATGCGGATGGTCGCCCGGGATCAGCTCACGATGGAGGATGCGGCCATCGTGACCCGGGTGCGTGGCCGGGTCCGGATCACGCAGACCAAGGACCTCAACCCCACGCAGGGCGCGGTCGGGGGTGCGTGGCTCGGCATCCTCGCCGGGCTGTTCATGGGGCCGGGGGGCCCGCTGATCGGTGGTGCCTTGGGGGCCGCCGCCGGGGGGTTGTTCGCCAAGCTGCGGGACATCGGTATCGATGACGACGAGATGAAGCGGATGGGGGAGGAGCTCGGGGACGGTGAGGCCGCGCTGTTCCTGCTCGTCGAGGACTGCCACCAGGTGCGCGCGATGCACGAGGTGTCCCGGTTCCCGGGCGGGTGCTGGCCTCGACCGCCGATCCGGAGCTCGTCGAACAGGTCCGCGAGCGGCTCGCGATCGACCCGTGGGGCTGACAGCCACCGCGCGCGGCTGGTTGACCGATCCCGTGGAGTGCGGTCGGTCGGCTGGCTTCGGCCTGTACCTGCACGTCCCGTTCTGCCACCACCGTTGCGGCTACTGCGACTTCGCGACCGCTGCGGTCGGGCACGAAGCGCCGGACGAGCGCGCCGGGCTGTTCGACCGCTACCTCGCGGCGGTGGTCACCGACCTCGAGCGTCAGGTCGCAGCCGGACCGGCGGCGCATGCGCCCCGTGCAGAGCGGGACACGACACCGGCCGCCTGGCCGAGCGTCACCTCGATCTTCATCGGTGGCGGCACGCCGACCCTGCTCGGTGGCCAGCGGCTCGCGGCGCTCCTGCGGCGGGTCGACACGGTGCTCGAGCTCGCGCCCGACGCGGAGGTGACCGTCGAGTGCAACCCGGAGACCGCCAGCGTCGAGCTGTTCGGCCACCTGGTCGCCGCTGGCGTCGACCGCGTCTCCATGGGGGCCCAGTCCTTCTCGCCGCACGTGCTGGAGACCCTGGAGCGCGGCCACACCGCCGATCGCCCGCTGGTCGCCGTCGAGCAGGCGCGGCAAGCCGGGGTCGAAGCGGTCAGCCTCGACCTGATCTTCGGTACCCCAGGCGAGCGTGACCGGGACTGGGAACACACGTTGCGGACCGTGCTCACCGCCGGCGTCGACCACGTCTCGGCCTACGCGCTGACGATCCACGACAACACCCCCTTCGGCCGTGCGGTTCGCGAGGGCGCGATGCCGACGGTCGACGAGGACCTCCAGCGTGATCGCTTCGACGTCGCCCGCGAGGTCCTGGGCAGCGGGGGTTTCGACCACTACGAGGTGTCCAACTGGGCGCTGGGGGCGCAGCGACGGTCACGGCACAACCTGCTGTACTGGCGCCACGGCGACTACCTCGCCGTCGGGGTCGGCGCTCACGGCCACCTCGCCGGGCGTCGGTGGTGGACCACCCGGGCCACCCAGCGCTACCTCGACGCCATCGAGGAGGGGCGGTCACCGCTCGCCGGCAGCGAGGTGCTCGACGACGAGCAGCGGGGGGAGGAGCGTCTCCTGCTCGGCCTGCGGGTGCGAGAGGGGCTGCACCCGTCGGACCTGCCGCCGATCGAGCCGATCGCGCTCGAGGACGCGCTGAACGTCGGCCTCGTCGAGACCTCCTGTGGGCGGCTGCGCTGCACGGACACCGGCTGGTTCCTGTTGGACGAGGCGGTCGCGCGCCTGCGATGACACCGGGTGGCGCGGATCCCGCCACACGCCGTGGCCCGCGTGCCGCACCCGGGTCGGGCGCTCGCCTGGCCGGGCGCTCGCCTGGGCCGGGCGCCCAACCGGCTCAGCCGATCGTCGGCCGGGGACGCTCGGAGACGAGCGTGCGCGCGATGTGACGGGTGAGCGCCGAGATGCGTTGCAGGTTGCTGATGACCTCGGCCTCCCGCTCGTAGGAGCGCACGCGGTTCGGGGCGTCGGCTCGGAGCCGATCCACGAGGTGGGTCCCGATCTCCAGCCGTTGGTCCTCGACGACGGGCTTGGTGTCGACGATCTCCTGCGCCAGAGACCGGTCGTCCTGCTCGATCGCGGCGACGGTGGTGCGCAGCCGGTCGGCGATGAGCGCGTGGAAGTCGCCGAGCGCCTCGGTGGTCGCGTCGCTCGGCACCACGCCGTCACGGAGCCGTCGGTGCCCCACCTGGACCAGGTTCGTCTGGACCACGTCACCGATCGTCTCCAGGTCGTTGGCGACGGCGAGGGCGCGCAGCAGCTCGTTGCTGTGCTCGTCCGAGATCTCCTGCAGCCCGATGTTGCCGAGGTAGCGCAGCAGGTCGTTGTGGATCGCATCGACGCGCCGGTCACGTGCCTCCAGNACCGCCAGTTCCTCCTCGGAGCCGCGCAGGACCGTCGGCATCACCGCGTCGACCATCCCGGTCACCTCCTGTCCGAGGTTGCCGAGCTCACGACGCACCAGCTCGAGCGCGACGGCCGGCGTGTCGAGCACGTCGTCGTCGAGGTAGCGCGCCCCGGGGCGCTCCTCGTCGGGGCGGTCGGGGATCAGCCGCTCGGTGGCGCGGGCGATCGCCCGGCTGAAGGGGAGGAAGGCCACCAGCATCCCCAGCTTGAAGACCGTGTACGCGTTGGCGAGCTGGCGGGGTGTCTCGGCGGCCTGTTGCGCGGTCCCGGAGAGCTCGGGATAGCTCGGAGACATCCATGCAGCGAGCTCGGCGAGCTGCGGGATCAGCCACACGGCGACGAGGACACCGACGGTGTTGACACCGGCGTGCACGGTTGCGACGCGAAGGCCCGACCGTGCCGTGCCGAACCCGGCGATCAGCGGGGTGACGCAGTGCCCGATGCTGGCACCCATCAGGATCGCGATCCCCACCTCGAGGTCGACCAGTCCCTGCGAGGCGAGCACGACGACGATGCCCGAGGTCGCCGTCGACGACTGCACGATCGCGGTGAGGGCGGCCCCGGCCACGAGCCCGAAGGCGATCGCGGAGGCGTCCGCGAGCAGCTGCGCCACCATCGGGTGCTCCTGCAGTGGCGCGACCGCCCCGGCCATCACGTCCATCCCGAAGAACACCAGGCCGAGGCCCATCAGCATNCGCCCGGGTGGGTGGAACGCCGCGAGCCCCGGGATCGAGCTGACCGCGAAGCCGACCGCGATCATCAGCAGCGCGAACCGGGTCACGTCGAAGGCGATGATCTGGATCGTCAGGGTGGTGCCGAGGTTGGCGCCGAGCACCACGCCGACGGCGGGGACCAGGGTCATCGCGCCGGCGACCACGAACCCGATGATGAGCACGACCGTGGCGGTGGAGGACTGGATCAGCCCGGCGGTCAGGGTGCCGCTCACCGCACCTCGCAACGGTGTGCCCGAGAGCTTGACGAGCAGCGTCCGCAACCGGTTGCTGGTGACGTTCTGCATCGCGCGGGTCAACTGCTGGATACCGAGCAGGAACAGGGCGAGACCACCCACCAGGCCGGTGGTCAGGTCGAGCAGGTCGATGTCGCCCAAGACGGTCCCAACTCCTCCGGGTCGGTGCGTCGTCGGTGGTTGCGTGCTCCACCAGGTGTCGTTCGGTGCCGAACGATAGGCTGGTGGTGACGGAGGTGTGGCCCGTGCCGCCGTGCATCGCGATCACCAGTTGGCGACGAGGACCCCCACGCTCCTCGGGGAGCGTACGTGCCTGTAAAGCGTGGCCGACGAGACCGAGCAACCTGCCGGGCGGCACTAGTCTCGCCGGCGATCGACCGGATCGAGGGGCGTGATGGGCGGGGAGGCCGAGCGGCGGGCGACCCGCCTGGACGACCTGATCCAGGTCGAGCGCGACATGCTCGAGCGGGTAGGTGGCCTGCCCATCGATCTCGAGGCGTTGGTGCTCGTCTCCAACCTGCACCGCGCCGTCGCCGCGATCCGCCGCGAGTTCGAGAAGACCGTGCTCACCGAGGTGCGCCTGTCGTGGACGGCCTTCACCGTGATGTGGGTCCTGTGGGTGTGGGGCGAATCCGAGACCCGTGAGCTCGCCCACGAGGCGAACGTCACGAAGGGCACGCTGACCGGTGTGATCGACACGCTCGAGAAGCGGGGGCTGGTCGAGCGCCGACGCCGTGCCCGTGACCGCCGGCTCGTCGCGGTGAAGCTGACCGATGCCGGCACCCTGCTGATCGCCGACGTGTTCCCACGGTTCAACGCCGAGGAGCAGCGGGTCGCCGCCCTGCTGACGTCGAGGCAGCGCGAGGCGATGGTCGACGGCCTGCGCCGCATCCTGCGCGAGCTGGGGACGTAGTGGCCGCGCCCGCTCAGCCCGGGATCACTCGCCGGGCAGCAGGAAGGGGCGGCGGATCACCTCGTCGAGCACGAGCAGCGTCAGCGTGCCGCGCATGCCGCTGATGGCGGTGAGGTCGTCGAGCAGGAACCGTCGCAGCTCGTCGAGGTCCGAGACGCGGACGAGCAGCAGCACATCGTGGTCGCCGGTCACCAGGGCGGCGTACTCCACGTGGGGCAGGCCGAGCAGCTGTTCCCTGAGCGGTTCCATCTCCAGCCGTGCCCCGGGTCCGGCCGAGACCAGCACGAAGGCGGCCACCCCCGTGCCCAGCTTGGTGGGGTCCACGATGGGGGTGAAGCCGAGCAGGGCGCGCGACGCGACGAGCGCGTTGAGCCGTTGGTGGACAGCGGAGCGTGACAGGTGCAGGTCGCGGGCCAGCGCGGAGATCGACGCTCGGCCGTCCGCCCGCAGTGCCCGGAGCAGCGCCAGGTCCACCTCATCGCCGCCGAGCGACATGTCGGCCTCCTCACGGGAAAGGATCGGTCAGATCGTCGCTCGGATCCGCTCAGGGGGAGCGAACCGACGCGTCCTGTCGGTGTGACGTGACGAACCGTCGCACAGCGCTAAGGTGCGCCACCAGGATACGCGCGATACTGAGCGCAGAGCGCTCACCCCCTCCAGGTCCCGCGTGATCGGCGAGGTCCTGCGTGAGCTGCGGGGTCCCGGATGAGTGCGGGGTCCCGGATGAGCGCGGGGTCCCGGATGCCGGTCCGTGGAGGGCCGGGGCGCGATGGGGCCCACCGGGGAGGTGAACCACACGTGTGGACCACACGACGGAGCTACCCAACGTGAGCAGGCTGAGCGGGTTCGACCCACCGCCCGAGCAGAGCGAGGCGTTGCTCGCGCAGGTCGGGGAGCTGGTCGAGGAGCTCGTGACCACCGCGGCCGACCGGCCCGTGCTCGGCAACCCCTCCGGGAGCGAGCTCGTGCCCGACCTGCTCGACCAGCGTCCCGGGGAGGACCCGGCCGAGCTCGAGACGGTCCTCGCGCAGGTCCGCGAGGTGCTGGCGACCGGTGTGGACAACGCCTCGGGCGGGGACCTGGCCTACATCCCCGGGTCCGGGCTGCTCACGGCCGCGCTGGGGGACCTGATCGCCAGCCTCGCCAACCGCTACACGGGGCTCGCAGGGTTCTCGCCAGCTGCGGTCGCGCTGGAGCTCGGGGTCCTGCGGTGGCTCACCGAGCTGTTCGGCCTCCCCGAGCGTGCCCAGGGGCTCCTGCTCTCGGGTGGCTCGGCGGCCAACCTGACCGCGATCGTCACCGCCCGGGAGAAGCACGCTCCCGATCGGGTACAGCGCGCGACCATCTACACGGGGGCGCACGCCCACGCATCGGTCAGGAAGGCCGCCCGGATCGCCGGGATCCCCAACGGCCAGGTCCGCGTCTGTGGGGCGAGCGACGGGCTGCACCTCGACCCCCGGGAGGTGGAGGTCCGGATCAAGCAGGACCTGCACGACGGGTTGCTGCCGATCGCGATCGTCGGTGCGGCCGGGACGACCAACACCGGGTCGATCGATCCGCTGCCGGCGTTGGCGGATCTGGCCGCTGCCTTCGGGACCTGGTTCCACGTCGATGCCGCCTACGGGGGCTTCTTCGTCCTGAGCGACCGCGGCCGGGAGCGCCTGCGTGGGATCGAGCGGGCGGACTCGATCACCCTCGACCCGCACAAGTCGCTGTTCCTGCCCTTCGGGACCGGTGCGCTGCTCGTCGCCGAACGCGACCACCTCGCGCTGGCGTTCGCCGAGGAGTCCGACTACCTCCGCGACCACAGCCAGGACCTCGACGCGCTCCCCGACTTCAGCTCGATCACCACGGAGCTGACCCGCGAGTGGCGGGGTCTGCGCCTGTGGCTGCCCCTGCAACTGCACGGCGAGGCAGCCTTCCGCGAGGCCCTCGACGACAAGCTCACGTTGGCGGAGCACGCCTGGCGGGAGCTCGACGCCGACCCCAACCTGGAGGCCCTCGGGCCCCCGGACCTGTCGATCGTCACCTTCCGGGTGCGCGGCGACGACGCGCTGCAGGATGCGTTGCTGGCTCGGGTCCACGAGGACGGGCGCGTACGGTTGTCGACGACCGTGATCGACGGTCGGGTGGTCGTGCGCCTCGTGCCGTTGTCGCACCGCACGACCCGTGAGACCGTCGACCTCGCCGTCCGGTTGATCCGCGACGCCGCCCAGGAGATCGTGGCCGATCGCTAGCGGCGCTGAGGCGACCCGGTTGTGGCGACCCGACAGCAGGAGAACGATGACGACCCAGACACCACCCGTGGGCGCCGGAACGGCGGGCGCCCCCTCGCCCACCTTCGAGGAGCTCCGGTCGCGGTTCGCCCCGGACACCGTCTACCTCGACACCGCGACCTTCGGGCTGCCATCGGACCGTGTGGTCGCCGCGATGCGCACGGGGATCGAACGTTGGCAGCGGGGCGTCGCNACCCCGGCCGAGTACGACGGNGCNGTGGACCGCTCCCGGGAGCTGTTCGCCCAGCTCGTCGGCGTCGCAACCGANACCGTGGCCGTCGCCAACCAGGTGTCGGTGCTCGTGGGCACGGTCGCCGCGTCGCTGCCCGATGGGAGCCGCGTCGTCGCCGTCGAGGACGACTTCACCTCCCTGCTGTGGCCGCTCTACGCCCAGGAGCACCGTGATGTCACCGTCACGACGGTGCCCCTCGACGCGGTGACGGAGGCGATCGACGAGCGCACGGACCTCGTGGCCCTCAGCCTCGTGCAGTCCGCGGATGGACGGGTCGCGGACCTCGACGCGGTGCTGGAGGCCGCCGACCGGTGTGGGGCGAGGACCCTCGTCGACGGGACCCAGGCCGCGGGGTGGCTGCCCATCGACGCGTCGCGGATCGACTACCTCGTCGTCGGTGCCTACAAGTGGCTGCTCAGCCCGAGAGGGACGGCCTTCCTCACCGTGCGTCCCGACAACCTCGAGGATCTCCGGCCGGTGGCTCCCGGCTGGTACGCGGGCGAGGACGTCTGGGGTTCGATCTACGGCCCGGCGATGCAGCTGGCGGGGTCGGCCCGGTGCGCCGACGTGTCTCCCGCGTGGCTGTGCTGGATGGGCACGGTGCCGGCCCTCGAACTGATCACCGAGGCCGGTGTCGAACGGATCCACCGCCACAACGTCACGTTGGCCGACGCCATCCGGGACGGGCTCGGACTCGCACCTTCGCGCTCGGCGATCGTGTCCATCCCGACCCGGGAGCCGGTCGACGTCGCAGCGCACGGCATCACCGCCTCGGTCCGGGCTGGGGACCTGCGGGTCGGCTGCCACCTGTACAACGATCCCAGCGATGTCGAGGCACTGCTGGCGGCGGTCGGCCCGGCGGTCGATCGGGACCGCTGACCGGCCTCACCCTCCGAGGACGTGCTCGATCGTCGTGCGATCGACCAGCTCGACGTCCGCGAAGCGACGTCCCGCCGCGGCGAGGCCGGGCGCGACCTCCTCGAGACGACGGCCGATCCGCTCGGCGTCGGCGTGCCGGCCGGCGCGTGCGAGCACGACCGCCTGCCAGAGCGCGAGCTCCGGCTGCCCGTCGATGTCGATCGCGATGTCGCCGAGGTGGTCGAGCGCACGCTCTGCCTCGCCGTCCAGGGCGAGCTCGAAGGCCTCGACGACGCGGTGGTAGCGGGCGCTGTAGCCGACCATGTGGTCCAGTCGTTCCAGCGGGTCGGGGTCGTCATCGACCCGCAGGTCGACGAGGTGGTCGCGCCACGGACGCCCGCTCGGCTCCGCGGTGACGACGAGGATCGCGGCGGAGCGCCGTCCGCGCAGGTCGCCGCCGGCCTCCTCGGCGGCGTGGAGCGCGGACATCAGGCGCGCCGCGATCCAGCCGTCGCTGGACTCGTACGCCTCCACCATGGCGTGCCAGACGTCGCGGCTGGCCATCATGTTNGCGAGGGCGATGCAGCGCTCGCCGGTGGCGTGGCCGGCCTCGCTGACGCAGGCGTCGCCGGTGTAGACCGCGAGGCCTCCGCGTCCGTCGGCCATCCCGACCTGGCGCCGTTCGGGACGGGGATCGACGCTGCGCAACGCCTGGAGGGCTTCCTCAGCGGTCAGCCCGGAGCGCAGCACGTCCAGTCCCAGGTCGCCGTACATCGGCTCGCCCATCGACTGGGTGGCGATCACCCCGTAGCCGGGCAGGGCCCACGACACGCTGGCGCCGACGGCGAAGGCCTGTGACTGGGTCGCGACCCCCATGTGGCCGCTCTCGGTGTCCCTGGCGATGATCGAGTAGGTCATATCCCGACACTACTTCGGCACCGGTGGGGTCGTGGCTCTCGCGCTCGCCCGTCAGTCGGCGACCGCGACGTCCTCGAGGAACCGGTCGACCAGCCGCTGGACGTCGGCCGCGGCACGGTCGCGCTGCGCTCGAGCATCCGCGAGCACGGCGTCCGGCGTCGTGCCCACCTCGGCCAGCGCGGTGACCGCCATGTCCCCACCGAGCTCGATCCACCAGGCGATGGCCGCCTCGTCGACCTCGGGGTGGAACTGCACGCCGAGGTTGCGGCGTAGCCGGAAGGCCTGAGGGCCGAGGTCGTCGCGGGCGAGCTCGCGGGCGCCGGGCGGCACGACGAAGCCATCGGTGTGCCACTGCATCCACGGTCCGGGTGGCACCAGCTCCGGATCGTCGGTGCGGATCGTTGTCCAGCCGAGCTCGGGTCGGCGCGCCGGCTCGACACGACCGCCGTGGGCCGCGGCCAGCGCCTGGCCCCCGAAGCAGATGCCGAGGACGGGGATCCCGCGGGCGTCTGCGGCACGGAGCAGGTCGAGTTCGCGGTCGATCCAGGTGCCGACCTGGCTGCGGTCGTACAGCGACCAGATGGCGCCGAGCGGGACCAGCAGGTCGTGGTCGCCGACCGACGGGAAGCTCCCGTGCCAGGTGCCATCGGTGACCCCCTCGGCCATGCGCAGGAGGTCGATCTCGACGCCGTGTTCCTCGAGCGCGCGGCCGACCAGACCGGGCTGTGAGCCCGGGTCGTGCTGGAGGAACAGGGCGCGCACGGCGTCTCCGAAGCGTCGTCGGGGCAGGTCCGGGGCGCTCATCGGCTCGGCACCCGGGGCCGCCCGAGTCTAACTGTTCGGTACCGAACGAGTCTGGTAGCGTCCGCGCCGGGATGGGAGGTACCGGCATGGCGACGGAGGCGACCGAGGGTGTTGCCGGCACCGCGCCGGCGGTGATGGGCGACCGGTGGCTCGACATCACCGACCCGGATGTCTACCGGGCCGGCGTGCCCCACGCGACCTTCCAGCGGCTCCGCGACGAGGAGCCGGTCGCCTGGATCGAGGAGGTGGACGGGCGCGGGTTCTGGGCCATCACCCGCTACCAGGACATCATCGACCTCAACCGCGACTTCGCGACCTTCACGTCCAGCAAGGGGATCCGCCTCGAGGACATGGACGAGGAGGAGACCGAGGCGCGTCGCACGATGATGGAGATGGACCCCCCCGAGCACACCCGCCTGCGACGCCTCGTCCAGGGCGGGTTCACGCGGCGGACGGTGCAGCAGTACGAGGACGCGATCCGGCTGCTCGCACAGGCCGTCCTCGAGGAGGCGCTGCCTCGAGGTCGGTTCGACCTCGTCACCGACGTCGCACGGCAGCTGCCGATGCGGATGCTCGGCCGGTTGCTCGGCGCACCCGAGGAGGACTACGGCTACCTCGTCGACCGCGGCGACGCGATGATCGGCAACACCGACCCGGAGTTCACCGACCACGTGGTCGACCAGACCGACACGGAGAGCTTCCGCCTCATGCCCTTCCGCAGCCCGGCCGGCGTCGAGCTGTTCGAGTACGCGCAGGAGCTCGCTGACGACCGGCGGGCGAACCCGCGCGACGACGTGGTCACCAGGATGCTCGCGCCGACGATGGACGGCGAACCGCTCACCGACCTGGAGTTCAACAACCTCTTCACCCTGATGGTCGCCGCCGGCAACGACACCACCCGCTACTCGATGGTCGGTGGCCTGGTGGCGTTGCTCGACCATCCGGAAGCGCGCGCGATGGTGCAGGAGCGCCCGGAGCTGATCCCGACGGCCGTCGAGGAGATGCTGCGCTGGACCTCGGTGACGATGCACTTCCGGCGTACCGCCACGAAGGACGTCGAGGTGCACGGGCGTACGATCCGCGAGGGCGACAAGGTCGCGTTGTGGTGGATCTCGGGGGACTTCGACGAGCGCAGGTTCGCCGATCCGTTCCGGTTCGACGTCACCCGCGATCCCAACGAGCACCTGGCCTTCGGGCGCGGGGGCCCGCACCGGTGCATCGGCGAGTGGCTCGCCCGGGTCGAGATCCGGGTGCTGCTCGAGGAGCTGCTGCCGCACCTCGACCGGCTCCGTATCGTCGGACCCGCACAGCGGCTGCGATCGAACTTCATCAGCGGCATCAAACACCTGCCCGTCGAGGTGGCGTCCACCTGACGCCACCGAGCACGGCGGCCGGCGGGTGCGCCGGTGTCACGACGTTCGGCGCCGAGGGGCGCGAGGGAGGGAGCATCACGATGTCCACGCCTGCTCAGTACGACCGCATCCGGGTGCTGTGGCCGGATCACCTCGGGTTGGCGCGCGGGAAGTACCTACCGATCCGCTACGCGGAGCGCGGCGCCTTCCACTGCATGGCGCTCTTCGCGCTGGGCTACGACCGGGACATGACCCCGTCGCCGTCGAGCAAGATGCTCGAGGGGCTGCCGGACCTGCACGCCACCTTCGACATGGGGCAGGTGCGTCCGGGCTGGGAGCCCAACACCGGCGTCGCGATCGCGGACATCTCGTTCCGGGACGAACCCGTCGACGTGTCGTCGCGCCATGCGCTGCGTCGCGCCGTCGCCGACTGGCAGGAGCTCGGCTACTCCCCGCAGGTGGGCATCGAGCTGGAGGCCTACATCCTGCAGCGTGGTGATGATGGTCGCTGGGTGCCGTGGGAGACCCCCGGGGGGTACGTCTACGGCACCGGCACGGCGGTCGACCCCGTCGGGGTGCTCGATGAGATCATGCGCGAGGCCGCAGATGCCGGGTTGCCGATCGAGTCGATCAACTCCGAGTACGACATCCCGCAGTTCGAGCTGACCCTGCACTACGACGACGCGCTCAGGGCCGTCGACGACGCCTTCCTGTTCAAGGTGCTCGCCCGTGAGATCGCGCACCGTCACGGGTTGCTGCTCACCTTCCTCGGCAAGCCCCTCGGCGATCGCGGAGGCTCCGGGCTGCACGTCAACGTCAGCGTCAACGACGCCGACGGCAACAACCTGCTGAACGACACCTCGGCCGACGACGGGCTCTCCGAGGTGGCGCGCCAGATGATCGCCGGGATGCTCGCCCACCACCGGGGGATGACCGGGCTGCTCGCCCCGACCGTCAACGCGTACAAGCGGCTCGGTCCTGGGACCCTGACCGGGTACTGGGCGAACTGGGGTTACGACCACCGTGGGGTGACCGTCCGCGTCAGTCCCGAGCGGGGGAGCCCACTGCGGCTCGAGCACCGCATGGCCGACGGCGCGGCGAACATCTACACGGCCACCGCTGCCGTGCTCCAGGCCGCACGGCTCGGTGTCGTCCACGAGATGGAGCTGCAACCCGCCGAGACCCAGGATTGCCTGGAGAACACCGACGCGACGGTGACCAGCCCGCCGACGCTGCGGGACGCGCTCGACGTCCTCGAGGAGGACGACGAGCTGGTGGACGCCGTGGGTCGGGCCCTGGTCGAGCACCACATCATCATCAAGCGCGCCGAGTGGGAACGGTTCGCCAAGCACGTCACCGACTGGGAGCTCGACGAGTACCTGCCCTTCCACTGACAACCGACCGGCCCGTCCGTCAGCCGGGGGCGTGCCGCTCCAGCAGCTCACGCATCGCCTGGTGGGCGGCCTCGATCGCCCGGAGCGGGCGGAGCATCACCTTGAAGCCGACGATGGCTCCGTCGTCGTCGCAGGTGATCATGTCGACGCCGTTGACGTAGGTGTCGCCGATGGTCGACTCGAACTCCAGGACGGCGTCGTGCCCCTGGCGGACCTCCCGGACGTAGCGGAAGCGGTCCGGATCGGCGGCACCGACCTCCCCGGCGAGCGGGCCGGACCCCGCGAACACGGCCGTCGCGGCGGTCAGGTACAGGGCCGTCAGGTCCTTGCCCCGCTGCGGGGTGAACACGATGGGCGAGCTGAACACGACCTCGTCGTGCAGGAGCGCGTCGAGCCGCTCCGGGGACGGCGACCGCACGTAGGCGTGCCAGCGTTCGAGGCAACGGTCGATCGGTGCGCTGACGTCGTCCACCATGACGGGCTCCTCGCGCGGGTGCCGCGATGCTAGGCGTCCCCCGGGTCGCTGACCTCGCCGAGCAGCGGCAGCGACGACGACCGGACCAGGGTGTTGGCCCGGTGGTCGCCCCTGTCGCAGCGCTGCCCCAGCGACTACCTTTCGGTCCCGAACGACCGTGTGGGTGCACGCGCTGGCGTCGAGGGAGGAGCGAACCGGACGTGATGACAGACGATCGGGTGGACGTCGCAGGCGTGGAGGTCTCGACCGAGCACTACATCGGCGGGCGCAGGGTCGGATCAACGGCGACCTTCGAGGACCGTTCGCCCCTCGACTGGTCGTGGAAGCTGGCCGACGTGGCCCGTGGTGACGCGGTCACGGCGGAGCAGGCGGTCAGCGCCGCGGTGGACGCGTTCCCTGCCTGGGCGGCGCTCGGCCCGGACGGCCGCTCGGAGCACCTGCACCGGCTCGCCGACGCGATCGAGGCGCACAGCGACGAGATCGCGGAGGTCGAGTGCGCCGACATGGGCATGCTCCTCAGGAGCCTCCGGGAGCGGGTCGTCGCGCGAGGTGCCGCGAACCTGCGCAACTACGCGGGCCTCGCGGTCGCCCACGAGGAGCGTGTGTGGTCCTCGAAGGGCACGGACAACCGGGTGATCCGCATGCCCGCCGGCCCTGCGGTGATCATCACCCCCTGGAACGCGCCGTGGCTGCTGTCCACGTGGAAGCTCGCCCCGGCGTTGGCGGCGGGCAACCCGGTGATCCTCAAACCCGCCGAGTGGTCGCCGTTGTCGGCGTCGCTGCTGGCCGACCTCGCCGACGAGGCGGGGATCCCCGCCGGGGTGCTCAACATCGTGCAGGGCATCGGTGAGGAGGTCGGCGCCGCGCTCGTCAGCGACCCGCGCGTGGCGCGCATCTCCTTCACCGGATCCCCCGAGGCGGCCCGTGAGATCGGGCAGGCCGCGGCCCGCAACATCGTGCCCTTCACCGCAGAGCTCGGGGGCAAGGGGCCGCTCATCGTGTTCGAGGACGCCGACCTCGACGCCGCGGCGAAGAAGGCCGCCGGGCAGTTCGACGATGGCGGGCAGGTCTGCCTGGCGGGGACCCGGCTGCTCGTGCATGCCTCCCTGCGTGACGCCTTCCTCGAACGGTTCCACGCGTCCACCGACGAGGAGGTGCTGGGGGACAGCCGGGACCCGGACACCACGATCGGACCGCTGATCCATCCAGATCACCTCGCCCGGGTCGACGGGTTCGTCCAGCGCGCCCGCGAAGCGGGCGGTCGGGTCGTGCGCGGGGGGCAGGTCGCCGAGGTGAAGGGCTCGCGGGACGGGCTGTGGTACGAGCCGACGCTGATCGAGCCGGTGTCCAACGATCACGAGATCGTCCAACGCGAGGTCTTCGGCCCGGTGCTCACCTTCCAGACCTTCGAGACGGAGGAGGAGGCGATCGAGCTGGCCAACTCGACCGAGTACGGCCTGTCCGGGATCGTCTACACGTCCTCCCTCGAGCGGGCGGAGCGGGTCGGTCGCGCGATCCGCGCGGGGACGGTGTGGGTCAACACCTTCCTGGTGCGGGACCTCACCGCGCCCTTCGGCGGCTGCGGCATCTCCGGCATCGGGCGCGAGGGTGGCGACTACGCTCTCGAGTTCCACGCCGATCTCAAGACCCTGCAGATCCTCGAGGCCTCGACCACCTGATCAGACGGATGGAACCTTTCGGCCGGGCATCGCGTGTCGGTGGTACGCAACCGGATCGGAGGTGTGATGCGCAGCGAGTCGTCGTTCGACGGGTTCTGGTTGCGGGAGCGCGACCCGATCCGACGCGCGCTCACCTTCACGCTCGGTGACGCGGAGCTCGCTGCAGACTGCGTGGACGAGGCGATGGTGCGCGCGTTCGTGCGCTGGCACCGCGTCGGCCACCTCGAGGACCCCGCCGGCTGGGTGTTCCACGTCGCGATGAACGTGGCGCGCAGTGCGCTCCGCAAGCGGCGGCTGCGCCCCACCTTCGACCCCGCCGATCCCGGCATCGAGGCGCGCGCCCCGAGCACGGACCTCCCCGTCCCCGCGGTCGAACTGTGGGAGGCGGTCGCCGCGCTCCCGATCCAGCAACGCGCGGTTGTCGTGCTGCGGTTCTACCTCGACTGGCCACTCGAGCGGATCGCGGGCGCGGTGAAGGCCCCGGTCGGCACGGTCAAGAGCCGCCTGCACCGCGCGCTGCACGCCCTCGAGCACCTGGAGGTGGCGACGTGAGTCTCGACACCCGTCTGCAGGAGGCGTTCCGCGAGCAGGAGGCCACCATCCCCTCCCTGCCCGGGGACCTCGGTGAGATCCGGGCGCGTGGTCGGCGCCGACGGGCCCTGCGGAGCGGGCTCGCGATGGCGGCCTTCCTCTCCGTGCTGGTGGTGCCGACCTGGCTGCTAGCGGGTGACGCGGTCGATGGGATCGTCGTCGAGCCGGCCGATCAACCTGAGGTGCTCGAGGAGGACCAGCAGGCGCCGATCGAGACACTGACCCTCGTCGCCCCCGACGGCAGCCGGGTCGAGCTCGTCGTTCCCGACACGCTGCCGACCGACAGCGTCCATGCCGGAGCCGTCCTCGCCGACGAGCACGGTGAGATCGCGAGCATCCACATCGACGACCGGTGGCCGCGAGAGGGGTCTTCCATCAGGGACGGGTTCCCGAGCATCCGTGACGCCGTCGAGCTGGGGGAGCGGTCGGGTGGTCGCCTGTGGCGGTTGACCGCCGCCGCGACCGAGACGCACGAGGTCGAAGCACTCCTCTGGCAGGGCGAACGCCTGACGGCCGCGATCGCAGCGATCGACCTGCGAGGCCACGACCTCGAGAGCTTCGCCGACGAGCTGACCCTCGAGGAGCGCGACCACGGGCTCGTCGTCGCACCGAACGACGGTGGCGCGTTCACCGATGCGGCGCTGACCGACGTCTTCATGCGGATCGTGCGGATCCGTGCACGCACCACCGCCGAGGTACCCCGGGGGGACCTCGAGGTGACGGTCGTGCCCCGCACCGCCGCCGCCGTCGCCGCCGTCGCCACCGAACGTGGCGGTTCGCCCCTCGAGCCGGTGACGGTCCACGGCGGGCAGCTGTACGTGGACGGCGACGGCCGGATGGGACTTGTCACACCCACGGCGGTGGTCCGCAACGACTTCGTGTGGGAGCTCGGGGACCCCGACCTCCGCGACCGGATGCACGAGGCCCTGACGCGGCTCGAGGCCGACTGGATCGCACGCGATCCGTGACGGCGTCGACACCACGAGCGCGGTTCCCACGGATGCGTCGACGGTCCGTGTAGCCAGGCGGCCCGGAGCGCGCCGCCGGTTGCTGTGGCTGCGGCGCTCCGGGGTCGGGGTGTCTCGACGTCGAGGTGGTCAGCGCTGCGGCGGGCGGATGCCGCGGAACTCCCAGTCACCGCCCTGGGCGGTGGACAGGACCTCCTCCGACTCGGAGGGCTGCGCACCGACGTCGTCGCGGATCGGGGTCGGCCCGGCCACGATCGTGTTGCGCAGCGTGCCGAGCCCTTCGACCTCCACCTCGACGACGTCACCGGGTCCGACCGGGCGCGAGTTCGCCGGCGTGCCCGACAGGATCACGTCACCGGGCTCCAGCGTGATCGTCCGGGCGAGGTCCGCCACCAGGTAGGCCATGTCCCAGGTCATCTCGGCGGTGCTGCCGTCCTGCATCACCTCGCCGTTGACCAGGGTGCGGATGCGCTTGTCGTCGCGGGGATCCCAGCTGTCTGCGGACACCACGCCTGGCCCGAGCGGGCACAGCGTGTCCGAGCCCTTGACCCGCAGCATCGAGCCGGCGTCGGTGTCCCGGAAGTCGTGGAGTCCGAAGTCGTTGGCGATCGTGTAGCCCGCGATGTGGTCCCAGGCCTGCTGCTGGGTGACGTTGCGGGTGGTGCGGCCGATCACGATCGCGATCTCGCCCTCGTAGTTGAGCCACCGGCACCGGTCGGGACGTACGACGTGGCCCTCGTGGGTGTTGAGGGAGCTCACCGGCTTGTGGAAGAAGGTCGGTGCGGGAGGCAGCGTCGCCTGGAACTCCTCGACGCGCGAGACGTGGTTGAGGTGGACGCAGAGGATCTTCGACGGCACCACCGGGGGCAGGTGCACCGCGTCGGTGATCGCGATCCGGCGGCCGTCCCCGGCGACGAGCTCCCCGCCGTCACGGACGACGGAGCTCACCGCACCCTCCAGCAGGATCCTGCGTGTCTCCATGGCCCACGTCCTCCCCGGTCGTTCGGTGCCGAACGGTAGCGGAGGTGGCCGGAGGGGGTCGCGAAGCCGTCGGCGACGCACTATCGTTCGGTACCGAACGTTTCCGCGGAAGCGGGCCGGTGCGACACGACGCGTCTGTCGTCCACCCGCTCCCACCGGCGAGCACAACCGGGAGGACGTCGAGGTGGCTGAGCTCAAGGGGTTCGTGTTCCCGAGGACCGCGACCGGACGGTCGTCGATCCTGCCTCCGCCACCCTGGCACTACTCGGGCGAGATGCTCACGATCGAGTACCGCACCGACCCCGACCGGGTGATCGAGCTCCTGCCGGACCCGCTGGAGCCGGCCGAGGACCCGGGGGCGGTCGCGCTCGTCTGGGTCGACTGGCAGTCCTGCGGCGAGTCCCGCGAGGAGCTGCTCGACCCGGTCCGCGCGCAGTACCGCGAGGTGTTCTTCGTGGTCCGGGCCACCTACCAGGGCGAGCACGTGTCCCGCTGCGCCTACATCTGGGTCGACACCGACTTCTCCATGGTGCGCGGGCACTACCAGGGCTACCCGAAGAAGCTGGGATCGATCCACATGACCCGGCCCGTGGCGTACGGCAAGGCGGGACCGCGGCTCGAGCCCGGTGGACGGTTCGGCGCGACCCTGGCCGCCTACGACCGCCGCCTGGCGCAGGCGACGTTCACGATCACGGGCACCTCGGATCAGGGCGGGTTCGTCAACAGCCACGCGATGTACCACACCCGCTACATGCCGGCCATGGAGCTCGATGCGCCACCCGCGCTGCACGAGCTCGTGACCATGAAGACCCAGGACGTCGAGGCCGGCCCCGTCTACGTCGGTGAAGCGGAGCTCGAGCTGTTCAGCTCCCCGACCGAGGAGTTCGACCGTCTCGCACCCCGCGAGATGCTCGGTGCCTACTACCGTCAGGTCGGGGCCACCTTCGCCGGTGGCACGACCGTCGAGCGCTACCAGCCCTGACCACGAGCCAGCAAGCCCGCCGCGCACGCGCTCACCGCCGCCAGCCCACCGCCGCCAGCTCGCCGCCGCCAGCTCACCGCCGCCAGCCCACCGACAACGAGGAGGACCACCATGGGGGAGATCGTCGGCGTCGGCCTCGTCAGCCACGCACCCACGATCATGTTCGACGAACCGACGCGCCGCGAGCTCAACGAGGGCAAGGAGATCAGCCTCGTCCCCGGGCTGCGCCGGCTGCGCTCGGACGTGCTGGGCCGCCTCCGTCCGGACACGGTGGTGATCCTCGACACCCACTGGTTCACCACCGTCGAGCACGTCGTGTCCGCGCACGAGCACCGCGCGGGCAAGATGACCTCGTCCGAGCTGCCGCGTGGGATGAAGCAGGTGCCCTACAGCTACCCCGGTGACCCGGAGCTCGCACGTCTCATCGCCGAGCACGGCAACGCCCTCGGCACCCCCACCCACCCCGAGGACGACCCACACCTGCCCGTGTACTACGCGACGGTCAACCTCGTGACCTACCTCCACGAGGGCGAGCGCATCGTCTCCATCTCGATCGTGCAGACCGGTGAGGACGACGACTTCCTCACCCTCGGCAGAGCGATCGGTGCCGCCGTCGAGGAGTCGGACCGACGCGTCGTCGTGCTCGCGAGCGGTGGTCTGAGCCACACCTTCCACCGCCTCAAGGACCTCTCCGACCACGAGGCGTCCGACCCGCAGCACATCATCACACCCGAAGCGCGACAGGCGGACGAGGAACGCATCGCCTGGATGGAGTCCGGCGACCACGCACGCATCATCGACGAGATGGACGCCTACCACCCCCACAACCCGGAGGGCGGGTTCGGCCACTACCTCGCGATGGTCGCGGCCGTCGGGGGACGCGACTGCACTGCAGCAGGTGAGCGGTTCTCCGACTACGAGAACGCCACCGGCACGGGCCAGGTCCACGTCTGGTTCGAGCGCCCAGGCGGGGGATGGACCGCCGAAGGAGGACCAGGATGAGCCAGCACCCCGCACGCATCGACGGCCGCGAGGTGACCGCCGACACCTCGATGCGGATCCTCGCGCCCTACGACGGGCAGCTGATCGGCGAGGTGCCACGATGCTCGTCGTCGCACGTCGACGAGGCTGTCGCCGCTGCCAAGCGCGCGATGGACGGCGAGCCCTTCCCCGCGTGGCGGCGTGCGGAGGTGCTCGACCGCGCCGCAGAGCTCGTCGCGGAGGAGGACACCTTCGAGGACCTCGCCCGCACGATCGCGTTGGAGTCAGCCAAGCCGATCCAGACCGCCCGTGTCGAGGTGTCCCGCTGCATCTCGACGTTGCGGTTCTCGGCTGCCGAGTGCCGGACCCTGGCGGGGGAGATGTTGCCGCTGGATGCCGCGCAGGCGGGGGAGGGCCGGCTGGGGTTCACCCTCCGGGTCCCCGTCGGGGTGATCGGCGCCATCACGCCGTTCAACTTCCCCCTCAACCTCGTCGCCCACAAGCTCGCCCCCGCGATCGCCGCAGGATGTGCGGTGGTCCTCAAGCCAGCGGGCCAGACCCCCTTCTCCGGGCTCAAGCTCGCCGAGCTGCTGCTGGACCGCTGCGGGTTGCCGGACGGCTGGCTGCACACGGTCACGGGTTCGGGCAGCGAGGTCGGTGCGGCGCTCGTCGAACACGACGATGTCGCGATGATCACCTTCACGGGCTCACCCGAGGTCGGCTGGGGGATCCGCGCGACGGCGGCGCGCAAGAAGGTCTCGCTGGAGCTCGGCAACAACGCGCCGATCATCGTCGAGCCGGACGGCGACTGGCGGTCGGCGGCGAAGAAGATCGCGGCGGCCGGTTACAGCCATGCGGGACAGTCCTGCATCTCCGTGCAGCGGGTGTTCGTACACGATGAGGTCGCCGAAGGGTTCACCTCCGAACTGGTGGAGGCGGTCGCCGCGTTGAAGGTCGGCGATCCGTTGGACGACGACACGCAGGTCTCGTCCTTGATCGACGAGGACAACCGTGACCGTGTCACGGCCTGGATCGAGGAAGCGGTGGCCGGAGGTGCCAAGGTCGCGACCGGCGGCGACGTCCGGGAGGACGGCACGCTCGCGCCCACGGTCCTGACCGACGTCACTGCCGAGATGCAGGTCTGCCGCGACGAGGTGTTCGGCCCACTGGTCGGCGTGCAGACCTACGCCGAGGTGGAGGACGCCTTCGCGCGGGCCAACGACACGCGGTACGGGCTGCACGCGGGGATCTTCACCGGCTCACTGGCGACGGCCAAGCGTGCGGTCGAGGCGCTGGACTTCGGCGGGGTCATCGTCAACGACGTGCCGACCTGGCGTGCCGACCAGATGCCGTACGGCGGCCTGCGCGACTCGGGCAACACGCGTGAGGGCCCGGCCTACGCCGTCCGCGAGATGACCGAGATCCGATCCGCGGTGATCGCCGGCTGAGGACGTCGCGCCATCCGCCTGCGGTCGCGCGCAGCGCGAACCCGACGATCAGCCCGCCCGGGCGACGATCGGGCGGCGCATCACCGTCGTGACGAGGTCGTTGGCATCGACGTCTACCTCGTGGTCGAGGTCGTCGGTGGTGACCTCGCCGATCCGGAACACCACGACGCCGGCGGCCACGGCCTCCTCGACGGCTCGCAGCAGGTGTCCGGCGTCGAGGGGGCGTGGCTCGCGCATGCGGAAGCCGTCGCTGTAGCGGATCGCGTCCTCGGGCTGCACGAGGCCGTGGTAGACCTGCCCGGGTCGTGCGTTGTAGGCCGCGACCTCGGCCTCGACGCGCGCGGTGAGGATCTCGCGCAGCGAAGCGCGCGCGGGGAGGCCGTCGATGGTCCTGCCGCTGAGCACGTGGCCGCCCGGCGAGACGTCACGCATCTCGATCGCGGCCACCGACGGCTCCTCGCTGCCCCTTCGCTGCCTCCTCCCGGCCTCCTCCCCGCCTCCTCCCGGCCTCCTCCCCGCCTCCTCCAGGGGGAGCAGGTGGCGATCAGTTCTCGTAGGTGCCGATCAGCCGGTTCTGTTCGATGATGGCATCGGCGTACTGCGTGACGAACTCCGCGCGGCTGGGAGCGCCGTCGACCGCCCGAGACAGGGCGTAGACCCAGAAGTAGTAGTGGTGCTTGCCGTGCCCCGGCGGCGGCATCGGTCCGCCGTAGCCCGTGTCCCCGAAGTCGTTCGGACCGGGGCGGTGGGTCGCATCGGCGTCAGGGCCCAGCTCGGTCGTGTCCGCGGGGATGCCGTAGAGGGTCCAGTGGGTGAACCCGTCCGGCAGCGGCGCGTCGGGATCGTGGCAGATGATCGCGAGCTCCACCGTCCCGTCGGGTACCCCGGAGATCGTGAGCCGGGGCGCCTCGTTGCCCTTGTCGTAGGCGTGGCGATCGTCGATCGCTGCGAGGTGCTCGAGGTCCGGGCTCGTGATGGCCAGGTCCTGGATGTTGAGGCCCATCGGTGCTCCTTGCGGTCGGGTACGGCACAACCCTAGCTGTCGCGGGCGTCCGACCGGATGCGTGCGATCCACGCGAGCCGGCTCCGCTCGATATCGCCCCGCGGAGCGCCGCTGCGGGGCGATCCACGCCCGTGGAGCGCTGCGATGCGCGCGCGTTCGTCCACAACCGCAGTTGTGGGATCCACAACTATGCTTGGGGAGAATCGGGCGTTCCGACGAGATACGGACCTTCGGCTTGTCGGGGAGCCAACCTAGGGTGGCGATGACCGTCTGGGGAGCCAGACGCGACATGGGAGAGGAGACGAGCATGGCTCGCGTACGCCTTCGTGCCGTCCTTGCCGCCGTCGGAGCGAGCGCGCTTGTGCTCGCGGCGTGCAACGGCGCAGAGACCGACATCGACACCGAAGAGACCGCCGAGACCGAACCGGCGGAAGCCGCCGAGGAACCCGCCGACGACGAGGAACCGGCCGAGGCACCGCCTGAGGCGGAGGGTGAGCCGATCCGGGTCGGGATCATCACCTCGACGTCCGGCTTCCTGGGCACCTACGGCAACGCCTACCTCGACGGGCTCGAGGCCGGCCTCGACCACGCCACCGATGGCACCGGCGCCGTCGACGGCCGACCGATCGAGTTCGAGATCGTGGATGACGGTGGTGAGCCGGACCAGGCCATCTCGGCCGCCGTCGATCTCGTGGGGCAGGGCATCACGATCCTGGCGGGATCGGTGTCGTCAGGCGTGGCCGTGCAGATGGCGCCCTTCGCCGAGGAGAACCAGGTCCTGTTCATCTCCGGTCCCGCCGCGACCGACGCGGTCACCGGGATCAACGAGTACACCTTCCGTTCGGGACGGCAGAGCTACCAGGACGTCGCGGCTGCGGCGAGCCTCGTCGATGACATCGACGGCTCGACCGTGCTGGCCTTCGTCCAGGACTCGGAGTTCGGCGCGGCCAACATCGCCGCCGTCGACTCCGTCCTCGGGGACGAAGGCGCGACCATCGAGGCGGTGGAGGTGCCGTTGTCCGCGACGGAGTTCACCCCCTTCGTCCAGCAGGTCTCCGACGTTGACCCCGACCTGGTCTTCGTCGCCTGGGCCGGGGACACCACCCCAGCGATGTGGGAGACGATGGAGCAGCAGGGCGTCTTCGAGAACTACACCGTCACCACCGGCCTCGGCGACGTGGCGACGTGGCCGCTGTACGGCCCCGCCGGTCCGGACATCCTGTTCCTCAGCCACTACTACTCGACCGCACCGGACAACCCGGTCAACGACGCCATGGTGGACGCGGTCGGTGCCGACAGCGTCGACCTGTTCACCCCTGACGGGTTCGTGGCCGCGCAGATGATCGTTCAGGCGATCTCCGAGGCGGGTGCGGATGACGTCGAGGGGATGATCTCGGCGCTCGAGGGCTGGACCTTCGACGCCCCCAAGGGGACCACGACGATCCGTGCGAGCGACCACGCGATGCTGCAGCCGATGTTCACCGCGTCGATGCTCAACATGGACGACGACCCCGCCAACATCGACGTGGACACGATCGAGGTCCTGCCGCCGGAGGCCACCGAGCCACCTGAGGCCGGCTGAGCCCTCCGACCGACAGGCAAGCGAACGACGAGGCAGGTCGGTGCCGCGGCCCCCGTGGCACCGACCCCTCGCCCACACCGGCCACACGGCGTGCCGGGGACCGCACGGGGTCCGACGGAGCGGCGTCGCGCCGCCTCGACGCACGAGTGACCGTTCGAGCAGGAGCGCAGCGGTGGATGACCAGACAGCCGGGCCAGCGGAGGAACCGACGCCTGAGCCGACGCAGGTCGCAAGCTCGGGGCGCACTGCGGGGACCACGGTCCTGACCACGCGCGGGCTCGGGTGGGGGGTCGGTGGCTTCACGATCCTGGAGGACATCGACCTCGAGGTCCACGAGGGCGAGTTCCTGTCGGTGATCGGGCCGAACGGGGCGGGCAAGACGAGCCTGCTCAACGTGATCGCCGGCGTGAACGACGCGCGGAGCGGCTCGGTCGAGCTGCTCGGTGAGGACGTGACGCGGCTGCGGCCTGCGGCCCGCGTCCGACGGGGCCTGGGACGGACCTTCCAGACCTCGAGCCTCTTCCCGAACCTGACCGTCGTCGAGAACACACGCCTCGCGGCGCAGGCAGCGCGAGGCGGCAGCCTGTCGCTCTTCTCGCGTCCCCGGTGGGGCGATGAGGCGACCCAGGCCGGTCTCGAGGCGCTCACCGAGGTGGGCCTCGGCAACCGGGCATCCGACCCGGTGGCCGACCTGTCGCACGGTGACAAGCGCAAGCTCGAGATCGCGCTGTTGCTGTGCTCCTCGCCGCAGGTGCTGCTGCTGGACGAGCCCACCGCCGGGGTCAGCGTGGAGGAGGTCGAGCCACTCGTGCGGGTCATCCGTGACGTCCACGACCGCGGCCGGACCGTGGTCATGGTCGAGCACCGCATGGAGCTCGTCGTCGACGTCTCGGATCGCATCGCCGTGCTGCACAACGGACGGCTGCTGACGGTGGGTCCACCAGAGGCCGTGATGGCCGACCCGACGGTGCAGTCGGCCTACCTCGGTGAGGCGGCCTGACGCACCGGCTGGTCGTCGCAGACGTACGGGAGAGGGAGGACAGGATGGAGGTCCGGGAGGACGCCGCGTCGCACGCCGCCCCTGGTGGCGCGGCGGGCGGCCCAGCCGATGGCCGTTCCGCACCGCTGCTGCGGGTCGAGGGACTGCACGTCCACCGGGGCGAAGCGCACATCCTGCACGGGCTCGACTTCGAGGTGGCGCCCAACCAGGTGACGGCGCTGCTCGGGCGCAACGGTGTGGGCAAGACCACGACCTTGCTGTCGCTGCTCGGACTGCTGCCCTCCAGCGGCCGCATCGAGTTCGACGGGACCGAGATCGGCGAGCTGCCGACCCATCAACGCGTCCAGCGGGGCCTGGCCTACGTGCCCGAGGACCGCGAGGTCTTCACCCAGCTCACCGTGGAGGAGAACCTCAGACTCGCGATGCAGTGGCCGGAGGCGGCTGAGCGGTTGCCGACGGTGCACGAGCTGTTCCCCGAGCTGGAGAAGCGTGCGGCCCAGAAGGCGGGCTCGCTCTCCGGCGGCCAGCAGCAGATGCTCGCGCTCGGCCGCGCGCTGCTGCACCCCGCCAAGCTCCTGCTGATCGACGAGCCGACGAAGGGGCTGGCCCCGATCATCATCACCGAGGTGGTCGCGGCCCTGTCCCGGGCCACAGCGGATGCGACGGTGCTCCTCGTCGAGCAGAACCTGCGGGTCGCCGAGGAGCTCGCAACCGACGCGGTCGTCCTCGACGAGGGGCAGGTCGCCTGGCAGGGGCCGATGGACCGCCTGCTCACCGACGAGAGCCTCAAGCAGAGCCTGCTGGGCGTCGGACGGTCCCGGACCGACGACGGTGGAGCCAACGTCGATCGCGACCCGGAGGATGGATCGTGAGCCTGCAGGTCTTCGTGCTGTTGTCGGTCACGGGCCTCGGCCTGGCTGGTGTCTACTTCCTCATCGCCAGCGGCCTGTCGCTGATCTTCGGGCTGATGGACGTGCTCAACCTCGCTCACGGCCTGTTCTTCACCGTCGGCAGCTACGCGACGTGGTGGGTGATGACACGGTTCGGCTTCATCGAGCTGCTCGCCCTGCGCTTCGCCGTCGCGGTGATGGTCGCCGGCGTCGCGGGTCTGGCCGTCGGATGGGTGACCGAGCGGTTCTTCGTCCGACGGTTCTACGGTGATCACGTCACCCAGATCCTGATCACGCTCGGGCTGAGCATCGCCGGTGTCGCGCTGATCGGAGGGTGGTTCAGCTACGACCCGCAGACCTTCCCCCTGCCCGAGATCTTCCGCCGTGTCGTGGTCATCGCCGGCGCCAGGATCCCCGTCAGCCGCCTGCTGATCCTGATGATCTCCGTGGTGCTGCTGGTCGCCCTGTTGACCTTCCTACGACGGACCCGTCACGGCCTCATCATCCGCGCTGGGGTGGAGAACCGGTCCATGGTCCAGGCCATGGGGATCGACGTCGCCAAGAGCTTCACGCTGGTCTTCGCGGTCGGTGGGTTGCTCGCGGCGATCGGCGGGGTGCTCGGCGCGGTGTTCTTCGCTGGGGTCACCCCCGAGTTCGGGCTCAACATCCTGATCTTCGCCTTCATCGTCGTGGTGATCGGTGGGCTCGGCAGCGTCGAGGGGACCGCGCTCGCCGCCGTGCTCGTCGGACTCACCCAGCAGTTCGTGAACTTCTTCGCGGGGGCAGGTATCGGTGATCTGACGGTGGTCTTCCTGCTGGCGGCGACGTTGCTGTTGCGACCCCAGGGACTCCTCGGGGAGGTGGCGCGATGAGCGGCGCCGGAGGCCCCGTGGTGGGGTTGGAGGGGCCGGAGGCGGCCTCGGAGATCGGGCTGAGCGGCGCCGGAGGCCCCGTGGTGGGGTTGGAGGGGCCGGAGGCGGCCTCGGAG
>SL_3KL_010_SEDDRAFT_10000946_pt1 | contig 25657 bp, 30 predicted proteins | sample SodLakKL_010_SED_2_FD_10381 | JGI IMG/M metagenome (IMG submission 10381) | reverse complement strand
TGCTGACCGATATCGCCAAGCGCCGCCGCACCGAGCAACGCATCCGCGATCGCGTGTATTAAAACGTCGGCATCGCTATGCCCTTCCAATCCAAAGTCGGAGGGAATTCTTACACCTCCGAGCCAGAGGTCCCGTTTTTCTACAAAACGGTGTATATCATATCCGATTCCTGAGCGAATTATCATATCTGTCCTCAATATAATGAAAATTCTTTGTAATTCTTAGGTTCAAGCCACTCGACTCGCATATCGGCGATATGTGCGAATCTGGGACCAATTTTTATTTCTCCCAGATAACCGGATACGGCAGATTTGTCACCTTCGGCATCAATTTCAACGTTCCCATTCGGCAAATTTTTTGCATATCCGGTTATGTTATAGCGATCGGCAAGGCGGGATGCAAAATATCTGAAGCCCACACCCTGTACTATACCGCTTACAATTGCTTTTGCTCGGACCATAGTGAAAATCCCCATTTATCCAATAGATCGGACAGTTCCGATACGAGTATTCCGAAAATAATGATTGCACCTCCGATTACTCCCCGCAGCCCTAACAGCTCGTGCAGAACGAAGAATGCCAACAATGCGGCGAATACAGGTTCAAGCGTAAAAATAATAGCCGCGCGGGTCGGTGTCGTGTATCTCTGATATTCAGTATGTAAATATGTATTTATCACTGTTGCAAGAATTGCAGTATAAGCCAGCGCAAACAATAAATTACCGGTTACGGAGAATTGAATAGTTTCGAATCCCGCCGCAAAAAGAAAACTCAAGACCATCACTGTACAAATTTGCAAATACACTAGATGTATTATGGAATACTTTTTCGAAAATACATCGATATAAACAATATATAACGCAAAAAAGAATGCACAAACAAGGGTTAACCCATCACCGATATTAAAAGATGCTCCGGCCGGTGATGTAAGAAAATAAAGGCCAATAACAACCAGAATAACACCGATAACATTACCCGGACGCGGTGCCCGTCTTTCGATGAACATCTGGAGAATCGGTGTGAATACTACCGCTAAGCCCGTTATAAATCCTGATTTTGACGCCGTGGTATATTGCAAACCGAGAGTTTGTGTGGAAAATCCAAGAAACATTATTGTTCCGAGAATTATTCCGGCTCTGATGACCGGTGCCGTAAATCCTTTTAATTTTGTTATAATAAAAGGAGTTACCATAATAGTTGCAATGAAAAAACGCGTACCGACAAAAAACAACGGAGATGTATCTTCAAGGGCACCTTTGATTACCACAAACGTTCCGCCCCATATAAGTGTTATAATTACAAGGACGGCTTCTGCCCGACGGCGCTGAGTATTGTCTTTCAATTTGGGATTTAAATAAATAATGATGCTGTAAATTAAGTAGTAATATACAAAATTATTATATAATGCTAAATGTTTGTAAAATATGATTGACAATCAATATTATATTCTTTATTTTTTCTAAATTATCAATAATTTCGTATTTTGTATAAGAGAAACGAATTGACCGATGAGTGCAAGACCAAAAAAAGACGATTTGAACGAGAGGGACCGGGTAGTTCTGCGCCATGTTGTACAGAATTTTATTTTGACTGCAAATCCGGTCGGTTCACGTTTCCTTGCAAAAAATTGCGGCTTGAATTTGTCCCCGGCTACAATCCGTAATCTTATGGCGGATCTTGAGGAACGCGGCTATCTTATTCATCCGCATACCTCTGCCGGCAGAGTTCCGACAGATAAAGGGTATCGGGTCTACGTCGATATGCTTATGAATATCGAGCATTTAACGTCAAAGGAAGTGGAAAAAATTGAACGTAAACTCGATAATGTCGAAGACCGCGAAGTCTTGCTTGCTCAGGCATCCGATTTGTTGGGTAACATTTCAAGTCAGTTAAGTATAGTTACAAACCCGCAGCTCGCAACCGGCAAGTTTGACCGTCTCGAGATCATATCGATCTCGAGCAACCGCATTATGATCATTATAACGATACAGGGCGGCATTATCAAAACACTGGTGATGGAGATCCGATCCGTCGTGAGTCGCGATAAACTGGATACAATTGCACAGATACTGAACGAACGGCTGCACGGTTTGCCGTTACGGGAGATTCGCCAAACGTTCTCGGACCGGGTCAGAGATGTTCAAAACGAGGACACAGGTCTTATCCGCTTGTTTGTTGAATCGGTCGATGAATTATTCACCGATATCAGGGAACGGGACCGGTTTTATTTAAGCGGTACCAGTGATATATTAAAAAATCCGGAATTTAATTCACCGGAAAAAATCAGAAGTGTTATTGAATTGATTGATGATAAAGAGATAATCATTCATGTCCTTGAAAGTCAGAGCGAGAAAGCAAGGGACATCGCGATATCGATTGGAAATGAAAATCCCGAAAAACGTATGAAAAATTACAGTGTCATAACGACACGCTATGTGATAGGTGATATCTATGGCACGGTTAGTGTCATTGGTCCCAAAAGGATGAATTATTCCAGAATTATTCCATTGGTTGATCATATTGCAAAAACGATTACACAACGAGCATCATAAAATTATTGTCATGGAGGTAGTAGAAATAGTATATGAGTGAGAAGAATAAAAATCATGGAGCAGACGATCGCAAACAAAACCAAATTATTGAAGACACAAACGCAGATGAGGTTCAATCCTCTCAACAAGATGAAATCGATGACAGTATAACGGAGGAAAAAATACAGGAACTACAGGAAAGAATAGCACAGCTTGAAAAAGAACGGGATGATTTAAAGGATAGATTCCTTCGGAAAGCTGCTGAATTTGAAAATTACAAACGTCGCACCGAGCAGGAACTCAGTGCATTTTCAAAATACGCCCATGAACAGTTTATCGTCGATTTACTCCCTATCCTTGATGATTTCGAACGATCTCTTCAGATCAGTAAAGAACGACGTGAATTCGGTCCCTTTTACAAAGGCGTTGAACTCATATATAAAAAATTTTACAACCTGCTCGAATCAAAGGGCGTAAAACCCATAGAAGCCGAGGGGAAACCATTTGACGTTGAACTGCATAACGCACTAATGCAGGTACCGAAAGATAATGTTAAACCGAATACCGTGATCGAAGAGGTCGAAAAAGGATATATATACAATGATAAGATCGTTCGTTATGCAAAGGTCATTGTTGCAAAAGAGCAGGATGACGATAACCCACAGGATGAGACAAACGGGGAAAGATTAAATAAGAGGGAGAACTCGTAATGCAGAAGAGGGATTATTATGAAATCCTTGGAGTCTCACGGACTGCATCACAGGATGAAATAAAGAAATCATACAGAAAACTGGCACTACAGTATCATCCGGATAAAAACCCGAATAATCCCGATGCAGAGAAAAAATTTAAAGAATGTGCCGAGGCATATGAAGTGTTACGCGATGCGGATAAACGGGCACGGTACGATCGCTTCGGCCATGAAGGTATGCGATCAAGCGACTTCGGCGGATTCCGGGATGTGGATGATATCTTTAGCGCATTCGGAGATATTTTCGGAGGCGGCTTTGGCGGTTCAATATTTGAAGAAGTATTCACCGGTGGCCGGAGCAGAAGCGGCAGAGCCAGATCATACACCGGAACCGCAGGCAGCGATCTGAAAATAAAACTAAAATTAACGCTCGAAGAAGTTGCCAAGGGTGCAAAGAAAAACTTAAAAATTAAAAAACATGTCAGTTGTAGTACCTGCTCGGGCACAGGTGCCGGCAGCAGCGACGGATACAGACGGTGTGAATATTGTAACGGTAGCGGTGAAATTCGACAGGTCTCCCGTTCCGTCTTCGGTCAGTTTGTGAATATTACCCCCTGCTCAAATTGCGGAGGCAGCGGAAAAATCCTGTCAATACCGTGTAAATCCTGTGACGGTGAAGGGCGAAAGCAGAGTAATGAAACGATAGAAGTAACCATCCCGGCAGGAGTATCCGAAGGACAGTATCTTACACTCCGTAACCAGGGTAATGCTGGGCGTCGTGACGGTCCTGCGGGAGATCTCATTGTCGTAATCGAGGAAGAACACCACGATAGTTTTATCCGAAAGGGCGATGATATAATTTACGATCTGCTCGTAAGTTATCCGGTTGCCGTCATGGGAGGAGATGTTGAAGTTCCAACCTTAAACGGCCGGGTACGAATGAAAATCGATCCCGGCACAGCGTCCGGTCGTATCCTCCGGATGAGGGGAAAAGGAATTCAGCATCTGAACGGAGGCGGTTCAGGTGATCAACTGGTAAGGATCAATGTGTGGGTACCGAAGAAAGTCACGGCAAAGGAGAAAGAGCTTATTCGGGAACTGGAGAAATACCAAAATATTCATCCAAAAGAATCAGATCAATCCGAAAATAAAAGTTTCTTTGAAAAAATTAAAGATGTTTTTAATTAAATGCGATGAGTATCATCAGAAATATCACCCGTCTGCTCTCGTTTACTGAAAACGAGAAAAGAATTTTAATATTGCTTGCAGTCGGGTTTATGGTGGGGATCGGCATTGCGGCATACCAGGGATTTCGTGCAGAACTGACGGTGGAAGATTTCAGCGAGCAATACCGTGAACAGGACTCAATCTTTGTTGAGCGATCAGGTCCGGTACCGGACGATGAGCCGGATGCTGCTCCCCCATTGATTTTGCTCACACCAAACAGTATTAATGTAAATACAGCAACAAAAAGTGAATTAACGTTACTGCCGGGTATCGGAGATGCGTACGCGGAGCGAATTATTCTTTATCGTGAAGATTACGGACCGTTCACATCACCAGAAGAGTTGTTGAATATAAGCGGTATCGGGGCGCGCCGGTTGGAACAAATTAAACCTTATATCACATTCTAATCAACTCTAACTTTGACCAGGAGGAATATTTCATGGCAGTTCATAAAAAAGCACGCGGTTCTGTTTTACTGAAAATCATAATCGTTATATTGTTGGCTGTACTCATCTATACCTTGTGGGAGCCATTTGAAGTTATCAGGACCGAAGATCGACAAAGAACCGAATCCCGACTCCGGATGACAAATATCCGTAATGCTCAAATGTTCTATTTTCGGCAATACCAAACCTATCAACGTGATGTAGACAGTTTGATTACCTGGATACAATCCGACAGTCTCGTCGTCGCTAAATCGGATAGTCTCTTCCGACCTCTCCGTCTCGGTGAGTTTGTTGCAGACTCTTTACGATACTCTCCACGCAGTCACAGGAGATATGTTATTGAAGTCGACGACTCATCGGCTACACACCGGTATTATATCGAATGCCCGGACGGATTTGGTTACGTAAGCTCGATAGATGACCTATCACAGTTACACAGACCCAGCTGGGAATAACAACTCCGAACGGAATCCGATATGATCGGTTTATATGTACAACAAGATACCATCCGGGGAATTGATATTGTCAAAAAGAGGCGCGGATATGCTGTAAAAGCTATCGCTGAAGAGACGGTACACCTTCCGATGCCCGAATATTTACGGACACTGGATAATAACGATGAATACGATTATTTTATAAGTAACTTTTCTTCTTCGTTGGTAAAGCTCCTCTCCGCTCCCGGATTTATTAGTAATGAAATAGCCGTTGCCGTCGATATCCGTAACGTATTTATCCACACTGTACCTTTTGACGGTGATTTTACTCCCGACAAACTGGCACAATTAATTGAGTGGGAACTCACGCATTACTTCCCTATTATACCGAGTGATGCGTTTCTGTTCGACACCTATAATCCCGGATTTAATCCTGCAAAGGATATTTCTCCCAAATTTATCTATACCGCCGTACTTCGATCGTATATACATCTTATTCAGCGGGGCATTAAAGAAGCCGGTAAAAAATTGGTTTCAATTAATGTTGACCAGTTTACGCTCGAGAATTTATTAAAATTGTCGGTAAAAGATAAAAAACGGGAACGGTCCACTGCCGTCTGTTTTCGACACGATGGTATGCTCTTTTGCAGTTTATTATGGAATAATCGCCTGGTGCGTTACCGTGAATATACAATCGATGAAAACAATCCGCCCGAAAAACGTATCGGCATGTTTTTGAATTCACTCGGCGGACCACAAGGGAAGGTCGAGCACCGGATTTATTATTATCCCTACGATGAAACTATCATCGAGTCAACCGAGAAAAATACAGGTTGGATCTTTGAACGATTGCAGGTTTTCGGCGGCGTAAAGCTGACGCGTAAAGCGAGGAAATCGTTACCTGAATCGTTACACGTGCAGGAAGGATATGCACCGGCGATTTCAGTCGCATTACAAAGCACATAAATCCATGCGAATTACTGGCGGAGAATTCCGGGGCCGAACTATATATTCAGGTAAAACTTTGGATATACGCCCCGCTACAGACCGTGTACGTGAGACTTTATTTGCCATATTACCGCAATACATCGACTTGAGCGAAACGGCGGTGATTGATCTATACGCGGGCACCGGAAGTCTCGGTTTCGAATGCCTAAGCCGGGGCTGTCCATACGTTATCTTTGTTGATTCGTCGCGGGACGCGATCGGGCACATAAAAAGAACAGCAGAATCATTGGACTGTGAAAACCGGTGTCGTATCGTTCATAGCCCCGTTGAACGGTTTATCGATAAAAAATCGGAAACAGCGGGATTGCTCTTTGCCGATCCGCCGTATAGCATGGAAGCTGTATCCTCTTTACCGGAGCTTCTTGCACGCTCATCGATTGTCGAACAAGATGCAGTGTTACTCATAGAGCATAGTAAACAAACCGTTTTTCCGGATAGTCGTCTGTATTCTGTTTTCAGACAAAAAATATTCGGAAACACCGTTGTATCATTCTTTCAATTGAAGAAACCAGACCAAGAAAAATAGGTTATACTTATGAAACGAGCTATCTATCCCGGCACCTTCGATCCGTTCACATATGGGCACCTGGATATTGTTCAACGTGCTGTATCATTGTTCGATGAAGTTATCGTAACGATAGCACTGAACAGCGCCAAAGCACCGCTTTTCAACACCGATGAACGTATGGAAATGTTACGTGAATCTCTCTCCTCCTTTGCATCCGTCCGGATTGATAGTTTCAGGGGCCTGCTTGTCAATTACGCGAAAAAGGAAAAAGCGAATGTTATCATCCGGGGTTTACGAATGATCTCGGATTTTGAATTTGAATTTCAGATGGCATTGATGAACCGTAAACTTGAAGAAGAGATTACAACTGTTTTTCTTATGCCGGATGAAAAATATACCTATCTCAGTTCATCAATTGTACGGGAAATAGCCCAACTCGGAGGAGATTGCTCTCCTTTTGTACCGCCTCATATTGAAAAAAAACTGAAGCAGAAATATTTACACTGATTTCTAAACGCAAGATGCGTAGAAAACAATTAGCTAAAATAACAAATGTATCCTCCGGATCGCATATACGGAAACTATCCGAGAGAATACAAGCAATGATGCGGGCAGGGATTGATGTCGTTGATTTGACTACGAGTGAACCGGATTTCCCGGCACCCGATCATATTAAAAAAGCGGGCATTGCCGCAATAGAACATAATCTCACAAAATATATTCACGGAAACGGTACAGCAGATTTACTAGACGCGATATCAAAAAAATTCAAATCAGAGAATAATGTACACTGGTCTCCGGCTGAAATACTCATTTCTCAAGGGGAAAAAGAATCGATATTTATTGCTCTTAGGACAATTTGTGATCCCGGTGACGAGGTAATCATACTTTCGCCATATTGCAGGAGCTACCTTGAAATAACGAGGTCTGTCGGTGCAAAACCTATTATTATCGGAACAACCGAGACGACCGGCTTCAAGGTATCTCCAAGGCAGCTCAGGAACGCGCTTTCACTGAAAACGAAAGCTTGTATCTTCAACTCTCCCGCCAATCCGGCAGGTGTTGTTTATTCACGCGAAGAAATCGAGAATATAGCATTCGTCTTGGCCGATGCAGGATTATACGTTATAAGCGATGAAAGATTTGAGTACTTTGTTTACGATGAGTTACCACATGTTTCCATAGGGGCTATCGACTCTCTGCGTGAAGCTACCGTTACTGTAAATGGGCTCTCACAAGCATTCTCTATGACCGGATGGCCGCTTGGTTATATGGGAGCACATAAAAGTATAATTGATAAAGCCTCTGAAATGCAGGATCAAGTTGCTTCAAATGTGAGTGCTGTCTCTCAAAAAGCGGCACTGGCGGCATTATCCTACCCTCCCGATCATCTTCATCGTATGCAGGAAGCATTCCGGCATCGGCGAAATTATGTGGTCGGAGAATTCGATGCAATGAAAAATATATCCTGCATCCGGCCTAAAGCCGGTCTGTATATATTTCCTCGCGTACATGAATTTTATGGCACTTCTTTCGGGAATTTCCAAATCAGAAGCGACGTGAATTTGTGCGAATTTTTGTTATCAGAAGGAAAAGTAGCAACTCTCCCCGGCGGCGCATTTGGCTCATCGGACAATATCAGAATATCACTCGCAGCACCGTTGGAAGAACTACAGAAAGGTCTGCAAAGAATCGATGACTGTCTCAATCTGCTGAGATATTGATTTTTAAGTTTTAAAACCGTATATTAGCACTCGACAAATAAGAGTGCTAATTCTGATACATTTGGAGATAGAGATGCCGACATATGATTATCGCTGCAACGATTGCGGCTATACTTTTGAAGAGTTTCAAAGTATGAAAGCCGAACCGCTAAGAACGTGTCCTGAGTGTAAAAAGGATAGTTTAAAAAGGCTGTTCGGGGCAGGTGCGGGTTTAATATTCAAAGGCAGTGGTTTTTATATTACTGATTATAAAAATAACGGGAACGGTAATCGTAAATCCAAGGATTCGCTCGGGAATAAGGAACAATCAACAACCAATAAGAGCTCTGATAAAGAAACCTCACCGAAATCATCCGCCACAACCGATAAAAAAGAACCAACCTCGTCAAAATGAAAACTGAGTAGCAAGCTATGGGACACACCATCAGTGCGAAGGATATGTAATCGCCTCTTCCAGCTACTGATTATCTAAATTTTCTCTCTTTTCCCTGGCTTTTATAAATTCCTTTTCAATGTCTCCCAACATGTCAATTTGCAGTGCTTCTTTATACGTTTGCAGACGGACAATCAACCTGCTCAAGTCTTTTATTATGTTATCCTTATTTTTAGCGAAGATATCACGCCAGATAGTAAATTCGCTTTCACCGATTCTCGTCATATCCCGGAAACCACCCGCAGCTAGCGTATTTAGAACTGATGTCCGTGTTTCATCACCAAGAGCTTCATTAAGTAAAGCAACTGATAAAAGTTGCGGTAGATGGCTTATTTTCGATACTGCTAAATCGTGAATATCCGGATTCAGTACAAAATGCCGTGCACCGATCGCTTCAATGAGAGATAAAAGTACCTTTGGGAGTTCTCCGGTAGCCGGCGGAGTAAGCAGATACACAGAATCAACAAACAGGTCCGGATTGGCATACTTTATCCCGGTTTTCTGACTTCCGGCCATGGGATGACCGCCGATAAATGTTATTTCAGGTGAGAGCGTTGCTGCAGCCTTCATTATGGGACGCTTAACACTGCACACATCCGTCACTACCATTGATCGGGAGTATGAGTGTAACACTTTAATTTGCTCTAAAACGGTTGACGTTGGAGCCGCTAAATATAAGATATCACATATGTTAACAAGGTTAACGAATGTATTTTCCAGCTTGTCAACATATTTCAGTGAAACAGCTTGTTGCTTTGTATTTTCATCGGTATCGTAACCCACAACGGTCACTCCCGGTATATTTTTTTTGAAAGCTGCGGCCAACGAACCGCCTATCAAACCGAGTCCCGATATTCCTATAACAGCAGCTGAGATCTTCATGGTTTTTGTCTAAATTGATTGTACTTTCTTTTGTATTGCCGGCTTGCAGATATCTCTTCCAATAGCGTGGACAATGATTTTTATTTCCTGCATAAGCTGGTTGAATTGTTCGGGAAAAAGTGATTGCCCGCCATCCGAAAGTGCATTATTCGGGTCGGGATGAACCTCGACAATCAATCCATCCGCTCCGGCTGCGATTGCCGCACGGGCCATGGGAATGATCTTATCTCTAAGGCCGACGGCATGCGAAGGATCGGCAATAATGGGGAGATGACTCTTCTGTTGGATAACGGGAATTGCACTCAGGTCCATAGTATTTCGTGTTGATTTTTCGAACGTGCGGATACCGCGTTCACAGAGGATGACCCCCTTATTGCCTCCTGATAGAATATATTCGGCCGACATAAGTAATTCTTCTGTGGTAGCCGATATACCCCGTTTCAGAAGCACAGGTTTATCGATTTTTCCGAGTTCACGAAGTAGTGTGAAGTTCTGCATATTCCGTGCGCCTACCTGTAATATATCGGTATACTTCAAAATAGTTTCGATCTGTGAGATATCCATAACCTCGGTTATCATTTTCAGATGAAAGATATCACACGTATTACGCATTATTTTAAGTCCTTCTTCACCCAGTCCCTGGAATGCGTAGGGTGATGTCCGGGGCTTGTAAGCTCCCCCTCTCAGCATGACGGCACCTGCGGAGGAAACAGATTCGGCGACCTTGAACATCTGTTCTTCATTCTCGACGGAGCACGGGCCGGCTATTATGACTACATCCTTCCCGCCGAATGTTATATTGTCCGCAATGTTTATAATTGTATTTTCACGTTTAAACGACCGGCTTGCAAGTTTATATTGTTCGGTAATACGATATACCTGGGCTACACCCGGCAATACGCGTATCGTATTCGTATCAAAATCCGGATGCACGCCGATAGCACCCAAAACGGTCTGGTTTACACCCGTTGAGCGGTGAACATCGAATCCGTTTTTGTGCAATATCTCAATAATGTTCTCTATTTCTTGTTTTGTCGCATTTTTATCAATGACGACTACCATCTTATTACTCCGTTTAGTTTATGAAACAGTTAATATCTGTCAAGTTTAAATTTTTCACCCAGGTATAGCTTCCGGACCTGTTCATCGTTCGCAAGCTCTTCGGCGGAACCGCTCATTAAAATACTCCCTTCAAACAACAGATATGATCTGCCGGTAATAGAAAGTGCCTCGTGTACGTTATGATCGGTAATTAACACACCGATACTACGATCTTTCAGACTTTGTACCAGTTCCATTAAATCCTCTACCGCGATGGGGTCTATTCCGGCAAACGGCTCGTCTAACAAAATAAATTTCGGATCGGTTGCCAGTGCACGCGCAATCTCGGTTCGTCGTCTTTCACCACCGGATAACATATACCCCTGGTTATCTTTCAGATGCGCGATGCCGAATTCTTCCATTAGTCGATCGCATTGTTCCCGCCTCTCGGCTTTCGATAATTTCCGAAGTTCCAGGATCGACATAATGTTTTGTTTTACCGTGAGTCGCCTGAAAATGGAGGCTTCCTGCGGCAAATATCCTATTCCGTACCGGGAACGTTTGTACATCGGTATGCGGGTGATATTATTTCCGTCCAGAAATATTTTTCCGTTGGTCGGCTTAATTAAACCAACGATCATGTAAAATGTCGTTGTCTTGCCCGCACCGTTCGGTCCGAGCAGACCGACCACCTCTCCCTGAGTGACTTCAATCGATACATTTTTTACGACATACCTTTTTCCATACCGTTTAAATAAGTCCGATGTATGGATAATACTATTTTGTTGCTCCTGACGTTTACTGCCGGTACGCTCCTCAAATCCGGTAGATGTTGTTTTTTCAGCTCCTGTCATCAGTTTGTCGCCTCCATCGATTGATATTGTTTACCGGCGGCTGCCGGAAGCGACAGCACAGGTCTGTCCGCGCGCCAATCAAATCCGGGGAGATTGAATGTTTGTTCTCTCCCGCGTATAATGTTTTCCGGATAATATTTCCCTTCGATACCTCCCTCGATTTTTAACTCATGTATTTCACTTTCGATAAAGCGAAGAGTAATTTTATCACCTGTAACATGATTTACTCCGTTTGGTAATAAATCTTCATAGAGATAATACACGCTCGTTGCCTGATCGTGAACTTCTACCATCTCGATTTCATCCTCGTGAAACCACATGGTAAGCGTACTACCCGTTAGTTGATTGAATCGATCCGGGTAGCGAATATCGCTTTTTGATATTACAAATGACCGCTCGTAAACTTCAAGCGATTTCAGCCGTTGGTTTTCAAGCCGGACATGGATGGAATCCCCCGTTATCTGATTATCTTGATACCAGAGTATCGGTGTACCGGTGAGACTTAATTCATCTTCATCGACAAAATAAATCGTCTTCGTGCCGCGTGCAGAAAGATCCGCCCGGTGAATTTCAACGCTGTCTATCGCGATGAATGTTCGCACATCATCATCAATCAAAGACTCCATGATGTTACTCTTAACTATCAATGTATCTATACGCCCGGTATCGGTGGTATCTATATGTACAAGCACGGGTAATTCTTTCATTTTGCTGTAACCACTTTCACTGTCATATTCGAGATCCTCGCCGTAGATAGTAGTACCGCGGTCCGGATCGACTACGCGAACATTACCTGTTGCCCTTGATAATTGCTTATCGCGTCTGTGAATGAGATGGTCCGTGTAAACTATGCCGGCCGGATCAACAACAACGACATTTTCCCAAAACTCTGCCATTTTTTCGTCGATAAAATATTTTCCGAAATCCGCAGTCAACCGCGAGACACCATCGTCAAGGACGAGATTCCCCTCACCGTCGAGAATCCGGGTATTACCGTTATAAAATCCCTGATCGGTAAAGAGGTTAACCGTATCGTCTACAATGCGTACGTTCCCTTCGAGGAATGCGCTGTTCCGGGCAGGATACTGAATTGCCCGGTCGCAATAAACCATTACTTCCCTCTGTTGCAGTATCACATTCCCGATAAGCTCCCGGGTATTCTCGCCGTCGATTCTCTTCCCGACAAGGCTATCGGCGTTACGTATTATTATTACATCATTTTCATCGGCTATCGATATTGATGTAACGAATAAGATAACAAAAAGTATGTACAGGTTTCCTCTTCTCACAATTCGATCGTCTCTGTCACGTATAATCCGTATTATTCGATTCTCGTCTGACCGGTTACCCGGTAAATAGTATAGTTTGATAAACTTGCATCCGATTCCATCCCGTAGCCCTGTATAATTTCATCGGGTGACGTTATTTTTACAAACACGTCGGTATGAATTCTTTCTGTTTCATTTGTCCAATGTATTTCCTCGGATTCGAGTATTGTTCCGTCTTCGCCTTCGATGATGACGTTCCCAAATCCTGAAATATCATTTGTTTCATCATTGACCTCTCCTCTGTCGGAAACGAGCGTGGAAGTCTTATGTCCCTCCTCATTGTAAAAGTCAACGTGTACTCCGTTTTCAAGCAGCGTCAGCATTTTGTCATTAAACACTGCAATATATCCTGCCCGGATAATTGCGGAGATAACGCCATCATCTGATACAATAATTGTGCTATCCCAACTTTCCTGATCCGGCATCTCATCTCCGGTTATCCCTTCGACCACACTCGGTCGAATGCGCTGTTCACATCCTATAGGTCCGGTCAGCATGATGAGCACATAGAAGAATATTACAATACCGTATTTCATCTTTGCGCCAGCCCCGCTTTCACCAGGTCGTGTAGGTGTATCATACCCACGGGTTTGTTATAATCATCGACAACAATGAGCTGTGTTATATTAAACATTTCCATCTGCTGCATTGCTGTTGCAGCAAGAGCGCCGGGTCCGATTGTTTTCGGGTTTTTCGACATCGCATCGAAAGCGGTCAATGAATTTATATTAAATGTTCTTCCCAGCAAACGGCGTAAATCACCGTCGGTAATTATACCGGACAAAGCTCCTTCTTCATTCGTAACACAGGTCGCTCCCAGTCGTTTGGTCGTCATCTCGATGATCGCGTCTTTAAGAGACACCGATTCCGTAACGAGTGGGATTGACTCCCCTTGCGCCATCATTTCCCGGACTTTGAGAAGTAAACGCTTTCCGATGTGACCTCCGGGGTGAAAATTTGCGAAGTCTTCTTTTGTAAAGTTTCTTTTTTCCAGGAGCGTCACACAAAGCGCATCCCCCAGAACAAGTGCCGCAGTTGTTGAACTCGTCGGTGCGAGATCGAGTGTACACGCTTCCTGATCTACGCTCATATCCAATGTGATCTCAGCATGCTGAGCAATTTTTGACCGGGTGTTGCCAACCATAGCTATGATCGGTACTTCTATCCGATGAAAAAGCGGGAGAAGATTTACTATCTCTTCGGTGTTTCCGCTTTTTGAAATGCAAATTATTATATCTTCTCCGCGTACCATTCCCATATCACCGTGTACCGCATCGGATGGATGCAGATAGATTGCAGGTGTGCCGGTTGAATTCATCGTGGCAACAATTTTTTTACCGACTATACCCGATTTACCCATACCCGTTATCACAACACGTCCCTTACATCGAAGTATCGCAACAACCGCACGCGCAAATGATACATCGATTCTGCCCACAAGCGTTTGAATAGCATTGCTCTCTATTTCGACGACACGTTTCCCCCGTCGGATAATGTCGTCATTATCAAGATTTTCCAGTATGTGTTTATCTATAGTCACGTTTATTTCCGGTTCCGTCATCCTGTCACGTTTGGATCGAAATCCTGTGCCAGACTTTATTATAGTTAATATATGCCTGCCGGATATCCTGGTCAGTAAAATCCTTCGGGTTATTAAATAAATTTTTCCAGTTTAAAACCTTAACAGGGTCCTTAATATGTTTATACAGCATCAATTCATTATGAAGATTTGTTGCCGGTATCGGATGGTTTACGCCATCGGATTCGTCATACAGCCACACACGATTGTCATTGTAACAAAGCGCGAGCACTGCCGTAGGTTGTGCGATGTTAATAGTGACCTCACGCACCGGTTTGCTGCAAAACGGACAATCCACGCCCGGTTTCCAGTATGAATAAGTCGATTTTTTCACGATAGTGAAATTATCGGAAATATTCTTACCTTCCAGGTTCGTCATTTGAATTTCGAGTTGCCCGGCAACATATTCATGCACTGATACCGTAATAGTACCATCCTCACTTTCAATCATTCCGCTCGCGAAGATTCTTTCCATCGGACCGGTAGTATCAGGTATGTCGTCCGGCTCACCTAAAATGTAGTCTCCTTCTCCCCACCGGCCGTATCCGATTATTTGTAATGTCTGCAACAATGAACGGTACTTTTTATATCCGGCCCGGTCGTCGGGTAGTAACCACTCTATAAGAAGCCATTCTTTACGGGTAAGCGGTCGCGGGAATATATCGTTTTGTTCACCCATACCTTACACTAATCAATAAATAACTTTGCCTTGAAAATGAAATCTACCAGTTCCCTGACCGCACCTTTTCCCCCCGATGCCTCTGTCACGAAATCGACTTTACGCTTCACTTCGGGGCGTGCGTTCGCGGGAGCCGCGCTAAAACCTACCTTTTCAAGAACCGGTAAATCGAAAATATCGTCTCCCATATACGCAACTTGTTGTTCGTTTAAATTATATTTCTTCCGGACATCTTCAAAAGCAGTAAGTTTATTAAATGATCCCTGATACAGATCCTTTATGCCGAGTTCCTCGGCACGCATCTGTACTATTTTCGAATTCCGTGCGGTAATTATACCGACCTTTAATCCTTTTGCAATTGCCTGAACGATACCATATCCGTCATGGACATCAAACGATTTAATCTCTACCGGTTCATCGCTGTTACTTAGTTTCCCGTATGTAATCTCCCCGTCGGTCATAACACCATCGACATCGAGCAGGATCAGCTCAACCAGCCGGGCCTTTTCTAAACCGGTTTTTCTGGAACGAAATTTATACATAATTTATAACATTTAATTGGAATCAATGTTCCAAATATTATGATATTGCATCTCTGATTAAAATAGCCTCCCGCATAACCTCGTACAATTGCCCGAGGGCAAGTTGACTACCGGCATCGCTTCGTGCATTGGACGGATCAGGGTGTGTTTCGATAAAAAGTGCGTCGCATCCGGCTGCTACGGCTGCCTTCGCTAATGGGGCGATAAATTGGGGGGTCCCGCCGGTGGAATTACCGACGCCTCCGGGTTTTTGCACGGAGTGCGTTGCATCAAAAATAACCGGATACCCGATCGATTGCATAATCGGTATCGATCGCATATCTACGACAAGATCGTCATATCCAAACGTAGTACCTCGCTCGGTTAACACCACACCTGAACTGCCGGCCTTCATTACTTTTTCCGCCTGATATTTCATTTTTTCCGGTGCCATAAACTGGCCTTTTTTAATATTAACGGGTTTGCCCGTTTGTCCTGCCGCCCTGAGCAACTCCGTTTGTCTGCATAGAAAAGCCGGAATCTGCAATATATCCACATAACCGGAAGCGATTGCGCACTCCTTTTCAGAATGTACGTCTGTAATCACGGGAAATCCAAATTCATCCCCAACCTCTTTCAGCAATCCGAGTGCTTCCTCCATGTCGATACCCATAAACGAGTCATCGCTCGTTCTGTTGGCCTTTTTGTAGGATGATTTGAAAATAATCGGTGCGTCAAGTTTTTTTTGTATAACTGATAACTCCCGTCCGACAGTAAAGAGCATCTCCCTGCTCTCGACGACACAAGGTCCGGCCAGGAAGACAAGCGGATAACCGTCCCCTATGACAATATCTTTGACACGAACAATGTTCTGCATATAGCGATATTCCTTACACTATCTTATATCTTAACTTTTTCCACGTCTATGCGTTTTCCTTCCGACTCTGAGATGATCACGTTTGCTGCGGCATCGCCGGTTACATTCGTCAAGGTCCGCATCATATCGAGTAACCGGTCAACACCGAGTATCAACGCCACTCCCTCTTCAGGGACTCCGATTGCACGCAGAACAATGATCAGCATAATTATTCCGACACCGGGAACGGGAGCAGTACCGATAGAAGCCAATGTTGCGGTAAGCACTATAGTGAGCTGCTGAGCAATATTTAAATCAAATCCGTATACCTGCGCAATAAAAACGGCTGCTACTCCCTGATAGAGAGCAGTGCCGTCCATATTGATCGTAGCTCCAAGCGGTAAGATAAAGCTGGTTGTCTCTTTCGAGCAACCCATTTTATCCTCTGCGGTACGCATGTTCACCGGAAGAGTTGCGGCACTTGAACTTGTACTGAAAGCAATAAGCTGGACCGGTCGTATCTCTTTAAAAAAGTGTATAATATGCATGGACGACAGACTTTTAAGGAGGATACCGTACGTGATAAACATATGTATCAATAGTCCCAGAATAACGGCCATAACATACCATAAGAGCGTGCCGAGAATATCGAAACCGAATTCACCCACGGTTGCCGCTATAAGTGCGAACACTCCGTAGGGGGCTATTTTCATAACGAACTCGACAAGCTTGATCATGGCATCCATGATGCCTTCGAAAACTTTTATCACCGGTTCGGCTCTCTCTCTCGGAATTGTCGTGAGGATCAACCCGAACAGGATTCCAAAAAATACTATTTGCAACATCTCCCCTTCTGCCATCGCATTGAGGGGATTCGTCGGGATCATATTTACAATCTGATCGACGATGTTTACTTCGAGTTCTTCATCTATACGGGCATCAATATCATCCTGAAATTCCGCAATGAACCGTTCCCGCGGTTCTTCCGGCATTCGTATACCCGGCTGAATAAGATTTGCAGCGACAAGTCCGATGGTAATTGCTATTGATGTGGTGATGACGTAATACCCGATCGTTTTTGCTCCGATCGATGCAACCTTGCTTAAATCACTTAAACTGGTGGCTCCGACGATGAGGGATGAGATAACGAGCGGGATTGCAATTAAGGTCAGCAATCGTATAAAAATTGTACCGATGGGACGTATCGCAGTTGCGATCGTCCCTACGCTTTCGACAGACCGGATGTTCTCGTAAACCTGCATTGTCCGTTCGCCCGTTTGCCGGTCAATTTTTGTGACTTCGATCTTTGCCGCTCTGCGTTCGCTCGGGCGAAGCCGGTCGATGTTCCTGATCAAGGCATCCTGTTCCGAAGCACCGAACACCCAGGTCCGATTCTTTGCGTATACAGTGATATTTTCCCATTTTCTAACATCTTTTGTCGTGACTTCGCGTTCAGGGCCATATTCGATCCGCACCCTGTCTCTATCGACATTAAACATTGCCCCGAAAACCGCACCGAGAACCAATGCGAGGAGAATCTTCGTATAGAGCTGCATGGATAGAAATTTTTTAACGATCGGAATCATGTAAACCGGTTCATTCGTATTCGATTAAGAAAATTATAAACAAATTATAATAACAATTTTTAATGAGGAAATCAAAAATAATCAATGAGATATGAACTCAAATGGCAACGAAAAGGGGTAGTCATTGCGGATCGACTACCCCGGAGTGATAAGGAAATATACGTTTACATTCGATTTTTTTTCATCAACGAGTAATTTCGACAACATCAACTTCGAAGTTGATATCCTTACCCGCAAGCGGATGATTTGTATCGAGTGTTACGGTAGATTCACTTATGTCAACGACCTGAGCCGGAATAGGTTCTTTTTGTTGTCCTTCAAGAGCAAGTTGCATACCAATCTCAAGTTTTATATCGGATGGTATCTGCTCCTTCTGTATAACGTGGACGAGCTCATCTTTTCTTTCGCCAAATGCCTGATCGGGGGTGAGATCGAATGATTTTTTATCTCCGGTCTGCATACCGAGGAGAGCTTGTTCAAATCCCGGTATAATTTTACCTTCACCTATTGTCAGATCGAGCGGTTCGCGGCCCTGGGATGAGTCAAACACTTCTCCGGACTGCAATTTACCTGTATAGTGTACCTGAACCCGGTCTCCCTCTCGGATTCCTTCCATACACAAACCTCCTTTTGATTATTTAGATTTTCTATGAATAAAAAACCCGCGTTTCACTTGCATCGAAAAAAGAATACAAGTTATCTGCGGGATATGGTATATACTATAAGCTAAAAAAAAAACAACAAATGTCAAATTTTTGCACTCAGCACTTTTTCTCTCTGCTCTCGTCTGAAGTTGCGAACCTTCTCTCTTATTTCAGGATATTTAATGCCGAGAATTGCAGCCGCGTATAATGCCGCATTTACCGCACCGGGTTTGCCGATTGCAAGTGTTGCCACGGGTATTCCGCCGGGCATTTGAACCATCGAGAGAAGCGAGTCCAGTCCCTGTAAGGCATCGCTTTTCATCGGGACGCCGAGAACCGGTACAACGGTTTTTGCTGCCAGGACACCTGCAAGATGTGCAGCACCGCCTGCCGCCGCGATGACCACCTCGATTCCGTTTCCTTCCGCGTTTTCGGCATAAGCCAGAGCTTCATCGGGAGTTCTGTGCGCGGATAATACTTTTACCTCGTGCGGAATCTCAAATTTTTTCAGAGTATCGACTGTATTTTTCATCGTATCCCAGTCAGAAGTGCTGCCCATAACAACGGCGACAAGTGGTTTATCCATATAGTTATTACCTCTCCACAATGAAATATGATACCAAAATCATATTGATAATAGTGATGTTTTATTTATAGAAATATCTCTCTGTACCTGCACACCCCGGGGAGCGAAATCACTTTCAAAGTAATGCCGGTATGCGTATCTATCCCGTTTTCTCCTGCTTTGTAAATTGCTCCCACCGTTCTTTCAGATCTTCTGCCTGTATTGTCTCCATGACATAGTCGACATATTCGCGGCCGGTAGCACCGTCGGATCGTCCCGTTAACCTGTACTTCCGTTCATATGTTCCGCATATATCGAGTGCCATATCGAGGCGTTCACCTTTTTCGACCTGACCGATATGTTTCAGAAGCATTGACGAGGCCCGGAGCATACTACTCGGATCTGCATATTGTGCTCTTCCTTCATCTACCATTCGCGGAGCACTGCCATGGATTGCTTCAAACATCGCGTACTGTTTACCCACGTTTGCACTACCCGCCGTACCGACGCCTCCCTGAAATTCCGCCGCCTCGTCAGTAAGAATATCTCCGTATAGATTCGGTAAAACGAATACCTCAAACTGGGTACGGCGTTTGGTATCAATAAGCTTTGCTGTCATAATATCTATATACCAATCGTCGGCTTCGATGCCGGGGTACTCTTTTGCTATGTTATAAAACACATTTAAAAATTTTCCGTCGGTCGTTTTCACGACGTTTGCTTTCGTGACGGCGGTTACGCGTTTTTTGCCGTTTGCCTTTGCATAATCAAACGCTGCACGGATAATTCTGTCACTTCCCGGTGTAGTAATTACTTTAAAATCAAATGCCAGATCATCGGTGACATCGAGCCCCTGACTGCCGAGGGCATATAAATCCTCAGTATTTTCCCTGAAAAACACCCAATCGATCCCTTCGGATAATACACGAACCGGCCGTACATTGGCGAACAGATCGAGTTCTTTTCTCATTGCAACATTGGCACTCTCGATATTAGGCCAGGGATCACCTTTTTTCGGAGTCGTCGTCGGCCCTTTTAAACAAATATGACATTTTTTTATTTCGTCGAGAACATCATCCGGAATTGCTTTTTTAACTTCGGCTCTTTTTTCAATGGTGAGGCCCTCGATAGTTCTCAATTCAGCCTTGCCGCTTGCAATTTCATCTTTCAGGAGAAATTCCAGAGCACGCTTTGCCTCATCGGCTATATAAGGACCGATGCCGTCTCCGCCGATAACCCCTATAATGATCGGTTCCAGTGTTGAATAATCAGTCCATTCTGCACTTTTTTTAATCCTTTCGACACGCTGTAACTGGCTTTCTATGACAGTTTTAAAATGATCAAGCGATTTTTGAATGACTGTATTCTGCATATTTATTCTCCCATCTTGAATTTGTAAAAAAAATCCGGTATATATATTGATTCAAATTTTAATGAGTAGCGGCAATACAATATATTAAACCACAATCAGTTAATCAAATAATAGGAATCATTCTAACAGGAATATTTATGAANAAACTTACAACATTTTTCGTGATACTCTTTCTCTTCATAGGATGCTCACAGAAAGATGAAAGTCCGGTACCATCCGAAATCCTCGATCTCAAACTAACGGAATTAATCGCAGGAGATCCGGCCGGCGAAATCATCAACCATTTGCATCAGGAAAGTGTAACAAAGGGAGACAATTATGTCGGAAGATATGCAAATGATGAGTATACAGCTACGTATTATCTCTCGGTATATGAAAACGAAGCCGAGGCACTTTCTGAATTACAGGCAATGGTTGCAAGCATGGAGATGGGTGGTCATATATTTGATCATATCAGACCGATAACCGTGAACGAGCGTGCCGTGTGGATGGCATTGGGAATGGGACAGGCTCATTACTTCTATGCAGTAGAGAACCGGCTTGTCTGGCTCGCGGTCGATGTACCTATTGCCGAGGATGCAATCAAGTCGATTTTGTAAAGTTATTAAATAATAAGGGGTGAGGGTGATAAACTGAACAGGATTAATTCTTTTTCTGTGACACTTGTTTCTCTTGATGAAAATTTTTCAACTTCAATGTAAACGCTCTCTCCCCACCGCCCGTGACCCGCACTGCGGGTCACGGGTAAGGGTTTGATACCTAATCGAAAGATTTTACCTGCAGTTCTCCCCGACTGTCACTACACGTCATAATACAGTGCAAATTCATACGGATGCGGTCGGAGCGACATTTCCTTCGCCTCACGCACGTATTTGTATTCAATCCAGGCGTTTATGACGCTCTCCGTAAATACATCCCCTTTCAACAGGAAACTATGATCCCGTTCGAGTATCGCCAGCGCATCTTCAAGTGACGGCGGAGTTGACGGAACATTCTTCATTTCCTCGGGCGGTAAATCATAGAGGTCCTTATCCAGGGGGTCACCCGGGTCGATTCTGTTTATAACTCCATCGATGCCGGCCATTAAGATAGCGGAGAAGGCAAGATACGGATTACATGACGGATCGGGTGTCCTGTATTCTACCCGTTTCGCTTTTGGACTGGATGAATACAGGGGTATCCGTATTGCCGCACTGCGGTTACGCTGAGAATATGCGAGGTTGACCGGGGCTTCGTAACCCGGCACAAGTCGCTTATAAGAATTCGTGGTCGGATTTGTTATTGCACACAACGCCGGTGCATGTTTCAAAAGACCCCCGATAAAATAAAGAGCAGTGTCGCTTAAATTCGCATATTTATTACCGTAGAACAACGGATTGCCGTCTTTCCACAGACTTATATGCGTATGCATCCCCGATCCGTTATCGCCGAACAAAGGTTTCGGCATAAAGGTTACGGTTTTCCCGTAATGCCGCGCAGTGTTTTTAACAATATATTTAAATAAAAGCATATCATCCGACATTTTCGTCAATGAATTAAACCGGAGATCTATTTCGGATTGACCGCCCGTTGCAACCTCATGGTGCTGGGTCTCAACTTCGACACCTGCATTCATTAAGTGACGAACCATCATATTACGAATATCATTCATGGAATCCGTCGGCGGTACCGGGAAATATCCTTCCTTGTATCTGGGTTTATATCCGAGATTCGGTCCTTCGTTGGTTCCGCTGTTCCATCTTCCCTCCTTCGAATCGATATAGTAATAACTCTCGTGACCGTTTGTATCAAATCGCACATCATCCAGAATGAAAAATTCCGCCTCCGCGCCAAAGTACGAAACATCCGCAATTCCCGTCGATGCCAGATACGCCTCGGCTTTCTGAGCAATATTTCGCGGACACCGCTCATATTTTTCCTTTGTCACCGGTTCGTAGACGTCGCATATCAAACTCAATGTTTTCAGTTCGACAAAAGGATCGATAAAAGAAGTTTTCGGATCGGGCATGATCACCATATCGCTTTCGTTAATTCTTTTAAATCCCCTCAGACTCGACCCGTCAAAACCGAACCCTTCCTCGAACGAATCTTCCTTTAACTGTGATGCCGGTATACTAAAATGTTGCCATTGCCCCGGAAAATCCATGAACTTAAAATCGATCATCTCAATTCCTTCGTCCTTTACGCGTTTCAGTACTTCAGCTATGGCAGTATTGCGTGAATCCTTCATAATGTATCTCCCTTTTTTATGATTACGTTTGTTTGGTTAATGGTATGTTCATGGTTTCTTTCGGACTCGAAAGCACTATATTGGTCAATGTACCGCTCACCCCCGGCCATGATTGTATCTTTGCAAGCATTTTTTCCAAAGAGGGTGTATCCTTCGAGCGAACTTTTATTATATGCGATCCCTGACCCGTTATCGAATGGCACTCAAGAATTTCATCGCTCTTCGACGCTTTTTCGATAAAACCCTGATAGTATTTCGACGAATCCAACGAGACGGTAATAAACGCCGTTATATGCAGGCCGAACAGCTTCGGTTCTAAAACAACGGTGTACTGCCGGATATATCCGCCCGTTTCAAGTTTCTTCATACGATCACTCACCGACGGTATTGATAATCCGGTGATCTCGGCGAGTTCGTTTCGTTTTATTCTCGCGTTTTTCTGTAAATTTTCAAGAATCAACACGTCTGTAGCATCTATCATAGCTTGCACTTACTATTTAAGTTTATCTTTCGCTTATACCTTATTTATTAAGGTTAAAACTATTAGGTGCTAATATAATTAAACATCGTCCGGATGTCAAGTATCCAGATCACATTTTTTCATTTTTTTTCGAAAAAGTTAAGCGGTGTGCTTTTTGGTAATTTGTTCGGATAGTTTGTGATAAGAAACTACAGGGTCGGAAGCTTTATAAATGGCGGAGCCCGCCACCAGTACATCTGCACCCGTTACAGCCAGTTTCTTCGCGGTTTTACTATTCACCCCGCCGTCGACCTGCACTATCGGATGTTGTTGATGTAGGGTGAGCATCTTCTTAAGCTCAATGAGTTTATTATAGGTATGTTCAATAAATTGCTGTCCGCCCCATCCCGGATTGACGGACATAATTAAAATAAGATCCGCATCGTTCATTATATTCGCGAGTACGGATACGGGAGTCGCGGGATTAATGACAACGCCTGCATCCAGGTCATGATGATGTATTTGATCCACGACATAGTGAAGATGAGGACAGGTTTCAACATGCACACTTATGGAATTGGCACCGGCATCCTTAAACGCGGTAATATGCCGCTCCGGATGTTCGATCATTAAATGCACATCGAAATATGCATCTACATCCCCCCGAACGGATTTGATCAGATCTGCACCGAATGTTATCGGAGGCACAAACGAGCCGTCCATCACGTCGAAGTGAAACCAACGGGCACCTGCGGAATAGAGTTTTATCACTTCGCTCCGGATGTTCCCGAAGTCGGCGGACAATATCGACGGGGCTATAATCGGCAGGGATACGGCGTGTTTGTTAGTTTTCAATACGATTAACTCCCTCTCTGATCGTTTCTGCATCTTTCGGCGGCTCTTCGGCAATAAACAGATCAACCGGTTGTGTACGCGGTATTCTATCACCCGGGTGCGGATACTGTTGAACCACCGTTTTCGGGAGCAGATCGGGAATCGGCTGATAGGTAATATTTCCGATTCTGAGTCCGCGTTGATTTAAAAGACGTTGTGCATCCGACAGAGACTTTCCCACAAGCTCGGGCACCATCACACGATCCGCTTCACTGCCCTGCGATACTATGACATTGATCGGTGAACCCCTCGGTATTTGTTCTCCGGGTTCGATGCCCTGATCGATAATTGTATTTTCGGGATGTTGTGATGAGAGCTCATAGGTTATGGTTCCCATCTCCAGACCCACTCGCTCCAGGGTGAAATGTGCTTCACGCACCGAGCGCCATCGAATCGACGGTACATCGACTAATTGTTCACCGATGCTCACTACCAGATACACACGACGACCGGGTTTGACGATCGCCTCTGGAGGCGGATTTTGCAGCACTACCGTTCCCTCGGGATAGCGTCTGTCAAATCTTTCATCGGTTTTTTGCGGATTGAAGCCGGCATTTTTCAGATACTCGCTGGCATCGTCAAGTTTCATGCCGAGGACATTCGGTATCGATTCTGTGACATTGCTACGGACATACAAAGGCATAATTACCTTATCAAACATCAGTAAGAAAAATGCAGCCCCGAATAAGCCGATAACAGTCCAGAGGGTAATTTTCTTGTAGTTAAGTTTCTTTATTTTCTCTATGGCTTTCAGCATTTCTAAATCGTTATAATGTAATAAATAACCGGCTAATTGACAAGTTCATTGATAATTGAATTATCCGAATCCATAATCCATAGTGAGAAATCCCACGAAACTATTATTATATGACGTTTGTTCTATAAATATGTTCCAATAACACTCATTATAACTTCCGGGATGCAGACAAAAAACCATCTTAACACGACCCGAGTCGATAGTATCGAAAAATCGGTTCTTTCGACTTTTTGTTATTACGATGTTTTCAAACATCCTTTAACTGCCAAAGAGATACGTGCACATCTTCCGATAAATTCTGTATCTGATCAAGACGTTTCGGGATTTCTTAGCTCGAGCTCTATTTCTCCGTTCATCCGTGAAAGCAAGGATTATTATTTTCTATACGACCGCGATGAAAGCATAATC
>SL_3KL_010_SEDDRAFT_10000945_pt1 | contig 25662 bp, 27 predicted proteins | sample SodLakKL_010_SED_2_FD_10381 | JGI IMG/M metagenome (IMG submission 10381) | reverse complement strand
CAATTCGAAAAGTGCAACCCGAAAGTTTAGACTGATTTTAGATAAGAGTAACCGCCGTCAGCCAGATTTTTGGGGAATTAAAATTCATCGTGCCGGGCGGCTTCCATCACCCTGAAAATGTGCAATATGTGAGGAAAAATGGCATCCATGCTTTCCCTGGCTCCATTGGTAGAACCGGGCAGGGCCAGTACCAGCGAATTTTTGATCAATCCGCTCACACTTCGCGAAAGCATACTGTAAGGAGTGCGGTCTTGACCGTAGCTTCTCACCGCTTCCGATATTCCGGGAATGTTGCGGTCGATCAGCGGGAGGAGGGCTTCCGGAGTTACATCTCTCGGAGACATTCCCGTACCTCCTGTAAAAATAATAAGATCGGTGTTCTTCTCAACCAGTTGAAGAGTTTTACTTGTAATTTGATCTTTTTCATCGGGAATGATGGTATATTCTGTCACTGGAATTTCGAGCTCTTTCAGTTTTTCAATAATCACTTTTCCGGCCCGGTCTTCTTTTTTTCCTTCAGAAATGGTATCGGAACAGACAATGACAGCGGTAGTCAGATTTTTTCGAAGATCAGATGAATAACCCTTTTTGCCACCTCTTTTTTCAAGTAGTTTGATGGAACCAATTTCAATATCGGAATCGAGTGGTTTCAGCATATCGTACGCAGTGAGGGCGGCAACACTGGCTCCATGCATCGCTTCTACTTCAACCCCGGTTTTGTAAATGGTTTTTACTTCCACGTCGATTTGAATTTGCAGCTCTTCTGTGTGGAAATGAACATCGGTAAATTCAATTGGTATGGGATGGCAGTCCGGGATGGTATCACTGGTACGTTTTACAGCAAAAAGTGCAGCAGATTTTGCAATTTCATAAAGATCTCCTTTCGGTACTTTTTTTTGAACAACAGCTTCGATAGTTTTCGGTTTACTTACCCTAACAACAGCCCGGGCTTTGGCATACCGCAGGGTTGAAATTTTTTGAGTGATATCTACCATTTTATTAATGAGATCTAATTCGTAAATAATCGTTCAGAAAGCAAGAATAAAAACGTGCCTTCACTTATCGGTTGACTTTCCATTGATAATCGGAATCTTCAAAGATTTCTCTGCCCCAAACAGGGAGATCATTTTTTATTCGCTCCACAAGATTTCTGCACGCTTCCGTTGCATCATTGCGGTGTTTGGAGGATACAAACACAAACAGGTTGATTTCTCCGGCTTTCACTGTTCCCAGGCTGTGATAAACGTGCATACATGTCAGATTATAAGACTCAAAAATTTCTTCCTGAATCTCATAATATTTCTCTTCGGCCATTTCGGTATAGGCTGTAAAATGGATGGCCTGCACGGTTTTATCCTCAATATTGTCAGCGCGAATCTGGCCGAGAAAAATCTGATGGGCGCCAATGCCCGTTTTTTTCTGGTGCTTTCCAATCGAATCTGCAATAAAACGAGGGCTTATGGAGCCGTCAACAAATAACTTTTTAGACTTTTTTTGTTTCTTTCTATCCATGTTATTCAACATTTTTTTGATTCCAGGCCTCAATTCCGCCTTTTAGATTCAGGAATTTCCCGGTTTGATATTTCTCTTTTAACTGATGTACCGCCCATGCACTACGCCGGCCAACCTGGCAAAAGAGAATGTATGTTTTTTGAGGATTGAAATCATCAAATTGTGCATCCAGTTCGGACAGCGGTATCTGCCTGCTGGCCAGTTCATTTGGCGGCGGACCTTCATCAGGTTCGCGAACATCTACAAACTCCATCTTCTCACCATTTTTTAGCCGGTTCATTAAATCAGCAGATGTAATTTCGGGTACATTTGTTGGTGCATCACAGGCAAATTGGTAACGGCTGTTTCTGATTTCTTGCATAGTGGCCGGGGTGATGGAATCCGTGTTCGGGTTGCGGCTGATTTCCAGAAGTGATGACTCCATGGTCAGTGCATCCATCATAAAAAGTTTTCCCGATAAAACATCCCCAAGTCTGGTTATAATTTTAATCGCCTCGTTAGCCTGAATGGCGCCGATCAAACCGGGTAGAACTCCCAACACACCGGCTTCGGCACAATTTTGAACAGTTCCCGGCTCAGGCGGTTCAGGGAAGAGGCACCGATACGTGGGGGAATCCTGCCCATTCAAATGAAATATACTTACTTGCCCCTGAAAACGGTGAATTGATCCGTAAACCATCACTTTTTCCATCACAGCACATGCATCATTGATCAAATAACGCGAGCTGAAGTTGTCGGTGCAATCGACAACTATTTCAAAATCAGAAAAGAGATTTTCAACATTGGCCGGAGTGAGTTGTTGGTTGAAGGGTTGAACAGATATCAGCGAATTTCGTTGGGTGAGATATCTTGCTGCCACCTCAGCTTTTGATTTTCCGATATCCTTTTCGTCAAAAATCACCTGGCGCTGCAGGTTTGTTTCATCCACCACATCATGATCAATAATCCCGATTTTGCCCACACCGGCAGCCGCCAAATATTGCAAAACCGGGGCACCAAGTCCTCCGGCGCCCACAACCAAAACGCGGCTATTTTTCAGCTTTTCCTGTCCGGATTTCCCGAAACCGGGAAGCATCAATTGACGGTTATAGCGCGATATGTCTTGATTGCTCAGCATATTTTATCCGCCGGAAAAAGGGGGGAGGAGGGCAATTTCGTCATTTTCAGAAATGTTTTCACCGGCTGATACAACTCTCCTGTTGACCGATACGACAAAATTGATTCGGTGAAATGAGGGAAATTTCTTTTGAACCTCGCGGACCAGATCATTTGTTGTTGTTACTCCCTCAACCTCAATGGCCGACGATTCGGCAATATCGGCCAGAACACCAAAAAGATTGGTTTTAACTGTCATAATAATTTCTTCTCAAATGTTTTCAGTTCACCCGGTGTATTGATATTTGTAAACCACTCTTTATGATACCCTTCTGAAGTTTCCAAATCCAGAAAAGACGTATTCATTTTTTGAAGGGCAACCTGCATTTTTAATTCAATATTTTTTAAAAACGTTTTCAAGGAATTTTTGCACCGCCGGTCGTAAACTGCACAGAGCGGTTCAATTTTTTGATTATGTCTGACTGCCAGGACATCTTCATCGGCACTGTTTTGCAGCAGTTGCTCAAGAACGAAATCCGGAACAAGTGGAATATCGCAGCTAAGGACCAGATTTTTTTTGGTTTTTGAGTGGAATAGCCCGGTATAAATACCCCCCAGCGGCCCGCAGTTTTCGATGATATCCTGATGGCAGGGAAACCCAAATCTTTTGAATCCGGGCTGGTTGGTGATGATTAAAACTGAATCGGTAAATAGTCCGGCTTTGTCAATCACATGCTCAACCAATGGTTTGCCGCCGATTTCAATCAGGGCTTTGTCCCGCCCCATTCGCGAACTTTTCCCGCCTGCAAGAATTATGGCCGTGATGTGGTTGAATAACTTCATTTTGCTTGAGGGTACTGAATCATCCGCTTTAGATTGAATCCATTTATCAATTTTTTTCAGGGAAGGGGATAAACCGTAACGGTTCTGCCCGCATCATACTCGTGATTACCGGCCTGTAATAAAACCAGTGCATCGGCCTCGGCAAAAGAGCGGAGCATATCTGAACCCTGACCGTAAAGCAGTTTTACCTGTTCGCCCTTTATTTTGGCTTTAAAAAAGGTGTCTCTGTTTCCTTTTGTACGGAAAGAATGTGCCAGTGGTATTTGTTTTTCTTCAGGTTCAAATTGTGAATTGCCACTCATTTTTTTTAATGAAGGCAACACATACTGGTAATAACAGACCAGTGCAGCAGCCGGATTTCCAGGAAGTGCAAATACCAGTTTGTTGTCTCTTTTTCCTGCAAATAATGGTTTGCCGGGTTTCTGTTTAACTTTGTAGAAAAGCTGATTTACTCCAAGATTTTCGAGCACTGTTTTAACCAGATCATATTTTCCGACCGAGATTCCACCCGTTACAACAACCACATCAGATGTTTCAAGCATTTCCAGCAGCAGTTGTTGGAGTTTTGGCTCGTTGTCTGTAACCGAATTGCGCTGATTGCACTCAAAACCATTCTGTTCCAGTGCAGCTTTGAGCATGAAAGAGTTCGACTCGAAAATTTGACCGGGTTTAAATTTGTCTCCGGGCCGGATCAGTTCATTGCCGGTTGAAAGTACCGAAACCCGGGGTTTATCAAATACAGGAAGATGGGTGATGCCGAGTGCACTCAGAAAACCCACGGTAGCCGGATTAATGTAACTCCGTTCAGCAAAGGCCAGATCACTCTTTTTGATTTGAGATCCCTTCGGGCGGATGTTCCCCTCTTCGGCAATTACACGTTTTAAAATCGTGACTTGATCCCCGTTAAAATCGGCTTTTTCCTGCCTGACCACGCAAGTGGTATTTTCAGGAACGGCCGAGCCTGTAAAAATTCTTGCGGCTGTGTTCCGTTTCAAATTACCTGTTGAGTGGCTTCCGGCCGGAATCTCTGCGATTACAGGCAGGGTAACCGGGTCGTTTTCGATTTGATCCGGATCAACATTAACGGCAAATCCATCCATGGCAGACTGGTTGAACAGGGGAATGTCCAGATCAGAAAAAATATTTTCAGACAGAATATAACCACAGCTTTCCGGCACAGGTTTTTCTGCAACAGGCATTAGCGGTGTGCTATTGAACAGAATTGATCTTGCTTCGGATATGGAGATCATTTTTTTATTTGAAACTTACGAACTTATTTCAGCAGTGTCATAAATTGTTCCGGCCATTGATTCAAGTATTCTTTCTTCAGCAATCCAGGGAATACTGTAGAGTTTGTCCGAGTGTTCGTTCTCCACTTTTTGCAGAAGAGGAATCTCCTCAGCGGCACGTTGTTTGAGAAGCGGATCGGAAATCGGAGTTGAACTTATGCTTTGGTTGGCAATCCAGGCATAGGGCTCAATTCCTGATCGTCTTAAATCATCCTGTAATTTGGTCGCTTCCGTAATGGGTGTGGTTTCCGGCACCGTAACGATCAGCAGTTTGGAGTATTCGGAATCCTGCAGCAACATGTAGGGTGTTTTCAGTTTGTTTGAATCCATCGCTGAATTTCTGAGCACCTCTTTGTGATAACTCCCGGTTGTGTCGAGCAGAAGTAGTGTATGGCCGGTGGGTGCGGTATCCACCACTACAAATTTCCGTTTGGCCTGATGGATAGCCCTGGAGAATGCCTGAAACACCGCGACTTCTTCGGTACATGGGGATTCCAGGTCTTCGCGCAGTAGCTTCAGCTCCTCTTCGTTTTTATCTTTGCCTCGTTTTTTCAGCACTTTTTCGATGTAAGCAGCTTTCTCGGCATGCGGATCGATACGGTTTATATCCAGATTAGCGGGCAGTTCCATATTGCTGATATGATCCATCAAATGTGCAGCGGGATCGGTTGTTGTCAGATATACCGGATAGCCTTTCTTTGCAAGTTTTATCGCGATAGCTGCTGCAATTGTGGTTTTTCCCACACCACCTTTGCCCATTGTCATAATAAGGCCATACTCTTTCTCTGCTGCGATTTCATCTGTAAGCTGATCCAGGTCAGGAAAGTGGCTAAGTTGATCATTGGTTAAAATGGTTGAGCTCTTTTCTTTAATTTCGTTTTTATCGAGCGGTTCAAAGACCTTTCGCAGCCGGTCGATTCCCAGCAGGTTATATGGCCGCAGCGGGAACAGAATCTTTTTCATTTCTTTGAGTCGTTCGGGCATCTGTTCAAGTGCCTTATTTGCCATCTCTTGCATTCTTTGGGCAACCATGTCGGTATCTTGAAGCGGCTCAAAATAACCGTTGATCAGCAGAAGCTGGTTGGCAAGCCCCATCTCTTTCAGCTCTTTGCCGGATCGGTCGGCTTCGCGTAGCGCTGAACCGTCCGGTCGGGTGACCAGATAAATGGTGGTTTCATTTTTATCCTGAAGCCTGCTGACCACTTTTTGATATCGTTCCTGGCTGGTTTGCAGTGCAGACGAGGGGCCGATACAGGAAGCGCCATCGGGGTTTGATTCAATAAAATCACTCCAGGCCGCCGGCAGTTCAAGCAGGCGAAGGGTGTGGCCCGTTGGCGCCGTGTCGAAAATCACTACATCATAAGGTGTCTCATCTTCGCCTCCTGCAACATAGCGGGCAAATTCATCAAATGCGGCAATTTCGGTGGTACAGGCGCCAGATAACTCCTCCCGGATCCGTTCAATTTCATGTTCAGGTAAAATATCCTGCATTGGCGAGATGACCCGGTTGCGATATTTTTCGGCCGACTGTTCCGGGTCAATATTTACTGCATGTAAATTTGGATTGCCGTTGATTTGTGTAATTTTTTCGGTGACATCAGTTTCCAGAACTTCTTTCAGGTTGGATGCCGGATCCGTGCTGATCAGAAGTACCGTTTGGCCTTCATCAGCGAGTTTAACGGCCGTTGCACAGGCCAGTGACGTTTTGCCTACTCCACCTTTTCCGGTGAAAAAAATGTACGGGGTAATTTCGGACAGCATCATAAGGTAGCTCTTGATTATAAGTTTGGTTTATTGAAAGATTGAAAAATTAACAGTATCCGCTGCCGGGGGCACATCCGTTTGGAGTGATCCCAAGCAATTCATTGGTCTTTTGAACTGTAAATTGTGTGATTTGTTGTCGGGTATTAATGCCGGATTGCATAGCCCCGAGCAACTCCTGTTTGTCAATGCCAAGCTGTTCTCCTTGTTTAAAAGAATCTCTCATAGCCGTTTCGTCTCCTTCCAATACAGCTTTTTCCAAGTGAGTCAAAATTTCGTTTTTCTGATTTGCAGTTAGTCCATTACTACTTGAATATTCTGATGAGACCCCTGCCAGAGACATAAGCTCACTTCGTTCAGGATATCCGCTTTCCGAAACGATTTCACCATTTACCAGGATAATGGGCAGGCAATCCATTCCGCCGGATTTTAAGCGGGCCAGTATTTTGTCATTCTTATTAAAATCATCGGGAGATTGGCCTAAATTGTAGCGGTTCACCTCAACCTCCTGAGATTTCAGCCATTTTACATCGTTGGCAAAATCGGCCATGGAATCATCTACGTCCGAGCCGCAAACGCCGGTGGTGCAACACATGGCAGGGTCAAAAATTTCAATCAGGAGTTTCTTTTTTACAGAAGGGTTCATTTGAAAATCGTTTATTTATTTTTGTTGTTGATGAATTATCGTATAATTACGATTAATGATTGGCTCATACAAACAATGTTTATTTTTGGTTTAAAAAAATCATCGGGATTGAAAGGTTTCTGCGGGGCTCAATATGTAATCGGGTTTGTTCAGATGAAATGAAATGGAAAAGTCTTTGCCCACAGAAATACCAGATGAACCATCATTTAACAGCATTTATGAACAAATTCATCAGAAAGGTCGGACAATACAGACTGAAGTTCTTTAATGCCTCTCTGGCTGAGACAGTAAAAAATTCGTACTCCTTCAGATTTGCTGTTGATAAGCCCGACCGTTTTGAGTGCTTTGAGATGCTGGGAGACGGTGGCCTGAGCCAGTGGGAGAATCTCGGTAATTTCTCCGCATGTAGATGCTTTTTTTTCAAACAAAATTTTGAGGATTGCAATTCTGGCCGGATGGCTCAAAGCTTTTGCAATTTCAGCAGATCGTATGATTGATCTGTTTTCAATGGAAATATGGAATGCAGGATCTTGCATAATTAATCGCTATATTACGATTAAGATAGCACCATCATCATCCCAATCAAAGAAAAATTGGCATTAACCGACCAGAACAACCCATTTTAATCTGTTTAAACTTGTTGTACAATCTACACTTACCCGTGAATTTTGATCGAAAAAAGAATTTATCAGAATATTTATTTAGAAGATTGTGGCGGGCATGAAAATGATGCGAAGTGTGGAAAAGTAATAAATTGGAAGAAAAGGTGTTTTTCTTCCACAAAAATTTATAAGAAAGGATTATCATGCAGGTTAGGTACATGTCCAAATAAAATAAATCGAATTTATCGAAATGAAGAGACGAATCTTATTATGGGGAAGCCTGGTTGTGGCTATGGTTATTATTGGAACAATCATGATTCAAATAGCCGATCGTGAAGAACCGGTTCAAGTGCCGGAAACAGAATCAACAGAAACTCCGGAAGTCCGCGAAATTTTTGAAATCAGAGAAAATGACTGGATAAGAGGCAATCCGGATGCTGATCTTATAATCGTGAAATACAGTGATTTTCAGTGCCCGGCCTGTCGATTTTATGCAAGCTTTGACAATCAGATTAGTAGTGAATATGCTGATGAAGTTCTGTTTGTACGCAGATATTTTCCATTGAGCAGCTTTCAATTCTCACGGTTGGCGGCAAAATATGCTGAAGCGGCTGGCCGTCAGGGAAAGTTTTGGGAGATGCACGATTTGCTTTATATCAATCAGCATGTCTGGTCTGGGGGGGGAGCCGAAACTATTTTCCAGAACATTGCCGATTCTCTCGACCTGGATTCTGAACAGTTACAGACAGATCTTCTGGACCCGGCCATTCAGGAGAGAATAGAATCAGATTACCAAGATGGGCGAACGCTGGGAATTCGTGGGGTTCCAACGATCTATGTAAGAGGAGAACAGGTCAGCCTGCCAAATTCGCTGGACGCCTATCGAAGCTTGATCGAATCTAAATTGTAGTGTAATGCCTTCAAACACATCGCCATTTGCATGGGTACTTTTTTTACTGATATTTGCCTTTATCGGATTTGCCGACTCTGTGTATATGACGGCAGTCCATTACATGGGCGAGCTCCCGGTTTGCACCGTAATTGAGGGGTGTGATGTTGTGGCTATGAGTCCATATTCCACGCTCGGCCCCATTCCTGTTGCGCTGCTGGGTGTGTTATTTTACGCTTTGATGCTGATCAGCAGTATTTTATGGCTCGATATCCGCAATTCTGCCATATTCGGGTTCCTGCCCCTGATCACAATACCGGCATTTGGATTTTCGGTCTGGCTGGTTTATATCATGTTTTTTGAGATTGAGGCACTGTGCATTTACTGTCTCGTTTCTGCGGCATCAACTACCTTCATCATGCTCATTTCAATTCGCTTGAAACGAATGGCATAAAAAAGAATGTCGCAAAATTCGGCAGATATAAATGAGGTCTTGTTGTAAAATTGTGGTTCACATCCAGGGCTCATATTTTTCATTGGTAAAATACGATAAATATTTTCTGTAAAATTGCCCCTTCATTTTTTTTATATATACTGTTGATAATAAATTATTTAGGTCAAAATTTAAGTCTGAAATTTTATTCCCGGAATAATGCGCCGGACTGCAATTTATTCTGTTCTTCTCTCTTTCTTTAAAAATTTGAGTTGTATCCGTCAAAGTTTTATCGCTATTTTACGATAAATAAAGTTGATAAATCGGGATGGCTATAAGAATCAAAAATCAATTCGCTTTACTTTTTTTAGGGGCTATTTTTTTTCTGAATAGCTCCACTGTCCCTGATCATTATTCCGAGTTAGACTCGGTGCTGAATACGCTCCATGAGTATCAAATGCTGAATGGGGTTGTTCTGTTTGCAGTGGGAGATGAGATTGTGTACAACAAGGCATTTGGTAAAGCCAATTTTGAGTGGAACATTCCCAATACTACGGAAACACGCTTTCAGATTGCATCCATAACCAAAACGTTTACGGCCTATCTTACAATACTTTTAGCCGAAGAGGGCTTACTGAATCTTGATGATGTCATTACCGACCATCTTCCGGACTATCCATCAGAAACAGGAAACAGAATTACCATTGAGCATCTTCTGGAACAATCATCGGGAATACCCGACTATTTAAACGATCCTGAATTTCTGCGTAAAGAAGCACTGCTTGAACACGAACCATCAGGGATAATTGAATATTTTGCAGATCGTGGCCTGGAATTTGAACCGGGAACAGACTGGAATTACGGAAATTCCGGTTATTATCTGCTTGGGTTGATTGCACAGAAGGTAACCGGAATGCCATATAGTGATATCATGGAGTACTATGTTACCGAACCATTAAATCTTGATGATACTGGTTGTGCCAAATCTTCATCGATTATTGAGCGGCTTGCCACGGGTTATGTCAGAAATCCGATTGGCTATGAGAGGTCTCCTTTTATTCACTCCAGTGTAGGATTTTCGGCTGGTATGATGTACTCCACGGCAACCGATCTGTTCAGGTGGTCGCGCACTCTTTTTAACGGACAACACAACGAAAGCAAATATCTGGAAAGGATGGTGAGCCGGCAAATTGAAGATTATGGATATGGAATTTTTATGGGAGAACAGCGTATCGGAGATCAAACTGAATTTGTGATCAGCAGTTTTGGGAATATGCCGGGATACTCGTCCCATCTGGCCTATTTTGAAGATAAAGATTACACATTGATTATTTTGGACAATACTCAGCAGTGTACCAACAGTATCTATTTTTCAATACGTGAACTTCTATTCGAGCAGACCCCCAGAATCGTTCAGGAACCCGGTTCCAGTCTGTTGGCATCCATAATTGAAGAGGAAGGTATAGAAGAAGCCATCGAATATTTTTGGGAAATCAACGAGACCCGGGCCGGTGAATGTGATTTCAGCATCCAGGAGTTTATTCAGCTCAGTAATTTTTATCTGGAAAGAAATAATCCACAAAAGGCTTCTCAAATACTTGAATTGGGAGCTGCGGTGCATCCGGGAAGTTCAATGATCCGGGATCGGCTTGAAGTGTTAAACGAATAGTTTTTTTTAAATCCTAATTGGATAAAAAGGTCTAATATTATACAATTGAAGTGAACCGAGTGCTGGGAAGCACTTTGATAAAGACAAACTGAAATAAAACTGCCGTTATGAAAAAACAAATAAAAAAAACGACTGGCCTGTTATTTGTGCCATTACTTCTGGCTGTATTTACTTTTTTAGTACTGCCACAAGATACAACTGCCCAGGATTTTGATATTCGCGGGCGCCTTCATATGGATGCATTTTGGGGAATAGATGATGCAGATGAATTCAGTAATGGATTTAATAATCGGCGTGCCCGGATTGGAGTAAACGGACGACTCACAGACAAATGGGACGGCCGTATTGAAGTGGATTTTGCCGACGGGGGATTGAGCCCAAATGATTTTCGCCTGCGCAGGTCTTTCGAACATGGTGGCCGATTATGGCTGGGACAGTACAAAGTTCCGCAAGGGCTTAACGAGCTGACCAGCTCAAACAGTATCACCTTTATTGAGCGGGCAACCAACAGCAACATGATTGCCGATTCCCGGCGTATGGGGGTTGCGTATTCCTACTACGGAAGGCAGGCAGGTTTTAAAACCATGGTGTTTGGCCGTGCATTAGGCCAGCGGGGAAGTATTGAAGGGGACATGCCACTCGGTTTTGCCCTTCGGGGAATTTATGCGCCAACCATCGGCAGCGGAACACTGCATTTGGCCAGCTCCATCGTATTTGAAGATAAAAAAGAAAACAGATCCATCGGGTTCAGTGACCGTCCGGAAGCCCGCGACAGCAGAGGAGGGAGGGCGCTGCTTTCACTTTCAATTGACGATCCGGGCCTGAACAGCACATTCAAAACCGGATTTGAAGCAGCTTATATCAACGGGCCGTTTTCTATGGAGGCAGAGTATTTGCAGGTTTCTGTGGATATCGATCCCGGAGACAGCCCCATATTTAATGGCTGGCATGTTCAGTCATCCTATGTGTTTGGTGGCAGCCGATCTTATTCGCCAGACGGTTTCGGTGGTGTAAGACCCGACACAGATGCAGGTGCCTGGGAAATTGCTGCTCGTTTCAGCAATATGGATCTCAACGATTCGGGTTATACAGGCGGCAAACAAAGTAATGTAACGATTGCATTGAACCGGTACGTCACCTCCAATCTCCGGTTTATGATGAATGTAATCTTTGCTGATATAAGTGATACTGCAGACGGCGGAGCATCAGACAGAAGTCCGGTAATTGGTGTGATGAGAGCGCAATTTCATTTTTAAAATGCAGCCCGAAATTTTGGTTAGCGACAAACACAGAACCTAAAAAGTTAAAAGACAATGACAGAAACGGCATCTGCTTCAAAATATATGGAGCGAACAACCAAACAATACAAATATGCACTTACGGCGGGAATTCTCGCCATGATAATTGGTGTCTACGGCGTGTTCAGGGTTCTTGTCCTTGGCGATCTGGGGGCACTTTCAACCGAGGTGCCCTGGGGGCTTTGGGTTGGCCTTTACGAATATTTCGTACTTCTTGAAGTGGGTGCAGTTCTCTCATTCATTTTGCTGAGGTACGGTGCAGGTATCAAGGAGCTCAGTAATATCGGGCCCATTATCATGCTAACGGCACTGGCGGCTCTGGTTGGAGCACTTGTCGCTATTTTTCACGACCTTGGCCAGCCATTCAGAATCTGGAGGACATTCCTTGCCCCCGATTTTGGCTCACTGTTAACCTGGATGATTTGGCTACACCTTGGTTACTCCATCATTCTGGTGATAGAGCTTTGGGCCTACCGAATCGGCCGCAAGGATATCGTGGAAAAGATGGCCTACGTCAGCGTTCCTTTTGGAATGGCATTGATTGCCATTCTCGGCTCGTTTTTAAGTGTCGCCGCAGCTCGCCCGCTTTGGAATGACCTGTTGCTGCCGGTCGTCTATCTCATTTCAGCTTTTGTTATTGGCAGCGGGGTGGTGTTGCTCCAGTACCTGATGTTTGCACCGGGGCGCGGAACTACTGAATACGGGATGATTGCCGTGAGGCTAGGCCGCTGGTTTTTTGCCTGGATCTTGTTTGGCATTTTTACGGCATTTACCATTTCTCTGGTAATGACCTATGCCGATGTGCCTGCAACAGCCATGATTCTAAAGGAGATGTTTACCGGAGAATTTGCATGGACAATCTGGGTATTCCACGTAGGACTTGGAATTGGCGTGCCAATATTTCTGCTGCTCTGGCAGGAACACTTTGAATCCTTGCGTAACAAACTGATTGCGCTTGGTGCAGCATCCGGGTTGATGGTTGCAAACTTTTTAATGGTACCGATGAATGTGGTTATCCCGGCACTTGCATTCAGGTACGACCATGTGCGTGATATGCTGGTTCGGTTTGACTATTTCCCCAAAATGGTCGAATGGCTGGTATTAGTATTCGTAGCAGGTCTTGTTCTGGTGATCTTTGCAATCGGTATTAAACTGGTTATCAAACCATTTTACAAGGCTACGATTCAAATGCCCGGCATCAGCGCAGAACAGGCAGAATAACAAGAAATTAAAAAAGACAAAACAATGAGCAGATTCAAAAAAAATAGTGAAGAGAAGCAACGAAATGGCGACAGAATTGACGAAACAAAACACCAAAATTCAGCCGATCGGGAAAGCAACGGAGGCATATCCCGGCGCGATTTCTTTAAATCAATAGGAGCAGGTGCTGCTGTTGCCGGAATGGCCACTTCATGTACACGAACAGATCCGAATGAAGGCCTTGAAGATCTGGAAGGTACAAATCTGGTAATGGTGATTGATCTTCAGCGCTGTACAGGCTGCGGCGGTTGTGACATTGCCTGTAAAAGCGAGAATAATTTACGGGAAGGCCACTTCTGGTCGCATCACATAACCCACACAACAGGAGAATTTCCCAATGTGCGCTACGAATATCTGCCCACACTTTGCAACCACTGCGAAAATGCTCCCTGCGAGAAGGCATGCCCGACATCGGCTCTGCACAAAGTGAACGGTGGAGTTACCGCTCACGATCCGATTAAATGCATCGGCTGCCGGGCTTGCATCATTAACTGCCCGTATGGTGAAGTTCATGCACATTTTGGTGAACCGCATTCGGAATGGAAAAGTGAAGATGAGCTTATTGAAGGTGTAACGGGATCTCCAAAAAGCGCACTGGAAGATACAGGCGGAAATGGAGTTCCTTACTACAATCCGGAGCGGGAGAATTTTGGTGAGGGCAATCGATACCATGGCATTGTGGAAAAATGTGATTTTTGTTTGCACAGGCTTAAAGAGAAAAAGTTGCCTGCCTGTGTAAAGCGATGCCCAACCGATGCCCGCATCTTTGGTGATCTCAACGACCCGAACAGTTCCGTCAGCAGAGTTTTGGCAAAGTACCGGCCATTCAGGCGAATGGAGCACCTGGGAACGCAACCAAAAGTGTTCTATGTGCGCAGCTTTAACAGCGCTGCCGACTATCCGCAGACCAAAGGCGAACTTGCTGAAATGGACGCTGAACGTATTGATGACTGGAAATTCTCTGACATAGATTATTTAGAAGCAGAAGATCCGCAAACCAGAAATATTGCCATGCTGATGAATGCCGACAGGCAGGGTAAAATCGATCATTCAAAAAAAGCTCAGGAAGAACAGCTTTTTGGATAATTAATGCATCTAAGAACGTAATATCATGAAAAAAAAGAACAACAATACCACCAATTCAAGAAAGTCATTCTTAAAAAAAGCACTGATGGGCGGCACCGCGGCAACACTGGGAACTGTGATGGCTCCCGGCTTGTCTACATTAAAAGCTTCAGACATTGAAAACAGACAGGCTCCGAGAGCTGGGCAAAATGGCCGGTGGGAGGCTTCCTCCTGCCTGGGTTGTACATCCTGGTGTTCGGTTCAGGTGTATGTTCAGAATGGTCGTGCAACGAAAATCCGCGGCAACCCAAATTCAAAAGTGAATGGTGAAAACCTTTGTGTACGGGGACATCTCGGATTACAACAGGTGTATGACCCAGATCGGCTGAAGCAGCCCATGAAGCGAACCAACCCCAACAAAGGGCGGGACGAGGATCCCGGGTTCGTACCTATTAGCTGGGATGAAGCTCTTGATACCATCGCAGACAAAATCATGGAGCTTCGCAACAATGATGAGTCACATAAATTTATGGTTACGCGTGGCCGTTACACTTACCTGCGGGATATTCTTTACGACAGGCTGCCAAAAATTATCGGTTCGCCCAATAATATTTCCCACAGTGCGATCTGTGCTGAAGCCGAAAAGTTTGGGCCTTATTATACCGAAGGCATATGGGCATATCGCCAGTATGATGTGAGAAATGCACGCTATGTACTATGCTGGGGGGCTGACCCAATAGCCACCAACCGTCAGGTATCATACTATAATAATGCCTGGGGCGAAGTTTTGTCGCGGGCCAAAGTTGCCACCGTAGAGCCAAGGTTGTCGGCAACGGCTGCAAAATCAGATGAATGGCTTCCGGTCATCCCCGGAGAAGATGGCGCCCTTGCAGTAGCTATGGCACACGTCATTTTAACAAAAGGCCTCTGGTATAAGGAATTTGTTGGGGATTTTGTGGATGGAGAAAACCGGTTCAGAACCGGAGAGACTGTTGACGAAAACCTGTTCGATGAAAACTACACACACGGGTTGGTGAAATGGTGGAATCTTGAACTGAAAGACCGCACACCCGAATGGGCAGCTGAACGCTGTGGTGTTTCTGCTGATCAGATCGAAAGGGTAGCTACACAATTTGCCGAAGCGGCCCCGCATGCTATTTGCTGGGTAGGAGGAGGCCCCACCATGCAGGTCAGGGGTGCATACAACTCAATGGCAACACATGCACTTAATGGTCTGGTTGGTTCGGCAGATAACCGGGGAGGCACCCTCGCATCCAATCCCGAATACTCCCGGGGATTTCCGTCAGTTGACCTGTTCCTGGATGATATTGCACGAGAAGGAATTTCCAGGCCAAAAATTGATCAGCGCGGATATCTTGAATTTCCGGCTCTGAATGGAGGAAGATCGGGCGGCGGAGTAGTGACCAACCGTACGGCCGACGGCATTCTGGATGAAGATCCTTATGATATCAAAATGATCATTGCGTATTTCAACAATTTCGCCTTTTCTAATCCACAGAGCGACCGATGGGAAAAAGCGATGAGCAAAGTTCCGTTTAATGTTCATTTAACCACACATGCCACAGAGTACAGCATGTTTTGTGATATCGTGCTTCCGGCAACACACCATATGTTCGAGCGTCACGGATTTATGAAAAGCATCGGAAATGCTCACAGACAGTTACCGTTAAACCGGCCTGTGATTGACAGAGTTTGGGATGTAAAAACTGACGAAACTGAATTCTGCTGGCTGCTTGCTGAAAAACTGGCTGAAAGAGGATTTTCGAATATGTTGGATCATTTCAAGGAGTACCGTGATCCGGAAACCGGAGCAGCACCGGAAAACGAAGAGGAGTTCGATCTTTATGCACTAAAATATGCAACCAGAAATCTGTGGCATCCCGATTATTACCAGGGGGGTGACCGTTTCGATGGATGGGAAGATTTCTACCAGGCCGGAGTCTGGAATTCCAATCCGTATAATTTCCGGGGGGGGGGGCGCTGGGGAAATATGAACACCAAAACCCGTAATTTCGAATTCTATTCCGAAACGTTAAAAGACGCACTCGAAGCTCATGCAGAACGGCACAACACAAACGTCGATCATGTTCTTGAGACTACGCATTATTTGGCTCGGGGTGAGAGGGCTTTTGTACCGCACTATGAAGAGCCGCTGGTGCATGGCGAAAAATCTGAAGATACTTTCCATCTGGTGGATTACAAATCACGGCTGAACCGAGAGGGTCGTTCACAAAACTGCACATGGTACTATGAGATGAAAGACATCGACTTGGGGAATGTAGTTGGAGAAGATGTGGCACAGTTCAACCCGAAAGATGCCAGGCGCCTGGGGCTGCAAAACGGAGACCGAATCCGGCTCTATTCTGATTATGGCGAACTGGAATGCACAGCCAATCTATGGGAAGGCGTACAACCGGGAACAGTGGTGAAGGCATACGGCCAGGGGCATTGGGCAACCGGGCGTCACGCATCCAAAGAGTTTGGCAAAACACCAAGAGGCGGCAACAACAACCAGGTGCTACCGGCCGATTACGACCGTCTGAGCGGCTCTTCGGCATTTTACGGTGTGGTGCGTCTCCGTGTTGAAAAACTGGAAAAACAACATGCCTGACAATAAATTACACCGTGAATTAGCAGGTGAATTATGACCAATGACAATCAAATAAACGGAGAATATTCTGTGAAGCAGAACGCATCGAAATCCCAAAACCCATCAATACCGGAGGATACAGAACAGCGAGCAGTAGTTTATAAATTGCTGGCAGATTGTTATCGTCCTCCGGATGATATGATTCACGAGGATTTTGAAACATTAAAGGGGCTTTTATGCGAACCCTCACAGGATATTGAACCCGAACCCATTGAGAAAGTAAAAGTGGATCATGCCCGGCTGTTCATCGGTCCGCTTGAGTTGGTTGCACCTCCTTATGGTTCTATCTATCTCGAAGGCGATGGAAAGCTGATGACCGGTTCAACAGAAAATGTACTGCATTGGTATGGTTCGGAAGGGATGGAAGTGATGATGAAAGATATGCCCGATCACATTCGGATTGAACTGGAATTTATGTACTATATGGTTTATCGGGAATTTGAAGCGGAAGATGAGGCTGCAGAATGGCAAAAAAAGCAACAATTATTCCTCAAACAACATCTTTCACAGTGGATTAAACCATTTGAAAAGAGGGTGAAAAAAGGAACCGAAACCCGATTCTACAGAGAGCTGGTTGAGATAACATCCCGGTTTGTTTTGGGCGATCTGGAACTTCTGGAGCAGAACCAAAATTGAGAAAAATTTGTTATATTCTTCTTTGAAATTATACAATCAGAAGTTTAACAAATAAATTAAGATTCAAATGTTTTACGATTACAGATGTACAAAGTGTGAAGATATTTTTGAAGTGAGATTATCACTGGCAGAAAAAGAAAATGGAAAACCGGTAGAGTGCCCCAACTGTGGTTCTGTAGAAACCCGGCAGATGATCAGTGCATTGAATATTGGGGGAGGCTCTGCAGCCAGCCAGCCCGAAAAAGTACCGGCGCCATCATGCTGCTGTGGTCCGGCCGGCAGTTGTTCCATTTAAAGCTTTATAAAGTTGGAATCTGAAACAGGAAGAGCAGGCACCATCTGCATAAATTTCAATGACCTGAGCCTGATGATATGTTGAAAAGTACTCATTTGGCAGGATAAAAATATATGGTTTTATGAAACCGAAAAAAGATCAAATACCGAAAGCATTTACAAATTTTACTGAAACCTATCCCGAAATTGCAGATGCATACAGCAAACTTGGTCACTCTGTGCACAGTACGGGACCGATTGCCCAAAAATCAAGGGAATTGATAAAATTGGGGATTTCGTGCGGAGCTCAGAAGGAGGGAGCTGTGCACTCGCACACGCGAAAAGCGCTGGAAGCCGGAGCTTCAATAGAGGAAATCCGACAGGTGGTATTACTGACGCTACCCACACTCGGTATGCCCTCCATGATGGCGGCTATGACCTGGGTAAACGATATTCTTGAGGATTAACATGCAAACCTTACGGTGCTATTCTGCCCAACCGCGAAAATTTTTATTATGGGTGTAGAATGGATTGGGCTAATGACCTTCGGTGTTTTTGTGATTGCTGTAATGTATTCCACTGTGGGTCACGCCGGGGCATCCGGATATATTGCAGTCATGTCGTTGTTCAGCGTGGCGCCCGATGACCTGAAACCGGCTGCTCTGAGCCTGAATATTTTGGTTGCCATTATTGGAATCAGCCAGTTTTACAAGGCCGGTCATGTAAAATGGAAGTTTACCTGGCCGTTTATCGTTCTCTCGATTCCGGCAGCCTTTTTGGGGGGATATATCAATCTTCCGTCAACTGTTTTTACCATGCTGGTTGGATTGATTCTCCTGTTTTCAGGTATACGATTTATCTTCAGAACCCATGAACCGGATCAGGTAAAAGCCGTTTCAAAAACAAAAAGGATTTCATCAGGAGCGGGAATCGGATTTCTAGCAGGATTGACAGGAACCGGTGGCGGAATATTTCTGTCGCCGCTAATTTTGCTAATGAAATGGGCGCCCGTGAAAGTGACTGCCGGAACGGCCATTGTTTTTATTTTGGCCAATTCCATTTTTGGACTTGCAGGGAACTATACGGCAACACTTACACTGCCGGGATTTATTTTACCGCTGGCCGGTGCAGTAATTGCCGGCGGTTTTGTCGGCTCGTACTTGGGCAGTAAAAAATTGGATGATATTATCATCAAACGTACCTTGTCGATAGTTTTATTTATTGCAGGTGTAAAGCTAATTCTTACATAATCTTAACGGCATACTTTTTGTTTATAACCGTAATATCCTATGCTGAAAGACCAACACGGAAGGATACATAACTACCTTAGAGTTTCGCTGACCGAGCGATGCAACCTGCGTTGTACCTACTGTATGCCGGCAGATGGCATAGAACTAACCCCGAAAGAGCATATCTGTACGTACGAAGAGATGCTTGATATTATTGATACGTTTATTGCGCTTGGTGTTAAAAAAATCAGGATTACCGGTGGTGAACCGCTTGTCAGAAAAGATGCTGACATCATTTTTAATGAGCTTGGAAAACGCCCTGTTGAACTCGCATTAACTACCAACGGTATGTTGTTGGATCGATATTTTGATGTTTTTGAATCGTGCGGACTAAAAAATGTGAATGTCAGTCTGGATACACTGAGCCCTGAAAAATATAACTTCATCACCCGACGTGACGGATTCAGCCGGGTGATGGAAAATATCAGGGAGCTGATTACCCATGGATTTAACACCAAACTGAACATGGTGGTTATGAAGGGCGTGAACGATGAAGAAATTCTTGGTTTCGCTGAATTAGCGAGCAAAATGCCGATTGTCGTCAGGTTCATCGAATTTATGCCGTTCGACGGCAACCGCTGGAATAATGAACAGTTGTTTTCAGCCATGGAAATAAGGGAGAAGCTGGGCGAAAAATATCAGATATTTCGTTCTGAAGATGCAAAACACGATACAACGAAGCATTACAGTATTGAAGGTTTTGCAGGTCAGCTCGGCATTATCAGTTCAATGAGCGAAGAATTTTGCGGAAGCTGCAACCGGATCAGGTTGCTGGCCAATGGTTCAATCAAAAATTGCCTCTTTTCTAACGATGAAACCAACCTGCTCGAACCCTACCGGAAAGGGGAGGATCTTGAACCCATCATTCGCCAAGCCATTTACAACAAAAAGGCAAAACATGCCGGTATGTTCCAGCTTGCATCACAATCAAACCGTTCGATGACAACCATTGGCGGTTAATATTCAACGTATACATTTCTTCGGTAAAAAATATGCTAATCACCCTCATTCTTTCATAATAAATTCTTATATTCGTAATAATACGAATCTAATTTGTTCCTATGAAGGTAGATGTCAATACTTACACAGAACGACAGCAATTAATCGCAAAATATTCAAATGCGCTTGGCAATCCTATCAGGGTGGCAATTCTTGAATTGCTGAGTTCCGATAAATGTTGTTATCACGGTGATATGTTTTCTCATCTTCCGGTTGCCAAAAGTACATTATCTCAGCATTTAAAGGTGTTAAGTGATTCAGGCCTGATCCAGGGCGATGCCGATCCGCCAAAAACCAAATATTGTATAAACAGAGAGAACTGGGGGCTTGCCAAAGGCCTTTTGCTTGGTTTTTTCGACTGAGAAATTATTCTGAATAAAGTTCGTAATATTACGAACTTTTCGTATATTTACGAAGAAATATTAACCAAAAAAGAGACAGAATGAAAAAAATTAAAATACTTGGCCCCGGTTGCAGAAAATGCCAAATCGCTTACAATAACGTGCTGGAAGCAGTAGAGCAGAGTGGTGTGGAGGCAGATGTAATCAAAATTGAAGATTTTGAAGAAATGATGAGGTATAATGTGCTGGCAACTCCGGTGTTGATGATTGACGAGGAGGAAAAAGTAGCCGGGAGAGTGCCTAATGTAAATGAAATCAAAGAATTTCTGAGCACACAATAAAAATAAGAGAGATGTAAGGGTTGAAAGCCCGAAGATATAAGTAACCCATTATGTTTGACTGGACACAGCAATTAGCTGACTGGATTGTATATACTGTTTTAAAACTTGGAGCCGAAACACCGGTTGGCAATGCACTGAATTTCTTTATCTACGATACGATCAAAATCCTGATTCTGTTGTTTTTGATCGTGTTTATCATGGGAATTGTGAACGCCTACTTTCCGGTAGATCGATTACGGGATTTTCTTACCAACAAGAAATTATATGGCTTCGAATACTTTTTTGCAGCTCTATTTGGCGCCATTACACCGTTCTGTTCCTGTTCGTCCGTTCCGCTTTTTATCGGATTTGTACGGGGCGGGATTCCGCTTGGAGTAACCTTTGCATTTCTGATTACATCACCTCTGGTCAATGAAATTGCATTGGCCCTCTTTCTGGGTATGTTCGGAGTGAAAGCCACTTTGATTTATGCAGGTTCGGGTATACTACTTGGTACCCTGGGTGGTTTTGTTTTGGGCAAAATGAACCTGGCCCATCTTTTGACAGAGTGGGTAAAAAATCTTCTTCAAAATGCACAGAAAGTTTCAGAGGAATTTGAACAGAAAAAACTGAGTTTCTTTCAGCGATTGCCCAACATCACAAGAGAAGCATGGCAAATTGTGAGCGGTGTTCTTGTTTATATTATTATCGGAATTGGCATCGGGGCTTTTATGTACGGTTATGTTCCTGAAAATTTCTTTGAAACCTATCTGGGTAGTGGAGACTGGTGGACGGTTCCTGCAGCCGTTATTCTTGCCGTACCCATGTATGCCAATGCGGCGGCTATTGTGCCTGTTATCGAAGTGTTTGTGATCAAGGGAGTCCCCCTGGGTACAGCCATTGCGTTTATGATGGCAACCATCGGGCTTTCTCTTCCTGAGCCACACTGCTGAAGAAAGTGATGACCTGGCGGCTGATTGCTATCTTTTTCGGGCTGGTTACGGTCTTTATTATTATTTCAGGATATGTTTTCAACATCCTGTTATAAACCACTGGCTGCGATAAGTTTTTCAGAAATAGAGCGAGTGGGTAAGGGATTTGCCGAAATTATTTTCCGGTTCCCCTCAGGCTGATGATGCTTTTACCGTGTTTGGTATCTTCTACCAGTTCCTGGAGTGATTTGTCTTCAAACAGGTCACGAACATTATTTCTCACTTTTTTATAATCGTCGTGAATAGGACAGGGATTCTCATCATCACACTGCTTGAAACCAATGCCACATTGTGTAAACACTCCCATTCCGTCAATTGCATCGATAATTTCGATAAGGTGGATACTGTCAGGACTATTCACTAATCTGAAGCCGCCTGATGGCCCTTTGGTAGAAATCAGCAACTTTTTTTTAACCAGAAGCTGTAAAATCTTGCTTAAAAAATGTTTGGGAATATCCTGTTCTTTGGCTATTTGAGTCAGATCAATATTTTTTTTTCCATCGTGATGATAAGCGATATGGAGCATCGCCTGTAATCCGTAATGGCAGGAAGTTGAGAACATTTGAAAAAATGGGTTTGGGGTTTAATGTATCTGAAAAAACAGATAAAACGATTCAATACTCTTAATTCATGTTTAAGATACTAAAAAGCTTTCAAAATTCCGGCTTTCTGATGTTTTCCGGAAACAGAAAAAGGTAAGAAAATAAAGCTCTATATGCTCGTTACAATCTGATGCACTTTTTCAGCAAGTTTGGTACATTTTCTGACCTTTTCTACGCTCGTGCAAAGGACAATCTCATCGTCAGAATTGTTCATCAGATCATCACATTTACAGTTAATTTCTGAAAAGTCAAGATTCTTGATTTTTTCATTATATTTGCTGCAGAAATCGATCAGCGTTTCTATTTTTCCATCCTCTTCTAATGTATCATCATGTTTTTCTGCATAGATGTTCGCCAATCCTTCAAGAAAATGGTAGAGTGATTTTCGGGTTGCAACACAGGCAGAAAAGCTCACTACATCAGAAGATGGCCGGTTTTGTTCTTGTTTAGCATGATTTAGCTCTTCTGTGGCCTGTTCAAACAATTGTTTAGCTTTCGATTTACTCATGGCTTCCGGGTTTTAGTGTTAAAAAACTTTTATATGATGATGAGTGAAATACTTTCGTGAAATCATAATCATAAAAATTCTGTATTGGTATTTCTACATTCCAAACATGTGGATTGAATTTCTTGCAAATTCCAATAACGGCGCAAAATAGATGCCGAGAAGTAAAGTCGGTATCAACAGGGCAAACAGCACTACGTTCGACCATACATTGAACCGGATCGGCTTGACTGCGGTTTCCTCCGGTTCATAAAAATACATGTTGCGAACCACACGGATGTAATAGAAAAGAGAAACGATGGTCATGAGCCCGGCAATGGCTACCAGCCAGATCCATCCGGCGCTTACGGCTGCTCCAAAGATGTAGAGTTTGGCAACAAAACCTCCGGTGGGAGGGATGCCCGTGAGCGATACCAGAAAAATGGTAAGAGCCACTCCCTGCAGTGGAGCTCGTTTGCCGAGGCCTTTGTATTTCTCGATTGATTCGGTACCGGTTTTGTTGTAAAAAAGCATGACTACATAAAAAGCACCGAGGTTCATAAAAAGATAGATGAAGAGATAAATCATAACCGAGGATATTCCTTCACCGGCAAGTATTACTACTCCCATCAAAATATAGCCCGCGTGGGCGATACTCGAATAAGCCAGCATTCGTTTGATGTTGTCCTGGCGAAGGGCTGTCAGATTTCCGAGAATCATAGCCAGCGCTGCCATCACGCCGAGCAGCTGATTCCAGTGGATGCCCTCAACAACTTGCCAGCTTCCTGATTCGGTTAGTCCGCCGGCATCGATAAAGGAGACGGAGAAAAATCGGATCAGCAGGCCAAAAGCCGCAATTTTTGATGCAACAGCCAAAATAGCTGCAATGCTGACCGGCGCGCCTTCGTACACATCGGGAGCCCAGAAATGAAACGGCACTACTGCAATTTTGAAGCCCATTCCCACCAGGATCATCAAAATGGAAATGTTTAGAAGTAGTGCATGTTCAGTCCCCCCAGCAAGGGCTTCGTTGATTCCGTAAATGTCAACAGCCCCGGTAATGCCAATCAAAAGTGAGAATCCGTAGAGCATCACACCGGATGATACAGCGCCGTAAATGATATATTTCATCGAAGATTCGGATGATCGTTTTGTCTGCTTTGTGAAGCCTACAAGCACGTATGAACTGATACTTGTCAATTCAAAAGCGAGGAAAAGCATCAACAGGTTTGATGAACTGACCATCATCATCATGCCCAGCATCATTCCGGCAAGCAGCATATAATACTCACCGATACGGTGCATGTAATTGTTCAATTCACGGCTCTTTATCGAAAAAAGAATAATGAAGATACCCGTCAGCAGCAGAAGTGCTTTGAAAAAGTGTGAAAACGGGTCGATGGCAATCATGTCAAAAAAGACGGATTCATTCCGCCCGAACTGGAGTATTAGTGTTAATCCGGCCAGTACAAAACCTCCCAGCAAAATCCAGCCTGTTGTGTGATTTTCTTCTTTTATCAGCAGATCTGTACCACAATAATCACACAGAGAGTAAGAGTAATAATAATCTCCGGATAAAACTGGCTTATACTATATAATGTCTGTTCAACCATAATCAGAAAGTAAATCTAAATTTGGATCGGTTCATTTTTAGCCGTGTGGTAACCCCGGATTTTATATCCGTACCTGCCAGGACATCATCTGCAATTTTTGTTCTCTTCATTGGCTTATCCTCCGGTGTTTATGAAATCAACGAGGTGGCTTAATGAGGTATTCATCAGCTCAATGGCCGGTGCTGGATATATACCCAGCAGTATGATGAGAATGATCAGCGGAATAAATGCGAGATATTCTCTCAATGTGAGGTCTTTCAGGTCAGTGAGTTTTTCCGGAGTTTTACCAAGAAATACCCGCTGAATGGTCCAGAGAATGTACGATGCCGTGATAATTATACCTGTAACAGAAATGATGGTAATCCATTTATAGGCTTCAAAAGCACCGAGGAATGAAAAGAGCTCACTCACAAAACCGTTCAATCCGGGCAGGCCAAGTGCAGCAAACATCCCGATCATAGCAAGGCCGGTGTATTTAGGCATCTGGTTGGCTATACCGCCAAAGTCGTACAGGCCACGTTTTTTAGTACGATCGTAAAGTACGCCAACGGCGAGGAAGAGCACAGCTGTGATAATTCCGTGATTAAACATCTGCAGAACACCACCTACCATACCTTGTGTATTTAGCGCCGCAATTCCGAGCACCACAATTCCCATATGGCTGATAGATGAATAGGCAATCAGTTTTTTGAAATCGTCTTGTGCCATGGCACACAGAGCTCCGTAAATGATGCTGATCATGGCCAGTGCAGCCATAAAGTATACGAAATAGATAGTGGCATCCGGGAAAATCGGGAAGTTGATACGCAGCAGTCCGTACGTTCCGAGCTTCAGCAGGATACCGGCAAGAATCACACTGATAGGGGTAGGTGCCTCCACGTGGGCATCGGGCAGCCAGGTATGGAACGGGAATAGCGGAATTTTAATGGCAAAGTTGATGAATAGTGCCATCCAGGCAACGTATCGCCAGGTTGTATCAACTCCGGCCAGAAGCCCGCCTTCTACATAATTTGCGGGATTCATCATGTGCAGAATGTTGAATGTGTGCACGGATTGTCCGGTTGCCGGATCGGTGTAAGC
>SL_3KL_010_SEDDRAFT_10000944_pt1 | contig 25677 bp, 23 predicted proteins | sample SodLakKL_010_SED_2_FD_10381 | JGI IMG/M metagenome (IMG submission 10381) | reverse complement strand
GCGACCGGGGGCGAACAGTCCGAGCGCGAGGCCTACCAGGCGGCGTTCAACACCCTGCGCGAGGGCCGGTATGGCGCCGCCGCCAGCGCCTTCAACGAGTTTCTCGATCAATGGGGCGATGGCGATTTCGCAGCCAATGCACGCTACTGGCTGGGTGAGGCCCATTACGTCAGCCGCGACTTCGATCTCGCCCTGGACAACTTCGAGCGCGTGCTCGCCGACTTCCCCGACAGCAACAAGGCACCCGATGCCCTGCTCAAGATCGGTTACACGCAATACGAGCTCGGTGAACACGACGCGGCCCGCGAGACGCTCGAGCAAGTGAAGAACGAGTACGCGGGTAGCTCGGTCGCCCGCCTGGCCGAGGACCGCCTGGTGCGGATGAGCGAGGAAGGCTACTGAGCATGAGTGCACAGGCGGCGGACGCACGGCTGCCGGTCACCGAGCGCGTTCGCATTACCGAGATCTTCCGCTCGCTGCAGGGCGAGTCGACGCTGTCGGGGCTGCCGACGGTGTTCGTGCGCCTGACCGGCTGTCCGCTGCGCTGTGTCTACTGCGACTCCGCCTACGCCTTTCACGGCGGCACCACGTACAGCCTCGACCAGGTCATGGCCGCGGTCGATGAGCAGGCCGTGCGCCATGTCTGCGTCACCGGCGGCGAACCCCTGGCCCAGCGCGGCTGCCTCGGCCTGCTCGAACGGCTGTGCGATGCGGACTACGAGGTCTCGCTCGAGACCAGCGGCGCACTCGATATCAGCGCGGTCGACCCGCGCGTCGTCCGCGTGCTCGACCTGAAGACACCGGGCTCGGGTGAGTGCGAGCGCAACCTCTGGGCCAACATCGAGCACCTGACCGCGCGCGATCAGGTCAAGTTCGTGATCTGCGACCGGCGCGACTACGACTGGGCGCTCGACGTGGTGCGTGAACGCGACCTGAGTGCGATCTGTGAAGTGCTGTTCTCACCGGTCTGGGAGACCATGCCGCCGCGTGAGCTGGCGGACTGGATCGTCGCCGATGCCGCGCCCGTGCGCTTCCAGCTCCAGATCCACAAGATCCTCTGGGGTGACGAGCCCGGGCGATGAAGGGTGCACCCGCGGTCATTCTGCTCTCGGGCGGGCTCGATTCCGCCACCGTGCTGGCGCTTGCCCGCCACGAGGGGTACACCTGCCACTGCCTGAGCTTCGACTACGGCCAGCGCCATACCGTCGAACTGGATGCCGCACGCGCCGTGGCCACCGCACACGGTGCCGCCAGCCATCGCATCGCGCGCATTGATCTGAACGCATTCGGCGGCTCGGCGCTGACCGATGCCGGCATCGCCGTGCCCGAAGAGCCGGGCGAGGGCATCCCGGTTACCTATGTGCCCGCGCGCAACACCATCTTCCTGTCCTATGCACTGGCGCTGGCGGAGGTTCTCGAAGCGGACGACATCTTCATCGGGGTCAACGCTGTTGATTACTCGGGTTACCCGGACTGCCGGCCGCAGTTCATCGACAGCTTCCAGCAGATGGCGAACCTCGCCACCAAACGCGGGGTCGAGGGCCATTTCCTGCATGTCCACACCCCGTTGATCGACTGGTCCAAGGCCGAGATCATCCGCCGGGGCAACGAGCTGGGTGTCGACTACGCTCGCACCGTGACCTGCTATCAGCCCGACGCGGGCGGCCGCGCCTGCGGCGTCTGCGATGCCTGCCGCCTGCGCCGTGAAGGCTTCGCCAATGCTGGCGTGCCCGATCCGACGCGCTACCGCGAGCCGGCGCCGGAGCACCTCCCGGAGTGAGGCGCACCGAGTGATCCTCCCGCTGCTCACGGTTGCCCAACACCAAGGGGCATCGCTACCCGCGTTCCGTCGAATCCTGCCCCGCGCGCGCAAGCACACGTAATCCATCTCCCCGGACATGCAATGCCGTTGCGTGCGCCAGTGCTACGCTTGTGGCATCGATAATCGCGAGCAGGGCACATGGGACAGAACAGGCGTGACTCAACGGCAGATGCCCGCCCGGAGCTTCCCCCGGCGCATCTGGAAGCACTCACGGCGTTTCGCCGCGACCTGCACCACGCGCCGGAGGTCGGATTCGATCTGCCGAACACGGCTGCGTCGGTGGCCGAACGGCTCACGGCGGCGGGGCTCGAAGTGACACCCGGCATCGCCGGCCATGGCCTGGTCGCAACTCTGCGACGGGGCGAGGGCAGCCGCGTGATCGGTCTGCGCGCCGACATGGATGCCCTGCCAATCGAGGAGGCCAACGACTTCCCGCACCGTTCCGCAACCCCCGGCCAGTTCCACGGCTGCGGCCACGACGGTCACACGACCATGTTGCTGGGCGCCGCGGAAGCACTCGCCGAGCACGGTGACTTCAACGGAACCGTCCATTTCGTCTTCCAGCCCAACGAGGAAAATGGTCTCGGCGCGCAGGCGATGATCGACGACGGCCTGTTCGAGCGCTTCCCCATGGACGAGATCCACGGCATGCACAACCTGCCCGGGCTGCCCATCGGGCATTTCGCCACCCGTACCGGCCCATTTACCACTTTCGAGGAGATTTTCGCCATCCACGTGGAGGGCACCGGCGGCCACGCCGCATTTCCCGAGCGCACGGTCGACCCGCTGGTCACGGGGGCGGAAATCCTGCTCGGCCTGCAGACGATCGTCGCGCGCTCGGTCGCGCCCCGCGATCACGGCGTGGTTTCGGTGACCACATTCGACACCGACGGCTCGCGCAACGTCATCCCCAGCCATGTGACCATGCGGGCTATCGCGACGAAGTCAGTGCCACCATCGAGCGGCGCATGCGCGAGATTGTCGCCGGCGTCACTGCCGCCCACGGCGCCCAGGGGCGGGTCGAGTACGAGCGCGAATTCGTCCCGACCGTCAACACCGCGGAGGAGACGGCCGCGGCCGTGGCCGCCGCCGGCGCGATCAATGGCGCCCGGATCGATGCCGAGCACGCACCCATCGGATTCTCCGAGGATTTCGCCCGTTTCCTGGAGCACTGCCCCGGCTGTTTCATGCTGCTCGGCAACGGCTCCGAGGGCCATCACGCCATGCCGCTGCACAACCCGGGCTATGATTTCAATGATGCGGCCATCCCCTGGGGGATCGCCTACTGGACCACACTGGTCCATCAGAGGTTGCCGACATGATGAAACTCGACTTCGAGACCGATGCAGGCAGCGGCAGCCGGGCCCGGCTGGGCCTGATCGTGCTGCAGACCGACGAGACCATCGAGGACGAGATCCGCCGCCTGGTCGACGTCGAGGGTGTCCTGCTGCACTGCACCCGTATTCCGAGCGATCCGGAGGTGGTTCCCGACACGCTGGCGGCGATGGCCGCCGAATTACCGGCGGCAGCCGATATGCTGCCCCACGTTGATCTGGGCGCCGTCGGCTACGGCTGTACATCCGGTGCCACCATCATCGGCCCCGAGCGGGTGGCTGAACTCATCCGCTCGGCCCGCCCCGGGGACGAAGCCGGCAGCTTTGCCCGCACCCCGATCACCGAGCCGCTGACCGCCGTGCGTGCGGCGTGCGACGCCCTCGGCATGCGCCGTCTGGGCTTCGTCAGCCCCTACGAACCGCGCGTGACCACCGCCATGCGCGAGGCGCTCACCGCCGGTGGCCTGAACGTGACTGCGTTCGGCTCATTCGGCGAGGCCGAGGAATACCGGGTCGCCCGGATCTGCACACGCTCCGTCCATGAAGCCATTCTCCAGGTGGGCAGGGCCGCCGAGTGCGACGGCGTGTTCGTCTCCTGCACCAACCTGCGCACGCTGCCGGTGCTGGAGGCCGCCGAACAGGCCCTCGGCCTGCCCGTCATCTCCAGCAACCAGGCCCTCGCCTGGCACATGCTGCGCAGCGCCGGCATCGCTGACTCGATGCTGGGGCGCGGCCGGCTTTTCGAGGCCGGACAACGCTGAATCAGACCCGACCTGCGCTCATGCAGCCGGCTTGATGTTGCAGTTGATGTGGAACAGGTTGTCCGGATCGTAGGTGGCCTTGATCCGCGCGAGGCGCTGGTAGTGATCATCGCCATGACTGGCCCGCACGAGCTCCGCACCCTCCTCGTTGAGTCCGGTGAAGTTGAGGTAAGTGCGTGCACCCGCACGGTGCGCGATTTCCTGCCAGAACTCGCGCGCCCAGTTGATGCAGCGGTCATCGTCGGCCGCTTCGCTCCAGACCGTGTCGATGCTCAGCATCCAGTTCATCGATCGATCGCCAAAGGCGGTCGCATCTGCATCCACACGGGCGACGGCTCCCCCCATGCGCCATACCGAGAACAGCGTCTCGTCGGTGGGTCGCGTGCTTCCGCGGGCAGCGATCGTGTCGATCAGGTCGTCGTCGAGCGTGTCCAGAAACAGCGATTTGAAGTAGACCCGATGGGCACCCCAGGGAATCAACTCATCGAAGAGCTGTTGCGCATCGCAATAGGGCATTCGGCCGGAGAGATCGAGAAGCGGTTGGGCAAGTTCGCGCAGGGGTTGCACGGCCGTCTCGCCCTCTGCGGCTTCGCCCGCCCAGAGACCGACTATGGCGATCGCATGCCGGCCCCAGGCCTCCTCCGGAAACTCGGGATCCTCGGGGACTGTCGAGAACTCTGCCATGGTGCCCACGATCTCGTCGGGGGCGGTGGCGAGAAAGTCGCGCCAGGCGCGCATCACCCGTGCGGCGTCCTCGGCCGGGTAGACGGTTGCCAGGAACATGACCTCGGGGCCGATCGGATGGAGCTGGAACTCGAACGCGGTGACCACGCCGAAGTTGCCGCCTCCGCCGCGGACGGCCCAGAACAGGTCGGGATGCTCGTCGGCGCTGACCGTGCGCAACTGCCCGTCCGCAGTGACGATATCGACGGAGACAAGGTTGTCGATCGTGAGGCCGTGGCATCCGCGCAGCCAGCCGATGCCGCCCCCGAGGGTGAGTCCACCGACACCTGTGGTCGAGATGAGGCCACCCGGCGTTGCCAGGCCGTGGCGTTGGGTTTCCCGATCGACAGCGGCCCACGTTGCACCGCCCTGCACGCGTGCGCGGCGGTTGTCGGGATCGACTTCCACAGCCTGCATCGGTGACAGGTCGATCACTATGCCGTCGTCGCAGGAGCCCATGCCGGCGGAATTGTGTCCGCCACCACGCACCGCCAGATCCATGCCGGTCTCGCGGGCGAAATCGACCGCGGCGCTGACGTCGGCATTGCCCGCACACTGTGCGATCACTGCGGGGTTCGGGTCGAACATGCCATTCCAGAGCTGGCGCGCGGCATCGTAACCGTCGTCGTTCCTCTCCAGAACGGTGCCCTGCATGCGCTCGCGGAGTGCCTGAACGGCGCGGTCGCGAGTGCCCTCGGGGCTTGTCGCTGTGTATGTCTGTGTCATGATTTGGCCTCCTCATCAATGTCCGGCCTGTGCTTGCAGGGCCAATCTAAGAGCGGGCCACGCGCCGGATTAAGAGGCAGAATGTCGTCAAGCGGGGCGAATGAGACAGGAGAACGTCGATGATGGCGACGAACTCCAGGGAGCCACGGCAAGTCTGTCTGCTCGCCGCTGTCGAGACGTCGCCTTCGGTGCTGTACGGGCTTGTGGATGTGCTGGGTGCAGCGGGCGTGGTCTACCCCGAGGTAACCACGGGCCAGCCCGGCGAGCCTCTCTTCGACGTCCGCGTGGTTGCCGCGAGCGCGGAGCCGTTTCGTTGCCTGTCCAATGTGCTGATCGTGCCCGATTGTGCAGTGGAAGAGGTTGCAGACACGGACATCGTTGTCGTCTGCGACATGTACCAGCCGGTCGACCGGCCGCCGCGCGGCAAGTACCCGCGGGAGATCGCCTGGCTGCGGCGAATGCACGAGAACGGCGCGTTGGTGACCTCCGTGTGTTCCGGCGCATTGCTGCTGGCCGAGGCGAACCTGCTCGACGGCGTCGACGCGGCGAGCCACTGGTGCTACCGCGAACTGTTCAGTCGTCATTACCCGCGGGTGAGCCTGCGCCACGAGTTGGCGTTATGCCTGGATGCCGAAGAGCGGCAGATTGTCACCACGGGCGCGGTCAATGCCTGGCAGGACCTCGCCCTCTACCTCATTGCCCGCTTCGCCGGGCGCGAGCATGCGGTGCAGACGGCGAAGGTGTTTCTTCTCTCTGAGCACGAGGAGGGCCAGCTTCCATTCGTCGTCGGCTTGCCACCGATCGCCGCCGATGACGCAATGGTCGCCGACGCCCAGCAGTGGATTGCCAAACACCACGCAGTTCCGAACCCCGTCGCACGCATGGCCGAACAGGCGGGCCTCAAGCTGCGCACCTTTTCGCGCCGCTTCCACGCTGCCACAGGCTACCGACCCCTGGAGTACGTCCATCTCGTGCGCCTGGAAGAGGCCAAGCGCCACCTGGAGCGGCCCGAACTGCGGGTCGATGACGTGGGCCACACTGTGGGTTACGAGGATCCATCGTCGTTCCGTCGCCTGTTCCGGCGCCGGATCGGGATGACGCCGGCGGCCTACCGGCGACGCTTCTCCGGCGTCGGCCGGGTGGCGAGCCAATAGCGAATCACCCCGTCCCCTGCAATCCCCCGGCGGAGCCGCCCCCGGGTTCGGTCAGACCGAATTCTGCGGCCGCGGCCAGCGCCCGCGTGCCCCGCCCCTATGGGAAAACGCCACACACCCGGGTATCATGCGCGCTCCCCGGCCGGCATCCACCGGCCACCCCGCGTTCAGCACGGGCCGTTAGCTCAGTTGGTAGAGCACCGGACTTTTAATCCGTGTGTCGCTGGTTCGAGTCCAGCACGGCCCACCAGAATCAATCATGCACGAGCATTGAGTCGTTCACGGGCAGCACTGCTGGTTCCTCCGCCAGCGCGCGCGGGCGGTTACGGCATGTCCGTCCGGATTCGCGTCGCCCCTACCTGCCGGAATCAATCAATTCGGACTGCACTGCGGGTGTGATACTGCGCGCACAGGTCCCGGATTTTCGGGATCGGGGCGTTGGCAGGTGGATTCATGAAGACCGAACGTGGGGTGCTCTGGCTGTCGCTGATCGTGGCGCTGCTGATGGCGGTGGTGGGGGTCGGCTTTGCGCTGGCGACGCATTCGCGCGTCATTCTGCTGGATGGTCTGTACAACACCATCTATTTCCTCGTGGGCCTGTTCACCTTGCGGGTCGCGCACCTGGCGGGGCAGCCGGACAGTGCCCGGTTCCCGTTCGGGCATGGCTATTTCGAGTCCCTGGTCAATGCCGCGAAGGGTCTGCTGATTCTCGGCATCTCGCTGATCGCCGTGATCGACTCGATGATGGCGATTCTCGACGGTGGCCGCGAGATCGCCTCGGGCCTGGCAATCGCCTACGCGGTCTTCGCAACGGTCATCTGTTCCGCGACCGCAATCACGCTGCGGCGGTCCGCGCGCACCATCGACAGCCCCCTGGTGCATGCCGATGTCGCGAACTGGGTGCTGAATGCGGTGATTTCCGGCGCACTCATTGCCGGTTTCTGCATGGTCCCGCTGCTGCGGTACTTCGGGTGGCACGAGGCGACCGCCTATGTCGACCCAGTACTGGTCGCCGCGCTGGTTCTGCTGCTGATCGGCATGCCGGTGCGGATGGCCCGGCAGGCGATCCTCGAACTCCTCAATCGGGCGCCCGGCGATGAAATCCGCTGCCCGGTGACGGCAGCCGTGGATCGTGCCCTGGCGGGCCTGCCGGTCCGTGAACGCCATGTTCGCCTCGTGCGCCCGGGGCGCACCCTGTATGTACTGGTGCACGTGGTGCTGCCGGCGGACTGGCAGGTTGACGGCCTGGGTGCGCTGGACGCCGTGCGCGAGAGGATCGAGCAGGCCGTGCGTGCGGCGCATCCACGCCTGCTGCTGGATGTCGTGTTCACGGCCGATCCCTACTGGGCTGCGCCCAATTCGGGGGTGGCAGCGCTGCGCGCATCCCCCGCCCGCGAGTAACGTCCGGATCCACTCGCGCCTTCCGCTGGTCTGTGCCCGCCGAAGCGGCATGAAAATTCCGCCATCGTCGTGACGCATTGCATCAACTCCATGCGTCCTGCATGACGCGTTGCATCAATCATCGCAGTTGAGATCGGTCTACGTTGCCTGCCTTCGCGGATGCGACCCCGCAACAATGGGACGGGCGCTCGACGATGACCGAAAAGATCGCGGTACGGGGAGTACACAAGGTGTTTGGCCCGCAGCCACTGCGGGTGAGAGCGATGATCGAGTCCGGGCAGGGCAAGGACAGGATCTTCGCCGAAACCGGCCACACCGTTGGCGTGCAGGACGCCAGCTTCGTGATCGAAGAGGGCGAAGTCTTCGTCGTCATGGGGCTGTCGGGGTCGGGAAAATCGACCATGGTGCGGCTGCTCAATCGCCTGATCGAGCCCAGCTGGGGCAGCATCAGCATCGATGGCCAGGACATCACGACGATGACGCGGGCGGAGCTGACCGCACTGCGCCGGCGCGACATGAGCATGGTCTTTCAGTCGTTCGCGCTGATGCCGCATCAAACGGTGTTGCAGAACACCGCGTTCGGCCTGGAGCTTTCCGGATATCCGCGTGCCGAGTGCGAAAAGCGGGCACTCGCCGCGCTGGAGCAGGTGGGGCTGCGCGCGAACGCCGACAGTTTCCCCGATGAACTGTCCGGCGGCATGAAGCAACGCGTGGGCCTGGCGCGGGCGCTGGCGGTGGAGCCGTCGATCCTGCTCATGGATGAAGCGTTCTCCGCGCTCGATCCCCTGATCCGCACACAGATGCAGGATGAGCTGCTGGCGCTGCAGCGCGAGCGGCGGCGGACGATCGTGTTCATTTCCCACGACCTCGACGAAGCCATGCGCATCGGCGACCGCATCGCGATCATGCAGGACGGTGTCGTTGTGCAGATCGGTACGCCACAGGAGATCGTCACCATGCCGGCGAACGATTATGTGCGTTCGTTCTTTCATGGCGTGGATGTCACGCGGGTGTTCAGTGCGGCGGATCTGGCGAACCCGGATCTATTGCCTGTGTGCGGGGCTGCAGCGCAGCCGGGTGCGCCGGCAAGCGTCCTGCTCGACAGCGGGCGCCGGTATCGCGGCATGGCCGCGGGGGGCGATGCCGCCACGGACGCCACACCCGATCCGCGTGGGCCGGGCGCGATTGCCGCGACGGCCGGCCTGCACGAACTGATCGAACAGGTGGCAGAGGCCGACTGGCCGGTGCCGGTGGTCGACGACGCGGGNCTGTACCTCGGCACCGTGTCGAAGTCGGCCCTTCTGCAGACCCTCAACCGGACGGGATGAAGTCATGACCGCGGAACGTTACAAGCTGTTTGACCTCGAGATCGGGCGCCACGTGGAGGCGGCCGTCTCATGGGTGCAGATCAATCTCGGTGATGTGCTCGACGGCGTGGCGCTGGGGATCGGCTTCATCATCAGCGTCCTGGAGGCGTCGCTGCTGTGGGTCGATCCGCTGGTGCTGGCGCTGATGGTCGTGGCGGTCGGCTTCTGGCGCGTCGGTGTCGGCTTCGGCGTGTTCTGCCTCGTGGCACTCTTTCTGCTCGTCGAGATGGGTCTGTGGCGGGAGACAATGTCGACGCTGGCACTCGTGCTCAGCGCCAGCCTGGTGGCACTGGCAATCGGCCTGCCGCTCGGCATCGCAATGGCGCGCAGTGCACTCGTCGAGCAGATCGTCAAGCCGATCCTCGACTTCATGCAGACGATGCCGCCCTTCGTCTACCTGATCCCGGCCGCCATCTTCTTCGGCCTCGGGCAGGTGCCGGGTGTCATCGCCACGCTGGTGTTCGCGATGCCGCCGGCAGTGCGGTTGACCAATCTCGGCATTCGCCAGGTCAGCCAGGAACACGTCGAGGCGGGGTTGGCATTCGGCTGTACGCAGCGCCAGCTTCTCACTCGTGTGCAGTTGCCCCTGGCGCTGCCGTCCATCATGCAGGGCGTGAACCAGACCATCATGATGGCGCTGTCGATGGTTGTGATTGCCTCGATGATCGGCGCCGGTGGCCTGGGCAACACCGTGCTGACGGGCATTCAGCGCCTGAGCGTCGGCCTGGGCTTTGAAGGCGGTCTCGGCGTGGTGCTGCTCGCGATCATCCTCGACCGCATTACCCAGACCTTCGGGGCGACGCGCGGTCCCGGACTGTTCACACGCCTCGCGCGCCTGCTCGTGCGGCGGCCCGCGGCAACGGGTTGACGAGCAGAATGCGGGAGCAGCGGGTGTTACGGATCACGCGGGAGAGCGGGCGCCTGCGTACTCTGCAGTCGATCGGAGCTCGGTGTGCAGCCGTAGTACTGGCGGTAGACGCGGGAGAAGTGCTCCAGTGACTGGAAGCCGGCGCCGGCTGCCACCTGGGCGACCGAGAGGTCGGTCTGCTGGAGCAGGCGATGCGCCCGGGCAACGCGCAGGCGCATGTAGTACCGGGCCGGCGAGGCACCCATCTCGGCGCGGAAGCGGCGCTCGAGCTGGCGCACGGAGATACCGATGCGCTCGGCCAGTCGACTCGTCGGCAATGGTTCCTCCAGGGTGCGTTTCATCAATTCGAGCGCACGTCGGACGACGGGGTGCAGCGTATCCGGCGCATCCTCGCGATCAGGGACGGCGGTGAAGCCGCCGGCGCGAATGCGCGGCTCCAGCAGGTGGTTGCGCAGCTGCCCGAAGATCGATGGGTCGATCTGGGGGCGCAGCCACTTCAGCATCAGATCGAGCGTCGCCGTGCCTCCGGCACAGGACATCCGGCTGGAGTCCATGGCGTAGAGTTCGGCGTGGGCATCGACGTCGGGATAGAGTTCCTGGAAACCGTCGAGATTGTCCCAGTGAATCGCGGCGCGATGGCCCTTGAGCAGGCCCGCGGCGGCGAGGATCTCGGTTCCGGTCTGCACGCCGCAGAGTTCCACCCCGGCTGTCGCTGCGCGCCGCAGCCAGATCTTTGCCCGTCGGTCTCCCGTGAACATCTTGGTCTCGAAGCTGGCGAGGACGAAGATGATGTCGAAGGTCTCGGCGTCGGGGAGGTGCGTATCCACCGGCACCGGAACGCCGTTGTTCGCGGTGACGGCATCGCCGTCGACGCTGAGCAGGGACCACCGGAAGCGCTTCTTCTGCAGGAGCCAGTTGGTAATGAACAGCGGCTCCAGCAGGAGCCCGAGTTCGGCGAAGGAGAAATGGGGCAGCAGGAGCACCCCGATACGGACTTCACCCTGCGCAGGCATCAGGCAATCCTCCGGAGTGATTGGCAGCGGCGTGCAGGGGCCGCGATCGTGTTCGGGCAGGACATTGTTCCACAGAGGCGGGTCGAACCCCCAGTGCGCCGTACGGGCACACCGCCCGCGGCCACGGGGGCCGCGGGCGGTCGCCGAGTACGCGCTCAGGCGGCCTCCTCCCAGAGGGAGCGGTAGACGAGGGTATGGAAGTGATGGACGAGGTGTTCGCTTTCGTTGCTGCGAGTCTCGTCGATCATGTACCGCCCCTGGTCGTAGCCGAATGAACGCAGGCCCTTCTGCGTCGTCTTGTTCAGCTCGATATCCTCCGGGCCGAGATCGTCGTTCATCCACTGCATCGCCGCTTTCGAGATCTCGGGGAGTTCCTCGTGCGGCGTGTAGTAGCCGAAGCGCAGGATCGAGTGCTCCGGGCCGATCGGGATCATGATGAACGTGCCCAGCATCTCGGAGAACGGGAACTGATAGAAGGTGTTGTTCGGCCACATGCCGATGTTGAAGAAACAGTCCTGATCCGTCGGCTTGCGGCCCAGCGAGATGCCGTAGGCCTCGGTCACGTCCCGGTTGGGCGGGCCGATGTAGGTCCACCATTTGTCGTACTGGCTGAGCGTGTAGCCATCGAAGTCGATCAGTGCGGCAAGGTCGACATGGCAGGGGCCGGAGAGACGGAAGTGGTAGCCCTCGATGGAGTTGTCCATGATGACCTTCCAGTTCGCCGGAATGACCACGTCCGACTCCTGCACCAGCCGCATCGAGTCGAGATGGGGGAATACCCGATACATCTCCTCGTCGGCGCCCGGGAAGAGTTCGTGCATCGATGGGGCCTCGGGATCGAGGTTGAAATAGTAGAACCCGGCGAACTCTTCCACGCGCACGTTGGGAATGCCGAAGTCTTCCTTGCGGAACCCCTTCAGTCGGTCGGACCGCGGGGCGTTCTTCAGGCTTCCGTCGTGGCCGTAGCACCAGGAGTGGTAGGGGCAGCGGAAGACGCCGCTCTGCTTGCCGCGCGCCTCCGTGACCAGGCGATTGCCGCGATGCTGGCAGACATTGTGGAAGGCGTGGACATTGCCCTTGCGATCGCAGGCACCCACCACGCTCTGGTCGAAGATGTCGCGGACGATGAANGCGCCCGGTTCGGCCAGTTCATTGCGGTGGCCCAGGAGGTGCCACGAGCGCATGAAGATCTGGTCGCGCTCGCGTTCGTGCAGCTCCTGGTCATAGAAATAGCGTGAGGGCAGCGTGAGGGCGCGTTCGGGGTCCTCATGTGCCCATTCATGTGCGGACATGGCTTGTGCTCCGTTGATGTGCATGGGTCGGTGGAGAGCGGCCGCTCAGCTTTCGAGTGCGGCCTGGATGGCTTCGAGGGCGCTGCCTTCGCCGTCGGCGGTGGTCACCGCGCCCGTTTGGTACGTACCGCCCTGGCCGAACCAGCGCTCCAGCAGTTCCGGGCGTTCACGCAGCAGTGCGCGGCCGGCTTCGGCATAGTCCATGCGGTCATTGATCACGAAGCCGGCAAGTTGTGACTGCTCCTCGACGCTGTAGGTGTAGTTCTCGAGAAACTGGCCGACGTTCGGGCAGTGCCAGGCATAACCGGTGCGGGCGAGGGTATAGACGCTCGCGCCACCCTGGTTGGGTCCCCAGTAGTCGGCGCCACCCTCGAGAAACTCGAGATCGATGTTCAGGTTCATCGGGTGGGGCGCCCATGCAAGCCACGCGGCCCACTGGTCACGGTCGACGCGACGCTGGACTTCCGTCAGCATACCGGCCTCGCTGGAGGGCTGAAGCTCGAACTCGCCCATGCCGTAGGCGTTGTCACCGATCATCTGATCGATGATGTCGTTGCCGTCGTTGCCTGCCTCGATACCGAGGATCCGGCCGTCGAAGCGGTCGATGTGCTCGGCGAGATCACTGAAGTGGCGTACGCCACCATCATGCGCGGCGCGCGTGACGGCCACGGTGTACTTGGCGCCCGCCAGGTTCTTGGTGACGATGTCGATGTCGCCGGCCTTCATGTATTCGCGCGCCATCGAGCGCGAGGTGGGCACCCAGAAGCCGGTGAAGGCGTCGAAGTCCTCGCGCGCGAGGCCCTGGAACATGATGGGCAGGGACGCGGTCGAGACCTGGGTCTCGTAGCCGGCCTGCTCGAGCAGCCAGGCGGCGGTTTCCGTCTTTGCCGACACCCCGGTCCAGTTGACCTGGCCGAAGTGCACCTCGCCGCATTCGTCGGCGGCCATCGCCGGAGCGATGCTGAGCGCGGCGAGCAGGGTGGCGGTGGTGGCAGTTGCTGTCATTTTGTTCATGCGTACATCCCCTCGTTACGGAGTGGTTATCGATTGCGTCTGCGCGGCGGGGCCGCGTGGCAGACGCTTGCGCTTCCCTGCGTCACGGATTCCGTGGCCATCGTGGCCGCGGTGTTGGACCGGCGGTGCCGGTCAGGTGCGAAAGTCCGGTTCCTCGCGCTCGAGAATGCGCAGCAGCGCGGAGAAATGGTTGCGTGCGAAGTCGGGGTAAGTGCGCCACTGCTCGGCCGTACGGCGCGCGATCTCGGCGTCGACCAGGCGATAGGGGCGGCCGGTCGCGAGGATGGTCAGCCAGGTTTCGCAGGCGCGTTCGAAGTAGTAGAGCTGATCGAACGCATCGGCGACGGAGTCGCCCAGGGCGATCACGCCGTGATTGCCGAGGAGCAGGATCGGCGTCCCCGCCGCCGCCAGGCGACTGAGACGCTCGGCCTCCTCGTCGAGGCCCATGCCGTTGAACTCTGTGTCGATGGTTACGCGCTCGTGAAAGCGCATCGCATTCTGGTCGATCGGAGGAAGCGTTGGGTCCTCGAGACAGGAAAGCGCGGTCGCACTGCGCGCGTGCGTGTGGAGAACACAGCGCACCTGCGGGTTGTTGCGGTGGATGGCGCTGTGGATGGCCCAAGCCGTGGGATCCAGGCCCTCGGGCTGCGTCGATGCACGGCCGTCCACGTGGACCAGGTCACTGGCCCGGATCTCGGAGAAGTGAAAACCCTCGGCGTTGATGAGGAACTCGTGGCCGTCATCGGAGACGGCGAGGCTGAAGTGATTCGCCGTGGCTTCGTGCAGATCCAGGCGCGCGGTCCAGCGGAAGGCGCAGGCGAGTTCGGCCCGTGCCTGCTGTAGATCGTTGGCGTGAGAATGTGCTTGCGCTGTGCGGGTCATGCGATCACCTCATCATGTGTGGCGCGGAACTCGAGCCAGCTCGTCTTCTGGTTCATGTACTTGTGCATGCCGTGCAGGGCGTAGTCGCGACCGATGCCGGACTGCTTCGTGCCGCCGAACGGTGTCTGCGGGCTGACGGCATCGACCGTGTTGACGGCCACGGTGCCCGCGGAGATGGAGCGGGTCAGGCGGTGCGCGCGACCGAGGTCGCTGGTCCAGGCGGAGGCGGAGAGGCCGTAGACGCTGTTGTTCGCCTGGGCGATGGCGTCGGCCTCTGCCGTGAACGTGGACACGGCCAGCACGGGCCCGAAAATCTCCTCCTGCGCAAGCCGGGTGTCCGGATCGACGTCGGTGAAGATGGTGGGCTCGATGAACAGGCCCTGCCCGTCGACCGTCGTGGCGCCGCCGCCGAGGCGAAGGGTTGCGTGTTCGCGCGCGTTGCCGATGGCCTTGAGGATGCGGGCGTGCTGCGTGGCGTTGATGATGGCCCCGAACCGGCACTGCGGATCAAGCGGATCGCCCGGACGGATCTCGCCGGCTTTCTCGAGCAGGCGGTCGAGGAAGCGCGCGGAGATCCCTTGCTGCAGCAGCAGCCGCGAATGCGCCGAGCACACCTGGCCGGCGTTGGTGAAGATGCCGCCGATGGTGGCCTCGACGGCCTGGTCGAGCGCCGGGCAATCGTCGAAGACGATATTCGGGCTCTTGCCGCCGCATTCGAGCCAGACCGGCTTGAGATTGGAGTCCGCGGAATTGCGCAGCAGTTCGCGACCGACGGCAGTGGACCCGGTGAAACCGACGATGTCGATGCCGGGGTGCAGGGCGATGGCGCGCCCGGTGGTCGGGCCCGGGCCGGTGACGACGTTGAGCACGCCCCGGGGCAGGCCGGCGTCCGAGCACAGCTGCGCCAGGCGCAGGGCGGACAGCGGCGTATCCTCGGCGGGCTTGAGCACGACACTGTTGCCGGCTGCGAGTGCCGGGGCCAGCTTGACCGCCGCGTTGTGGACCGGGAAGTTCCAGGCCACGATGGCGCCGATGACGCCCGCCGGTTCATAGGTGACGGTGGCCAGGCTGTCGGGGCCCGTCGGCGCGACCTCCTCGTGGACCTTGTCCAGCGTTTCGCCGAACCACTGGAACAGGTCGGCGGCTTCGGCGACATCGCCCTGCGCTTCGCTGATGCACTTGCCGGCATCCAGTGTGTCGAGAACCGCCAACTCCTCGGCATGGGTGCGGATCGTTGCAGCGATGGCAAGCAGGATCTGCTTGCGTTCGGCGGCGGGGGCGCGTGACCACTCACCCCGCTCAAAGGCGCGTCGCGCGACGGTGACCGCGCGGTCGACGTCGTGCTCTGTGCAGTTGGCAACTCGGGCCAGCACTGCCCCGGTGGCCGGATTGCAGGTGGCCAGGCGGTCATCGCGTTGCGCGCTTGCCGGTGCGCCGTCGATGAAGGGTTCGGCGGGGCGCTCGATGGCGTTGGCGAGAGCGTGCCACTCGGTTGTGCTGCGATCGTTCATGGAATTCGGACTCCGGCAGGCATGTGTGCGGGTTACAGGTCGAGGACCAGGTGCGGCCCCGAGGGGCGCGAGACACAGGTGAACATCACGCGGTTCTCGGCTTTCTCGTCGTCGTCCTGCAGGCTGTCGCGGTGATCCACCGCGCCTTCGACCACGTCCACGGCACAACTGCCGCACACGCCCTCTTCGCAGGCGCAGGGGACATCCACGCCGTGGCGATGGAGGGCGTGGAGCAGGGTTTCGTCCGCGGCCAGTTCGAAGCTGAGGCCGGAGCGCCGCAGCTCGATCGTGGCGGGCGAGGCTGCCGTGGCGGGGCTGACAGCCGGCGCTGCAAAGCGCTCGAAGTGCACGCTGCCGCTGGGCCAGGCTTCCGTGGCTGACGTGATGGCATCGAGGAGGCCTGTGGGCCCGCACGCATAGAGCTGGCGTTCCGTCGCGGCTGCGCCAACGATGTCTTCGATGTTCGCCGCCGTGCCCTCGGCATCGATGTGGACATGGAGCTCGCCCGGCGCCAGGAGTGTGTCCAGCTCGTCGAGGAATGCCGCCCGTTCGCGGGTGCGCAGCAGGTAGTGGAACGCGCAGGGGCGGCCGAGCTGCTTCAGCCGACGCGCCATGGCCAGCAGCGGTGTAACGCCGATGCCGCCGGCGATCAGGGTGTACTGCGAGGCCGATTCATCCAGTACGAAGTGGTTGCGCGGGCCCGTGATGCGAAGTTGGCTGCCGGCGGGCAGGGCGTCGGCGACGCACGCCGAGCCGCCGCGCGATTGGGGATCACGCAGGACGCCGACGCGGTAGCGCTCTGGCTCCTGTTCCGCGTTGAGCAGCGAGTACTGGCGCACGATGCCACCCGGGAGGTGGAGGTCGATGTGGGCGCCGGGCTCGGCCGGCGGCAACGGTTGCCCGTCCGTGGCGGCAAGTTCGAGGACGTGGACGTCGCGCGCGGCGGTCCAGCGACGGGCAATGGTCATGGTGCGGGAGGCGGGGGCGCGTGAGGGGGTGGCGCTGCGCATGGCGACTCCCTGCCGGTCCGGGTGCCGGCTCGACTGCCTGGGTGTCCGGGCGGTGACCGTGTCCAACGGGCGTGGTGCGAGTGTGTTCATCGCTGTGCCGTCTCCCATTGCGGATGAATCCAGACCGGGGCGTCCGCGGGCGGCAGGGGCGCGGCACCGCGAATGAGGTCACTCGCCTTTTCGGCGATCATCACCGTGGGTGCATTGGTGTTGCCGCTGACGACCTGCGGCATCACGGAGGCATCGACGACGCGCAGACCTTCGACGCCGTGGACGCGCAGTTCCGGGTCGACCACCGCCGTCGGATCCGCGGCGGGACCCATGCGGCAGGTGCCGGCGGCGTGATACCCGGTTTCCATGGTTTGCCGCACCCACGTGTCGATCGCGGCGTCATCGCGGACATCGGGGCCGGGACTGATCTCGGCCGCGCGGATGCCGTCGAATGCCGGTTGCTCGATCAGCTCGCGTACGTGGTGGACGGCATTGCGCATGTCCTCGCGATCGCGTTCGGTCGCCAGATAGTTGAAGACGATTTCCGGACCTTCGCCCGGATCGGCCGAGCGCAGGCGTACGTGGCCCAGGCTGGTCGGGCGCATCAGGTCGATGTGTACCTGGAAGGCGTGGCCGGGCACGCAGCTGCTGGTCCCCGGCTGGATGGCCAGCGGCATGAAGGTGAGCTGGGCATCGGGATGCTTGACGCCGGCTCGCGTGCGGATGAATGCGCCCGCCTCGAAATGGTTGCTGGCGGCCGGACCTCGGCGATCGAGGAACCAGCGCATGCCGGTCAGCCATTTGCGCGGGGGCACCGCCAGTGGATAGATCGATACCGGCGCCCGGGCATGCCAGGCGAGCACGACGTCGGGGTGGTCGCTCAGATGCTCGCCGACGCCCGGCAACTCGTGGCGGACCGGGATCCCGTGCTGTTCGAGTTCCGCGGCCGGTCCGATCCCCGACAGCTTGAGCAATTGCGGCGAGTTGATTGCGCCGGCGCAGAGCAGCACTTCGCCGCGCGCTCGTGCCTGCAGCGTACGCCCGCGCCGACGGTAGCGCAGGCCGGTCGCGCGGCCGTTCTCGATCAGCACTTGCTCGGCGTGGGCGTCGGCGATGACCGTGAGGTTCGGGCGCTCGCGGACCGGATTCAGGTAGCCGCGCGCGGTGCTGCAACGGCGTCCCGCCCAGGTCGTGCGGTCGATGCGCCCGAATCCCTCCTGGCGCTCGCCGTTGACATCCGTCGTCGCCCCGTAGCCGGCCTGCTGCCCGGCGGCGAGAAAGGCGGCGTCCAGCGGTGCGGTCGGGCGACCGGCCGTGACCGCCAGGGGGCCGGCCGCGCCATGGTAGGCATCGGCGCCGAGTTCGTGGCACTCGGAGCGGCGAAAGTAGGGCAGCACATGGCGATAGCCCCAGCCGCTGCAGCCGCGCGCCTCCCAGGCGTCGTAGTCGCATGCGTGGCCGCGGATGTAGACCATGCCGTTGATCGACGACGAACCACCGAGCGTGCGTCCGCGAGGGGTGTAGATCCGGCGCTCGTCGAGGTGGGGTTCAGGTCCGGAGTCGTAGTGCCAGTTGAAGCGCCGGGCATCGATGGCGTGGCCCATGCCCGCGGGCATGTGGATCGCCCAGTAGCGATCCGGGGGGCCGGCCTCGAGCAGGAGAACGCGCGTCTGGCGATCCGCGCTCAGACGATTGGCAAGCACGCAGCCTGCCGAACCCGCGCCGACGATGATGTAGTCGTAATCTTCCCCTGCGCGTGCCTGCATCGTGCGTCTCTCCCCGTTTGCGCCGTGGCCGGATCCACCCGGAATGCCGGAGCTCGGGCGCTGTGACGGGAGGCAACGTACTGCCGGAACGGTGTGGATGATTGACCGTAGCCGGTGAGTTGCACGGGTGGATTTGATCAGGGGCGGCAGGAATGTGACGTAATTGGAAAGATTGCGACGTTTGTTCGCCGCAATCAGTGCGAATGGAGTTGATGGAATGCGGCGCAAAAGCCGCATTTCATCGAGGTTCGCTGTGGTGACGGAATGCCTCAGAGGGCCGGGCGTGTATCCGGCAGTTCAGGGATGATCTTCTGCTCGATCACGGTGTGCACCCGCCGCAGGTGCGCAGAGCGCTCGGCCGGCGGGGTTGGATCGGAAAGAATGACGATGGTGACCCCGAGATCGGGAATGACGTGCAGAAACTGCCCGCCGTAGCCCCAGCCGTAGCGCACCGTTTCGCCCGCAAGTTCGGTCGTGAACCAGCCCATGCCGTAGGCGTCGCCGGTGAAGCGTGAGCGGGTGCGCGGCTGCCAGCTGGTCTCGACCCAGTCCGCGGCCAGGATGCGGTTGCCGTTGAGCTCACCGTCGTGGTGATACAGCTCACCGATCCGTGCCAGCGCGCGCGGCGATAGCAGCATGTTGTTGCCGCCGAAGAAGATGCCCTGCGGATCGGTGTCCCAGGCGGGGATGCGGATGTTCAGCGGGTTGCCGAGCCACTCGCGCGCGAGTTCGAGGGTGCTGCGGCCGGTGGCGTGAGTGAGGGCGGCCGAGAGGATGTGCGAGTTGCCCGTGGAGTAGAGCATCCGACCGCCGGGCTCGTCGACGAAGGGGCGCGTCAGGGCATCGGCCACCCAGTCGTTGCTGCTGACCCAGGCACCGTAGTTGGCGCCCGATGTGCGCTCCAGGCCCGCCTGCATGGACAGCAGATGGCCGACGGTGATTTCGGCAATGCGCGGGTCGGCGTCCGCCGGCAGCGCATCGCCCAGCAGCTCGATCACGGGCTGGTCCGGCCCTTCTATGACACCGTGGTGAATGGCGGCGCCGACGAGGGCCGACATCACGGCCTTGGCCACCGACTTGATGTTTGCCGGCTCGTCGAGCGCCGGCCCGGCTACGTCGTGTTCGAGGATGGGTTCGCCATCGTGCGTGATCAGCACGCTGTGCGTGCGTTCGAGATCGACGAGTGCCTCGATGATGCGTTCGCATGCCTCATCGTTGAGGGGCCCCTCCGTGCTGGCCGGCAGCGGCAGGAGCGCGGTTGCGAACAGGAGTAGCGGAAGCAGGGTGGTCCTGCGCATGGGCAGCTCCGAGCGTGTGAATCTGCAAGCGGCGCTTTGGCGGCTCGATGGTGGCGGGATGCGCCTTGGCCCTATACTCGCAGAATGCAGATATTCGCGCTCCATGCCAGTCGTCCCTTCGGGGATCGTGTAGCCGCGGCGCTCGGCGTGGCGCTGGCCGAGCACGAGGAGCGCGAGTTCGAGGATGGCGAACACAAGGCGCGGCCTCTGGTCAGCGTGCGGGGTCGGGATGTCTACGTCATCCAGAGCCTGTACGGTGATCCGGCGCAGAGCGTGCATGACCGCCTGTGCCGTCTGCTGTTCTTCCTCGGGGCCGTGGTCGAGGGCGGGGCGGCGCGGGTAACGGCGGTGATGCCCTACCTCGCCTATGCGCGCAAGGATCGCCAGACGAAGCCGCGCGATCCGGTCACGACCCGCTACATGGCCCAGCTGCTGGAGGCCATGGGCATCGATGCGGTGATGACGCTGGATGTGCACAATCTGGTGGCCTTCCAGAATGCGTTTCGCTGCCGCACGCACCATCTCGATACCCGCCGCCTGTTCGTCGACCATGTCGCCGCGCAACTTGGTGGCGCCCCGGTCGTGGTGGCCTCGCCCGATCCCGGTGGCGTCAAGCGCGCGCAGCTCGTCCGCGAGATGCTGGAGGCGACGCTCGGGCGCCCGGTCGGCTTCGCTTTCATGGACAAGCGGCGTAGTGGCGGGCAGGTCAGCGGCAATCTGCTGATGGGAGACGTGNANGGNGCAACGGTGCTGGTTGTCGANGATCTNNTCTCGACCGGTCACACNTTCCTGCGTGCGGCCGAGGCATGCCTCGACAGTGGCGCCGCCAGCGTGCGGGGGCTGGCCGCGCACGGGCTGTTCACGGGCGATGCCGCCACTGTCGTCGCGGATCCACGCATTGCGGGGCTTGTGATTACGGACACGGTGCCGCCGTTCCGCCTGCCCGCGAAGCTGGTACGTGAACGGCTGGAATTGGTCAGTGCCGCCCCGCTGTTCGCGGAGGCGATCCGTCGCTGCCACGAGAACGGTTCGCTGGTCGATCTGCTGGAGGGTCCATCAGCCTGAGACGGGCGGCGTTGGCGATGGCGAGGTACTCGCGGGCCAGGGGCAGCCATTTCGCGGGTGTGCGCCCTTGGGGATCGAGGAGATGGCGCACGGCGAGCCGCGCCCGCAGGCAGGCGCGGCTGGCGGTGTAGAAAGACGGCAACTGTTCCGGGGGTGTGTCCCCCAGCGTGGTCGCGCAGCGTTCGCGGAGGACATCACCGATCCAGGACGCCCCGAGGCGGTTGCAGTCGAGGGCCAGGTCGGCGAGTTCATCGAAGGGGTCGACGAGGCGGAGTTCGCGGTTGAACTCCAGGCAGTCGATGACGACCGGCGGATCCTCCAGGCAGACATGCTCCGCGCGCAGGTCGCCGTGGCCCTCGATGATGTGGCCGCCGCGCACGCGCTCGGCCAGCAGGTCGGTTGCCTCTGCAAGAAACGTTTCCAGCGTATCGAGAATGGGGGTGACTTCCTCGGGTGCCAGACCGGCATGTGCATCCGTGAGGATGGTGCGGTTGACCGCCTGCTCCTCCGCGAAGCGTTGGATGTGCTCATCCACGGATCGTTCCACAGGGTCGAGCCGGCGGTAGAAATCCGCCAGCAGGGAGGCCACGCGGTCGATTGCTCCCGGCGATACCCTCCCCACGGCGAGGGCCTGGTCGAGCATTTGCTCGGCGGGCAGCCGGCGCATCACGACCAGCCAGTCGATGGTCTCGCCACTGCCATCGAGGGCGAGTGCGCCCGAGGCCTCGACGGTGAGGCGCGCGGTAGCGAGATAGACGTTGGCGGCCAGGCGGCGGTTGAGGCGGACTTCCTCGTGCGCGTTGCGCTCGCGGGCCGCGAGGGTGGTGAAGTCGAGCCAGCGATCGCGGATGGGTTTCTTCAGCTTGTAGACGCGCTCTCCGGCCAGGAAGACCCAGGACATGCGCGTCTCGCGCGTTTCCACTTCCCGCACGACGTGGTCGTGGTATGCCGCGGGCGAGCGGAGGAAGGCCACGCGCTGCGCCGTTGGCATGGATTCGGAAGGCGAGTGCGGGGCTGCGGTCATGCGCTTGCGACATCCCGGGCTGGTTTCCACCGAGCACTTGTTCCCGGAGCCGTGATTCCCGGGAAGCTTTCTTCTCCCCCGGCACGTCGGTTCAGATTACACTGTGGGCATGGCGAGAGTCATTCCTGCACCACGTGTGGGGGTGTCGATGAAGCGAAGTCGAGTATTTTCCGATCGTGTTGAAGCGGGCCGCGAGCTCGCGCGGGAGTTGAGCGCGCGCGAGTATGAACATCCGGTCGTACTCGCGCTGCCGCGTGGCGGCGTGCCCGTAGCCGCCGAGATCGCGCGCGTGCTCGATGCACCGCTGGATCTCGTGCTGGTACGCAAGATCGGCGTGCCCTACCAGCCCGAACTGGCGCTGGCCGCAGTGGTGGATGGCCCGCATCCGGAAGTGGTCGTCAATCCCGACGTCTGGCGCATGGCCGGGGTCAGCGAGGCCGAGTTCAAGCGCCTGGAGGCGCACGAGGTCGCCGAGATCGAGCGTCGGCGCGAGCGTTATCTCCAGGGGCGGGAACGGGTCGATACCGAGGGCGCCACCGCCATTGTTGTCGACGATGGCATCGCTACGGGGGCAACGGTTCGCGCCGCATTGCGAGCACTGCGCCGCACACGTCCGGCGCGCCTGGTGCTGGCCGTACCCGTGGCGCCGCGCGAAACCCTGCGCGAGCTGGCCGACGAGGTCGACGAGATCGTCTGCCTGCAGACGCCATCACCCTTCCATGCCATCGGCGCTTTCTATCGCGACTTCACCCAGTTGTCCGACCAGGATGTCGTTGATCTCCTCGCGAGCGCTGCAGCGGGCGACGAACGGCGTTGACTGGTCTCGTGTTCGGACGCCCGCGGATTTCCAGGCTCTGAAGGTGTTCCCGATGCGGCAGCCACTTCGCCTCGCGGGTGCCCGCCATGCTGTTATTCTCGGCGCCCATGGCCCTGGCGGTGTCTGCCGCTGACCGGTGGCGGGGGCTGTCTGCACGGGGAGGGGGAGCGATGCAAACAGGGATGAGAGGGTGGTGCCTCCCGGTTGTACTGTTGGCGCTGCTCGCCGTCAGTGGGGTGGCGGCCGCGGACAAGATTCGTCTCGGTGTCGCCGGCCCGCTGAGCGGTGCCGACGCGGCGAGCGGCCAGGCCATGCTCGATGCGGCGCGCCTGCGTGCCGAGCAGGTCAATGCCGCCGGTGGCATCGACGGTCGCGAGGTGGAGATCGTCGCCTTCGATAATCAACGCAGTGAAGAGCGTGCGCGGGCCAATGCGCGCGAGATTGGCGAGGGCGATATCGCGGCCGTGCTCGGCCACTACTACAGTTTCATTGCGCTGGCGGCAGCACCCATTTACGAAGAGCATGGCGTGCCTGCCATCACCGGCAGTGCCACGGCACCGGCGATTACCGCCGACCACGAGCACTATTTCCGCGTCATCGCCGACAACGACATGAAGGGCCGCCTCGCGGCCCAGTACCTGGTCAGCTTCCTCGACCAGGAACGCGTTCACATCGCCTACGAGGATGACGCCTACGGCCGCACGCTGATGCGCGCTCTCGCCGAGACGGCGCCGGAAGTCGGACTCGAGGTCGGGCGTACCTGGGCCGTATCATCCGGGGCCGAGGACGTCGATCACCGGCTCGATGACATTGCCTTCGACCTGATCGGCGACGAGGACGAGGGTGCCATCTTCCTCGGCACACTGGCGGGCGAGTCCGCCGGTCTGGTGCAGCGTCTGCGCGATGCCGGTGTCGAGCGCCCGATCCTCGGCGGCGATTCGGTCGGCCTGGGCGCGTTCCCGCGCGCCATGGAAGAGCGCGAGCGTGAGGGGCGCCCGGTACGCGAGTATATCGACGGCATTCACGCGACAACCTATTTCATCCCCGATGTCGGCAACCGTGCCGCGCGCGAGTTCGTGCGTGCGTTCGAGGCGCGTTTCGACCGCCGCCCCGACGCCCTCGCGGCAACGTACTACGAGGCCACTGCCATGGCGCTGGCTGCGCTCGAGCGCGGCGCAAGCGACGGCCTGGCCGGGGGCATTGCCGCGCAGCGCGCGGCCATTGTCGATGGCCTGCGGGGTTTTGATGCGCCCGAGCGGCACTACGCCGGCATCACCGGACGCATCCATTTCGATCGGCTTGGCAACGCTGTCATGTCCGCGCCGTTCGGCGTCTATCGCAACGCCGAGTTGATCTCGGCGCCGGGGCAGCTCACGCCGGTGGCCAATCCGCGCACGATGATCGACCTCGAGGAACAGCTCGCGGCCGGCAATGTCGTCGAGGTGGGCAGCCAGCACCTGTTCACAACGGATGTCGTCTATACCGGCATCGACGTGAATACGATCGACGCCATCGATCAGGAGGCGGGGACCTTCCGTGCGGACTTCTATCTGTGGCTGCGCCACTCGCGCCCGCTCGATCACGAGCGCATCGAGTTCATCAACGCCGCGAAAGACATCCGCCTGGCAGGACGAGAGATGATTTCCCGCGAGACGGCAACCGGCCATTACACCGCCTACCGGGTGACGGGCACGTTCAGCCATCGATTCGACTTCCGTGACTATCCCGTCGACAGCCAGACTCTCGCCATCCGCCTGCGCCATCCTGCCCACACGCTGGAGCGCCTCGTGTTCGTGGCCGACGATCACGGCATGCGTCGTGACGAGCCGGGCAGGGCCGACGGTGCGGCCGCCGTCATCCAGGACAGCGAGTGGTCGCTCGCCGATCGCGTGGTCTACTCCGATGTGCGCGAAACCGCATCGACCCTGGGCAATCCGCTACTCATCGCGGCCGGCGGCCAGGAGACGCTGAGCTTCTCGCAGTTCAATGTGCAGGCGGAGATCGACCGCGATCCGACCAGCTACATGCTGAAGAACATGGTGCCGCTGGCGCTGTTCGTGCTGCTCGGCTACTGCATGATGTTCATCCATCCGACCGGCCCGGCCTTCGTCGGCCGTCTCAGCATCGGCGTGACGGCATTGCTCACCACGGTATTCCAGAGCCAGCGCGCGGCCGATGAGCTGCCCGATATCGGCTACCTGGTCGCGATGGATTACATGTACTACGCCGTCTATGCCTACTTCCTGGTCGGTATCGCGCTGACGGTTGCCGAGCACTACGCGCTGGTGCGGTACTCGGAGGAGAGTTACGAGCGCATGGACCGGTTCGGCCGGCGGTTCATGCCGGTGCTGATGGCGGGCATTCTCGGCCTTGGCCTGTTTCTCTTCCGCTAGCGCATGATCGGCGGGAGAATGGGGTTGCATGCAGGGACACCGGAGAACCTGATGAAGAAGCCGAAGCACGAGGCAGAGCTGGTTCGCGAGGGCTTGCGCATGGGCATGGAGTACGGCGAGAAGCGCGGTGTGGTCGAGTTCGAGCCCACGGATTCGCAGGACGACAAGATCGAGTACGTCTACCGCTTGCTGGTCCACGACGGCCTGATCCAGCCACTGGCCAAGCAGGATCTCTCGCTGGGGAAGATGAAGCACAAGCTGGCGATGTGGGCCCGCCGGGAGCTGCCGGACGATCACCCACTGAAGAAGTGACCCGGGGTGCTACTGCCCGCGTGCTTCGAGTTCGCTGTGCCCGGCATCAACCTCGACGATGTCGAGTTTGTACTCGACACCGAAACCGAGCACGGTCATTTCCCGCCCCGTGTGGATGATACCGACGCGGAAA
>SL_3KL_010_SEDDRAFT_10000943_pt1 | contig 25678 bp, 22 predicted proteins | sample SodLakKL_010_SED_2_FD_10381 | JGI IMG/M metagenome (IMG submission 10381) | reverse complement strand
ATGGCGCTTCTTATTACGTTGACCGTCACCACCCTTTTGATCATTACAGCGCTGGAGCTTAACCGCCGGATGCGCTCGGCTGTAATGATTTCTGCATCAGGACGTGATCAGGTCACAATGCTCAGCATGGCTTCATCCGGAATTCACATGGCCATGGCATTTTTGGTCCATGACAAGCAAAATACTCCCATCGATTCGGCGAATGAAGATTGGGCCAACCACGTCAAAACAGCGGCTATAATGGACACAATGGAATTTGAAAACGGGCATGTAACTGTTGAGATATCCGATGAGCTTTCCAGAATTCAAGTCAATGCGCTGGTTGAAGGCCCCGATGGACAGAATTTCAATATGTTGCAGCAACAGCTATTGTATCGTTTTCTGGATCTTCAAATTCCTCCTGAAAACCGGGATGACCATACTACCCCTCAGGCAATCATCAATTCCATAAAAGACTGGATTGATTATGGGGATGGCGATGCTGTTACCGGCTTGAGCGGAGCAGAATCAGACTATTATCGAAGTTTGGACCCGCCCTATTCTTCCGCCAACAGTTTTTTGACGGATCTCACCGATTTAATGCGTATTAAGGGAATAACGGAAAATCTATACTTCGGTACATTCGAAAAACCCGGTCTATCGCGTTATTTGACCGTGTTCGGTGAATTTGAAGATGGGGGGGAAAAAATGATTTACCCGGGGAAAATTAACATTAACACGGCTGAAGCTCCGGTGCTTGCTGCCCTATTCCCGCCGGAGTATAAAGATATGATAGATATGTTAATCGATTTTCGCACCGAACAAGCTGGGGGTCCTTTTATCCATAATCTTTCCGACGCCACATGGTACCGGCGGGTTCCCGGTTTCAGTATGGCCCATATCGATCCTGGTTTGATAACCACCTCAAGCGATATTTTTCGAATCAAAGCAGGAGCACTACTTAATGAAAAACATTTGAAACTTACCGCTGTGGTGCATCGTCAGAAAGCACCCGAAACCGGTAAAATATGGTGTAAAGTCTTGAGTTGGCAAATAAAATAGGCATTGAAAAGATGCAAAAAAAAATCTTAGGTCTCGATATCTGTGAAGGTTCCATATCTGCTGTGCTTTTAAAAATCGGCTACAGGGAAAGTCAGGTTCTTTTTTATAAGCATCTTTTATTGCCTCAGACCAACGGCCATGACCTTCAACAGGTGATGGAAACTATCGAAAATCTGGCACAAAGTTTTCCATCCTCACCTGATATCACCGGCGTATCTTTTCCTTCCGGCATGGTATCTTTCCGAAACCTGACCACCCCGTTTAAAAACCGGCAGAAAATCCGGCAAATTCTGCCTTTTGAACTCGAGCCGACAATTCCGTCACCGGTAGAAAATCTTGTTATTGATTTCTTTTTGACGGAGCATAACGACGAAAACCATGTCATTGCAGCATCTTTGGACAGGCAAATTTTTGAATCATACCTGGAAAACCTTTCAGTAACCGGTTTTGACCCCTCACATGTGAGTCCTTCAGGTTATGCGACAGTGGCAAGCTTCTTACATTACATAGAACCGCCACAGCAGGTCATGGTAGTACATTTGGATCGCCACACATTGACCGCCTATGAACTTTTACTCGGAAAAGTCGTTCTGATCCGCTCTTTCAGGATTCCCGAATCGGGGCCATCCAGAATAGAGTCCATCGCACGGAATCTTCAGCAAACCCTCGTGGCATCAGAAGAAATTATTGGTCAGGAATTTTTACCTGAACATTTATGGCTTACCGGGACAGACAATGATTTTGATTCATTGTCGTTTTTTTTAAACGATACGATCCACATTCCATGCAGTACATTGGATCTTTTATCGGCTGCAAACTTTACGAAAGAATTTTCAGGCGAAAATCAAGCTGTTCCGGGTCTAAACAATGCTCTTGGACTGGCTCTTTCAACAGCTGAAAGAACCGGCGGGCTTAATTTTAGAAAAGGCCAGTTTGCCATCAAAAGCCAATGGCTCGAACATAAAACTGCAATTATCAGGACAGGGGTCATCGCAGCCTTGACAGCCTTGATGTTTTTTTCTGTGTTGTTTCTTGAAAACCGCTCGCTGCAAAACAGATTGGAATCACTCAATAAAGAAATCAACCATATTTTCACCTCGTCTTTTCCGGAAGTGACACGAATTGTGAACCCGGTTCACCAGATGCAGATCCATGTCACCGAAGCCGCAAATAAACAGCAATTACCCGGTTATAGTCAACGGGATATTCATACCATCGATATCCTGAACGAAATCAGCAGAAGAATTACCCATGATGCCGATGTGGAATTGACCCAGCTGGTTGTCGGGTCTGAAAATGTTCAGTTTTCAGGAACTGCGGCAACATTTAATACCGTCAATGAAATCCGGAACCAATTGGAGCCGGTACCTTTTTTCAAGAGGGTAACCATCAGCTCCGCTACCATGGAACGTTTTGGAGAACGAATACAGTTTAAAATATACATTGACCTTTAAAAAATATGACACCTAAACTCAAATATCGGGATAAAAGGGCCTTGATTATTGCTTTGGCAGTAATCGGCTTTTTTGTGATAATCCAACTTGTTTTTTCTCCGCTTATGGAACGTCGTAATTTGCTGAAAAGGCAAATTTCCATTGCTGAAAACCAGCTTGATGAAATGCATTTACTTCAACAACAATTCTCCCATGCCAAGGCCGCAAAATCTTTGCCGGATAACCAGGTTTTACAAAAAAAAGATTTCAACCTGTTTTCAGTTCTGGAACAACATGCCGGAGAATCCGGGTTAAAAGGGCATATCGCTTATATGAAACCATCTACCAGGGAACAAAAAGGATCAAACTTGAAGCTGAGCATGGTGGAAATGAAACTTGAGACACTCACCATTGTTCAGTTGCTTCAGCTTTTATATCAAGTTGAAGCCTTCGAAAGCAGGGTTAATATCAACCGGCTATCTATCAATAAAACATCGAAACCCGAAGGATTCGTCGATGTTGTCATTCAGGCGGAAACCCTGGTTGAACAATAAATGCGCAGCCATATGATATCTCGGAAAATCATTCTCAGATATGTCTTTTACGTGCTATTCCTGACGGTGGTCTCATCAGTGTTCCTATATCTTCTTTTTCCCGAAAAGATGATTAAAACCCATCTGGAAAAGCACGCTGCATTAATTTTTCCGGGGACAACTGTGGAAATCACAAAAGTAAGTCCTCTTTTATTTCCGCCGGGTGTGGGAATCGATACGATCCGCATCCGGGAAGCCGGAACACTATTGATTCAACCGGACTTATTGAATATCTACCCTCAAATATTCTCCTTCTTTTCAACTCAAAAAACCTCTTACAATTTATACGGGGAAGTCTCCGGCGGCACAATAGAAGGAACTTTTAAAAAATCTTACAATGATGACATTCCGGCACAAAGTTTGAATGCAAGAATTATCGACATCTCAATTGCCGAAATACCCATGCTTAAAAATCATGCTTCTTTTAAACTAAACGGCATTTTGAACGGTCAAATGGTCTTGAGGTCCGAAAATGTTTTGGAAGCGGATCTGAAGCTATCGCTGTCAAATGGGCAGGTCGAATTGTCAAACATGTTCCTGGGACAGCTAAATATGGGTTTTAATGAGGTTGCTTCAGTCATTGCCATAAAAGATTCAATATTGAAAATCACTAAATGCTATTTGGATGGAGAGGACATGGATATATCGTTTTCCGGTAATATCCTGGGCAAATGGCCCATGATTCAAAGCAGGCTGAATTTTTCCGGTCATATTAACCCGCACCATTCATTTTTTAAAAAGTCCGAAAACAAGGCTCTTGGAATTTTTTTCCCTAATAAAAAAGCAAGCGATTTGGGCTTTTCGTTTATGATTACCGGTACCCTGGAAAACCCGGTTTTTGTATGGGACTAAAATTTTATGCTCAAACCCCTATTTATTCTCATGGATTTGTTTCTTTTGGCGCTGATGGCCTATCTGGGGGTGAGTTACTTTTACACGGCCACCACCGGTAATCTTTTTGCAGCCGTATCCTTTAAACCCCCGATTGAAACAGAACCCCATGATTCCGAAGCTTCCAACTCCTCTTTTTCTCATTACCGGGGCATCATTGACAGAAACCTCTTTAATACTGTCACACGGGATCATAAAAAAGCCTACCAAATCGATATTGATGGCCTTGATCAGACCGGCCTGGAGCTGAGGCTTTGGGGTACCGTGACATCCAATGATGGTGAGGCCTATGCGGTTATCCAACACAAAGGTGAAAAAAAACAGGACCTGTACCAGGAAGGGGATGCCATCGGCGGTGGGGTTATAAAAATGATTTTGCAAGAAAAGGTGGTATTACGGGTCGGAAGTAAAGATGAAATCCTCGAAATGGAAAAAAGGCCACAAGTCAAAAAAATGACTCGACAAACACCATATCATCATCCAATGGCCACAGCCCAACATGCTACAAATGCAGGAAGCCAACAAGAGATTGTCATCACCCGAAACCAGATTGACGAAACGGTTAAAAATGTTCATGAATTGATGACCCAGGCTCAAATCACCCCCCATTTCAAAGGGGGCACCATTGGGGCTTCCGGTCTTTATATATCGGCCATAAAATCCGACTCCATCTTTGGAAAAATGGGACTTCGTGACCAGGACATTATCATGGGTATCGATGGTAAAACCATTAGGTCTCTTGATGATGCACTTGATCTTTATCAAAACCTTAAAAATTCGGATCGCATGAGATTACAGGTTGAAAGAAGAGGCCAGGTAGTGGAGCTTAATTATGCCATTGAATAAAAAACCTTATTATTATCAACTTTTATGGGTCCAGTAACATGCTGTTTTGTATATCCAAAAAATTGAGGGTGTGCGCTTTTCTGTCACTGATGATTATCGGTTCACTTTTACAAGCCCAACCGTGCCGGGGACAACAAAACCTTGAATGGGAAATGTCCGGAGCCGATAATGCCATTGAGTTCAACTTTCAAAACGTTGATATTCATGTTCTCATTAAATTCATCAGCCAACTGACAGGAAAAAACTTTGTGATTGACGATCGTGTCAAAGGAGAAGTCAGCATTATGTCTCCTTCCAGAATTTCTCCGGATGAAGCCTATGAGGTTTTCAAATCGGTACTCGAAGTCCATGGTTATACCACTGTAGATGCCGGAAATATCATAAAAGTTATTCCAGCCCCTGATGCCCGGACCAAAAGTATCAAGACGTTGCTCGAAGAAGAATCATCCATTGCCGAAGCCCAAATCGTAACGCAATTGATTCCACTGCGATATGCAGATGCCGGCGAAATCAGGCAGCTTTTTACCCCCCTTATTTCCAAAAACAGTGTGATATTGGCATATCCCCAAACCAACACGTTGATTGTTACGGATGTTTACTCCAACATTCAACGGCTCGTTCGCATAATAAGAGCCATAGATGTTGCAGGAATCGGAAAAGAAATTTCGGTGATCCCCCTTGAATTTGCCAATGCCGCCGATATGGAAAATCTTTTACAGACCGTGTTCAGTTCCCGTACACAAGCTGCAAAAACCGACATTGAAGATTCTCTTCGATTCGTTTCAGATGAACGCACCAATACCATTGTTCTGGTGGCCAGTGAAGATGATACTGTCAGAATTAAACATTTGATTTCCCTTTTGGACAAAGAAACGCCGAGAAGCAAAAGTAAAATTCATGTATACTATCTTGAAAACGCCACTGCCGAAGATTTGGCCACGGTTCTTCAGGATTTGTCACTGGAAAAAAGTAACAGTAGATATGCTGACGGCACTCGAGCAACAATGGTTTCGGAAAACGTACGCATCACAGCGGACAAGTCAACCAACAGTCTTATTATCGTTGCTGATAACGACGAATATACAGTGCTGGAAGAAATTATCAGCAAACTGGATATTCCCCGGTCAATGGTATATATTGAATCCCTTATTATGGAAGTCAACGTGGATAAAACATTCGATCTGGGTGTTGACTGGTCGGTGTTGGGCAAAACCACCATCGATGGCAAAGATAGTATCATCGGCGGAGGATTCAGCGGCCCTGGAGGTATCGATCCCAAAGATCTCGTGATGTCCCAGGGTTTTACCATGGGTGTTGTAGGGGGAGGAATTGAAATTGCCACAGAACTGGGCTCTGTTATTTTTCCGAGTATCGGGGCCATCGCCAGAGCTTACCGCCAAGACAAAGATGTCCATATCCTGTCCACCCCTCAAATTTTGACCACCGATAATAAAGAGGCCAGGATCACCGTGGGCAGAAATATTCCTTTTCAAACCCAGGCGACCATATCTGAAAATCAGGTGTTCAATTCTTTTGAATATCGGGATGTGGGAATTATGTTGACCATTACCCCCCATATCAGCAGAGATCGACTGGTGCGGCTTAAAATTTTACAGGAAGTCACATCGATTCCGGAAAATCGCAACAACCCTGCTGACCGGCCTACTACTCTTAAAAGAAGCATCGAGACAACAGTCATTGTCAAAGACAGAAACACCGTTGTCATCGGAGGCCTTATAGATGACACTTTTTCCACTTCGGAAAATTCGGTACCTTGCTTGGGTAATGTCCCCGGATTATCCTGGCTATTCAAAAACAGGAGCCAAAACAATCAAAAAACCAACTTGTTTGTGTTTTTAACCCCTCATGTCATTCAAACATCTGATGAAGTCGCCGATTTATACAACCAGAAACGCACACAGATGAACGAAATTGAAGAGGGCAATATCAAAATGTATAAAAAAATAGAACGTTAAAAGGCTGTTTTTGATAAATGAGAAAACCCATTCTTGACATCGTCAGGGAAAAATTCCCTTTTTCTGAAAGTGCTCTTGCCGATTTCCAAAAATATTCCAATGAAAAAGGGCAGAAGTTCCGGGAGCTATTGGTGCGGAAAAAGATTCTTACCGAGGCTCAGCTTCTGGAAACATTGAGCGACCAATATACCATCCCTTTTTGGCCGGAGCTTCCGCTGAGCAACTCTGACAACGGGTTTACCAATTTAGTTCCCATTCATTTTTTAAAGCGCCACACCATGGTTCCTCTGAAACAAACAGGCAACAACAATGGCAAATCTGGCGGTCATCATCGGAATGAATCAGAAAAATGGATTGTTGCCGTCAATGATCCGTCTTCATTTCAGCCCATGGATGACCTTATACGCCTTATCGGCATTGAGGAACATATGGTTGTACTGGCTCCCCGGGAAGCCATTTTATCTGCAATTAACATGTTTTACGATACGGTTCGGGACTCGGCGGAACAACTGGTACAAAACATGGAGGAAAATGGTCATGCCGTTATCGGTGAAATCCAAGTGACCGAAGATCTTTTGGATGATACCAGCGATGCGCCTATCATCAAACTGGTCAATCATATTCTTTCTCAAGCCATCAAAGCCAGGGCCAGTGATATCCACATTGAACCTTACCAGGACAGTTTTAAAGTGCGATACCGGGTGGATGGCATTTTGTATGACCTGCTCTCACCGCCCAAATGGATCCAGTCCTCATTGATTTCCAGAATCAAGGTGATGGCCAAATTGGACATTGCAGAAAAAAGACTGCCACAGGATGGTCGTCTGGAAGTCAAAATGGGGGATCAGGACATCGATATTCGCATCTCCACAATCCCGACCTCCTTTGGTGAGCGTTTGGTATTGAGGCTTTTGAATAAAACAAGCACTCTTTTTAAAATCTCTGAACTGGGTTTAGAACCCGAAATGCTGGCTCTGCTGGAAAAACTGGTTCATGTTCCTCACGGAATTATTCTGGTTACCGGTCCCACCGGAAGTGGTAAAACCACTACATTGTACGCCGTATTGTCATCCATCAATACACCGGATATCAACATAATTACCATCGAAGATCCCGTTGAATATCAGATACCCGGAATCAGCCAGATTCAAGTCAATCCAAAAATCGGGCTGACTTTTGCACGAGGCCTGCGCTCCATCGTTCGCCAGGATCCGGATGTTATCCTCGTGGGCGAAATACGCGACCATGAAACCGCTGAAATCGCCGTTCAATCAGCCCTGACAGGTCATCTGGTTTTTTCTACTCTACACACCAACGATTCGGCAAGTGCCATCACCCGCCTGGTAGATATCGGTGTGGAACCCTTTCTGATATCTTCCTCAGTTATTGCCGTCTTCGCCCAAAGGCTGATCCGGGTCCTCTGCCCGCATTGCAAAATACCCTGCTCTGCCGATGACATTTCTTTGGGCATACTCGGGCTCTCACCGGAAAAAATCTCGGGCAGAACCATTTACAAACCAAAGGGTTGCCCAGACTGCATTCAAACCGGATATCGCGGACGAATAGGCATTTTTGAAATCATGGTGCTGGACGAAAAAATCAAAAGCCTGATTGTATCAAGTCATGACGCCGGGACCATCAGGGAACAAGCATCGAAAAACCAATTTACGACACTGCGTGAAGATGGGCTCGGAAAAATTTTAAAAGGTATAACCTCTCCCGAGGAAATTTTGCGCGTCACCCGCCTATAAGGTGGCTCGCCATGGCCTCACCTCTCGTTTTCAAAATAACCTCCGCCGAGTATAAAAATTCAATTTTTTGAATCTGAAGGATAGATAATTTTTCTGAAATATTATATGTTAATTCAGATTTCGGAGATCCATAACCTGCTTGGGTGAAATGCTAAAAAGGAATAATAAATGTTGAAAAAAATACCCTTCATAATGGTTGCTGCTCTGATGATCCTGCTGATCATCACACCGTGCTTTGCAGATAATGATCATGGAAAACATCAGGAAAGTTCCGCTGTTGATGCATTTCTCTTTCCCATCCAAATATTTAGAAACTACATATCCGGTGCTGATGGCAACCGATGTCCGATGCATCCCTCATGTTCCACATACAGCATGGAAGCCTTAAAAAAGCACGGCCCTCTTATGGGATGGGTGATGACATGCGATCGGCTCCTGCGCTGTGGTCGGGATGAATTAAAGTTGAGCCCTTCCATCATGGTCAGAGGAAAAACAAGAACCTATGATCCAGTGTCGAATAATGACTTTTGGTGGGATTAATCCGGAGGACAATGAAAATCAAACTTTATGATACACGCGTTATTTTATGGGTACCAATGTTGCTTTTCCTCTTTTTTTGGGTAATATCCCCTGTTCTGGCCGGAAATCAAAAACCTGGGGAACTGACAATCAATGCAGAGCAGCAGTATCGTTTTGCAATGGGATACTTTAAACAAAACCAATACTTTAAGGCCATCGCGGAATTTGAACGCTTTATTTATTTTTTTCCGGATAATCCCAAAGTTGACGAGGCCAAATATCACATCGGCCTGGCCTATTATGAAAGCGGCAGATTCAGAGAGGCCATCGATCCTCTCTCCGAAGTGGCTGAAAAAAGCCCGGATCAGCATCTTCGAACCAGAGCATTGTTTCGCTTGAGCGAAACATTTATCAATCTGGCAGACTATCAGTCAGCCATCACCTTGCTTGATCATGTAGCAGAAACAGCAAAAAAGCCCGTCATCAGAGATGAAGCCCACTACCGCGCCGGATGGGTTTATCTGAAATTGGAGCAAATAGAAATTGCACGTCAGCGTTTTCGCATGATCAGCCCCCAAAATCACCACCCGTTTAGAGTACAAGAGTTGGAAAAAGAACTCAGCCAGGAAAAACTCTATCCCAAAAAAAATCCTCGTCTGGCCGGTTTTTTATCTATCCTGCCCGGAGCAGGTTTTGCTTACTGTGAACGTTATCAGGATGCATTGGTCGCATTTTTACTTAATACAGGCCTTATTTTGGCTGCTTACGAATCGTTCGACAGCGGCAACGAAGCTTTAGGAGGCCTCATCGCTTTTGTGGGCGCGGGCTTTTATGCAGGTAACATTTATGGTGCCGTGGCCAGCGCCCATAAATATAACCGTGACTCCCACCAGCGATTCCTGGATCAATTGAAAGCCCAAACACAGGTTACTCTTTCTGTTGTTCCCGAAAATCAGGGAATAATGCTCGGATTCCAGGTAAACTTTTTTTGACAACAACTTAAATTTTTTTTAAACTATACTCACCGTAATATTTAATTAGAGATCATTTTAAAAAACGTCAGTGAATTAATAGTTTTTCCTTCAAAAAGAAAGGGAGGCGTCAAATGTTAAACACTATTCTGGCGGCAACGGAGCAGCCTGCTGCCTGCGATGAGAAAATTCTCGCAGCAGGACTTCTTTCAAAGCAATACAAGGCCAAGCTATTTCTGTTGCATGTGCTGGAGTCCGAATCCCCAATATATCGCAATTATGTTAAACATTTTAAAACGGGCAAAGAAATCGTTTGTGACCGGGAATACATAAACAGCGTTAAAAATGAAATGACCGGGGCCTGTAAAAATGCTCTGGAATCTCTTGGTGATTTGGAAATTATCGTGGCACCCGGTTTTCCTTGGGAAGAAATTCTGAGAAATGCAAAAAATAATCACGCTGACTTGATCGTTTTAGGACCTCACGGAGAAAAAGCTGATATCAAAGGCTTTGGCAATACCGCAGAAAAAGTTATAAAACGGGCACGCTGCCCTGTCCTTTTTGTCAGTGGGCTTTTGTCCGAAAAGATGGTGGGATTTAAAAAAGTCATGGTCAGTATTGATTTTTCGCCTTCTTGTATTTATGCATTACAATTCGGTATGAAATTGGCAAATCAGTTGGGTTCATCAATTATCGCCTTTCACATGGTTCCCACCACTAACGAACTTAAAGCCTCACAAACGGAGCAGGAGAAATTGATGGCTGAGGCACGAGGCAAAATGGAGGAGTTTTGCGGCAAAGTATCCGAAAGCATGCCCGATGCTATGGAAATTCGGCAGGGCACAACGCCTCATTTGGAAATCCTGCAATGCGCCAGGGATAACGATGCTGACCTCATCGTAATGGGATCTCACACAAAGGCAGATGGCCCCAAATGGTATATCGGCAGTGCCGTGGAAAAGGTAAGCAAAAAATCCGCCTGCCCGGTGGCGGTGGTTACGGATCCAAAGGCAGTCGTGGACTGGAATATCTCCTGAAAAAAAGGAACTTTTATAAAAACTCAACAGAGTGTAACCTGTTTGTGTGAAAAGGCTTGTGCTCAATTGTAGGTGCGAATTCATTCGCACAATGTGAACCCCGTTGTCCATTATTGAGCCTATGACCGTTTGCACTGGGAAAAAGTTGCTGTGGAGGACTCTATGGAATTTTATTTAAATCCGTGCCGGATTTAAAGTGCGAATTCACCCCGTCAGATAAGACAATATATATTCCCCGAATTGTAGGTCTGATGTTATCTGATGGGGTAAATTCGCACCTACAGAAAAATCGGATTTCACACTAACAGGTTACAATCAATTCAACAAAAAACCCTTGGGCGTGACATATCATAGTTCCCATTCAGGGAACCCGAATAATCGGGTACCTCTGTTTTTTAGATGACCCGGCTTGCAGCCGGCCAGGCGAAAGTATAACTTTCGCACTCCGCATAGCCTCACAGCTTCTCAGTACCTTTCATAAAAACAGCCAACGCTCATTTTATTTTAAAAGCATCAATAACCTTCCAATTAATTTTTCCATCTTTTAAAATATCATATTCCAATAAAATTTGGCCGCCAATGTGCCCATCTTCAAAATGGGCATAAACCCACCTGCGGTTTAATACATGGATATTATTTTCATCATAAAAACCCATTGTGCCTCCCAGGACTCCCTTATATGGGATCAGGTTTTTACGTTTCATTAAATCTTTTTTTAAATAACGAATAGGATCATCAATATTATTGATCTTTAAAACAGGAGGACAGGGACAAGATTGCAGTGCTTGTTCCAGTTTAGCATTTTTTTTGTTCAATTGATCAATGGTTGTTTGAGAAAATTGGTATTGTTTTTCCAGGTTGTTAATTTCATTAATCAAAATCTTTTCTTTGTCATTAAATTTATTCGAAGTATATGCGAAAAAAATAAAAAAAAACAAACCAATCATCATCGATGCGAATATGATTAAATAAACCTTTATGCTAATTTCTTTTTTAATTAAATTTAGATAGTTTTTTTGGGTCATAATAAAATATTTAATCTCCTGGAAACATGTATATAATTGGGATCGTCACCAAAGGCAAAAAGGACAGAACAATCAATACCGGCTGTATGGAATAAATATCGGCAAATTTTCCCACCAGTGGAGTCACCAAACCTCCAAGACCATAAGCAAAACCCATCATTAAGCTGGCCACCATTGAACGACCTTTGTGCGCAATCTTTTGAGCCATCACCACGCCTAGCGGAAGAGTTGCAAGAACGACTGCTCCGGCAAGTATTGTACCAAGGTATACCCATCGACCATCCAACTGCATAAAGAGCAGCAATACCGGGGTCATGATGGCATGTGTGAATAAAAACACCGGTTTAAATCCGATTTGATCGGAAACATGTCCTGCGACTAAACCGCTGAGTGTGCCAGCCACTGTAAACAAAGATAAAATAACCCCTGCGGATACAACTGAGAATCCTTTTTGCACATAAAGTACCGGCATGAAAGTGAGAAACGACTGTCCCACAACAGCTCTTAAAAACATCACTGTCCAAATCATGATAATGATTTTCCAGGCAGCACCCAGGCTTTCTCTGATTGAACCGATAAATCCCAGAGTTCTTAACCCCTCACTTGGTGGTGATGGTACTGCCATATATATATAAGCGGCAACTACAAATCCGAATGACATTGTGAACGGAAGTGCTTCCAGTCCATATTGAGCTGCATACCAGGTTATAAATAAAGGACCGATACCAAATGCAAAAGTGCCGCCGGTATTGAAAACAGACATGGCAAAACCTGCATTACTTCCGGAATAAAGTGGTACCATACCGGTTGCGGACGGGTGAAACATGGATGACCCCAAAGAACCGATTGCGGTGGCCAGCAACAATGTCCAAAACCCGATACTGATACCGGAAAGCGGAATAAATATGACCAGCAAAAGCAGTCCGTAAAGAATGAAGCTTCGGGTCTGATACCGGTCGGCAAGATAGCCTGCGAATGGCTGAACAATGAAAGCCATCAGCCGGCTTATCCCCGCGATAACGCCTATTTGCGCAAGAGATAATCCCATCTTTTCAACAAAAAGGGGAAATAAAGGAAGCGTAAAGGAACTGTAAAAATCTCCTGTAAAATGCAGCAGGGTCAGAGTTAAAATGACTCTGATGTCGGTTTTTGTTTGTGTAGTCATCTATCCTTCGTTCTCCCGACTTCCAGGAACAGCAGCAGCATGGAAAAAGAAAGAAATCTTTAACAGCCTCTGTCAGTTAAAGCAAGATGAAACAGATCCTGATCTGTTGTCAACATTAACTTTTTTACTGGTAATAGCATTAGCCAAAATATTTGACAAACACCGATACCGATGTTAATTAAACCAGAATAAGCAATTTCTTTTCAAGGCAGCTTTCAGTAAAAAAAATATCAAAAAAAAGGACTGAAAAATGGACTATGAACACATACTTGTGGACATATCGGAAACGTTTGTCGCCACCATTACCATGAACCGTCCCCAACATTTAAACACATTTAACACCGGGATGGCCAAGGAGCTTTATAATGCTTTTGTTGATCTGGATGCCGACCCTAATGTCCGGGTATTGGTCATTAAAGGTGCCGGAAAAGGTTTTTGCGCTGGCATCGATGTCAAGGAACTGGAGGGCAAATCAGCCATGGAATACCGGAATTGGATAGAAACCATGGAGCGTCCGTTGATGGTTATATCCAAATTAAAAAAACCGGTGATCGCACAGGTTCATGGCGTGGCTGCTGCAAACGGGATGGGGCTTATGGCGGCAACCGACCTGGCAATGGCGGCAGACAATGCCCGAATGGGACTTACGGCCATCAACGTTGGACTCAACTGTGTTGGTCCGGTGGTTCCGGTGGCAAAATCCATTGGAAGAAAAAAAGCGCTTGAGTTATTACTTTACGGAGATCTCATCAATGCCCAAGAGGCTCTTAAGCTGGGTTTGATCAATAAAACATCCCCTGAGGAGCATCTTGATTCGGAAACCCGAAAATGGGCGGAAACGCTGGCCCAAAAAAGTCCCATCGCGGTTCAGATCGCTAAAAGTGCATTTTATACCGCTGAAGATATGGATTATGACAAACAATTCGATTTTATGAATGAAACTTTTGCACGTTTATGTACCACCGATGATGCCAAAGAAGGTGTCAAGGCGTTTTTTGAAAAACGAAAACCCGTTTGGGCTATGAAATAAAGGACCTGGCTAACTGAAAAAGTGCCATACAAGGGCTGCAATGCCCACTGTCCAGCAATAGGGTGCAAAATAATAGAGATTACCCTGCCGGACAATCCGCAGGAGTATTTTCAAGGCAAAATAACCTATAATGCCCGCAAGCAGGGAACCTGAAATAATACCTGTAAGCGGTATGGATGAATAGGCCATGGGGCTTTTGAGGCTTAAAGCCAAGGCTCCGATTATTGCTGGAATACAAAGCAGAAAAGAAAAACGGCCGGCCAGTTCACGGTCAATACCTAAATAAAGAGCTGCCGAGATAGTGGCGCCGGAGCGCGATATTCCCGGCAGAATTGCCAAACCCTGCAATAGCCCCACAAAAAGAGCATCAGAAACTTTCATTTGCCCCAGAGCCTTACCTTTATAGTCGGCCCATCGGGTAAGCCATAAAAGTATGCCTGTGATCAAAAGCATAAAACCGACAATTTGCACTGATGCAAAAATCCGGTCTGCCATTTCATGGAACAAAAGGCCCATAATACCTGTCGGTATACTTCCAAAAATGATCAGCCCGGTTATACGAATATCCTGATCCTTTTTGAACATGTTTACAACCCCGATGTGTTCGCGATAAAGGCGGGGAATTTGTGTAAAGGTTTTTAAAATCGAACCTATTTCTTTGTAAAACACCACAAAAACAGCGCCAAGGGTACCAACATGAAGACAGATGTTCAGTAACAACTCCGGCTCCGTTAAACCGAAAATATTTTGGAGCAACACCAAATGACCGGAACTGCTGACCGGTAAAAATTCAGTAAGAGCTTGAATGACACCTAGTGCGAGAGCATAGAGTATTTCCATAAAGCCAAATCCTTTATATGCCAATGTTTGCAAACAAATGTAGCCGATAAAAAGATTGGTTAGTATAAGGGGTAAAAGCAAAAATCAAGAAAAATCGGATTTATTTGCTATTGACATGAACGCATAAGCTGCATAAGAATTTCCTTAGAACCACAGGCAAAAAATCATTATTTTATCCCGAAATTTAATCAGAGCTTGCTAAGGAGGAAAACCCAATGTTCGGTATAGATTTATTTTTAAAGTCGGCGGCAACCGGTATGAAAATGGCCCAAAAAGGGGTTGAAAATATGGTTAAAATGCTCGATTTTTATGCCGGGCTTTCACAGGGCCGGAACAAATCCACAGATAAAAAGCAGGCAACAGCTGAACACTGTCAGAAAGATTCTCCTATCCCCTCCGTAACCGTGCCACCTTCAGCACCTGAAACATATACTCCCAAAATCGAAACCACTACAGGGGAAGAAATGGTTTCATTGCCTGAGGAAGAAGTGGTTTCATTGCCCGGGGAAGAAGTGGTTTCATTGTCCGGGGAAGAAATGGTTTCATTGCCCGGGGAAGAAATGGAAAAAAAGCCCGTTACAGCCATTGATGAAGTTCATGATTTTATCAAAAAACACAAACAGGGTGTTACCACCGAAGATATCATGACTGCAACGGGATTTCCTCGGAAAAAAGTTCAAAATATTATTTATAAACTCAAGAACCGTGGTAAAATCATTGCATCTGAAAAAGGTATTTATGTACCAAAAAGCAGATCTTAATTTACGGAACTAATAACCACGGCAGCGCTTTTATCATTGTTCAAAAACTTTTCTGCCGTTGTTAAAATCTCCTCTCGGGTTATAGAGCTGTAATCATCTATGATATTGCGCGCCCACTCGAGCTGCTGAGGGTGCCACCTGGAACCGGAAAGAACGCTCCTCAACCAGTATTCGTTTTTGCCCCGCATTTCCCTGATACTGGTCAAGGTTGGCTCAAGTGCCCTTTGCAGTTCATCATCGGAAATACCCTCCTGAACAATATCCGAGGCAATTTGTTTCATAACGTCGACAAGATTCTGGGCTTGCTCAGGGCTGGTAAAAACAACTTTGCGAAATACACCATAACCGGGGTATACCCTGCTTGGACGGTTAAATGCATAAAGGGAGTATGACACCCCTAAATTTTCCCTGATTTCCAGACGAAGCCTTTCATTGATTACATCGGCCAGTACTGAAAGTCTCCGGGTTTGTTGGATATTCCAGTAGTCATCAGTGAGATAAGCCAATATCGTAACAGCTTTTGGAATTTCAGTATCAACGGCAATCTTTAAAGATTCACCTTGCGGAAATCCGGGTAATTCTTCTGTTTTGAAACCTCCGGTTTTCGGTTTCCGGACGGCATCCCTCCCAGGTATCGGGACACGGTTTTCTCAAGAATCTCCGGATCAAAATCCCCAACCACTGAAATTTCAAAAGGATATTGCCTTAAGGCCGTTTCTATCCAGGAACGAACGTCGCTTAGAGTAAGTTGCTCAAAAGTATCGTAGTCCGGAAGGCCAAACCGGTTGTCTCCTCCGGCAAGAAATTTTTCTGCATGAATTCTCATGGCACCTTCAACTGACCGGATATTTTGCATATATGACAGACGATAACGCTCCATAGCCAACCGATAAGCCTCTTGCCTGAACGCCGGATCCTGGATGCGGGTGTAAAGCAATTGAAACAGCAGCTCGATTTCCCCTGGGACAGTGTTTGCTCTGAACAAAAATCTGTCTTCCTGGACCCTGAATTCTACGGTTGTGTTTTTACCGGCCAGTGCGCGGGTTAAATCTTCCATATCCAAAGCACCAACCCCACTTCCATTGACAACATCCATGGAGAGTATAGAAAGACCCGTTTTTTCCTGCGGTTCCGAAGCCATCCCCAATCCGAAAGCAACTTCCACCAGAATTTCGCCGGATTTGAAATCTGTTTTTTTATAGTGTAAACGATTTTTGTTTTCATAATCGATTTGAACTATGCCCAAATCGGAAAATTCCTGTTTATCAACAATTTTTCCCGGTTTTTCGGGTTCGGGAAGATAAGGAAATACTACCGGTTCCATCTCTTCCGGCGGTGCTACTTTCAGTTCACGACTCTTATTAAAAACAGAGAGTACGTAATCCTGAGGGTCTTCGATATTTTCCGCAACGGTGGCATTTCCGGTGACAAGAACCAACCGGTGATTTCTATCCCAGGTTTCTTTGAATGCCTTGTGGATATCATCCACCGTAAATGTTGCAAGCATGGAGACATATAGATCTCTTGCTTGTTCAGGGGACATAAACACCCGATCCGAATTGATGGTTCTGATAATTTGCCTGGCAAGATCTCTGCTCTCGCGAGTGGGAGCTCTCTGAACCGCCTTTTCAAGCCGGGCTGTATAGTCTTGTTTGACGCGCTCCAGCTCAGCATTTGTAAAGCCGTATGTGAGCGCCTTTCTGAGTTCCTGCTCGATGATAGATAAGGATGATTCCCAGTTTTCTGAACCGCTTGTGGCTGAAATTTCGGCATAAAAATACCGGTTCAGAAAAATATTCGACCTGATAGATGCACTGGTAAAAGGAGCTTTTCCTCTCCGAATCATAGTATCAAGACGGTTTTGAACAATGGCATTAGCAATGTCTTTTTTAAACATTCGCTCTTTGAAAGCCTTTGTATCAGGTTTCTGTTCAACCATTTCAACCACTTCGATCCCAACGGATGCATCCCCGATTTCTTCTTCAAAATAATAAAACGGACTTATCCCCTGATGAGCGGTAGCTTCAAGCTTTGGCATCGGCCTTGATGATCCCCGTGCCTCCATATCGGCGAACGTTTTTTGGATGAGAGAATCCATCTTGTTGAGCTCAAAATCACCAACCATGATTAAAACCATTTTTTCAGGACGATACCAACTGTCGTAAAAGTCCCTTAACATTTCCTGATCCACTTTTTTTATGACTTTCTCAACTCCGATAGGAAGTCTGCGTGAAATTATGGATTCCGGAAATCTGAATTTTAAGGTTTCTTTAAAAATCCGATATGAAGCTGAATCCCGGGTTTGTTTTTCGCTTAGTACCACTTTTCGCTCACTGTCGATTTGCTCTTCCAGAAGCAAGGCTCCCTGTGCATAATCTTTCAACACCAAAAGTCCCTCGCCGATACTCTCGGCAGTACCATGCGGCAGTATGATATGATAAACTGTCTCCCTAAAACTGGTATAGGCATTGACATCCGGACCGAACTGCATACCGAGGCTCTGGAAATACTTCACCAGTTCTCCGGGTTCGAAGTTTTCAGTGCCTTGAAACAACATATGTTCTAAAAAATGAGCCAAACCTCTCTCATCTTCTTTTTCATGAAGGGATCCCACCTGAACATTCAAATGCATAACCACGCGATCCCTGGGCTGGGTGTTTTTCATCAGCACATAGCGAAAACCATTTTCAAGCTTTCCCCATTGCACAGCAGGATCCGGCTTCAGGTCACTTTTTTCATAGGGCCATGCAGCAAGAACACCGGAAGGATTTACAAAAAAGATGAGCATCAAGATAATGGTGATCATCTTTATCAAATGCGAAGTAATAATATTTTTTGTTTTCATAAAATTCCCCTTTCTAAAACTTGTAAAGTTAATACACTCCGCTACGTTCCGCAAGTCAAATCCTTTTCAGCACAAGTAAAGAGGCATCCCTTCATGAAAACAATATGCGATTGTAAGAATTTGTAGGTGCGAATTCATTCGCACAGAGGCGTATATACAATCATATACGCAAAAAATATACCCTGGTTATAAAAAAATATACCTTATCGGTATGCGAAACTCAGCAGGGCGAAATAACCATCCTTTTCATCCCCTACATCCGTTAAAATCAGGATTTTTTACATTGTCATATAAACATTCTCATGATATGAAACCTCACATAAAACTAACAATACCTTAAACAGTGTCAATATTTCGTGTTAATTCATGTACTTTTTTTGAAATAAAAAGCAGACACCATTTCAATTAAGATGGGACTTGAAAATTACATTTTAGTACTCGGCTTTATTTTCGGTTTTTATATGAATTGGAACATTGGAGCAAACGATGTGGCCAATTCAATGGCATCGGCAGTCGGTGCAAAAGCCATCACACTAAAACAGGCTATCTTGATCGCCGGTATTTTAAATGTATTGGGAGCAACTTTCATTGGGTCCCATGTTACCGACACAATTCGAAAAGGTATTGTGGCCACAGATGTTTTCACTGACCCACATGTGGTTCTCCTGGGGGCATTGTCCGCATTATTGGCTGCCGCACTCTGGGTGAGCTTCGCCACTTGGAAATCTTTACCGGTTTCAACTACCCATTCCATTGTGGGCGCAATGATTGGTTTTGGAATCATGGCCGGGGGGTTTTCGGTCATCCATTGGGTAAAGCTCAGCAGTGTGGTTTTGAGCTGGGTTATATCCCCCCTTTTTAGTATGGTTATCTCATTTATAATGCTAAAGGTTATTATTCGTTTTGTGCTTTCGATAAAAAACCCCTATAACCAGGCATTAAAATTGGCACCGCTTTTTATCGGAATCACCGCTTTTGTTATGGTGTCATCTTTTTTGTTCAAAACCCCCCTGGGGCAAAATTTGGCAGTGGATGGTTATCTGGCATTCATGATTGCATTGGCTGCTTCCTTTATTATTGGTCATGCAGGAACTCTATTGATAAGACGATTTGTCACAGATACCTACCAGCAGCGGGGAGCCGAGGAAGTTTTTCGCAAAATCCAGATCGGGACTTCATGCTATGTGGCGCTTGCACAGGGGGCAAACGATGTGGCCAACGCGATCGGTCCTCTTGCATTGATCTATTTCATTGTCAAAACCGGTACAATAGCAGAAGCCGTTCCGGTACCGACGTTTCTTCTTTTATATGGCGGTGTCGGCATTGCGTGCGGTATTTCCATGGCAGGATACCGGGTCATGGGTACCATTGGGACAAAAATCACGACATTAACCAATACCCGAGGTTTCTCCGTAGATTTTTCAGCAGCCACGACTGTATTGATCGCCTCTAAATTGGGACTTCCGGTATCCACTACCCACGCGGCAGTCGGAGGTGTAGTCGGCGTAGGATTGGCGCGGGGCCTGGAAGCCGTGAACTTTGGCATCGTGATCAAAATAATGTTTTACTGGGTACTCACGGTACCAGTCGCCGCTATCACCAGCATGGTTGTTTTTTTGATCTTAAAGTGGTTTTTGTGATCATATATTGAGCAGTCCAAATTCATTGTTCATCTTTAAAAATTAAGGAGCTATCCATATGCGTATACCTTTTATGTCTCTTTTTATGACCTCTCCTTTCGACGGGCTTCAGGAGCATGCCGAAAAGGTTAAGGAGGTGGCATGGGCATTTCAACAGGCCATGGAGTGTTATGTCATCACCCGATGTACTACCTTTGAAGACCTTCGCAATGAAGTGATAGACCTGGAAAGAGAAGCCGACTCAATAAAACGGCGCATTCGGGGGCATATTCCCAAGGGAACTTTAATGGTGGTTGACAAGTTTCAGCTTTTTCGTTACCTGCGGGAACAAGACAGTGTTCTGGATGCTGTAGAAGATGCCATGGACTGGATTTCTTATAAACCTGAACCCGGTGTTCCGGAAGATATTCAACAAGACTTTTTTTTACTTGTGGATGCCACCATAGAGCCTATTGAAGAATTGGCACGGATGGTAAAAGAAGCTCGAAAATATTTTGATGGCTACTCCAATAAACAAAGAGACGTGGTCAAGGAAATTATCAGGACATTGCGCAGGATGGAACACGATGCTGACAAACTTGAGGATACCTTGAAAAGAAAGGTCTTTGCAGAGGTAGAAGATCCGATCTCTGTATTTCACCTGGTCAGATTGGCTGAAATTATCGGTTACATAGCAAACCATGCACAAAACGCGGGGGATATGATGAGGGCCATGATAGCCAAATAACAGATATAATCCTTATAACGGCTCTGAAAAAAACCTTGCCTCGTAGGTATGAATTCTTGTTTCTTTATTTTTCCAGCAACCCTTTTCGGTTCCGGCTTTAAGGCAAAGATGATTCAGAAAAACTTCAATATCCGGCAACTGGTTCCACACCTGGGGTAAAAATGTTGATTTATGAAAGTTACTTGATAAGATAACACCGTGAATTCCGGGTTTTATTTTTTTTTTAAGGTCATCCGCATCTTCAAAGTAAAGCTGCTGTGGAACACTTAGGACACTTATCTCAATGTTTATATCTTCAAGTTCTTCTTTCACAAGGGAGGCAAAACGCGGGTCGCAGAAAGCGGCATTCAAAGCATTTTCTTCTACACAGGATACAAGAGGTTTTACAGGCTCAATATTTCCGATACATCCTCTCAGGGTTCCCTTTTTGTGAAGTGTGACAAAACATCCCCTTTTTTCCTTCATAACGGGAGCCAGATTTTTCGGTCGCCTGACTTTCGCCCCTTTTATCAGCTCAGCTTCAATAGCAGATCTGGCCAGCCTTAACAAAGCCGCCTGATCTTCTTTGGTTATATCGACCATAATTTTTTCCTCACACACTTCACGGAAATGTTATTCCTTAAAAAAGGCCCACCAGATATAAACAAAGAATGCCCCCCAGGCCAAAGCGGAAACAGTATATGCTTTCCAGTTGATAAGCTTTTGAGCGAAACCGGCTTTGTTTATAGCCCCTACCCTGTTTTTACACCCGTCACATCTATTGGCGTCCAACTTGAGCATGTTATGACAGTAGGGGCATTTTTTCAGAGAATATAATAAACTTGCATCAGCGACCTTTTTTGATTTTACCATAAATTATCCATTATTATCGGGTTATAAACTCTGTATTTATGGAAATCTTACTATTGTGTCGAATCTGTGCTATCCAGTCTTCAAAAGTTCTGGTTTGTTTCTGAATCAACATACGCTGTCGGATATACTCTTTTTCTTGTTCGAAATTTTGGGTGGAAGGCTCTTTTCGCTCCTGAAAAGCAATTACATAATAACCTTTTTCACCTCGCAAAATGGTTTCCGGATACTTTTTTTCCTCGGACAATTCAAAGGCAGCCATTGAAATTCCCGGTTCATTTCCCAAACCCGGAATCGGTTGATTACGTCCAAAAAAGTCGCTTTCAGAAACGACCACATTAAAGTCTTCGGATATATCTTCCATTGACATCCCGCCCCTCAGAGCTTCCAGAAATTTCGTTGCGTCTTTTTGGGCCATCTCATTTTGTTTATCGAAAATCCAATTTTCTTTGACTTTTTCTTCAATTTCCTCGAAACTCGGGATTCTTGATTCTTTAATGTCCATGAGCTGCATGATATAATACCCATCGGACAACCTGTGAATTTCGCTGACTTCCGTGTCAAAAAGTGAAAATGCAATTTCACCGAATTTTCTCCGCTCCTCAATATTCTCATCCAGGGGGCCAGTGTCGGTAAAAAAATCAGTTGTTCTTACTTCAACCCCGTGCCTTTGCGCAACTCTCACCAAATCATCCGTCAAAAAAGAATCATCATGCACATTCTCGGCAACTTCTCTGGCAAAAACCTCTGCCCGGGATTTCATCAGCTCGTTTTTAATCTGGTCTTCAACTTCATCAAAAGAGACAGCGCCCTGGGCTATAAATTCATCCAGGTTATCGTCATAGTATTGTCTTATTTCCCACTCCGATACTTCTATCTCTTGGACATAATCCCCGGGTTGGATTTGCACAAACCGAACTTTTCGCATGGGCCTGGTTCTAAAAACTTCTTGATTTTCCTCAAAGTAGCTCCTGAGTGTTTCTTCATCGGCAACCTCTACTTCATACTTAAGGGGATCAAACAAGGTATATTTGATATTTATCAATGTATTATTCCATTTGAAAAACTCCATTACCTCATCATCAGACACTTTTACACTTTCCACAATGAAATCCTGAAGCTTTTGAATCAGCAAAGCCTGCCTTTGCTGCTCTTCAAACTGCTCGGGAGTTGTTCGGATTCTCCTTAAAATATCCTGGTATCTTCGGCTATCAAAAATCCCATCGCTTTGAAAGGCCTCAATGTTGCGAATATGGTCGGCAAGCGCTTCGTCAGAAACTCTGAAATTGAGTCTTTGGGCCTCCATTTCCATCAATTTCTGATTGATGAGCAAATCCAGTGCCTGCTGCCTTAGTTGAAACATTTCAATCAATTCATCATTGAGTTGACCCCCAAACTGTTGACGATACCTGTCCAAGAGATTGTTGTATGTTTCACGATATTGGTCAATGGTTATAGCTTGACCATTAACTGCCGCCACTCTGCCCGATTGGTCCGCTCTGAATCCCTCAAAACCCCAAAACACAAACACAATAATAATCAGTGCCAGTATTATCTTGATAATTGTAGAAGCAGCATGTTTGCGTAAAATGCTAAGCATTTACATTCCTTTCCAGTTTAGATCATTTTCTGAAGCTTTGTTCCCAAAGATTCGGCACAGTGGGCACATCGGTACTCATATTTATCACCGTCCGGCAAAATCAACAAAAGCCGCTTTTGCACCGGCATGGCACCTCTGCATTTGGGGCAATATAGCTGAGTTGCATCGAAATCTTCGTACATTCCCGTCTTTTGTCTGCTCTCAGAAATTGGTCCCACAGTATACCCCTTGGTACTCATCGCATCACCTGTTTTCAATCCAATAAATTTTGATTACAAATATTTAAAAGAAATTTCAATATGTTGTAAAGCTTTTCAACCTGTTATTCTATTTTCTGAAAACTATTTTGTCAATATCTTACAAAAGCAGCCACAACCGGCGAAACAATCGACAATATAGGGGCAGGGTTCCAAACCCGCCCACGTCAAAGACTTCACCGACAAGGCTCCATGCCTGTTTACGTCGGTGTTCCTGGAACTGATCCCAAAATGGCAACATTAAAAAATCAGAAAACTCGAGTAGGTATCTGTTTTTAATAAAATTTAACATTGACATCCATGATAACCTTTGTTAAATAACGCTTTGCACATGGGGCTGTAGCTCAGCTGGGAGAGCGCATGACTGGCAGTCATGAGGTCAGGGGTTCGATCCCCCTCAGCTCCACCAAAAAAATGATATAAAATCAGAGGGTTAGCCGAATCAACGGTTAGCCCTCTTTCTTTTTGGCACTTGCTGTGTGAGAATCTGTGTGAGATTTTTCTCTGGCAAGCTCAAACGCGGCCATGGCATCTTTTTCCATGTCACCGATGCTGTGAAGATAAATCTCAGTGGTTTTTCGATTTTCATGACCAAGTATCCTCTGGATAACTCCAATAGGAAAATTATTAGCATCAAGAATTGAAGCACCTGCATGCCGAATAGGGTGAAATCTGAAATATGAAACACCAGCCTTTATGCAAAGTGTTTTCATGAACTTTTTTCTATCATGATAAGGACCTACACAAAATTCACCCTTTTTTTTACTCCAATATCGATGCCAAAACACCCAAGGTTTTTCAGTATCACGCCGTTCATAGCGCTTTTTCATAATAAAATACAATTTATTGGTCATGGGTATCTTGCGGGGGGTCAAATGACCACCTTTTTTCTTTCTGGTATAAAGAATAATATACTTCTTATCTATATTAATATCTTCCCATAACAGCCTATTAATTTCACTTACGCGTCCCATCGTTTCCCTGATAGTCCATAAATAATCTTGGGTGTCCGGATCAGCAGCCGATATAACTTTGTCTATATCTTCACTGGATGGAACATCTTTGACCTTTTTTTCAACTGGAAAAAATTTAATTCCCTTAGTTGGATTGCTGTTTATAAGGTTTTGGTTAATTCCAAAATTAAAGACAGCTCTAAGATACTTTAAATCCTGATTTGCAGTATAAGGTGACACCTTACATCGTCCACTGAGGTGCTTTTGAAGCATTTCATTTGTAATCTGGTCAACGGTTAGATGTCCCCAAAGATGCACCCAACGCCGGGCCATGTATAAATAAGATGTATAATGGCTATTGGAATTATATTCTTTTACCTCGTCAAGCCTTAGATTAACCAAGTCCAAAAAGGTTATGTCTATTGGCTCCTTTTTGACAGGTTTCGGGTTTTTTAACTCCTTTCTTTTTTCGGCCTCGGCTTGCTTGGCCTCGGTTTTGGTTCTGAACCATGCTTCCGTGTACCTGGCTCCCTTTAGGGTGAAGTCGTACCTCCACCCTTTCCCTTTTTTCGAATATACGCTCATATAGGTCCTCCTTTGCTGGAAAAAACAGAGAACCTCCGAGCTTCCTACCGCCCAGTAAAGCCACATTTTTGTAAACCCATGACAGGCTTTTGCGCATATACTGGGCTGTTTCCTCAAAGGACATCATATGTTTTTCACCAGGTACTGTCAATTTCATTTACTTTTAGCCAATTAGTTTTTTCATTTTGAAATTGCCATCAAGGAAATGGCATTTTTTTAAGAAAACTTTTATAACATCCTGAAATGTTTGTAAATATGGCTTTAACGCGTTAAAAGGTACTTTTAACGAAGATTTTATTAATGCAATTCGGGAGAAGATGTTGTGAGGGGGGTTTTGAAAGAT